>Ga0308171_1000071_pt1 | contig 321475 bp, 273 predicted proteins | sample PhyGR1_FD_202135 | JGI IMG/M metagenome (GOLD analysis project Ga0308171, IMG submission 202135) | Phyllosphere microbial communities from UC Gill Tract Community Farm, Albany, California, United States - DLSLSG.R1 | ecosystem: Host-associated > Plants > Phyllosphere > Unclassified | place...
ACTATGTGATTTCTCGCATGGTCACTTGTGATGCTGATAATCTTGTTGACTATCAGTCCATACTCACAAGCACCCACACGAATTGCTTGATTCAATTTGTTAAAGAGCGTTTGGTTAAGAGCTTTTCGTCTCAACCGAGGCGCGCATTCTACGCCTTCCTCAGAGCCTGTCAAGCGTTTATTTTGAAGTTTTTCCCGAGAAACTCGTTTAGCTTCAACCACTTGACTCAACCAGCTGACTAGCTTTACTTGGCTACCCCGCTGGAATGGTGCGCATTATAGGGCCGTCATTACGCAGGTCAACCTTTAATTTCAGTTATTTGAAATATTTGTGGCTAATCCACTTGAGGGCTACCACGCGCTCTAGCAATTGCGCACTATATTGCTCACCCCTACCCCGCCCAAGGATCGCCGCACCTAAATGAACACCCAGCCCCGCAGCCTGGCCGCCACTCTCTTCCCGATCGGCTTGCTGCTTATCGCCATGGCATCGATCCAGTCCGGTGCCTCCCTGGCCAAAAGCATGTTCCCCATCATTGGCGCACAAGGCACCACCACTCTGCGCCTGATCTTCGCCAGTATCATCATGCTGCTTATATTGCGCCCATGGCGGGTACGCATGACCGCCACCACCCTGCGCAACGTGGTCATCTACGGCATGGCACTGGGCGGGATGAACTTCCTCTTCTATATGGCCCTGCAAACAGTGCCGATCGGCATCGCCGTGGCCCTGGAGTTCACCGGCCCGTTGGCAGTGGCGATCTTCTCCTCCCGCCGGCCTGTCGACTTCCTATGGATTGCCTTGGCCATCGCCGGCCTGCTGCTGTTGCTGCCAGCTGGCCACGGTGGCCAGGCACTCGACCCGGTGGGCGCTGCTTACGCCCTGGGCGCAGGTGTATGCTGGGCCCTCTATATTCTGTTCGGGCAACGCGCCGGAGCCGAGCACGGTATCCAGAGTGCAGCCTTGGGGGTGGTAGTCGCCGCCCTGTTCGTCGCCCCCATCGGTATCGCCCACGCCGGTAGCGCTCTGCTCACACCTGCCTTGATCCCCATGGCCCTGGCCGTTGCGGTACTGTCCACCGCCCTGCCCTACAGCCTGGAAATGGTTGCCCTCACGCGTATCCCAGCACGCACCTTCGGCACCTTGATGAGCATTGAACCGGCGTTCGGCGCACTGTCCGGCCTGCTGTTCCTCGGCGAGGTGCTGACACTCACCCAATGGCTGGCGATCGGGGCAATCATCGCCGCGTCGGTTGGCACTACCTTGTCCATGCGCAAGGAGCCCACACCAACTGTTGCAGCAGACTGATATGAGAAATATTTTCATTTGAGACAGGATTAGTGATTGTAGCCGCCCGTCTCGCTGATTAAGCTGTCACAGAATCATCATCTTTACGCTATCTACTGGACCGAATACGGACGCTGGGGATATTTTCAGGAAGAAGCGAAGCGATAACGACCGGGCCAGACAGCTTATCCCCCCCTTTGCATTTAAGGACAGGAATGAAACGTATTTTTCTCATCCTGGCCATCTTGGCTATTGCTGGATGTGCCGCTACAGCCAAGACTGAGGTCAAAAGGGGCAAGAAGGGCCTGCATATCAATTGCTCCGGCCTTTCCTCCTCATGGGACAACTGCTACAGCAAGGCCGAGAGTTCCTGCAGCAAGCGCGGATACCGAGTCATCGCCCGTTCTGGCGACAGCGATGAAGAAGCCGGTGACTACTTGTTCGGCATCAACCCGGCGGGGTACACCAGCCGCAGCATGATCGTCATCTGCAAGTAGAAAAAAGGGCAGCTCACAGGCTGCCCTTTTTCATTTGCCCTTACAGGGGCTCGGTACGCACCTGCAGCCAGGCCAGCGCATCACCCTTGAGCAGCGGTGCCAGACGCTCACGCACGTTCGCGTGATAGCCGTTCAGCCACTCCACCTCTTCCTTGGCCAGCAGCTTGGGCAATAGGCAGCGGGTATCGATCGGGCACAGCGTCAAGGTCTCGAAGCGCAGGAAGTCGCCGAAGGCACCCTTGCCCGCCTCACGGTTGACCACCAGGTTCTCGATACGGACACCCCACTGCCCCGGGCGGTACGTACCCGGCTCGATCGAGCTGATCATGCCCGCTTGCATCGCGGTCTGCGGTGCAGGTGTCGCCTGGTAGGCAATCACTTGGGGCCCTTCGTGCACGTTCATGAAGTAGCCAACACCATGCCCGGTACCGTGGCCATAATCGACCTGGTCAGCCCAAATTGGCGCCCGGGCAATGGCGTCGAGCAACGGCGACAGTATTCCTCGCGGGAAAGTGGCACGCGACAGGGCGATCATGCCCTTGAGTACCCGGGTGCAGTCCAGCTTCTGTGCGTGGCTGGGGTTACCGACTGGCACCATTCGGGTGATATCGGTGGTACCACCCAGGTATTGCCCGCCAGAGTCGATCAGCAGCAAACCATCACCCTCGATGACCGCATGCGACTGCTCGGTGGCACGGTAATGCGGCATGGCGCCATTGCCATTGAAGGCGGCAATGGTCGAAAAACTCAGCGACACGAAGTTCGGGCGCCGGGCACGTGCGGCACTCAATTGCTCGTCAACTGTCAGCTCGGTAATGACCTCCTGGCCAAGGTTGGCCTCGAACCAAGCGAAGAACTCGCACAAGGCCGCACCGTCCTGCTCCATGACATGGCGTATATGCACCAGGTCATCGTCACGTTTGCAGGATTTGCTCAGGGTGGTAGGGTTGAGCCCCTCGACCAGCACCACCTCTGCCGCCAGGTTGCCCAGCAGGCCGCAGGTGACACGGGCAGGGTCCACCAACAACCGCGCCCCCACCGGAACTGCGGCCAGGGCGTTGCCTGCCTCGCTATAGTTGCGCACCTCGATGCCGTCCACCGCCAGCACCTGACGCAAATGCGCGTCCACCTTGTCCTGGCCCACGAACAGAATGGCCTGCTGCTGACTGATCAAGGCAAAGGCCAGGAAAACCGGGTTGTACGAAACATCACTGCCACGCAGGTTGAACAGCCAGGCGATGTCATCCAGAGTTGCAATAAAGTGCCAGTCGGCCCCTTTGGCCTGGATGCCCTGGCGCAATTGCGCGAGCTTTTCCGCCCGGCTTACCGTGGCGTGAGGCGGCAAGTGCTGATACACCGGGTTGGCGGGCAGCGCCGGGCGCCCTTCCCAGACCTGGGCTAGCAGGTCCTTGTCGGTCACCAGCCTTGCCCCACGGGCATTGAGCCGCTCACCCAGCTGGCGCGCCGACGCCAGCGCCATGACGGCCCCATCCACCGCGACGTTGCCATCGGGCTCGACATTATCACCCAGCCACTCCAACGCCCCGGGCTTGCCGGGCAGCAGCTTCATCAGCTCGATACCGCTACCGGCCAGCTCGTGATCCGCCTGCTCCCAGTACCGGCTATCGACCCACAACCCTGCAAAAACGGGCGTGACTACCAGCGTGCCGACCGAGCCGTGAAAACCCGAAAGCCACTGGCGCCCCTGCCAGTAACCGGGCAGGTATTCGGAAAGGTGGGGGTCGGCCGAGGGTACCAGCAAGGCATCGATGCCCCCTGCTGCCATGGCCTGGCGCACCTGCGCCAGGCGCTGTGGCACGCTTTGCTCAAGGGTGGTCTGGACGTTCATGCGCTCTCCTGCGGCTACATCACGGTTGATCCAATACGCTGATAATGGAACAGCCGCCAGAGCCCTGCAATCGGGAAGACCAGGACACGGCATGCATTGCCCGTCACGCCCTGTGCCAACAGGACGCTTCCTACAAAAGGGCCAGGACCACCGATCAAGTTCCGCTGAACTTCCCCAGGACACCGGCTTCAGACACAGTACATTCATTGCACACAGGCAAATGACCATGCCCAGTGCCAGCGCACCGAAAGCCGGCGTAGTGCTGCTCGATACCCGCGATCATACGCCTGACCATGAGCATGCCGTGCACCTCAAGCTAGCCGATGGCCTGGCCGGCCTGCTGGGCTGCCAGCACGTCCATCCCGCTCATGCACCCACCGCCGCTGATAACTACTATTACCTACCTACCGAAACGCTCGTCGATCCCAAGCACCCTGCCACCTTGGGCATTCGCAGCGAGCAGGACCTGTTTGGCGGCCTGGTGCCATACCCTTACATGTCGACCAAGGCAATCTCCCACCCACTGCCAGCCGGGGCCAGCTTCCCGCCGGGCTGGACCGACGACTTCGCCCGACAGGCAAGCGACGCCTTGCTGCGCGGCTATACCGTGTTCAGCAAAGCCGACGCGCGCAGCGCCGCACAATTGCTGCTGCTCGACGGCCCCCTGAGGGTCAAGCCCGTGCTGGCCTGCGCAGGCCGGGGGCAGCAGGTCATCACCAGTGCGGACGCGCTAGAGCCTCTGCTGGCGGGCATGGATGACCAGATGCTGGCGCTGTGGGGGCTGGTGCTCGAAGAAGACTTGAGCGATGTAGAAACCTTCAGCGTCGGCCAGGTGCGCGTCGCCGGCCTGACCTGCAGCTATCACGGCACCCAGCAACTGACCCGTGACCATCAGGGCACCGAGGTGTACGGCGGCTCCGACCTGGTGGTGGTACGTGGCAATTACCAGGCGCTATTGCAACTACCACTGGAAGACTACATGCGCCTGGCCATCAACCAGGCGATCGCCTACGAGCAGGCTGCCGAGCAACACTTCCCCGGTTTCATCGCCTCGCGGCGCAACTACGACATCGCGCGCGGCCTGAACCCCCAGGGCCACCTGCGCAGCGGTGTGCTCGAACAATCCTGGCGCCTGGGCGGTGCCAGCAGTGCCGAGCTGCTGGCCCTGCAGGCATTTGCCGATGACCCGGCATTGCAGCGGGTGCGTGCGTCGACCCATGAAGTGTTCGGCACCCCCGACCTGCCCGCTGACGCCACCCTCTTCTACCAAGGAAACGACAGTGAACTCGGACAACTCAGCAAATTTGCACGGATTCGCGAACATGGCCGTTCAGAGTGAAACCGTTGAACTGCAAGTCGACAACGACAGCATTGTCGGCACCCTGGTCAGCCCTGGCAGCAAGATGCCGGGCATCCTCTTCGTCCACGGCTGGGGCGGTAGCCAGCAGCGTGATCTGGCCCGTGCCCGGCACATCACCGGGCTGGGCTGCGTGTGCATGACCTTTGACCTGCGCGGCCACGAAAAAACCGAAAGCCAACGCCTGACGGTCACCCGTGAACAGAACCTGCAGGACCTGCTGGTGGCCTACGACCGGCTGCTCAGCCATCCGGCGGTAGACAGCAGTGCCATCGCCATCATCGGCAGCAGCTATGGGGGATACCTGGCAACCTTGCTGACCCGCGAGCGGCCAGTCAAATGGCTGGCTCTGCGGGTGCCGGCCATGTACTGGGACGACGAATGGAACACCCCTAAGCAAACCCTCGACCGCCAACGCCTGAACGCCTACCGCCAGCAATCGCTAGGCCCGGCAGACAATCGCGCGCTGGCGGCGTGCGCAGAATTCGCCGGTGATGTGTTGCTGGTAGAGTCCGAGCAGGACGACTACGTGCCGCACAGTACGCTGATGAGCTACCGTTCGGCATTCGTCAGCGCCCACTCACTTACCCATCGCATCGTCGACGGTGCCGACCACGCGTTGTCCAGCGAAGCGAGCCAGAAAGCCTACAGTTCGATCCTGGCGGCGTGGATCAGCGAAATGGTGATCGGTGCCCGCCTGGACCGCTACCCGCACTACGCCCCCTGGTATGCCTGAGGCTCACCCACCTCGCACTGCAGGCCACCATCAGCGCCACGCACCAGGCTGCGCAAAGACTGGTAGGCGGCAAAGTTGACGCCCCGCGCCTGATGCTGGCCCAGCAGTTCAAGGAAAGACTCCTCGACGAAGTGCACGGCCGCCGCCGCCCACGCCTGACGAGATTGCCACTGCAGGTACTGCAACACCCGGCTGCCATCGTCACTGACCTGGATGCTGACACCCTGCAGCCCTTCGCAGCGCGTGGCCAGCGCCTCGCTGCGCACCACCAGCGCCTGGGCCAGCGCTTGCTGGCACAGGCTGGGCACTTCGTATTCGATCATCTGGGTGAACCACAGCGCATGAGGGTTTGCCGACATCGACGTTCTCCTGGTTACGGACGCATGCTTGGCGATGCCGAGCAGGGTAAAACCTCAAGCAAAGTCAAGGTCAAGTGGTTTCTGCCCGTGCAAACAGCCTATAACTAACGTCTCCCGACAACTACTGCCACAGGAGGCAGCATGAGCAAGCAGGCGCTGATCATCATCGACATCCAGAACGACTACTTCCCAGGCGGCAAGTGGGCCCTCGATGGCGCCGACCAGGCGGCCGACAACGCCGCCAGGCTGCTGGCGGCGGCACGCCAGCGCGGCGACCTGGTGGTCCATGTGCGGCATGAATTCGACAGCGCCGATGCGCCATTTTTCGCACCCGGTTCGCAGGGTGCGGCCATCCACGCCAAGGTCGAGCCGGTGGCAGGTGAGCCGGTGGTGCTCAAGCACAAGGTCAACGCCTTCCTCGGTACCGACCTTGAGAACACGCTGGACCGACATGGCGTGGAAGCCTTGACCATCGTTGGCAGCATGAGCCACATGTGCATCGATGCCGCTACCCGTGCCGCAGCCGACCTGGGCTACACGGTGACCGTGGCGCACGATGCCTGCGCTACCCTGCCGCTGGAGTTCGACGGCAAGCAGGTGCCGGCGGCGCAGGTGCATGATTCGGCGATGGCAGCCTTGGCGTTTGCCTATGCGTCGGTGGTGAAGACCGATGAGCTGCTGAAGAACTGATCGGCATCAGAGCTTAGGGGGCGCTTTGCGCCCCTTTCCGACCGGTCCGGCGCCCCGGCGAGGCCGCTCCCACAGGTAATGCGCAAGCAAGAACCGTAAGCGATCCCTGTGGAAGCGGCCTTGTATCGCGATGGGCTGCACAGCAGCCCCAACGCTTGCAAACTCAGATCACCACATTACGCACGAAACGCACTGCCACCACCCCATCGTTACGGTAGGCATACTGGCAGTTGCTAGGGAACACATGGAACTGCCCCACCAGCAGCCGATGCTCAACCCCTTCAATGACCAGCGTCAGTTGCCCTTCTGCCACATAGATCTGCTCGCTCCAGCCTTCGGCATCAGCCTCGCTGGAATAGCACTCGCCCGGTGCCAGGGTCCACTCCCAAAGCTCCACCTCACGCCGCGCCGCACTGCTACCCAGCAGCACGGCCTTGCTCTGCGGGTATTCACCGGCCCAGGCCAGTTCCTCGATGCGCCCGGGGTCACGCTGGTCCGGTGCCTGGATCAAGGTGCTGAAAGCCACCCCCAAAGCTTCGGCGATCAGGTCGAGGGTGGTCAGGCTGACATTCTTCTCGCCCGCCTCGATTGCCACCAGCATGCGCCGGCTGACCCCTGAGCGCTCGGCCAACGCTGTCTGGCTCAACCCGGAAGCATGGCGCAGGCTGCGTACGTTGAGGCTTACATGTTGCAGCACCGATGCCCGATGCGAAGTATCTTTGTGCACTATATTGCTCACTGGTAGAGATTGCGCAGTATACTGCCCACTTTGCGGCGATTGTGCGCCGCCCCCTCCGAGTGCGCAAGACCATGAGCCAGGCCCGCAACACACCCACCCCCGCCGTTACCTTTCGCCTGAGCAAGGCAGAACTGATGCTGGTGTTCATCACCATGTTGTGGGGCGGTACCTTCCTGCTGGTGCATAACGTAATGACCGTCAGCGGTCCGATGTTCTTCGTCGGCCTGCGCTTCGCTGCGGCAGCGCTGTTCGTGGGCGTGGTTTCGGCGCGGGCGTTGCCCGGGCTGACCTTCACCGAGCTCAAGGCCGGCATGCTGATAGGCGTGTCGATCATGCTCGGCTACGGCCTGCAAACCATGGGTCTGCAGACCATCAGCAGCAGCCAGTCGGCGTTCATCACTGCGTTGTACGTGCCGTTCGTGCCGCTGTTGCAGTGGCTGGTGCTGGGCCGCCGGCCTGGCCTGATGCCCAGCATCGGCATTTGCCTGGCATTCATCGGTCTGATGCTGCTGGCCGGGCCGGAAGGCGGCAGCCTGCACTTCAGCGAGGGCGAGGTGGTTACCCTGGTCAGCGCCGTCGCGATCGCCGCCGAAATCATTCTGATCAGCCGTTACGCCGGCCAGGTCGATGTGCGCCGGGTCACCGTGGTGCAACTGGCGACCGCTTCGCTGCTGGCGTTCCTGATGATCGTGCCGACCCAGGAGCGCATCCCCGACTTTTCCTGGCTGCTGCTGGCCAGCGCAATAGGCCTGGGTGCCATGAGCGCAGTGATCCAGGTGGCGATGAACTGGGCGCAGAAGTCGGTCTCGCCCACCCGCGCCACCCTCATTTATGCCGGTGAACCGGTGTGGGCCGGGATCGTCGGGCGCATCGCCGGCGAACGCCTGCCGGGCGTGGCGCTGCTCGGTGGCCTGCTGATCGTGATCGCGGTGGTGGTCAGCGAGCTCAAGGTACGCCGCCCCCGCGAAACCGTCGAAGCACACGACGTCCAGAGTGAAGGCGAGCGCCAGACTGGCCTGTAAAGATGACAACAGCGACTATGCTTTGTAAAAAACTGTTATAAAAAAACAGCTTGTCACAGCCTGTTTGTAGGATTCTGCGACAGCTTGCGTGTTGGTGATCACTTCCCCGGCACGTATGATCTTTGCAAACTTCTCCAGAATAGGCCCCTATGTCATTGATAGTGCTATTGCTTCTGCCGTTCGTGGGCAGTTGCCTGGCAGCCGTGCTGCCGCACAACGCACGTAACGCCGAGTCCATTCTCGCCGGGCTCGTGGCCCTGGTCGGCACCGTCCAGGTAGCACTGCTGTACCCTCAAATTGCCCACGGGGGCGTGATTCGCGAAGAATTCCTCTGGCTGCCCAGCCTGGGGTTGAACCTCGTACTGCGCATGGACGGCTTTGCCTGGCTGTTCTCGCTGCTGGTGCTGGGCATCGGCACGCTGGTGTCGCTGTATGCGCGCTACTACATGTCGCCACAGGACCCGGTGCCGCGTTTCTTCGCCTTCTTCCTGGCCTTCATGGGCGCCATGCTCGGCCTGGTCATTTCCGGCAACCTGATCCAGCTGGTGTTCTTCTGGGAACTGACCAGCCTGTTCTCCTTCCTGCTGATCGGCTACTGGCACCACCGCGCAGACGCCCGGCGTGGCGCCTACATGGCGCTCATGGTGACCGGCGCAGGTGGCTTGTGCCTGCTGGTGGGTGCCCTGCTGCTCGGCCATGTGGTCGGCAGCTATGACCTGGACAAGGTCCTGGCTGCCGGCGACACCATCCGCCAGCATGCGCTGTACCCGGTGCTGCTGCCCTTGATCCTCATCGGCGCCCTGAGCAAAAGCGCACAGTTCCCCTTCCACTTCTGGCTGCCCCATGCCATGGCAGCGCCCACCCCGGTATCGGCCTACCTGCACTCTGCCACCATGGTCAAAGCCGGGGTGTTCCTGCTGGCGCGCTTCTGGCCGGTGCTGTCGGGCAGCGAAGAGTGGTTCTGGATCGTCGGCGGTGCCGGCGCCCTCACCCTGCTGCTCGGCGCCTTCGCCGCCATGTTCCAGAACGACCTCAAAGGCCTGCTGGCCTATTCGACCATCAGCCACCTGGGCCTGATTACCCTGCTGCTGGGCCTGAACAGCCCGCTGGCCGCGGTCGCGGCGGTGTTCCACATCCTCAACCACGCCACCTTCAAGGCCTCGCTGTTCATGGCCGCCGGCATCATTGACCACGAGAGCGGCACCCGTGACATCCGCCGTCTCAGCGGCCTGATCCGCCTGGTACCCTACACCGCCACCCTGGCCATGGTGGCCAGCGCCTCCATGGCCGGCGTGCCGCTGATGAACGGTTTCCTGTCCAAGGAAATGTTCTTTGCCGAAACGGTGTTCATCAGTTCTACCGCCTGGGTCGAAGCAACGCTGCCGGTGATCGCCACACTGGCCGGTACCTTCAGCGTTGCCTATGCCCTGCGCTTTACCGTAGATGTGTTCTTCGGCCCCACTGCGCAGGACCTGCCCCACACCCCGCACGAACCGCCACGCTGGATGCGTGCGCCGGTCGAACTGCTGGTACTCACCTGCCTGGTGGTGGGCATCTTCCCCGCCCAGTCGGTCGGCCCGCTGCTGGCCGCCGCAGCCCTCCCGGTAGTAGGCGGTACCCTGCCAGAGTACAGCCTGGCAATCTGGCATGGCTGGAACGCGCCCCTGATCATGAGCCTGGTGGCCATGAGCGGCGGCATCGTGCTGTACCTGCTGCTGCGCAAGCAACTGCGCCTGGGCCGCTTCCCGTATCCACCGGTGATCGAACGCTTCAATGGCAAACGTCTGTTCGAGCACGGCCAGGTGCACCTGATGTTGCTGGCCCGGCACGTCGAGCGCCTGTTCACCACCCGCCGCCTCCAGGCACAACTGTTCATGCTGGTGCTCGCCGCCTTCCTCGCAGGACTCACGCCCATGCTGTACAGCGGGCTCAGCTGGGGCGATCGGCCCAAGATTCCGGGTTCGGGCGTGTTCGTCGCGCTGTGGCTGATCGCCATTGCCTGCGCCATCGGCGCCGCCTACCAGGCCAAGTACCACCGCCTCGCGGCACTGATCATGGTCAGTGTCTGCGGCCTGATGACCTGCATTACCTTTGTCTGGTTCTCCGCCCCCGACCTGGCCCTGACCCAGCTGGTGGTGGAGGTGGTCACCACGGTGCTGATCCTGCTGGGCCTGCGCTGGCTGCCACGGCGTATCGAAGGCGTATCGCCGCTACCGGGCAGCCTGGAACGCGCGCGCATGCGCCGCCTGCGCGACCTGCTACTGGCAGTGCTGGTGGGTGGCGGCATGGCCGTGCTGTCTTACGCCATGCTGACCCGGCCGACGCCCAACGACATTTCCTCGTTCTACCTGAGCCGGGCGCTGCCCCAAGGCGGCGGCACCAATGTGGTGAATGTCATGCTGGTCGACTTCCGCGGCTTCGATACCCTCGGTGAAATCACCGTGCTGGTGGCCGTGGCGCTGACCGTGTTCGCCCTGCTGCGACGCTTCCGCCCGCCGAAAGAAAGCATGCAGTTGCCGGCGCAACAACGCCAGCTCGCGCCTGATGTGGTCACCGACCTGATCAACCCGCGGCATGCCACCGACACCGCCCTGGGCTTCATGATGGTGCCTGCGGTGCTGGTGCGCCTGCTGCTGCCCATCGCCCTGCTGGTGTCGATGTACCTGTTCATGCGTGGCCACAACCAGCCAGGTGGCGGCTTCGTCGCCGGCCTGGTGATGTCGGTGGCGTTCATCCTGCAGTACATGGTGGCTGGCACCCAGTGGGTAGAGGCGCAGATGAGCCTGCGCCCACTGCGCTGGATGGGGACCGGGTTGCTGTGCGCCACCCTGACAGGGGTCGGTGCCATGCTGCTGGGCTACCCGTTCCTGACCACCCATACCGCCCACTTGCACCTGCCGCTGCTCGGGGATGTGCACGTGGCCAGCGCGCTGTTCTTCGATGTTGGCGTGTACACCGTGGTGGTCGGCTCGACCCTGCTGATCCTCACTGCCCTGGCGCACCAGTCGGTGCGCGCCTACCGCCCGGGCAATTCATCGAAAACCAGCCAAGCAGGAGCCGCCTGATGGAAGAAGTCATTGCAGTCGCCATCGGCGTGCTGGCCGCCTCGGGGGTGTGGCTGATCCTGCGCCCTCGGACCTACCAGGTGATCATGGGCCTGTGCCTGCTGTCGTACGGCGTGAACCTGTTCATCTTCAGCATGGGCAGCCTGTTCATCGGCAAGGAACCGATCATCAAGGATGGCGTCACCCAGGACCTGCTGCACTACACCGACCCGTTGCCCCAAGCCCTGGTGCTGACGGCCATCGTCATCAGCTTTGCCATGACTGCGCTGTTCCTGGTGGTGTTGCTGGCCTCGCGCGGCCTGACCGGTACCGACCACGTGGATGGCCGGGAGCGTGACGAATGAATGGCATGAGCCAACTGATTGTCGCGCCCATCCTGCTGCCACTGGTAACGGCAGCCGTGATGTTGTTGCTGGGGGAGAAACACCGGCGTATCAAGGCCCGCCTCAACCTGCTGTCGACCTTCGCCGGCCTGGCCGTCGCGGTCAGCCTGCTGCTGTGGGTGCGCACCCAGGGCCAGGCGGAGTCGATCGGCGTCTACCTGCCGGGCAACTGGCCTGCACCGTTCGGGATCGTCCTGGTGGTGGACCACCTGTCGGCGCTGCTGCTGACCCTCACCGGGATCATCGGCTTTAGCGCCCTGTTGTTTGCCCGCGCCCGCTGGGACGGGGCCGGGGCCAGCTTCCATGCGCTGTTCCAGATTCAGCTGATGGGCCTGTACGGCGCCTTTCTCACCGCCGACCTGTTCAACCTGTTCGTGTTCTTCGAGGTGCTGCTGGCAGCGTCCTATGGCTTGCTGCTACATGGCTCGGGGCGTGCGCGGGTACGTGCCGGCCTGCACTACATCGCCATCAACCTGTTCGCCTCGTCGCTGTTCCTGATCGGCGCGGCAATGCTGTATGGGGTAACCGGCACCCTGAACATGGCCGACCTGGCGCTGAAGATCCCACTGGTACCGGAGGCCGACCGTGGCCTGCTGCATGCCGGTGCGGCAATCCTGGCCATGGCCTTCCTGGTCAAGGCCGGTATCTGGCCGCTGAACTTCTGGCTGGTGCCGGCCTACTCCTCGGCCAGCGCGCCGGTAGCTGCGTTGTTCGCCATCATGACCAAGGTCGGCCTGTACGCCCTGCTGCGCCTGTGGACCCTGCTGTTCTCCGGGCAGGCCGGGGCCTCGGCGCATTTCGGTGGCGAATGGCTGGTGTACGGTGGTCTGGTCACCCTCGCAGTGGCAGCAGTGTCGATCCTGGCGGCACAACGCCTGGAACGCATGGCGGCGCTCAGCATCCTGGTCTCGGCCGGCACCCTGCTTGGCGCCGTCGGCTTTGCCCAGTCGGCGCTGACGGGTGCGGCGCTGTTCTACCTGGTCAACTCGACCCTGGCGCTGTGCGCGCTGTTCCTGCTCGCCGAACTGGTCGAACGCTCGCGCTCGGCCAACGAAGTGCCGCTGGACGAGGAGGAAGACGCCATGCCGCCACCGCTGGAGTCGTTGCACCCACCCAAGGGCATCAACCTCGACGACGAGCAGAAGGTAGTGATCGGCCAGATCATCCCGTGGACCATGGCCTTCCTCGGCCTCAGCTTCATCGCCTGCGCTTTGCTCATCATCGGCATGCCGCCGTTGTCAGGCTTCGTCGGCAAGCTCAACCTGATCAGCGCACTGTTCAACCCGCAGGGTTTGGGCGTGCCGGCCGAGCAGCCGCTGAGTGCGGCGGGCTGGGGCCTGGTGGCGCTGCTGATCCTGTCCGGCATGGCCTCGCTGATCGCCTTCGGGCGCGTCGGCATCCAGCGCTTCTGGAAGCCCGAGGAGCGCCCGTCGCCGGTGCTGCGCCGCTATGAGTGCCTGCCCATCGTCATCCTGCTCGGCCTGTGCATCATCCTCAGCCTCAAGGCCGAGCCATTGCTGCGCTACACCCAGGACACCGCCGCCAGCCTGCAGGCCCCCGATGCCTACATTGAAGCCGTGATGGCCGCCCGGCCGATGCCTGGCCCCACCTCGCTCGACATCCAGGTGCAGCCATGAACCGACTGTTACCCGCCCCGCTGCTCTCGGTTTCGCTGTTCGGCCTGTGGCTGCTGCTGAACCTCTCGGTCAGCCCCGGCAACCTGTTGCTGGGCGCCGCACTTGGCCTGCTGGCGCCACTGCTGATGGCGCCACTGCGCCCACAGCATGCCCACGTGCGTCGACCAATGGTCATCGCCCGGCTGATAGGCCGGGTAGGCATCGATGTGATCCTGTCCAACCTGCTGGTTGCCCGTGGCGTGCTGCGCGCTGGCAAGCAACCACCACGCTCGGCGTTCGTGCACATTCCGTTGGCCCTGCACGATGCACATGGGCTGGCGGCACTGTCGATGATCACTACGGTAGTGCCCGGCACGGTCTGGTCCGAGCTGGCGCTGGACCGCAGCGTATTGCTGCTGCATGTGTTCGACCTGGACGATGAGGCGGCCTTTATCCAGCACTTCAAGGACACCTATGAACGCCCGCTGATGGAGATATTCCAATGACAGGCCTGCTCGCCAATGCTGTCCTTGCCAGCCTGTTCATCTTCGCCTTGGCCATGGGCCTGGCGCTGATCCGGCTGTTCCGTGGCCCGTCCGCCCAGGACCGGGTGCTGGCGCTGGACTACCTGTACATCCTGGCCATGCTGACCATGCTGGTGCTGGGTATCCGTTATGCCAGTGACACCTACTTCGAAGGTGCCCTGCTGATTGCGCTGTTCGGCTTCGTCGGCTCGTTTGCCCTGGCCAAGTTCCTGCTGCGCGGTGAGGTGATCGAATGACCGAAACCCTGGTACTGCCCTTTTGGCTGGAAGTGGTCACCGCCGCACTGCTGCTGACCGGCAGCCTGTTCGCGCTGGTCGGAGCAATAGGCCTGGTGCGCCTGAAGGATTACTTCCAGCGCATGCACCCGCCAGCGCTGGCGTCGACCATTGGCGCCTGGTGCGTAGCGCTGGCTTCGATCATCTATTTCTCGTGGCTCAAGGAAGCACCGGTACTGCACGCTTGGCTGATTCCCATCCTGCTGTCGATCACCGTGCCAGTGACCACGCTGCTGCTGGCCCGGGCGGCGTTGTTTCGCAAGCGCATGTCGAAAGAGCCAGTGCCTGAAGAAGTCAGCAGCGGCCGCGACCGGGGCAATTGAAGGGCCGCCGCCTCACCCTTGGCTGAGGCGCTGCAGCTCCCGCCGCACCATGGAGGCATAAGGGGGCGGACCGAGCCGGTACAACTCACCCGCCACCCAGTGCAACCAGGCGCCTTGCAGCTCCCCACGCCTGGCCAGCAAACGTTCGGCCTCGGCCACGGCATCTGCCTGGTGCTGTCGATGAAACTCGACACGCGTGACAGGCGCATCGCCGCTGTCGGTCATTCACTGGCCTTGAAGGTGGTCAACTCGCCCTTGCGCCATTTGGCAACCTTGCCGGTCACCGCCTTGAGCAATTTGCCCAAGCCTTCCTGAACCTGCTGTTGCGCGGCGAAAACCAGCATCACGCCATGCCCCTCGCGCAACACGATGCCCTCACCTTCGGGTACCGACACGAAGGCATAATCGCCCACGCCATACACATTCAGTTTGATTTCGCGAAAGCGCATTTCCAGCTTGCCACCTTCACGGCTGGGCAACACCGCAGCGCGGAAGTGATCGCCGACTTTCAATTCAAGGCGCTGCTTGTCATCGACCACCAATGCTTCTTCGGTGTCGATTTCGGCCATGTAAAGGCCTTCGGGGGTTTGTTCGGTAACGTAGATAAAGCGGCCCTGGAACAGCTGGGCCAATTTACCGCGCAAGTCGCCCAAGGCGAACAACGCATGGGTATCAAGTGTGCTGACTGCCAATGAAGTAATCCTCAACCGGTTACAACCCGCCCTCTCCCAAGCTCGGGGAGGCACGGCCATTTCTTATCGATAGGCGAAAAGAGTAATAAAGCGATATGCGAAATGTCTGTGCCCGCTGACGATGCAGCGTGCAGGAATCTTTACTCTGGTTTGCCAGATTCGCCCTCAAACGAAGGCGTTTGGCTAATTCCCGATTTGGGAAGCGTGATGCCTGAGATCACTTACCAGAAAACGCAACCATGGGGGTAAGCCTGCAAGTAGACAAGCCCTGGCATCCACGTGCGTATTACCGTAGGACAAATATGCCCGAAAACACCGAAACCCGTCGAGAGGCAAAAAACAATTTCAGGCGGCCAGGCCTTTCTTCAGTTGCTGCTGCCAGGCAGCTTGGCATTCAAGTGCCTCTGCACGCGTGGCGAAGGCGGTGCCCCGACGCTCGCCATTGACCAGCACCACCCAACAGATGCGTTTACCCAGCGCCTGCAAGGTGGCTGGCACTCCCGAACCTATCATCACGGCTACATCGACCCGGCTATTCATCATGCCCTCCGGCACTTAGTTAGCACCCTAACGATAGCGTTATGATACGCCTGCCCGCCGGGAGAAAACAGCGCTTCGCGGTACAGCACTGTTACGTTCGGGACAACAAAACCGGTATCAGCAAAAAACACAAAAAGCCCCAGGGATTGCTCCGTGGGGCTTGGCACCGCGCGCGGGTTTATACCTGGCGCTGGTGGCGGTCGAGCTGCTCGTGGCGCTCTTGCGCTTCGATGCAGTACTTGGTGGTCGGGCTGATCAGCAGGCGCTTTAGGCCAATTGGCTCACCGCTGTCATCGCACCAGCCGAAGCTCTCGTCGGAGATACGGTCCAGCGCCATTTCCAGCTGAGGCAGCAGGCGCTGGTCGCGGTCGATGGCATTGACCAGCCAGCTACGCTCTTCTTCGACCGACGCCACATCGGCAGGATCCGACGGAGTGTCCAGGCCTTCGATGGTGGCACGGCTGAGCTCGATGCGTTCATGGGTTTCGACTTTCATCGACTGCAGCAGGCCAGTGAAGAAAGCCAGCTGGTCAGCGTTCATGTAGTCATCGGCCGACATGGCCAGCAACTGTTCCTTGGTCATCGATTTCTCTATGAAAAAATGTGCATTGGGGCGATTCGGGTGCCGCCGACGCCTTGGCATCGGCAGCGGAAATTTTCAAGCGCCAACCGGCACTCTTTCTCAGGGGGCGGCAGTCTAAGGCGCCACGTCGCGTGGAGCAACTGCAATCGGGTGCAAATTTGCTTCCAGTGCTTACAATCCGCCGGTCGGCACCGCGGCTCTGCTGTATAGCCAGTAGTAAACCGTATTTCTGGCTGCGGCCATATCGCCGGCTTTTGATCTTGATCTTGATCTTGATCTTGATCTTCGCGACTTCAGGAGGCCGAACGCAGGCCTTGCGGAGGGAGGTGACGGGCATGGATGCCCGTCAAGCGCTGGGCCCCAGGATGGGGCCTGCAGCGCGGTCCTCCCGGGAGCGAGGCCGGAGTGAGGGAACCCCGGAGCGCAGCGCAGGGGCCGGATGATCGGAGCGCAGCGTTTTTTGGTTACTTTTTGTCGCGTTTGACAAAAAGTGACTCGCCGTAAGGGCGAAAAGGTGAATATGCGTCGCCATCGCAAATGGCCTATGCGCGAGCTAAAAACCACCACTGTTTCGCTTTCGCTTGTCGCTTGAAGGCGTCCGTTGTCACGGGGCAGGTCCACCAAAAAACGCTGGCTCTCATCATCCGGACCCTAAGCTTCGCTCCGGGGTCCCCTCGCTCCGGCTTCCTGAAGTCGCAATCTGCGTCGCCTGAACTACCGCGCACTTAAAAGCAAAAGCAAAAACAACGGCAACGGCAACGGCAACGGCACGAACCGAGTCTGATCAGCGATTCTTGAACTGCGCCTCGCGCTTGGCGATGAAGGCGGCCATGCCTTCTTTCTGGTCTTCGGTAGAGAACGCCGCATGGAACACCCGACGCTCAAAGCGCACGCCCTCGCTAAGGGTAACTTCGAACGCGCGATTGACGCTCTCCTTGACCATCATGCTCACCGGAATCGACTTGCTGGCAATGGTCGCCGCTACTTTCAGCGCCTCCTCCACCAACTCTGCCTGCGGCACGATGCGCGCCACCAGGCCAGCACGCTCGGCCTCTTCGGCCCCCATCAGGCGACCGGTCAGGCACAGTTCCATGGCCTTGGCCTTGCCCACCGCACGGGTGAGCCGCTGGGTGCCGCCCATGCCCGGCAGCACGCCAAGGTTGATTTCCGGCTGACCAAACTTGGCGTTGTCCGCGGCAAGGATAAAGTCACACATCATCGCCAGCTCGCAGCCACCGCCCAAGGCGAAGCCAGATACCGCAGCAATGATCGGCTTGCGCCGGTTGGCAATGCGGTCAGCGTCGCTGAACAGGTCATCGACGTAGATCTGCGGGTATTGCAGGTCGGCCATTTCCTTGATGTCGGCGCCAGCGGCAAAGGCCTTGGCCGAACCCGTGAGCACCACACAACCGATGCTCGGATCACGCTCGAGCTGGTCCAGGGCCTGGTTGATCTCGCCAACAATCTGCGCGTTCAGCGCATTCAGTGCCTGCGGGCGGTTGAGGGTAATCAGCCCGACCTTGCCGTGAATGTCCAACAGGATGGTTTCGAATGCCATGCAGTCTGCTCCTTCAAAGATTGCGCGCAATGACCATGCGCTGAATGTCGCTGGTGCCTTCGTAGATCTGGCAAACCCGAACGTCGCGGTAGATCCGCTCCAGCGGGAAGTCACTCAGATAGCCATAACCGCCCAGGGTCTGCAAGGCATCCGAACAGACCTTTTCGGCCATTTCCGAGGCAAACAGCTTGGCCATGGACGCTTCCACCAGCGCCGGGCGCCCGGCGTCACGTAGCGCGGCGGCGTGCAGCACCATCTGCCGGGCCACGGCAATTTTCGTCGCCATGTCAGCCAGGCGGAAGGCCACGGCCTGGTGTTCGATTAGCGCCTTGCCAAAGCTTTGCCGCTCATGGGCATAGTCTCGCGCCACTTCAAACGCCGCTCGGGCCATGCCCACAGCCTGCGAGGCGATACCGATGCGCCCGCCTTCAAGGTTGGCCAGGGCAATCTTGTAGCCCTCGCCTTCTGCACCCAGGCGGTTGGCCACCGGCACACGCACATTGTCGAAGACGATCTGGCAGGTGTCGGACGCGTGCTGGCCGAGCTTGTCCTCCACCCGCGCCACCTGGTAGCCCGGCGAATCAGTGGGCACGATGAAGGCGCTGATCCCGCGCTTGCCGGCCTCGGGATCAGTCACGGCAAACACGATCACTACCCCGGCGTTCTGCCCGGAGGTGATGAACTGCTTGCTGCCATTGAGCACATAGTGGTCACCGTCCAAGCGCGCTCGGGCCTTCAGGCTGCTGGCATCGGAGCCAGCCTGCGGTTCGGTGAGGGCAAAGGCACCCAGCATCGCGCCAGTTGCCAGGGGGGTGAGGAACTGCGCCTTCTGCTGCTCGCTGCCAAAACGCAGGATGGGTACACAGCCTACCGAGTTGTGCACGCTCATGATGGTCGAGCAGGCACCATCGCCAGCGGCGATTTCTTCGAGGGCCATGGCGTAAGCCACGTAACCGGTGTCGCTGCCGCCCCACTGTTCCGGGACCAGCATGCCGAACAGGCCCAGCCCCGCCATCTCCTCGATGGCCTCCTTGGGGAAGCGGTGTTCCTTGTCCCACTGCTCGGCAAATGGTTTCAAGCGTTCCTGGGCAAAGGCGCGTACCGCATCGGCGATCTGTTGTTGCTCGTCAGTTACCAGCATGGTTCACCTCAGTACAGGCATTCGACGGCCATGGCCGTGGCCTCGCCGCCGCCAATGCAGATGGCCGCCACGCCGCGGCGCAGGTTGTTCTGGCGAAGGGCCGACAGCAGGGTCACCAGGATGCGTGCGCCCGAAGCGCCGATCGGGTGGCCAAGGGCGCAGGCGCCACCGTGGATGTTGACCTTGTCGTGGGGCAGGTCAAGGTGTTTCATGGCCGCCAGGGTGACCACGGCAAAGGCCTCGTTGATCTCGAACAGGTCGACGTCGGCCAGGTTCCAGCCGGTGCGTTTCATCAGCTTGTCGATGGCGCCGATCGGCGCGGTCGGGAACAGCGCCGGGGTGTCGGCGAAGGCCGCGTGGCCATGGATGACTGCCAGTGCTTCAAGGCCGCGCTTTTCGGCTTCGGAGCGACGCATCAGTACCAGCGCCGCAGCGCCGTCGGAAATTGAGCTGGAGTTGGCTGCGGTCACCGTGCCACCTTCACGGAAGGCGGGCTTGAGCTGCGGGATCTTGTCCAGGCGCGCCTTGGGCGGCTGCTCGTCATCTTTGATGACGCGCTTTTCCTTGCCCTCGGTAACTTCCACCGGCACGATCTCGGCGGCAAAACGGCCGCTGCTGATCGCGTCCTGGGCACGGGTAAGCGAGGTGATAGCGAACTGGTCCTGGGCTTCGCGACTAAACGCATTGGCCTGGGCGCAGTCTTCGGCGAAGGTGCCCATCAGGCGGCCTTTGTCATAGGCGTCTTCCAGGCCGTCCATGAACATGTGGTCGATGATCTTGCCGTGGCCCATGCGATAGCCGCCACGGGCCTTGTCCAGCAAGTACGGGGCGTTGGTCATGCTTTCCATGCCCCCCGCCACCACCACGTCTGCGGTGCCGGCCAGCAGCAGGTCATGGGCCATGATCGCGGCCTGCATGCCCGAGCCGCACATCTTGTTCAGGGTGGTGCAGGTGGTGTGCTTGTCCAGCCCAGCCCCCAGTGCGGCCTGGCGTGCTGGCGCCTGGCCCAGCCCGGCCGGCAGCACACAGCCGAACAGCACTTGCTCGACACTGGCAGCATCGATGCCGGCACGTTCCACGGCACCACGAATGGCCGCACTGCCCAGTTGTGGTGCGGTCAGGCTTTTCAGGTCGCCTTGCAGGCCGCCCATGGGCGTGCGCACGGCGCTGACGATAACAATCGGATCATTGGCGAGGGTCATGTTCGCTCTCCTTACTTGGCAGCCATGCGCAGTGCACCGTCGAGGCGGATCACCTCGCCGTTGAGCATGCTGTTCTCGATGATGTGACGAGCCAGCGCAGCGTATTCCTGCGGGCGCCCCAGGCGTGGCGGGAACGGCACGCCGGCAGCCAGCGAAGCACGCACTTCCTCGGTCATGCCAGCCATCATCGGCGTTTCGAAGATGCCCGGGGCGATGGTCATCACGCGGATGCCGAAGCGTGCCAGTTCGCGCGCGGCCGGCAAGGTAAGGCTGGCAATCGCGCCCTTGGAGGCAGCATAGGCGGCCTGGCCGATCTGGCCGTCATAGGCAGCGATGGAGGCGGTGTTGATGATCACGCCACGCTCGCCGGCCTCATCGGCAGCCCCTTCAGCCATGGCTGCAGCGGCCAGGCGCAGCAAATTGAAGCTGCCGACCAGGTTGACGTTGATAACCTTGGCGAAGCTGGCCAGGCCATGCGGACCTTGCTTGCCCAGCACTTTCTCGGCACCAACGATGCCGGCGCAATTGACCAGCCCTTGCAAGCTGCCAAAGGCGCTCACGGCTGCATCGACGGCCGCCTGGGCAGCCTGCTCGTCGCTGATGTCAGCCACGGCGAAGCGGGCGTTGTCACCCAGCTCACGGGCCTTGGCCTCGACGGCCTGGGCATTGAGGTCGACCAGCATGACCTTGGCGCCGGCCTCGACCAGCATCTGCGCAGTGGCAGCACCCAACCCGGAGGCGGCGCCGCTGACAATGAAGTGTTTATTGGCTATGTGCATGATCGGTTTCCTTTCAGACGCTGGCAGGGGTGGCCTGTTGCGCTTGTTGTTTGGCGACTTCCTGGTTGCGCAGGATGAAGCGTTGCAGCTTGCCGCTCGGGGTCTTGGGCAGCTCGCTGACGAATTCGATTTCCCTGGGGTAGGCATGCGCGTAGAGGCGCTGGCGCACGTGCTGGCGCAAGGTTTCTTCCAGCTCGACGCTGCCCACATGGCCGTTGGCCAAAACCACGAAGGCCTTGATCAGCTCAGTACGCTCGGGGTCCGGCTTGCCAATCACCGCTGCCTCGATCACCGCCGGGTGCTCGATCAATGCACTTTCCACATCGAACGGGCCGACTCGGTAACCGGAGGTAGTGATAACGTCGTCGCTGCGGCCAACGAAACTGATGCTGCCGTCCTGGTTCAGCTCCACCGTGTCGCCGCTGAGGTAGTACTTGCCGACGAAGGCCTTGGTTGCCTGGCCGTGGTAGCCGGCGAACCAGCACAATGGCGACTGCTCGCGGTCAACCGCGAGGATGCCCGGCTGGCCAGCTGGCAGTTCGTTACCTTGGGCATCCAGCACCACGATGCGATGGCCGGGGATGGCGAAGCCGGCCGAGCCCAGGTGCACCGGATGCAACAAACCATGATGATTGCACAGCACCATGCCCAACTCGGTCTGGCCGTAGTGGTCGTGAATGGTCACGTCCAGTTCCTCGGCGAACCAGCGGATCACCTCCGGGTTGAGGGGTTCTCCGGCGCTGCTGACCACACGCAGCCGGCCTTTGACCGGTGCCGAAAATGCCTTGCCCGCGGCAATCAACAAACGATACGCCGTGGGCGAGCCAGCCAGGTTTGTGATACCCAGCTTGTCGATTACCTGGGCACAGCTTTCAACGCTGAACGGGCCATCGTAGAAGGTGGTGGCATGGCCCAGCGACAATGGGCCGGTGACGGCGTAATACAGGCCGTAGGCCCAGCCCGGGTCGGCCAGGTTCCAAAAGTTGTCCTCGGGGCGCAGGTCGATGGCATCCCGCATGTAACCCTGGAACGCGACAATGGCACGCAATGGCACTTCCAGGGGTTTCGCCGGGCCGGTGGTGCCGGAGGTGAACATCAGCAGAAACGGGTCGTTGCCCGAGCGCATGACCGGTTCACATACCGGCGAGGCAGCATCCAGGCATTGCTGAAAATCCAGCTCGCCACTGCGGGCCCTGACCGTGATGATCGATGGGCAGGCCTGCACCTCGTCCAGCTTGGCACGGTTGTGGCTGTCGGTGACGATAACGCGGGCGTGGGACTGTTCAAGGCGGTGTTCGATGGCCTTGGGGCCGAACGCGGTGAACAGCGGCTGGTACACGGCACCGAGACGCCAGGTGGCGAGAATGGTGACCAGCAACTCGGGAGTACGCGGCATCAAGCCCGCCACCCGGTCCCCTGCACCCACGCCCTGCGCCTTGAGCACATTGGCAAAGCGGGCCGCCTGTGCCTTGAGCTGATCAAAACTGTAGCGTGCGCTGTTGCCGTCGCGGTCTTCGTGGATCAGCGCCAGCTTGCCGTCACCGGCATGGCGGTCACAGCATTCGACACAGGCATTGAGGGCTTCGAGGTGGCCATGCAGCGCCGCGCTAGCGGCCTGGGCAGGGTCGAACGCTCGAGCGGCCTCGGCGTAATCACGCATCGTCGGACTCCTGGTTTATTGTTTTTGGAGTTGAACCATAAGTCCGATGATGTTCGCGCCGCTCAACCGCGGCGGCAATGGCCAAAGTTGTCAATCTGGATGACCGGTTTGGCCGCTGCCGGCCTCAGGCCTGGCCGCGCTCCTTGCCATATAACAGTTGGTGAGTCAGGCGCACCAACAGGGCTCGCTCGTCCTGGTCGCGTTCGATGACCAGGTCGTCAAGGCGCTGGGTGACTTCAGCAGGGGCAAGTTCAGCACGTTGCTGCTCTATAAGCTGTACGCGGTCCCGATAGACATGCTCCAGGTTGGTGAAGTACCCGCTGCTCCGTTGGCGCAGGTAACGCTGCCAGAACTCGCGCTGTGCAAGACTATGCGAGAGGTTGAGCAATGTTTCAGCATCCTTGACACGACGCAACGCCTGCGCAATCGCTGCATCGCTAACCTCCGCCGTTTCGCTGGCATCCAGGGTCTGCGGCTGGAAGGGCAACTGTAGTACCTCGTGCAGCTTGACTCGGAAATACAGGTTGATCGTGTCGATGGTATCGTCGTTAACAACCTGCCCCTGGGCTGCGCGTCGGGCTGTTTCGGCAGTGGCACGTCGTTCGACTTGCTCCAGGCGGAACAACCCCCGCCCAAGATTGAGCAACTGATTACCGCGATCAGGTGAGGTGTTGTTTTCAGCCTGGGCAATCGCTGCCCGCTTTAGCAAATCGCTGAAGCGGCGAACGACGCGGTTGATCGAGCCGAACGGGGGGCGCAACTCGGCGAACACTTCCAAACGCAAAGCCGTATTGCTGCACAAGGCATCCAACAGCGTCCACAGGTTGCCCCGCAGGTACTCGCTGGCGTTGACATAGTCTGTAGTGCGTTCCAACTGCTCAACCAGCGCAAACAAACCGACGCTGTCAGGCATGCTTGCCAATTCATCCCACTGCCGCCCTCGCGCCTCCAGTGTGCTGGCTTCGCTACCACCCACCCAAAGCGAACGTGCCCGTTGCAGCCCTTTCAACGACGGCGAAGGCATTACACCTTCTTCCAGAATGACATCGAAGGCATACAGGCGCTGCACGTCATACGTGCTCAGGGGGTTGCGCATCACCACGAATATGTGCCGAAAGTACTGCGGCATCCTCAGGACAACTTCCGGTATTACCTTCAGGTGATTACCACACAAGTTCACTTTTTCAAGCGAGCTGCAGAGTTCGAGGCCACTCGGCCAGACGCCCAGCCGGCATTGCTGCAAATCCAGCTCACGCAAATGAGACAGCTGGTTGTAGGGCACAGGATATTGCCCCAGTGGGTTGTAACTCAGGTCTACCGCTTCCAACCGTGGGAGGCGGTTGATTGCGCTGATGGAGCCAAAGTTCAAATGAATGTTGTTACGAGCCAGGCGTAAGGTGCGCAGTTCGATAAGGTAGGCGAAACCTATCGGTACTGCAGATAGCTGGTTACCGACAAGGTTCACCTCGGTCAGGGCCGTAAGGCCGTGGAGGAAGTCCACCGGTACAACGGTCAGCGCGGTGTCGTTGATGACTAATGAAACGAGGCGTGGGAAGTCCACCGACAACGGCAATGACGGGAGTGTCGTGATGCTTGGCCCCTCCAGCCTGAGGCGCTGGCCAATGGAGTTTCCTTCGCTGTCGTAAACCTGTTCGCCCTGGAAACGCCAAGCCCTGCGAATGCTGTCAGCGACAACCTTTCGGCACGTTTGGCGGGCCTCGTTCAATTCGCTGCCATACCATTGGTTGAGTGCCCGATCCAATCGGTTGTAGCTATCCTCCAGATCAAGCAGGTGCTGGAATGCCTGATCACCGAAGCCTTGCAGCCGTACAGCCTCTTGCTCGAGCTCGACGTCACCGAGCCCTCGGTACAGTACCCCCAGGCGGGCGCGCAACAGCTGCTGCAGGCCGGTACCGGCTTCGCCGCGGCCGCTCAGCAGATAGCCGACCCTGCCATTGGTCAAACGCTGGCCCGGGTTGAACCACGGGGCTTGCTCACGCCATCCGAGCAGGTACAAGCGGGCGGTGCGCGTGTCGGGCACCAAGGCCTGGAGTTTGGCACGCAATAGCGCGGCAGGCTGCTCAGCGGGCAACCCCATGCGGCCAAGCTGTTCGGGCGTCAGCAGAGCGGCAAGGGCCTGAAAGATCGTGCCTGGTTCGGCGACTTCCGCGGAATGTTCATAGCCCTGCCCATCGAACAAGCGAAAACGTCCGTGGACATGGACCAGTGACACGGTCTCATCCTCGGTCGACATGGCCGACAACCGGGTCAGCAAACGACCGTAGGGCGAGCCGTCGCGTAACTCTACTCCGAGCTGCGAAGGCCAGTTGGGCAGCCTCGACAGCAGGTTGATCACCAGTTCCCCGGCCTCGTCTGTGTAAGCACTGCTTAGAAACACGCCCTGCACTGCCCGGTCCAGTCGCGCCACCTGCGACAAGAAGCGCGCCTTGGTCGCCATCTTCACAGACAGCCTGCCGAGCCTGGAAAGCTTGGCCTGGGCGTTATCGACTTCGGCCACGACCTCCGCGACATAGGCGTCAGGCAAGTGGGGGAAATCTCGCTTTACCAACCTGGCTACGGGGTCATCCGGCAGCCTGACCCGGGTCAGATGCTGCAGCAGAGGCCCCTCCAGCTGGGGCTGCTGCTGCATTAAAGCGGCTTTGAGGGCGGCCGGATCCAGGTCCGTCATTCCAGCCCGGGCCAGGCACCACGCCTGAATCTCGGCATCCCCCCCCACCACCGATGCATCGCCAAGCGATGTGAAGAACGCCTCGATACGGGTGTTGGCATCAAAACGCCGCAAAGTCTCGCGCAGGGTAACCGGCAACGGGCGGTTCTCAATTATCAGGCCGCGGAGCATGTCCTTGTTCATGCCCGCCATGTGTACGATCTGCTGTGCATGGTCGGTGCTCAGCGGTGCCTGGAACGGCCACAACGTATCGAGCATGCGGGCGCTGTCATCCCAGGTCTGCGGGCGCGCCGACCGTACATGCCAACTGCGCTCGCCATTGAACTCCACGACCGGCCCAAAGGTTTCATCACCGCGTGGATGACGCAGCCGCCACGGCCCCTCCGCCTGCGGGCGATGAACCTCATGGTAGCGATCGCCACTGCGCATCCAGCGGCGTGTACCGCTGCCATACAAGCCATCATCAGCCAGGGTGCGCTCATCGGGCGTCGACTCGTAGACCGTGAGGTCGCTGGACCATAGCCTTTGCTGGCCATTGTCCAGCCTCACCGGCTCAAGACCATCGACAAAGCGGCTGCGCACGAAGTGGCCGGTAGCGCCGATCACCGCACCCGTCACCGCAACCTGGGCCAAGGTCTCAGCCACACCAAGCAGGTGCTCCAGCGCTTCATGCTGGTGGCCGTACGCCCAGTCCGTCACACCCTCGTAGACCTCGGCAACGGTTTGTACCAGCATTCGCCCCAGCAACAACTCACCCACCACAGGGACAAACATGCCGGCCAGATTGGCCACGTCCCAGCCCAGCGACTTCCAGCTTGCCTGGCGCTGTTTGGCCGCCCGCGCATCAGCTTGTGCCAGCGGCACCAATAGCAGGCTGGCGTCGCTTTTTATCCGTTTTACTTGCTGCTCGACCAGCCGTACGAACACGTCCCCCTGGCCAGTCGTGCCATCCATCTGCAGGTCAGGCTCTGGGTCTTTGAGACGCGTCTGAAGCAGTTGCACGAAGTCCTGACGGTCCTCAAGCGCAATCAACTGGATAAAGTAATTCTGGTATTCAGGTGCATTCAGCCGCTTGACCATGGCCTGATGCATCTGCCCCAGCGTGAGGAAGTGATGCAAGGCCTGCGACGGGTCGCTGGGAAGATAGAGGACCCAGCCACTTGCCTCGCCAGCTGCGTCACGCAACGCGATCACCAGGGCATCTGCCACAGGCTTGCCGAGCATGGTCAACAACCCTGGGTAACCTTGCAGGTGCAGGCCCTCACTGTGCTTGGCATCCGCCACCTCGGCCAGCGCCTCACACACCTGCTCGTTCAGTTCACCCTGAATCACTGCCAGCTCAGCAGCTAGCCGGAGCCCCGCACGCTTTTCCGCGACAAGCAGCTTGCACGTTTGAGCGTTGAAGGTTTGATCAATCAGGGTTTGATACAACCTGCCAGTGTCCAGATCCCTGCACGCTTTGACAAAGACATCGTCGACGCGATAGAGCACCTTGCGCCCGCCGTTGACGACAAACTCACCGCGTAGCGGCGTGGCGCCGCTGGGAAAGTTCTGCATGAGACGCAGCAGCGCGGATTGGCGCACCTCGATCGTCCCCAGGGAAAAACCGAGAAAGCCGTCGCTAACCAACCCGCCCTCGGGTTCAAGCCATTCAAGCTCGTTCAGTTTGCTGCCTGCGGGCAGGCGACCCTTGAGCAACGTGCCAAGCTTGTCCAAGGCGAAGATTTGCAGCGGGACAAGCCCTCGGGTGGCTGCGCGAACGCTGTCCTGCCCGGCCTTGTGTTCCTTGAACAGGTTGCGCAGGCGTTTGATTTGTTGCGGGGTCGCTGCACGTAACCATTCGGGCAGCAGCTTGCCGATGAAGGCATCGGTCGCGCTGGCGCGCGTTGGGGTCTGGGCAGCAGGGATTTCGGTGGGGTTGGCCATGATTGGGGGCGATCTTTGTTGACATGGGGAACACCCACTCTGTCAGCTGATACGCGCCGTCATCAGGGGGAACCTCAGCCATCGGCCCCAGGGTCTGCATGAAACACCTCGAGAGGAAGGGCAGGCGAGGCAGTTTTCAGCGCAGCTTCGTCGAGTATCAAGGCTTTTCCTGTGCGGGCGCTTGTCGCCCCAGCACCAGGCTTCGGTAATGCCCCGGATTGCAACCGAACCACTTGCGAAAAGCCTTGTAGAACGAACTACTGTCGGCAAAGCCTAACCGCTCGGCGATCTCGCCAAGGCCCACTGCGGGGTCGGACAACCAGGCAATGGCCTGCTCGCGGCGTACGCTGTCCTTGAGCCCTTGGTAGGTTTGCCCCTCCTCCACCAGGCGCCGGCGCAAGGTTGAAAGAGAGATGCACAACCCGCCAGCCACGGCTTCGGCATCCGGCAAGCCGGCCGGGTCCATGCGCCGCAACTGATCACGGATGCGCCGCGCGAGGCTAGCGGGGTCACGGTATTTCACCAGGATATTATCCGGCGCACCGGCGAGAAACCGCTGCAACTCCTCTTCGCTGCGCTTTAGCGGCAGTTCCAGGCAATCAGCCGCGATGATCATGCGCGTACGCGGGCGCTCAAAGCAAAGGTTTTCCGAAAACATCACACGATAGTCGTCACAGAACGGCGGCTCGGCACAGCGCAGGTCAATAGCCAGGATAGGGATGCGCCGCCCGGCCAGCCAGCAGGCCACCCCATGCACGATCATCCAGAACGTGAAATAGGTGAATGCGCGGCGCGGTTCGTCACGCGGTTCGTTGATGACGATCTCAGCCAGGCCTTCCTGGCGCACCAGGCTGGGCTGCATGTCTTCGAGCATCAGCGACAGGAACGCCAGCGCGGTTTCCAGGCCGGCGCCCAAGGTCGGCTGACCCATGCTGGCACGGCACATGAACGCCAGGCTGCCGCTGCGCAGGCCGCGCGGATCCATCGCGAAGAACTCGTCGTTGCAGCGCCGTGCCAGCAAGCGCCACAGCCGAGCATAGGACTCGGCACTGACCCGCGCCTCTGGCAGGTGCAATTGCTCAACGGCAATGCCTGCCCGGGCCAGCAAGCCGCTATCAGGCTTACCGGCGGGGCAGGTCTGCAACAGCGCTTCGCGCACCAGTTGCATCGAAATCGTATCTTTGTCGCTCATCGACGGTCCTGTCGGCTGGTTGCCGGCCATCTTAGGCTGCCACGCTGAAAACAGCCATCACAGCCCCGCCGCCAGCCCCAGGAATGCCTGGATAAGGCGCAATTCTCGACGACGCTCCAGACAACCAATCAAGTGTTGGTTGATCAGGCCCTCGCCAGATAAGGGTCGTGCGACCACCCGTGGGTCATTGGCCACTTCAGTGGATGAAACAACGCCAATACCCAACTCCGAGGCCACCGCCTCGGTCACCGCCTCACGGCTGTCCAGCTCCAGCAATACCCGCGGTTGCACACCCGCCTTGGTGCAGGCCTTGTCGAAGGTACGCCGGGTGGTGGAGCTGGGTTCGCGCAGCACCATGATCTGCTGGTGCAGCTTGGCCAACGGCAAGTCTTCCTCATCGCTCGCCCAGGCATGCCCCGCCGGCAACAAGGCACACAGGCGAGACTCACAAAGACTTTGCAAATGCAGCCCCTTGCGCGGCTCGATCTCAGTCAGCACAGCCACGTCGGCATGCTCGCTGAGCAACGCAGCCAGGGTTTCCTGGGCATTGCCCAGGCGCAGGTTGACGGTGATGCCCGGGTAGCGCTCGCGCAGCACCGCCAGCATCGGCATCACCCGGTGCGGGCCATCGGCTGCCACCTCCAGGCGCCCGGTCAGCAACTGGCGATTGGCTTCGAGCATGGCCTGTGCTTCTTCGGCCAGGCCAAACATGGCGCGGGTGATGGCCGCCAGGCGGATGCCTTCTTCGGTCAACTCCACACGCCGTGCGGTGCGCCGCAGCAAGGTGATCTGGTAGTGCTCCTCCAGGGCCTTCACGTGCCCGGTCACCGCCGGCTGGCTGATGAACAGGCGCTCGGCAGCACGCGTAAAACTGCCCTCTCGGGCCACCGCGTCGAAGGCACGTAGCTGGAACAGGTTCATATTTATCGGCCTGACTTATAGCTGGGATAACAACAAACAATTTGATTGATGACAGCCCGAATTGCAACCTAGGCCCCGTAGTTTCACTCCACCGCTTGTGAGGAAAAACGGAATGAGCAACGCCCCTATCTTGCTGACCCCCGGTCCCCTGACCACATCAATCCGCACCCGCCAAGCCATGCTGGTGGACTGGGGCTCCTGGGACCGTGACTTCAACCAGCTGACTGCCAGCGTCTGCGAACAACTGCTGGCGATCATCGACGGCACCGCCAGCCACCACTGCGTGCCCCTGCAAGGCAGCGGCACCTTTGCCGTGGAAGCCGCCATCGGCACCCTGGTGCCACGCGACGGCAAGGTCCTGGTGCTGATCAATGGCGCTTATGGCCAGCGCCTGGCAAAGATCTGCAAAGTGCTGGGCCGCACCTACAGCACCTTCGAAACCGCCGAAGACCAGCCCACCACTGCCGCTGATGTCGACAGGCTGCTGGCAGCCGACCCGGCCGTGACCCACGTGGCACTCATCCACTGCGAAACCAGCACCGGCATCCTCAACCCGCTGCCCGAAATCGCCGAGGTGATCAAACGCCACGGCAAGCGCCTGATCATCGATGCCATGAGCTCGTTCGGCGCGCTGCCGATCGATGCCCGCGAAATCCCCTTCGAAGCGCTGATCGCCGCCTCCGGCAAGTGCCTGGAAGGCGTACCCGGCATGGGCTTCGTCTTCGCCGATAAAGCCGCCCTGGCTGCCGCCGAGGGCAATGCCCACTCGCTGGCCATGGACCTGTACGACCAGCACGCCTACATGGCCAAGACCGGCCAGTGGCGCTTTACCCCGCCCACCCATGTGGTCGCGGCCCTACACGAAGCACTGCAGCAATACAACGAAGAAGGCGGCCTGCCTGCGCGCCACCAACGCTATGCCGACAACTGCAAGACCCTGCTCGACGGCATGGCCGCCATCGGCCTGCGCAGCTTCCTGCCAGCCGACATCCAGGCGCCGATCATCGTCACCTTCCACGCACCAAACGATCCCCGCTACCAGTTCAAGGACTTCTACGAGCGGGTCAAGGCCAAGGGCTTCATCCTCTACCCGGGCAAGCTGACCCAGGTCGAAACCTTCCGCGTGGGCTGCATTGGCGTGGTCGGTGCCGATGGCATGCAGGCCGCCGTGAATGCCGTGGCCGAAGTGCTGCGGGAAATGGAAGTGCTGGACATCTGACCCTTTGCCCACCCGAATTCAGGAATTAGCGCACATGAACTACAGCAACCCCACCCAGCTGCAAGCCGCCATCCTCGACTGGGCCGGCACCGTGGTCGACTTCGGCTCTTTCGCCCCCACCCAGATCTTTGTCGAGGCCTTTGCCGAGTTCGACGTGCAAGTGTCCATCGAGGAAGCCCGTGGCCCGATGGGCATGGGCAAATGGGACCACATCCGCACCCTGTGCGACGTGCCGGAAATTGCCGAACGCTACCGCAAGGTGTTCGGCCGCACGCCGACCGACGACGACGTCACCGCCATCTACAACCGCTTCATGCCGCTGCAGATCGAGAAGATCGCCGTGCACTCGGCCCTGATCCCCGGTGCGCTGGACACCCTTACCGGGCTGCGCCAGGACGGCCTGAAGATCGGCTCGTGCTCGGGCTATCCGAAGGTAGTGATGGACAAGGTGGTGGAACTGGCGGCGCAGAACGGCTACGTGGCCGACCACGTGGTGGCCACCGACGAAACCCCTAACGGCCGACCATGGCCAGCCCAGGCCCTGGCCAACGTGATTGCACTGGGTATTGACGATGTGGCGGCCTGCGTGAAGGTCGACGACACCGTGCCGGGCATTCTCGAAGGCCGCCGTGCCGGCATGTGGACCGTGGCACTGGTGTGCTCGGGCAACGCGCTGGGGCTGACCTGGGAAGGCTTCCGGGCGCTGAGCGCCGAGAAGCTGGAAAGCGAGCGCACGCGCATCCACGCACTGTTTGCCAGCTCGCGTCCGCACTACCTGATCGACACCATCAACGAACTGCCTGAAGTGATCGCCGACATCAACCGGCGCCTGGCCAGAGGCGAGATGCCACAAGCCTTCTGAAGCCGTGCGCAAGGCCTGCAGGAGCCGCCTCGTGTCGTGATCGGGCTGCGCAGCAGCCCCGGCAATCCAGCCCTTTTGGCTGAATCCGAGGGGCCGCTCTGCGGCCCGATCGCGACACAAGGCCGCTCCTGCAAAGGACCGCGCCAGCCGGCCGAATCAAGCAGGCAATCTGGGTCGCTTTTCAGCCTGGATCTGTACATTGAGTTGCCGCTGCAAGTTCCCAAAAATGGGCCATCCCTGTCCTGAGATGCCCAGCCCCCAATGAGCACACACACCCGCACCAGCCGCCTTACCGTCCCGCAACTGGTGGCCATGAAAGGCCGGCAGAAGATCGTTTCGCTCACAGCCTACTCAAGCTCCATTGCCCGGGTGATCGACCCGCTGGTCGACTTCATCCTGGTCGGCGATTCCACGGCCATGGTCGGCTACGGCCGCCCGTCCACCCTGGGCATGCGCCTGGACGAGACCATCGCCCACACCCGCGCTGTGGTCGACAGCACCCGCCTGGCCTGCGTGGTCGCCGACATGCCGTTTGGCAGCTACCAGGAATCCCGCGAACAAGCCTTTCGCAACTGCGCCCAGGTATTGGCCCGCACCGGCTGCGATGCGCTCAAGCTGGAGGCCAACCAGGCGTTGGCGAGCACCGTCGAATTCCTGGTCGCACGGGGTATCCCGATCATGGCGCACATCGGCTTGATGCCGCAGTTCGTCAATGCCATGGGCGGCTACAAGGCTCAGGGGCTGACCCCAGGCAGCGCTGCAGCCCTGCGCGCCGATGCGCAGGCGAACCTGCATGCAGGTGCTTTCAGCCTGCTGCTCGAAGGCGTGGCGGAGCCCGTGGCCCACGCCATCACCCAGGCCAGCGATAAACCGACCATTGGCATTGGCGCCTCACCCGCCTGCGATGGCCAGGTGCTGGTCACCGAAGACCTGCTGGGGCTGGGGGGTGACCACGTGCCACGCTTCGTCAAGCAGTATGCCGACGTCGGCCAGGTGATCCGCGAGGCCTGCACCCGCTATGCAGACGAAGTGCGCGACGGGGCGTTCCCTGCCTTGCACCACTGCTACGGGGTTTGAGCTTCGGCCTGAATTCCCTCGACAAGGCATTGCAGCGCGAAGGCAATATTCTTGCTCCAGTCCACTGTGCAGCACAGCCGCAGGTGGCTGTGCCATAGGCCACACTGGCTGAACAGCTCCCCGGGGGCGATGACGATGCGCTGCGCCAGCAACCGCTCGAAGACCCGGCGCATATCCACCGGCCGGGTCGCCTGCAACCACAGGCTGGCCCCGCCTTGGGGCTCAGTGATGCGCAGGCATCCCTGGCCGTAGACGTCCAGTAGCGCCTTCAGCTGCTGCAGGCGTTGGCGCAGCATGGGCCGCAAGCGCTTGACATGCAGCTCGACCCGACGCGAGGTGAACAGCCTGGCGATGGCCTTTTGGCGAATCGGTGACAAGCGAAAAGCACGTTCGAGAAACAGCTGCTGCAACCGCTGGTTATGCTGCCGGCAAAGCAGGTAGCCAAAGGGCGCCTCTGCGCCGATCAGCTTGTCCAAGGTCGAAAACACCAGCAGCCGGTCAGGGTCGGCGAAGTCCCGGTAGCGCGGCGCTGACGCGTGGAAACACAACTCGCCGTAGCCATCGTTTTCAAACAGCCACACTGCGTGCTCCGTTAGCCAGCGGCAGATCTGCTGCTTGTCCGCCGCCGGCATCAGGCCACCTTGCGGCACGTTGGCCGCTGACGACAGCACTGCCAGGCGCACAGGCTGATCGCACAGCAGCCGGTGAAACTGCTGCAGGTCGAAACGCCCGTCATCACCCAATGGCACTTCGATGATGGTCATGCGTGCAGCCTGCAACTGCCTCAGCACCGCCCAGTTGCAGGGCGACTCCACCAGCGCCACCTGGCCCTCCAGGTCGAGGGCGCGTAACGACAATTCGAGGATGCTGCGCAGGTCCGCGCCGATGAACACCTGATCGGCGCTCCAGTAATGCTGCGCCGAGCGGGTGTAGCGGTCGGCCAGCACGCTGCGCAACTCAGGCTCACCGAACGGCTGGAACAACGGTGCCAACGAGTGCGGGTATTGGCGCGCCAGTTCGCGCTCGATCATCATTAGCGGCTGTTGCAGCGACAGCAACATGGCCGGCGCATCACTGCCCAGGGCCAGCATACCCGGCTGACGGGCACTGGCGAACACAGTGTCGAGCAGGCTCGGTGAGTGATGGCCACGCATGGCGGGCGCGCGGGTTCGGCTGAAGTAGCCCTGCTTGGGTCGCGCATACACCCGCCCTTCGTCTTCCAGCAGCGCATAGGCGTACTTGGTACTGGATACCGAAACGCTCAGGCGCCGGGCCAGCTCGCGCAGCGACGGCAAGCGCTGCTCCACATCGCAGGGCGCTGCCTCGATCCTGTCGAGCAAGTAGCGGTAGACCGCCTGGTAGGTGTAGCTGGGCTTGTCGATCTGGCTGTTGTCCATGGAGGCGACTGTGACGGCATTGAACCCAACCCTGGCGCATTGGTAAACCCTTACTGTGGCAATTGCACCTGCGGCTTGGTAGCGGCAAAGATCGCCCAGCTGGACACGAACAGCGCCGCGATCAATGGCCCGATCACGAAGCCGTTGAGCCCGAATACTGCCAGCCCACCCAGCGTCGACACCAGAATCAGGTAGTCCGGCATGCGCGTATCCTTGCCCACCAGAATCGGCCGCAGCACGTTATCCACCAGGCCAATCACCAGCACCCCGAACGCGGTCAGGATAATGCCCGGCAGTATTGCCCCGGTCAGCAGGAAATACGCGGCCACCGGCGCCCAGACGATCCCCGCACCCACCGCCGGCAGCAGCGACAGGAACGCCATCAGTACCGCCCACACCAGTGCGCTGGGGATATCCAGCACCCAGAAAATGAACCCGCCCAGCGCCCCTTGGGTAATGGCCACCAATACGTTGCCTTTCACCGTCGCCCGCACCACACGGTTGAACTTCAGCTGCAAACGGCGTTTCTGGTGCTCGGGCAGCGGCACGGCCTGCCTCACCCGGCGAGCCACTTCCGGGCCGTCGCGCAAAAAGAAGAACAGCAGGTACATCATGATGCCAAAGCTGACCACGAACTCGAACGTGCCTTGACCAAAGCTGAATGCCTGGCTGGCCAATACCTGGCTACCTTGGGTTGCCCACTTGGTGATCTTGTCACGCAACCCGTCAAGGTTGCCCATGCCCATGTTGTCCAGGCCATGCTGGGCGAATGCCGGGAGCAGGTCCTTGCCGTGCTCGACGTAACCGGCGATGTCCAGTTGCCCGCTTTCGATGCGCTGGTACAGCGTGGCGCCCTCCTGGACCAACAGCGCGCTGGTGATGATCACCGGCAGGATCGCCACCAGCAGGCACACCAGCGTGGTCGTGGCCGCGGCCAGGTTGCGTCGCCGCCCGAAGCGGATCAGCAGGTGGCGCTGCAGCGGGGCGAACAGGATGCCGAGGATCACCGCCCAGAAGATTGCGCCATAGTACGGCAACAGGATCCAGAAGAAGGCAATGGTCACCAGCGCCAGGAGTACTGCCAGGGCTTTGTTCTGTAGCGCGGTTTCGTTCATTGCAGTTCCTCTGATGACTTGTGAGAGATTAGTGCATGGCACTCGGGCAAAAGTGCCGCGCTCACTTGACGCAAATCAATACGCGCCTTGTCCATCGCCCCTAGCATCCCGGCCTTTTTGCCCCGGTGCGCACATGAACCCTACCGCCAAGCCCGAACTGCTCGCCCCCGCCGGCACCCTCAAGACCATGCGCTACGCCTTTGCCTATGGCGCCGACGCAGTCTACGCCGGCCAGCCGCGCTACAGCTTGCGGGTGCGCAACAACGAATTCGACCACGCCAACCTGGCGCTGGGTATCCAGGAGGCGCATGCCCTGGGCAAGCGCTTCTACGTAGTGGTCAACATCGCCCCGCACAACGCCAAGCTCAAGACATTTCTGAAGGACCTGGCACCGGTCATCGACATGGCGCCGGACGCGCTGATCATGTCCGACCCCGGCCTGATCATGCTGGTGCGCCAGCACTTCCCACAGATGCCGGTGCACTTGTCGGTGCAGGCCAACACCGTCAACTGGGCGAGTGTGCAGTTCTGGCAGCAAATGGGCCTGAGCCGGGTGATCCTGTCACGCGAGCTGTCCCTGGAAGAGATCGAGGAAATCCGCCAGCAGGTGCCGGGCATGGAGCTGGAGGTGTTCGTCCACGGCGCGCTGTGCATGGCCTATTCCGGCCGTTGCCTGCTGTCGGGCTACCTCAACAAGCGTGACGCCAACCAGGGCACCTGCACCAACGCCTGCCGCTGGAAGTACGACGCCACGCCGGCCACCGAGAACGCCACCGGCGACATCGTGCGCGAAGTGCAGCCCACCCTTGGCCTGGGCGCCCCTACCGAGCAGGTTTTCCTGCTGCAGGAAAGCAACCGCCCCGGCACCGAAATGCCGGCGTTCGAAGATGAACACGGTACCTACATCATGAACGCCAAGGACCTGCGCGCCATCCAGCACGTCGAGCGCCTGGCCGGCATGGGCGTGCATTCGCTGAAGATCGAAGGCCGCACCAAGTCGCACTTCTACTGTGCCCGTGCCGTACAGTCGTACCGCCAGGCGATCGACGACGCCGTGGCCGGGCGGCCGTTTGACCGCGCCTTGATGGGCAACCTCGAATCCCTCGCGCAACGCGGCTACACCGAAGGGTTCCTGCGCCGCCACGTGCACGATGAATACCAGAACTACCAACGCGGCAACTCGGTCTCGGAGCGCCAGCAGTTCGTCGGTGAACTGACCGGCGTGCGTGTCGAAGGCCTGGCCGAGGTCAAGGTGAAGAACCGCTTTGCCGTAGGTGACCACCTGGAGCTGATGACCCCGCGTGGCAATTACCACTTCGACCTGCACCGCCTGTGCAACCGCCAACAGCAGGCCATCGACGTGGCACCAGGCGACGGCCATGTGGTGTACCTGCCCATTCCGGAGCAGGTCGCACTTGACTACGCCCTGCTGATGCGCGACCTGCGCGCCGACGAGGTGGCAAGCTGACAATGCTGTAATGTGCGCCTCAGCTGCCTGACAGGCGCCTGCAGCGAACATCGTGGCTCCCCCGCATGAGGCCACGCCATGTTGCGCACCCCCACCCGCCGTACCTTCGTCAAAGGCCTGGGCGCCGCCACCACACTGGCGGGCCTGGGGCTGTGGCGCCCGCTGGCCCAGGCCGCCGAAGGCCAGGACCTGGCCGGCCAGCACTTCGAGCTGTTCATCGGCCAGACCCCGGTCAACATCACCGGCCGCCCGCGCACCGCACTGACCATCAACAACAGCCTGCCCGGCCCGCTGCTGCGGTGGCGCGAAGGCGACACCGTGACCCTGCGCGTGCGTAACCGGCTGGCACAGGACACCTCGATCCACTGGCACGGCATCATCCTGCCCGCCAACATGGACGGCGTACCTGGCCTGAGCTTCGCCGGCATTGAACCCGGCGGGGACTACCTGTACCGGTTCACCTTGCGCCAAAGTGGAACTTACTGGTACCACAGCCATTCGGGGCTGCAGGAACAGGCCGGGGTATACGGGGCCATCGTGATCGAGCCGCGCGAGCCCGAACCGCACCACTACCAGCGCGACCACGTGCTGCTGTTCAGCGACTGGTCGGACCAGGCGCCGGAACAGCTGATGGCCACCCTGAAGAAACAGTCCGACGCGTACAACTACCACAAGCGCACGGTCGGCGATTTCATCGATGACGTGGCCGACAACGGCTGGAGCCCCACCGTCGCCGAGCGCACGGCATGGGCGCGCATGCGCATGAGCCCTACCGACCTCGCCGATATCAGCGCCGCCACCTACACCTACCTGCTCAACGGCCAGCCGCCGGACGGCAACTTCACCTGCCTGTGCCAACCGGGCGAAACCGTGCGCCTGCGGCTGATAAACGCCTCGGCCATGACCTATTTCGATTTCCGTATCCCCGGGCTGAAGCTGACGGTGATCGCCGCCGACGGCTTGCCGGTGAAGCCGGTGAGCGTGGATGAGCTGCGCATTGCCGTGGCCGAAACCTATGACGTGCTGGTGACAGTGGGCGACCAACCTGCCTACACCCTGTTCGCCCAGAGCATGGACCGTACCGGCTTCGCCCGCGGCACCCTGGCCCGCGCCACCGGGCTGCAGGCCCCCGTGCCTACCCCCGACCCGCGCCCGGTGCTGAGCATGGACGACATGGGCCACGGCGGCATGGGCGCCATGGCGGGCATGGATCACAGCAACATGGCCGGCATGGACCACACGGCCATGTCAGCGATGCAACAACACCCGGCCAGTGAAACCGGCAACCCGTTGGTGGACATGCAGACCATGGCCCCGCGCGCCAACCTGGCCGACCCTGGCATAGGCCTGCGCAACAATGGCCGCCGCGTGCTGACCTACGCCGACCTGCGCAGCCCCTACCCGGACCCGGACGGCCGCACGCCATCGCGCGACATCGAGCTGCACCTGACCGGCCACATGGAGCGCTTCGCCTGGTCGTTCGACGGCGTCAAGTTCAGCGATGCCGAGCCGTTGCGTTTGGCCTACGGCGAGCGGGTGCGCATCACCCTGGTCAACGACACCATGATGACCCACCCCATCCACCTGCACGGCATGTGGAGCGACCTGGAAGACGAGCACGGCCAGTTTCTGGTGCGCAAACACACCGTCGACATCCCGCCCGGCAGCCGACGTTCCTACCGGGTGACTGCCGACGCCCTTGGCCGCTGGGCCTACCACTGCCACCTGCTCTACCACATGGAGACCGGCATGTTCCGCGAGGTACGCGTCGATGAATGACACCCGCAACCGCAGCGTCGTGGCCGGCGTGGCCCTGCTGACCCTGTTCGCCAGCGAACGTGCGCTGGCCGCTGGCATGGCGCACATGAACCATGGCCAGATGAACCATGAAAGCATGGGCCACGGCCCGGCCACGCCCAGCCCGCCGCGCACGCCCCTGTCTGCAATCACCGACGCCGACCGCCGCGCCGCCTTCCCGCCACTGCCTGGGCACCAGGTACACGACCGGGCGCTGAACTGGGCGGTGATCGTCGACAAGCTCGAATACCAGAACTTCGAGAGCAGCAGTGCCCTGAACTGGAACGCCACGGCCTGGGTCGGCGGCGATATCGACCGCCTGTGGCTGCGCACGGAAGGCGAACGCGAGCAAGGCAAGACACACAAGGCCGAAGTGCAGGCGCTGTGGGGCCATGCCGTGAGCCCGTGGTGGGAGCTGGTGGCCGGCGTGCGCCAGGACTTCAAGCCCGCCAGCGGCCAGACCTGGGCCGGCTTCGGCATTCAAGGCACGCCGCTGTATGGCCTGGAGCTGCAAGCCACCGCCTACGCCGGCGAGCGGCAACAGACCGCGCTGCGCCTGGAAGCCGCTTACGCTATGCTGCTGACCAACCGCTGGGTACTGGAACCGAACCTGGAAGCCAACCTCTACGGCCGCAACGACGCCAGGCGCGAGCAAGGCGCCGGGCTGGCCGACAGCGAGGTGGGCCTGCGGCTGCGCTACGAGATCACGCGCGGTTTCGCGCCCTACATCGGGGTCAGTTTCAATCGCCTGCACGGCACGCGTGCCGACCAGGCGCGCGAAGACGGCGAAGACCTGGGCCAGACCCGCCTGGTTGCCGGTATCCGCCTGCGTTTCTAAAGGAGTGCCTCACCATGCTGCGCAAACACCTGCTGCCCCTGGGCCTGCTGGCCATCACCGGTCTGGCCCAGGCCGCCGAGACCATCGACGTCTACCGCGACCCCAACTGCGGCTGCTGCAAGGCCTGGATCAGCCACCTGCGTGACAACGGTTTCACCGTCAACGACCACGTCGAGCCGAACATGAGCGCGGTCAAGCAGCGCCTGGGCGTGGCGCCGCGCCTGGCGTCGTGCCACACCGGGGTGATCGACGGCAAGTTCGTCGAAGGCCATGTGCCGGCCGAGCAGGTGCGCATGCTGGCAAAGCGTAGCGACCTCAAGGGCCTGGCCGTACCGGGCATGCCCATGGGCTCGCCCGGCATGGAAATGGGTGACCACAAGGATGCCTACCAGGTCATCGGCGTAACCCAGGATGGCCAGGACACCGTTGTAGCCAACTACTGATGCTCAGCTTGTGGGCGCTGTTTCTCAGCGCCTTCGGCGCCGCCACCCTGCTGCCGCTGCAATCGGAGGCCGTGCTGGTCGGCCTGTTGCTCCGCCAGCCCGAGGCCTGGGCAACCCTGCTGCTGGTGGCCACCCTGGGCAATGTGCTGGGGTCGGTCGTCAATTGGCTGCTGGGCCGCGCCGTCGAGCACCTGCGCGACAAACGCTGGTTCCCGTTCAGCGCTGCCCAACTGCAGCGCGCGCAGCGGCGTTACCAGCGCTGGGGGCAGTGGTCGTTGCTGCTCAGCTGGATGCCGGTGATCGGCGACCCGCTGACGTTGATCGCCGGGATCATGCGGGAACCCTTCTAGCGCTTCCTGCTGCTGGTGACCCTGGCCAAGGCTGGCCGTTATGCGGTGCTGGCGATGATTACCCTGGGCTGGTTTCACGCCTGGTAACACCTTTCACGTTCCCGGCGCGCGCCTGGCTGCTAAAGTCGCCCTCTCCTATATGGCCCTACACGGAGTGCCCCATGCTGCGCGCAACCGCCCTTGCCCTGGCCTGCCTTGCCGGCAGCCCGGCCATCGCCGCCGAAACGCCTACCTACGGCCCCCAGCTCGAAGGCTTCAGCTACCCCCACCCGCTCAAGCACTTTGACTTCAAGTCCCAGGGCCAGTCCCTGCAGATGGGCTACATGGACGTCCCCGCACAAGGCCAGGCCAACGGCCACAGCGTGGTGCTGATGCACGGCAAGAACTTCTGCGCCGCCACCTGGGAAACCACCATCGACGCGCTGAGCAAGGCCGGTTACCGGGTCATCGCCCCCGACCAGGTCGGCTTCTGCACTTCCAGCAAGCCCGCGCATTACCAGTACAGCTTCCAGCAGTTGGCCGACAACACCCATGCCTTGCTCGAACAGCTGGGTATCAGGCAAGCCATCGTGCTAGGGCATTCCACGGGCGGCATGCTCGCCACCCGCTATGCGCTGATGTACCCGCAGCAGGTGGAACGCCTGGCCATGGTCAACCCGATTGGCCTGGAAGACTGGAAAGCCCTGGGCGTGCCCTATCGTACTGTGGACCAGTGGTATGCCCGCGAGCTCAAGCTGGATGCCGAGGGGGTGCGCGAGTATGAGCGCAAGACCTACTACGCCGGGCGCTGGAAGCCGGAGTACGAGCGCTGGGTACAGATGCTGGCGGGCCTGAACAAGGGGCCGGGGCATGAAGCGGTGGCGTGGAACTCGGCGCTGATCTACGACATGATCTTCACCCAGCCGGTGTACCACGAGTTCAAGGACTTGCAGATGCCGACCTTGCTGCTGATCGGCGACAAGGACACCACGGCCATTGGCAGCGATATCGCATCGCCGGAGGTGAAGGCGAAGCTGGGCAAGTATGCAGTGCTGGGGCCACAGGTGGCCAAGCTGATCCCCAAAGGTGAACTGATCACTTTCGAAGGCATGGGGCACGCGCCGCAGATCGAAGAACCCGTGCGGTTCAACCGTACCCTGGTCGAGTGGCTGGCCAAGTGAAACGGGGGCCGCTTTGCGGCCCCCGGCACTCATCAGCCAAACCGCTGTAGTTGCATCTCCCGCAACCGGCTCAAGGTCCGCTGGTACGGGAATGCCAGATACCCCTGCGTATACAGCTCTTGCAGCGGCACCTCGGCCTCGAGGTACAGTGCCACACGGCGGTCGTAGCACTCATCGACCAGGGCGATGAAGCGGCGTACCGCATCGTCCTTGGGCGACAGCGCCGGCAGCTCACGGTCGCCTGCCACCACCCGCGCCGCACCATCTTCAGTGCCACGCGCAATGCGACCGGCCTGCTGCTTACCGCCCAGCGCCGGAATACCCGACACCAGGATGGCCGGAAAACGGTCGCAAAGTGCCATGAATTCCATGGCCGCCAGCGGTTGTTCGCACAGGTCGGTGAAGCGGCACCAGATAGCCTGCTCGCTGCGCCGCACGACCCGCACCTGCCTGGAGCCGATAACCAAGGGCTGATCAGTACCCGTGTGATCCGGGCTGAGCTGGCAGAACACCTCGCCCAGCGGGCTGGCCTGCCCTGTCGCTGCCACCCAGTAGCGCTGCCGCTCTGCACCGGGGTGCAGGCGGTGGTCCTGCTCGCCCGCCACGGGCAGTACCTGCATGTGCCGCTCAATGGCGGCGATGGCCGGCAGGAACCGCTCGCGGTTGAAACCGTCGCGGTAGAGATGGTCGGGTGGCTGGTTGGAGGTGGCGACGATCACCACGCCCTGGTCGAACAGTACCTGGAACAAGCGGCCGAGGATGATCGCGTCGCCAATGTCGTTGACGAACAGTTCGTCGAAGCACAACACGCGGATCTGCCCTGCCAACTCCCGGGCCAACGCCAGCAGCGGGTCGGCGGTGCCATTGAGCTGGAACAGGCGCTGGTGGACCCAGGCCATGAAGTGATGAAAGTGCTGGCGCCGGCTGGGTACGCACAGGCAGCGGTGGAACTGGTCCATCAGCCAGGTCTTGCCCCGCCCGACCGGGCCCCACAGGTAGATGCCCTGGGTGGGGCGGCCCTGCTCAAGGGACTGGAAGCAAGCTTGTAGGGCCTCGACGGCACGGGCCTGGGCAGGGTCGTCAGCGTAACCCTGAGTGGTCAGGGCTTGCTGGTAAAGGGATTGGGGAGTGATGGCCATGGCCGCATTCTACACAGGTCCCTGTAGGAGCGGCCTTGTGCCGCGATGGGCCGCGCAGCGGCCCCAGGACTTCGGCATTGCAGCATAGATTATTGGGGCCGCTCTGCGGCCCATCGCGGCACAAGGCCGCTCCTACAGGGACCGCGTCAGTCGGCCAGGCCTACCTTCAGCAATGCGCCGTCCTTGTCATCGGTCAGCACATAGATGTAGCCATCCGGACCAACCCGCACATCGCGGATACGCGCCTTCAAGTCACCGAGCAAACGCTCCTCATGCACCACCTTGTCGCCCTTCAGCTGCAAACGGATCAGCTCCTGTGTCGCCAGTGCACCAATGAACAAGTTGTGGTCCCAGGCCTTGAATGTCGGGCTGTCGTAGAACGCCATGCCGCTGATACCCGGTGACTTCTCCCACACATGGAGTGGGTCGACCATGCCGTCCACATGCTTGCCCTTGGCCTCGGGGATCGGCAGCAGCGAGTAGTTGATGCCATGGGTCGCAATCGGCCAGCCATAGTTCTTGCCGGGCTCGGGGATGTTGATTTCGTCGCCACCGCGCGGGCCGTGCTCGTGGGTCCACAGCTTGCCTGTCCAGGGGTTGAGCGCGGCACCTTGTTGGTTGCGGTGGCCGAACGACCAGATCTCCGGCCGCACGTTGTCCTTGCCGACGAAGGGGTTGTCCTTGGGCACTTCGCCATCCGGCAAAATGCGCACGATCTTGCCTTGCAGCTTGTCCAGGTCCTGGGCAGTGGGGCGCTGGTTGTTCTCGCCCAACGCGATGAACAGATAGCCGTCGCGGTCGAACACCAGGCGCGAGCCGAAGTGGTTGCCCACCGACAGCTTGGGCTGCTGGCGGAAGATCACGCTGAAGTTATCCAGCCGCGCGCGGTCTTCGGACAGCTGGCCACGACCGACGGCGGTACCGGCCTTGCCGTCACTGCCCTCCTCGGCGTAGGACAGGTACACGGTACGGTCCTTGTCGAACTCCGGCGACAGCACCACATCCAGCAGGCCGCCCTGGCCCTCGGCCCACACCTTGGGCACGCCGCTGATCGGCGGGCCGACCTTGCCTTCAGCGTTGACCACCCGCAGGTTGCCAGCGCGCTCGGTTACCAGCATGTCCTTGCCGCCCGGCAGAAATGCCAGCGCCCAAGGGTTGCGCAGGCCGTCGGCCAGGGTGCTGACGGTCAACGTGCCTTCTTCGCTGCGAAACTGTTGCTCTGCCGCCGCCTGTGCCAGCAGGGGCATGAGTGCAGCGGCAGTCAGGGTAGCTAGCCAGGTTGCTCTGGGCATGCAGGATTCCTTCCGTATGGGCTCACGGCGCACGCGTGCTGTCGCGGGGCGGCCGGCTTGGTTCCAGGTTTGGGGTTTGTTGCTGCCGACGCAGGTTGTCGCCGTTGCCAATGCCTCGGTTGTCCAGGCTGGGCGTGCGCTGGTACGGGTCGGTGGACGGGCCGCGCACGGGAGGTGTGGCCGGCATACTGCCCTGGCGGCTGTTGGGGTTGGCGCGCTGGATCGGGCTGTTGTAGGGGTTGTTGTTGCCGGCCGCAAGCTGCAAAGGCTGCTGCGGGGCCGCGTGCGCGGGCAGGCACAAAGCCAGGCCGAGGGCCAGGATAGGCAATGTCGGGGTCATGCTTCACCTCCTGTACGAAAATGCCGCGCCTGGTGGGTTTGATAGCCTAAGGCGCGAGGGGTTCGAGACAAAAGTGTGAATTTGGGCGGAGATGATTCCTGATGTTTCAGTATGTGCTCGCGGGGCTGCTTTGCTGTCCATTGCGACGCAAGGCCCTGCAGGAGCAGCCTTGTGCTGCGAATGGGCCGCAAAGCGGCCCCGGATCACTGGCCCTTGTCTACCTTGTGCCGCGCCGCATACAGGCACAACATCTCCATCGCCAAAGTCGCCCCCGCCAGCGCAGTGATATCGGCGTGGTCATAAGCCGGCGCCACCTCCACCAGGTCCATACCCACCAGGTTGATACCGCGCAGCCCGCCCAGAATCTCCAGCGCCTGCACCGTGCTCAACCCACCACACACCGGCGTACCGGTGCCAGGCGCATAGGCCGGGTCGAGGCAGTCGATGTCGAAGGTCAGGTACACCGGCCAGTCACCTACACGCTGGCGAATTGCCGCAATCACCGCCTCGGTGCCCTGACGGTGCACCAGGCGGGCGTCGAGGATGGCGAAGCCCTGGCTGTCGTCATTGGTGGTGCGCAGGCCGATCTGCACCGAACAGGCAGGGTCAACCAGGCCCTCACGGGCGGCATGCCAGAACATGGTGCCATGGTCGATACGCTTGCCCTCCTCGTCCGGCCAGGTGTCGCTGTGGGCATCGAAGTGGATCAGCGCCAGCGGGCCATGGCGGCGGGCGTGGGCCTTGAGTAGCGGGTAGCTGATGAAGTGGTCGCCACCGAGGGTAAGCATGGCGCAGCCCGCTTCCAGAATATGGGTGGCATGGGCCTCGATGCTGTCCGGCACCGACTGCGGTGTGCCACTGTCGAAGGCGCAGTCGCCATAGTCGACCACGGCCAGGTGGTCGAACGGGTCGAACGCCCACGGCCAGTGCCGGGCCCAGGCCTGCTGCACCGAGGCGGCGCGGATCGCCCGCGGGCCGAAACGCGCACCTGGACGGTTGCTGGTGGCAGTGTCGAACGGCACTCCGCTGACCACCACATCCACACCACGCAAATCGCGGCTGTAGCGTCGGCGGGAGAAACTGGTAATGCCGGCGTAGGTACTTTCTGCGGCAGTGCCATACAGGCTGTCGCGGGTCATCGCCTGGTCGTTGCTTGCTGCTTGCTCCACGGTCGGGCTCCTTGGTTGTTATCAGTCACTGGCGGCTGCGGAAGGCCGTCCATAGCCGGTTGCGCTGGCGCAGGTCGGCCAGGGCCATGCTGCGGTCGGCGAACAGGCGCTGGCGCACTTCGGCAGGCGGGTAGATGTCCGGGTCATTGCGCACCGCCTCGTCCACCAACGGCGTGGCAGCCTGGTTGGCGTTGGCAAAGAACAGTGTGTTGGTCAGCGCAGCGACCGACTCGGGCTTGAGCATGAATGCGATAAACGCCCGCGCGGCCTCGGGGTGCGGCGCGTCCTTGGGGATGACCAGGTTGTCCTGCCACACCAGCGTGCCTTCACGCGGGATGCGGTAGATCAGCTCGAACGGCTTGCCGGCGCGGCGGGCCTGGTCGGCCGCCATCGCGGCATCGCCGTTGTAGGTCAGCGCCAGGCACACGCTACCGTTGGCCAGGTCGCTGATCTGCCGGCCATTGGCGACGTAGCTGATCGAGGGTTGCAGCTGGCTCAGCAGCTGCTGCGCGGCGGCCAGGTCATCCTTGTCCTGGCTGTAAGGGTCCTTGCCGAGGTAGTTCAGGGCCACGCCTATCACTTCCTGCGGCGAATCGGGCATGGCGATGCCACAGTCCTTCAACCGGCTGGCGTATTCGGGCTTGAACAGCAGGTCGAGGCTGTCCAGCGGCACGTCGCCCAGGCGCTGGCGCACCGCCTCCACATTCACCCCAAGGCCCAGCGTACCCCAGGTGTACGGCACGGCATGGCGGTTGCCGGGGTCGGCCTCGGCGAGCTTGGCCAGCAGGTCCTTGTCGAGGTTGCTGTAGCCGGGCATGGCCTGGGGGTCGAGCGCTTGCAGGGCATTGGCCTTCAGCGCCCGGGCCAGCACGGTCGAGGATGGCACCACCACATCGTAACCACTGCCACCGGTGAGTAACTTGGTCTCCAGCACTTCGGTGGTGTCAAAGGTGTCATACCGCACCTTGTAGCCGGTTTCCTGTTCGAAACGCTGGAGGGTTTGCGGGGCGACGTAGTCGGCCCAGCTGTAGAGGTTGACGACCTTTTCTTCGGCCTGCAGCGGCAGGGCCAGAACCAGGGACAAAAGGCACAACGATCGACGCATGACGGACACCTCGGCAAATGGGTGGATGCCGCGAGCATGCCAGCCGGGTTACATTGCAGGAATGGCAAGTTTGCAAAGCTGACATTCATCACGAGCAATGTAATGCTCGGACAAGTGCACGATCCCGACCTGCACCTGCTGCGGCTGTTCGTCACTGTAGTCGAGGCCGGGGGCTTCAGCGCCGCGCAAGGCGTGCTGGGCCTGAGCCAGCCCACCATCAGCCAGCGCATGGCGCAGCTGGAAACACGCCTTGGCTACCGCCTGTGCAGCCGAGGCAAGGGTGGCTTTCATCTGACGGAGAAAGGCGCGTTGCTGTTGGATGCAGCGCGCGGGCTGTTGCTGAACATCGAGCAGTTTCGCCAGCAGGCCACCGGCGTTGCCGGGCGGTTGCTGGGGACCGTGCGCATCGGCATGGCAGAAAACCAGGACAAAACCGTGAGCCTGAAACTGGCGGCGGCCATCGCCGCATTCCGCACACGAGAGGAATCAGTGCAGCTGGAGCTGATCAGTGCACCGCCGGCGGAGCTGGAGCGGTTGTTGCTGGAGCAGCGGCTGGATTACGCCATCAGCTACTTCTCCGGCAACCAGGCGGCCTTTGATTACCAGCCATTGTTCGAGGAACCGCAACGGCTGTATTGCGGCAAGGGGCATGTGCTGTTCGGCGAATCGGGTGTTGAGCTTGAGCGGTTGCTGGAGATGGACCAGGTGCGCCATCCATACCGGTTTCTCAAAGGCGGTGAGCCGTTCCAGAGCAGGCACAGCATGGCTGTGGCGGAGCAGATCGAGAGCGTGCTGACGTTCATTCTGTCAGGGCGGCATATTGGCTACCTGCCCTGCCATTGCGCCCACGCCTGGGAGGCGGAGGGGTTGTTGTGGGCGCTGAACCCAGGGCTGGATTTTGTGGTGCCGTTTACCCTGGCCAGGCATCGGGCGCAGGTGACGGGTGAAGCGCAACAGGCGTTTGCCGAGGATTTGCTCGCAGCGTTCGCCTGATGCGCTCCTACAAGGGCCGGACACGCCTTGGAGAAGGGTTAGTAAGCCATGCTCCAGGTCAGGGTGTAGGTACGCCCGCGCCCTTGGTAGTCATACAGGTACGCCGGGCCGTAGGTCGGCGAATAGAACAGCGTCGCGCGTTGGCCCCAGACCGTGCTGTACTGCTTGTCCAGCAGGTTCTGGATGCCGGCACTGAAGGTGCCGAAGCCGGTGTCCTGGCTACCCAGCAGGTCGAAGGTGGTGTAACCGTCGATCTCGTGATCGGCATCGTCCTTCAGGCTGAACGCATGGTTGGCTTGCAGCCGCGCACTGCGGCCATTGCCCTTCCAGCCAACAAATGCCGTGGCCTTGGACAAGGATGCATAGCGGGCATCACGCTTGTTCCAGCCGCCGTCGGCAGCCTCTTCCTCGGAGCGGGTCAGGTGCAGGGTACCGCCCGCTTCCCAGCCCGTCTGGAAGTGCCGGGTCAGCGCACCTTCAAAGCCGAAATCGCGGCTCTTCTGCTCTTCCACGTTGATCGTCAGCGTTTGCGAATCGACGTTGATGATCTTGTCCGACCAGATGTAGTACAGCGCCGCCTGGGCATCCCAGTCCAGGTCGGCATAGCGCCAGCCCAGTTCCACCTGGCGGCTCTTGATGCCGGCCAGCGGGTTGCCGGCCACGCTCAGGCCCGGCTTGCCGTAATACTTGGCAGGGTCTGGCAGGTCGAAACCTTCGCCATAGTTGCTCCATACCTGGTGGCCGTTCTTGAAGTCGTAGATGGCGCCTACGTTGAACAGGTTGACCTGGTAATCGTTGCTGCCACCCGGCACGCCCTTGAAGTCGCTGACGTCGACGTCCATCTGCTGGCGACGGGCACCGCCGGAGAACGTCAGGTTGTCGGTGGCATGCCAGTCCAGCTGGGCGTACACCGACACACCATCGACCCGGTAGCTGGGGTAGCGCGCGGCCTTGCTGTCCTTTTCCATCTCCAGGCCGCCCGATTCGGACGAGGTCACGGCGTTGAAGGTGGTCTGCTCGGCATTGAAGCGCTCGCGATCCAGGTCGAGGCCATAGGTCAGCTTCAACGTGTCCCACTGTTTGGCGAACAGGCCCTTGAGGCTGGTGACCTCGAAGTTCTGCTGCGAGGCAGCAAAGTACACCCCGCGCGAGCCGGTGGGCGTGGCGCGGTTGTAGTATGGGAATGGGTAGAAGTTGTCGTCTTCCTTGCGGTACGAGGCCTGCAGGTAGAAATCCTGGCCCAGCACATCGCTGTGGTGGTAATTGGCGTTCAGCAACAAGCGCCGGGTACGCGGCTCCAGGTCGGACGAATAGCCGCTGCGCAGCTCAGCGTCTTCCAGGTCGGATGGCGCATTGTAGTTGAGGTTGGGAAAGTAGATCCCCGTGCTGCCGTGGTTGCCCGCATCGTAGTACTGGGCCAGCAGGTCGAGGCTCTGCTGGTCGTTCAACTGCAAGCCCAGGGTGCCGAGCACGTCGATTGTGCGGTTGTATTGCAGGTCGGTCTGGGTGTTGTCGATGAAGATCTGGTCACCGGCACCGTCGTAGAAGGCTTCGTTCTGCTCGCCGGAAATACCCAGCCGGGCATTGACCCGCTCGTTGCCGCCGCTGATCGACTGGGCGAAGCGGGTGGCCAGGTCATCGCTGTTGTTGAACCCGCTGCTGGCGCCAAGCTGGGTCTCGAAGCGCGCCGGGCCGGGTTCGCCCTTCTTGGTGACGATGTTGATGATGCCGCCAGTGGCACCGCCGCCGTAGATGGCGCTGGCGCCAGACAGCACTTCGACACGCTCGACGTTGAACGGTGAAATGCTGTCGAACTGGCGCGACAGGCCGCGCGAGCTGTTCTGGCTGACCCCGTCGATCATCACCAGCACGTTGCGCCCGCGCATGTTCTGGCCATAGTTGGTACGCCCTTCCGGCGCCAGGTCGAGGCCGGGTACCAGCTTGCCGATGGCTTCTTTCAGGCTGACGCCGCTGTCGATCTGCTCGCGCAGCTGCTGCTGGTCGACTACCCACACAGTGCCGGGGATTTCGCTGATTGCGGTGCTGGTACGCGAGGCCACGCTGACTTCGATCGGCTTGAGGTTGACCGCCTGTGGCGCTGCCTGGGCCTTGCGCAGGGTCACGGTGCGCGCGTCACCGAAGTGCCAGCTCATGCCGCTGCCGGCCAGCAACTGCTGCAGGGCCTGCTCGACGCTGTAGCTGCCGTGCATGGCCGGGCTGGCAACGCCTGCTGCATCTCCCGTGGTGTACAGCAAGTGCAGCCCGGCCTGGTCGGCAAAGGAGGTCAGGGCCTGGTCCAGCGGCTGCGCTGGCAGGTCGAGCTGAACCTGGCGAGCCTGTATCTGGGTTTGTTCGGCAGTGGTTGCGGCCGACGCATGCAACGGGCCGACCAGCATGGCCAGGGCGCTACAGGACATCAGGGCATGGTGAAGAAGACCGTGACTGCGGTGAAAGGGCTTGAGCATCAGAGGCACGAATGAGCTTCCTGACAAGTCGTAAATGAGAATGGGTTGCTGATCAGTCCCACTACGACGATCTGGCTTGCAGGAACTTGCAGTGCCAAATGGAAAATATTTTTATTTCTGTGCCGGCCTCTTCGCAGCACAAGGCTGCTCCTACAGGAATCGCACATGCCTGTAGGAGCAGCCTTGTGCTGCGAAGAGGCCGGCACAGGCTGATCAATGAACCACAGCCAACCACGGCAGGTAGGTAACCTTCAGCCCATACCGCTGCTCAAGCGAGCGCAGCAGTGCTTCAGGCTCGTCCAGGTCAAACACCCCGCTCACCTCCATCGCCGCCAGCTTGCTGTCGGACAGCACGATGCGCCCATGCCGGTAACGCTCAAGCTCCATCAGCACCTGGCCCAGCGGCTTGCCGTTGAAGATCAGCTTGCCGCGCTGCCAGGCCATCTGCGCACCGGCATCGGCCGCCACCGCCAGTTCATGTTCGCCGACCTTGGCTTCACCGCGTGCCAACACCACGCGGCCATCGCGACGCACGCTGAAGGTGGCGGCACCACCCTGCACCCGCTCGCCTGCCGTATCGACCACAAACGGCCGCGGATCATCCGTGGCCTCGAACAAGGCCTCACCGGCAGCCAGCACCACACGGCGTTCGTGCTCACTGAACATCACACTCAGCGCACTGGCGCTGTTCAGCGTCACCCGCGTGCCGTCCGCCAGGGTAATCACCTGCCGTTCACCCACAGCGGTGTGGTAGTCCGCCAACAACACCGGTGCCTGCTGCCAACCCGCCACAGCGGCAACCAGCAACACCACGGAGGCCGCCACACCGGCCTGCTTGAGCCAGTCGCGACAATGACGCAGGGCCTGGCCGATATATTTGGCCACCATGCTCTCGGAAACCCCCAGCCGCTGTGCAATCTGCGCCTGGGTCAGGCCTTCGACGCGGTTCAGCAACAACGCCTGGCGGGCATTGTCGGGCAGTTTCAGCAGCGCATCGTCAAGGATTTGCAGGCGCTCACGGGCCAGCAACGTCGCCTCGGGCGCTGGCGCCGGGCAGGTCAGTTCACCGGTCCCGTCACAGTCGTCATGGCTGGCGGCCAGGCGCTGCTCACGGCGCAAGGCATCAATTGCCAGGTTACCGGCCACGCGGAAGATGAAGCTGCGGGCGTGCAGCACCGGCACCGCCTGTTCATCGACTTTCACCAGCTTCAGGTAGGTTTCCTGCGCCACGTCGGCTGCGCGCTGGTGGTCGCTCATGCGCCGCGTCAGGAACTGCAACAGGTCGTCGTAGTGCTCCTGGAAAGTCGCCAGCAGGCCCGACACGGGTGACGTCAGCATGGGTTTGGGCACTGCCAGCAGGATGAGTTATCGGGCGTTAATGAGAAACAGTATCTTTCATCTGCAAGGAGACTTTCAACGCCGACGCGCATTTGCCACACTGGCGGTTCGCTCACTCTGGCAAGGTCGCCCGCAATGACTGCCCGCCTGCACCGCTGTAGCCGCCTGTTTCTCGTCCTGCTGATGGCGTATGGCCTGGGTGCCTGCGCACTGTTCCAGCCACGCGACCCGGTCAACATCAGCGTGATCGGCATCGAGCCGCTGCCCGGCCAAGAACTGGAACTGCGCATGGCGGTGAAAATGCGCGTGCAAAACCCTAACGAGTCGCCCATCGACTACAACGGCATTGCCCTGAACCTGGAAGTGAACGGCCAGCCGCTGGCCGCCGGGGTCAGCGACCAGCAGGGGCACATTGGCCGCTATGACGAAGCGGTGATCGTGGTGCCGGTGAGCATCACGGCGTTTTCCTTCCTGCGCCAGGCCTATGGGCTGGGCACGGTGGACTCACTGAAGGGTTTGCCCTACAAGCTGCGCGGCAAGCTGGCGGGCGGATTGCTGGGGACCGTGCGCTTTACTGACGAGGGCAAGCTGGACCTGCCAAAAGGCGCGACCTGGTAAACACCCGCCAGGGGTATTCAGCGGCTGGCGCTGGCGGCGGCCATCAGCTTGTTGACTTCGCTGCGCACCATGCTGGCGTATTCGGGCGGCGACATGCCCTCCAGTTCGGCGCGCACCCACTCGGCCCATTTACCCTTGCGCCGGGGCTTTTCGGCGATAAGCCGGGCCGCATCGCCCTTGGCCTTGCCTAGGCTGCTCTGCCACATCTCGAACAGCCGCGCCTTCTCTGCCTCGATCTGCGCCCGTTCCTCGAAGCTCATGTTGGCCAGATTGAAACTCATGAAGGTACCTGCAAGTTTGAAAATGGCCGCTATCTTACACCCAGGCAACGCAACATCGGAAAGCCACCGCAACTTTCCCGACGCAGCGGCATCCATTGTTCACACCACCCCATCAACGAGGACGAGTTCATGGCCCGTAAAAACGCCACACTGGCGGACAGCGATCAGATCAAGGACCAGGTATTCAGCGAACTGCAATCGCTGATCGAAGAATCGGAAAAGCTGCTGAACGACAGCGCCGCCCTGGTCGGCGAAGAAGCAGAAACCCTGCGAGCGCAGGTCAGCCTGAAACTGAAACAGGCACGCCAGGCCGCTGGCACTATGCGCGACAAAGCGCAACCGGTGGTGGACGCCACCCAGGACTACATCGGCGGCCACCCTTGGCAGACCGTCGCCATTTCCGCCGGCCTGGGGCTGGTGGTGGGCCTGCTGCTGGGGCGGCGCAACTGAAGCCTGGGCCGCCTGGTGCGAATCAGGCGGCCAGCGCTTGCGGGATACCGCTGTGGAAGCGCAGTTCCTGGTCCGGAGACTGGATCAGCTCCATTTCTGCAACGCGCACCAGTTCAATCCGGCGGGCGATGTCCGCCTCATCACCGTAGTTGTGCGCCAGTTTCAGGTAGCCCTGGTAATGGCGCGCTTCGCTTTTCAGCAAGCCGTGATAGAAGCGGCCCAATTCTTCGTCCAGGTGCGGCACCAGCGCGGCAAAGCGCTCGCAACTGCGTGCCTCGATGAACGCCCCCACCACCAGCGTGTCCACCAGCTTGACCGGCTCGTGGGCGCGCACCAGGCGGCGCAGCCCCGAGGCATAGCGGCCCGCCGACACCGGCCGCAGTGGCACGCCACGGCGCTTCATCAGGCGCAGCACCTGTTCATGGTGCACCAGCTCCTCGCGGGCAAGGCGCGACATCATGTTGATCAGGTCGAGGTGGGTGTTGTACTTGGCCATCAGGCTCAAGGCAGTGCTCGCGGCCTTGAATTCGCAGTTCTTGTGGTCGATGAGCAGGGTTTCCTGGTCGGCGAGCGCCGCTTCGATCCAGGCGTCTGGCGTCGGGCAGCCAAGAAAGGCATCGATTTCGGGGATCAGGGACATAAGCGTGCAACCACACAGGACAGGCAGGGCCGCCGATTATACCGGCGGCGACGGGCGGCGCCAGTGACTATGCTTGTTGATGTACATCAAGCGCCAGCGGGGGACGCGCCGTCTATAGTCAGGCATTGGTCGCCACCTTTGAAGGGAGCTAACACCCATGCAAGCCGTCCGCAGCATCCTTGTCGTCCTCGACCCCGAGCACGCCCACAGCCGGGCGCTGACCCGGGCCAAGCTGATTGCCGGCGTCACTGGCGCACGCCTGCACCTGCTGATGTGCGACAAAAAGCATGACCACACTGCACTGCTTAGCCTGCTGAGTAGCCAGTTGCACGATGACGGGTACGACAACGTCACCCACGAGGAGGCCTGGCGCGACAATCTGCACGACACCATCATCTACGTACAGCAGGCCGAGGGCTGCGAGCTGGTGATCAAGGAACACCGCCCGGACAACCCGCTGAAGAAGGCCCTGCTCACCCCCAGCGACTGGAAGCTGCTGCGTCAATGCCCGTGTGCCGTGCTGATGGTCAAGAGCGAACGGCCGTGGACCGGTGGCAAGATTCTGGCTGCGGTGGACGTGGGCAACCAGGACGACGACCACCGCCGCCTGCATGCGAGCATCATCGACCATGGCTACGCAATCGCCGGGCTGGCCAAGGGCGAACTGCATGTCATCAGTGCGCACCCGTCGCCAATGCTGTCGGCCTCGGACCCGACGTACCAGTTGAGCGAGACCATCGAGCAGCGCTACCGCGATGCGTGCAAGGCGTTCCAGGCAGAGTACGGCATCAGCGAGGAGTGCCTGCATGTGGCTGAAGGGCCGGCAGATGTGCTGATTCCGCATACCGAGAAACTGCTGAAGGCGGTGGTGACGGTGATTGGGACGGTGTGCCGCACGGGCATTTCCGGGGCGTTGATTGGCAATACTTCGGAGGTGGTACTGGATGCGCTTGAGGGGGATGTGCTGGTGCTCAAGAGCGAAGAAGCCATCGCCCACCAGGCCGAACTAGCCCGCGGCTGACGCAAGTTCCACAATTGGCGCGGTCCCTGCAGGACCGCGCCAATCCGCTACAGCATCGCCTCCAGCACCTTCGGGTCCAGCCCCTCTCCTGCATTGGCCTCGATCCATTCTGCCAGCTGCCGGCGCATGGCCGGCGTCCAGAAGCTTTGCAAATGCTGGCGCACCCCTTGCACCGCCAGCGCCCGGTTTGGCTCGCTGTCGAAGTAATGGGCAATCTGGTTGGCCATCTTGACCAGGTTATCGCTGCTCATCGGCGCACCTCGGCTTTCTCCGATGTACGGCGTTCCTTCAGCAGGCGCCGCTGTTCGTCACTGAAATCCTGATAGCGCTTTTGCCACTCCGATGGCTGGAACACTTTCACCACTTCCACTGCCGTCACCTTGTATTCGGGGCAGTTGGTGGCCCAGTCGGAGTTGTCCGTGGTGATCACGTTAGCCCCCGACTCGGGGAAGTGGAACGTGGTGTACACCACCCCCGGCGCTACCCGCGCACTGACCTTGGCACGCAGCACGGTCTGCCCCGCGCGGCTGCCGATGCCCACCCAGTCACCGTCCTGGATGCCGCGGCTTTCGGCGTCGGTCGGGTGGATTTCCAGGCGGTCGGCGTCATGCCAGGCGACGTTGCCGGTACGCCGGGTCTGGGCGCCGACGTTGTACTGGCTGAGGATGCGCCCGGTGGTGAGCAGCAACGGGTAGCGGTTGTTGACCTTTTCGTCGGTGGGCACATAGCCGGTGAGCATGAAGCGGCCCTTGCCACGCACGAACTGGTCGATATGCATGGTCGGCGTGCCATCCGGCGCCGCGTCGTTGCACGGCCACTGCAGGCTGCCATGGCGGTCGATTTCGGCGTAGCTGACGCGGCGGAAGGTCGGCGTCAGGCGGGCAATCTCGTCCATGATCTCGGACGGGTGGCGGTAGTTCATCGGGTAGCCCAAGGCGTTGGCCAGGGCTACGGTCCCTTCCCAGTCAGCCTTGCCGGCCAGCGGCTCCATCACCTTGCGCACCCGCGAAATGCGCCGCTCGGCGTTGGTGAAGGTGCCGTCCTTTTCCAGGAACGAGCTGCCCGGCAGGAACACATGGGCGAATTTGGCCGTTTCGTTGAGGAAGATGTCCTGCACCACCACACATTCCATGGCGCGCAAGGCCGCCGTGACGTGCTGCGTGTTGGGGTCGCTCTGGGCGATATCCTCGCCCTGGCAGTAAAGGGCCTTGAAGCTGCCGTCCAGCGCTGCCTCGAACATGTTGGGGATGCGCAGGCCCGGGTCGGGCTGCAAGGTCACGCCCCAGGCGCGCTCGAACTCGGCGCGCACGCCCTCGTTGGAAATATGCCGATAGCCGGGCAGCTCGTGGGGGAACGAGCCCATGTCGCACGAACCCTGCACGTTGTTCTGCCCACGCAGCGGGTTCACCCCTACCCCTTCACGGCCGATATTGCCGGTGGCCATGGCCAGGTTGGCGATACCCATCACCGCAGTGCTGCCCTGGCTGTGCTCGGTCACGCCCAAGCCGTAGTAGATGGCCGCGTTGCCACCGGTGGCATACAGGCGCGCCGCGGCGCGGATCTGCTCGGCGGGTACGCCACACACCGGGCCCAGCACCTCGGGGGCGTTGTCTGCCTGGCTGACGAAGTCGCGCCAGCGGGCAAAGTCTTCGGTTTCGCAGCGGGCATCGATGAAACGCTGGGCCAGCAGGCCCTCGGTGACGATCACGTGGGCCAGGGCATTGAGCATGGCCACGTTGGTACCCGGGCGCAGTTGCAGGTGCAACTCGGCGCGGGCGTGCGGCGAGTCGACGAGGTCGATGCGCCGTGGGTCGATCACGATCAGCCGCGCCCCCTGGCGCAGGCGGCGCTTGAGCTGCGAGCCGAACACCGGGTGAGCGTCGGTGGGGTTGGCGCCAATCACCAGCACCACGTCTGCCTGCATCACCGAATCGAAGCTTTGCGTGCCGGCCGACTCACCCAGGGTCTGCTTGAGACCATAGCCGGTGGGCGAGTGGCACACCCGCGCGCAGGTATCGACGTTGTTGTTGCCAAACGCCGTACGCACCAGTTTTTGCACCAGATAGGCTTCTTCGTTGGTGCAGCGGCTGGAGGTAATGCCACCGATGGAATCGCGCCCGTACTTGAGCTGGATGCGGCGGAACTCGCTAGCAGCGTAGGTCACCGCTTCGTCCCAGCTCACTTCCTGCCACGAGTCTTCCAGGCGCTTGCGGATCATCGGCTTGGTGATGCGATCCGGGTGGGTGGCATAGCCCCAGGCAAAGCGGCCCTTGACGCAGGCGTGGCCGTGGTTGGCGCCACCGTTCTTGTCCGGGACCATGCGCACCAGCTGGTCGCCTTTCATTTCGGCGCGGAACGAACAACCGACGCCGCAGTAGGCGCAGGTGGTGATCACCGAACGCTCAGGCTGACCAAGCTGCACCAGGCTCTTTTCCGTCAGCGTCGCGGTTGGGCAGGCCTGTACGCAGGCGCCGCACGACACGCATTCGGAGGCGAGGAAGTTATCGCCACCCGCTGCCGCCACCCGCGACTCGAAACCGCGGCCGGTGATGGTCAGGGCGAAGGTGCCCTGGATGTCTTCGCAGGCGCGCACGCAGCGGCTGCAGACGATGCACTTGCTGGGCTCGTAATCGAAATACGGGTTGGATACGTCCTTTTTCTCGGCCAGGTGGTTGGCGCCGTCGTAGCCGTAGCGCACCTCGCGCAGGCCCACCTGGCCGGCCACGGTCTGTAGCTCGCAGTTGCCGTTGGCCGAGCACGTCAGGCAGTCCAGCGGGTGATCGGAAATGTACAACTCCATCACGTTGCGGCGCAGGCCGGCCAGGCGTGGCGTTTCGGTACGCACCACCATGCCTTCGCTGACCGGCGTGGTGCAGGACGCCGGGTAACCGCGCATGCCGTCGATTTCCACCATGCACATGCGGCATGAGCCGAAGGCTTCGAGGCTGTCGGTGGCACACAGTTTGGGGATGCTGGTGCCGAGCATGGCCGCAGCGCGCATTACCGAGGTGCCGGCAGGTACGCTGATCGGGCGGCCATCGATGCTCAGGCTGACCTGCACTTCGCTGTCACGGGCCGGTGTGCCGAAGTCGCTACTTTTATCAGAAGCGGGGTCGAAGAAATTGATCACTGCGCGGCCTCCGTGGTGGTCAGCCCAAAATCGGCGGGGAAGTACTTGAGGGCGCTGGCCACCGGGTAGGCAGTCATGCCGCCCATGGCGCACAGCGAGCCGTACTGCATGGTGTCGCAGAGGTCGCGCAGCAACAGGGCCTGGTCGTGGCGTTCGGTGAAATCAGTCGTTGCGATCAACCGGTCGACCACCTCCATGCCACGGGTGGAGCCGATGCGGCATGGGGTGCACTTGCCGCAGGATTCTTCGGCGCAGAACTGCAGGGCGAAGCGCGCCATGCTGGCCATGTTCAGGGTGTCGTCGGCCACCACCACACCGCCGTGGCCGAGCATCGCGCCCATGGCGGCGAAGGCTTCATAGTCCAGCGGGGTGTCGAAGTGGCTGGGGGGTACCCAGGCGCCGAGCGGGCCGCCGACCTGCGCAGCCTTCAGCGGCCGGCCACTGGCCGTCCCGCCGCCGTAGCCCTCCACCAGCTCGCGCAGGGTCAGGCCGAACGCACGCTCCACCAGGCCGCCCTGGCGGATATTGCCGGCCAGCTGGAAAGGCATGGTGCCCAGCGAGCGGCCCATGCCGAAATCGCGATAGAACGCTGCCCCCTTGGCGAGGATGATGGGCACTGAAGCCAGGGTGAGCACGTTGTGCACCAGTGTGGGCAGGCCGAACAGGCCTTGCAGCGCGGGCAGTGGCGGCTTGGCACGGACAATGCCACGCTTGCCCTCGATGGATTCGAGCAGCGCAGTTTCTTCTCCGCAGATGTAGGCGCCGGCACCCACCCGTACTTCCAGGTTGAACGCCTGGCCGCTGCCGGCTACGTCGGTGCCGAGGTAGCCGGCATCACGGGCGATGGCGAAGGCCTGGTCCAGCACGCGAATGGCATCCGGGTATTCCGAGCGCACATAGATGTAGCCCTTGTCGGCCCCCACGGCGAGGCCGGCAATGATCATGCCCTCGATCAGCAGGAAGGGGTCGCCTTCCATCAGCATACGGTCGGCGAAGGTGCCGGAGTCGCCCTCGTCGGCGTTGCACACCACGTACTTCTGCCCAGCCCCGGCGTCGCGCACGGTGCGCCACTTGATGCCGGCCGGGAACGCCGCACCGCCACGGCCACGCAGGCCGGAGTCGAGCACGGCCGCGACCACTTCGGCACCGTTCAGGGCCACGGCCGCTTCAAGGCCGGCGAAGCCACCATGGGCGCGATAGTCGTCCAGCGATAATGGGCGGGAAATGCCGGCGCGGGCGAACAGCAACCGCTGCTGGGTTTTCAGGTAAGGGATTTCTTCGACCAGCCCCAACGCCAGCGAGTGGCCACCTGGCTCACCGGCCAGGGCGTCGAGCAATGCCGGCACGTCTTGTGGGGTAACCGGGCCGAAGCCCAGGCGCCCTTGCGCACTGTCGCACTCGATCAGCGGCTCCAGCCAGTACAGCCCGCGAGAGCTGGTGCGCTGGATATCCAGCGGCAACTGGCGGCGCTCGGCCTCGCGCTGCAATGCCTCGGCAACCTGGTCGCTCCCCACGGCACGGGCCACCGAATCGCACGGGATGTAGAGCTTCAGCATGCGGCGTCCTCCCGGCAAGCGTTTACCAATGCACGCAGGCGCTCAGGGGTAAGCCGCGCATGCACTTGGCCGTCCAGTTCCAGGGCCGGCGAGCAGGCGCAGGCCCCCAGGCAGTACACCGGGCGCAGGCTGATGGCACCGTCGGCGCTGGTGCCATGGTCGTCCAGTGCCAGCTGATCGCGCAGTTGCGCGGCCAGGGCCTCGGCGCCACGGCTCTGGCACGACTCGGCGCGGCACAGGCGCAAGGTGTGGCGCGCCGGTGGCGATGTACGAAAGTCGTGGTAGAAGCTGATCACCCCGCGGACTTCAGCCAGGCTGAGGTTCAGGGCATGGGCAATTTCGGGTACAGCAGCATCGGGGATGAAACCGATGTCGTGCTGGATGGCATGCAGGATAGGCAACAAGGCACCAGGGGCGTCCTTGTCGCGAGCCAGAATGCGCTGGATCACGGGCAGGTGGAGCAATTCATCAGGCATACAGCGGACCTCGGCATCACGGACCCCGCCTGAATTGTTGTGGGGGCAGGTATCCGGCGTGTTCTGCTGCGGCGCGTCGGCCACGTCACGGTTGCGCGACGCTGACGGCCTCCTTGCCCACGGCCGCGCATCTGCGCACGCTGGTCCGAAGGCATCCTGCAAGCATGGCACTTGTGGCGCCAGGGGGTTGCGTGCGAACGACCAGGCGCATCCTGAAACCGACGCCAAGTGTTACGACCCCTGCACGGTATGCGGGATTTTAGAGCAGTACAGGTGCTTCGATGACTACCCCAGGCTAATGCCCGGCGAGAGCAGCCTTGCCTAGGCGCAACCGGCCGGGAAGGAGCGCAAAGCGCCCCCGGTAATTCAACACAGGCCTCAGGCCACTGCCTTGTCTACGCTGCGCTTGGCTTCCAGCTCACGCACCAGCGGCAACACGTGCTCACCAAAGTACGCCACCTCCTCCTGGAAATGCAGGAAGCCGGACAGGATCAAATCCACCCCGACCGCCTTCAGCGCAACGATGCGCTCGGCAATTTGCTTAGGCGTGCCGATCAGGTTGGTCTTGAAGCCATCGTTGTACTGCACCAGGTCCTCGAAGCTGGATTTGGCCCAGTTGCCCTCGCCCTCCGGGCTGGCTGCCCCGGCATGCTTTACCTCGTGGCCGAACGCCCGCACCGCCTCGGGGTTGGCCTTGGCGATGATTTCCTGCAACACCGCCCGCGCCTCTTCCTCGGTGTTGCGGGCAATGATGAAGGCGTTTACCCCAACCTTGACCGAGTGGCCGTTGGCTGCGGCCTTGGCGCGGATGTCATCGACCTGGGCCTTGATCCCTTCCACGCTGTTGCCGTTGGTGAAGTACCAGTCCGACACCCGCGCGGCCATGTCCCGCGCCGCACGCGAACTGCCGCCCTGGAAGATCTCGGGGTGCGGCTGCTGCAGCGGCTTGGGTTTGAGGTTGTAGTTACGGAAGCGATAAAAGTCGCCGTTGAAGGTGAAATTGTCTTGCGTCCAGATGCCCTTGAGCGCGCGGATGAACTCCTCGGAACGGCGATAGCGTTCGTCGTGGTCCAGCCACGGCTCACCAATGGCGTGGAACTCGCCCTTGAACCAGCCCGAGACCACGTTGATGGCGATGCGGCCATTGGTGAACTGGTCGATGCTGGCCAACTGCTTGGCCGCCAGCGCCGGGTTCCACGGCCCTGGCAGGATGGCGGCGATGACCTTGAGCTTTTCCGTGGCAGCCAGCAGCGCGTGGCTGATAGTGACCGACTCATGCTGGTTGTCGGCACCATAGCCGGCGGTGAAGCGGATTTGCGACAGGGCGTAGTCGAAGCCGGCTTTTTCAGCGATTTGCGCAAGCTTGCGGTTGTAGTCGATGTCCCAGCTGGTGCGTTGCTCGATGGTGCTGACCACCAGGCCACCGCTGACGTTGGGGACCCAGTAGGCGAACTTGAGTGGGGCGTGGCTCATGGGGAAGCTCCTTGAGAATCCTTGGGGTTCAAGGAGGCATGAGCAGCAAGCGTGCCAACCGCTGGATTGCTCTACTTTCAACGGGTTAGTGGAATTCGCCGACGATGTTCACTGCATGTGGTCAAACACGCTGTCGGATCACTGTTGCCTGCGCAACATCGCCGCTTGCGACCAGCTCAGCGTTTTTTTGCGCATGCCGATGTGAGCGTCATCCATCAGGGCCTTGATCGCAATCAAACCCTGGCGGCTGCCCATATACGGGTATGCGTTAGGCAACCCGATGTGATACACCGCGTCGCATTCTTCGCGGGTGAACCCGCTCCCACAGTTACGGCGCAAAGTTCGGCGCCGCCACTTCCATGTGGCATCCATTGAGGCCCAACCGCGCGAGAGTGAAGAAGCATGAAACATTTTTTATCAATAAATGCTCTCATTTGATGTAGCTTCTCATTCGCACGAAATCCGTAACCCTTTTACCAGCCCCCCGCCTCAGGAATTCCCCGTGAAACGTCATCTCCCTGCCCGCCTCTTGCTGGTCGGCGCATGCAGCGCCATGCCTGTCGTTCATGCCGCCGACAACCTCACCCTGCCCGCGACCCAGATCGACAGCACGAGCGAAATGGTGGATGGCGTGAGCCAGGGCTACGAAGGCAGGGCTTCATCCAGCACCACCAAACTGGGCCTGACCGACAAGCAGACCCCGCAGGGCGTGACAACCATCACCCGCCAGGCGCTGGACGATTTCAAGATCACCGGTATCAAGGACGCACTGCGCGCAGCACCGTCGGTAACCGTCGAGCAAACCGAAACCGACCGTACCGAATTCACTTCGCGCGGTTTCGACATCAATACCTTCGAATACGACGGTACGGGCATGCCCTTCGTAAGCAGCACGCTGGTAGGTGATCAGGACCTGGCCGAGTACGAGCAGATCGACGTGTTGCACGGCGCCAATGGCTTGATGAGCGGTGCCGGCAACCCGTCGGCCACGGTCAACTTCGTGCGTAAACGCCCGACAGATACCTTCCAGGCGCAGGTCGACACCAGCGTCGGCTCGTGGGACAGCCGCCGTATCGACGTGGATGTTGCAGGCCCGCTGACCGACAGCGGCAATGTGCGCGGCCGCTTCATCTACTCCCACGACAAGGGCAACTCATGGATGGACCGCTACAGCCACGAGCGCAACGTTGCTGCCGGCCTGCTGGCGTTCGATGTGTCCGACGCCGACACCGTGACTGTGGGCTTCTCCCAGCACAACAGTGATTCCAACGGCAGCACCTGGGGCAACCTGCCACTGGTGGACAACGACGGCAACGCCATCCACTACAGCGGGCGCAGCAACAGCATCGGCCAGCCGTGGACCTACTGGAATCTGCACACCCAGCGGGCCTTCGTCGAGCTTAAGCATGATTTCGGCAATGACTGGAACGCCACGCTCACGGCCACCGGGCAGCAGGAAAAGCAGAACACCAACATGCTTTATGTCGGTGGCGTCTCCGGTGATGTTGCCGACGCGTATGCCAACCACACCCGCAGCGAGGCCCACCAGTTGCTGGGCGAGGCCAAGGTGCAAGGCCCGTTCAGCCTGTTCGGTCGCGAGCACCAGCTGACCTTCGGTGCCGCGTACGGGCGCACGCATCAAAAAGGCCAGGAGTATGACGAAGACCTGGAGCATGGCAGTTTCTTCAACACTTCGTTCTCGGGCATCCTGGCGGGAAATACGCCGATGCCCTCGTTTGGCGTCACCAGTGACGACCTGGCGCAGAACTTCCAGGATACGCAAAAAAGCGTATTCGCCGGTGCGCGCTTCAGCCTGGCCGATAACCTGCACTGGATAGCCGGTGCACGCATGCTCAGCGCCGACGGCAAGGGCGAGAGCTACGGTTCAGAACACTCCACGCGCGCCCACGGCAAAGTCACGCCCTACACCGGCCTGGTCTACGACCTGAACGAGGCATGGAGCATCTACGGCAGCTGGACCAAGATCTACAACCCGCAATACAACGTGGTCGGTACCGACGGCAAGCTGCTCGACCCACTGGAAGGCAAGAGCATGGAAGTGGGGGTAAAAGGCAGCGTGATGGACCAGCGCCTGCACCTGACCGCTGCGCTGTTCAAGACCGAGCAGCGCAACGTGGCCGTGGATGCCGGATTCGACGGGGTTCAGGAGGTTTACACTCCGGGCGACTTCAAGAGCCACGGCGTAGAGCTGCAGGCGTCCGGCGAAGTGACGCCAGGGCTCGACCTGCTCGCCGGCTACACCTATGTACGTATTGACGATGACAACGGCGAGCGTGCGCGCAAATATGTGCCGGCCCACAGCTTGCGCGGCATGGTCACTTACCGCTTGCCGACCCTGCCACAGATGAAGGTTGGCGCCCGTGTCAGCTGGCAGACCGGCGTCGAGAACGACACCAACAGCGCCATCCACCAGAACGCCTACGGTCTGGTTGACCTGATGACCAGCTACGACATTGACAGCAACTGGAGCACGTCGCTGAACCTGAACAACGTCACCGACCGCAAATACCTCCTGTCGCTGTACAACAACGCGACAACCGCCAGCTACGGTGCGCCACGCAACCTTACGGCTTCGGTGACCTGGAAGTATTGACCCCGCCCGTGTGTAGCGGCGCACTGTACGGCACCCAGTGATGGCCCTGACGCCATTCAGGTAAGCTCAGCCCCTGCAATGCAACCATCAAGGACGGTGCCCATGCATTCACTGACTGACGAGCAGGTACTGGCGATCATCCGCGAGAACCCGGTAAACCGGGCACTTCTGGCGCTGCTGGCAACGCTGGAGATCCCCCACTGCATGCTGGTGGCAGGCGCCCTGTTCCAGACCTTCTGGAACCACCGCGCAGGGCTGCCTGCCGGCTGGGGTATCAAGGACTATGACATCGCCTATTTCGACGCCGACGTGTCCTGGGAGGCAGAGGACCGGGTTATCACCAGGGTGCAGCAGGCCTGCGCGCACTTGGGCGTCAACGTGGAAGTGCGCAACCAGGCCCGCGTCCACCTGTGGTACCAGGGGAAATTCGGCGGTGCTTACTCGCCATTGCTCAAGGTCACGGATGGCATCGACCGCTACCTGATCCGCTCGACCTGTCTTGGGGTTGATGTGTGCACGGGCACGTTGTACAGCACCCATGGCCTGCATGACCTGCAGCACGATCTGCTGAACATGAACGAGCTGAACCCACGGCCAGGCTTGTTCAGGGAGAAAGCCGCCAGCTACCGGGAGCGTTGGCCATGGCTTGTCTTGGTCGAGTGACCAGGATGCTCATGCTAGTGCCCGGTTTTCGACCCGCCGAACCAGTCACTGCGTGTCATCTCCCATACCTCGACCTGCATTGGCCCAGAAACAAAACATCCATCACGGGTACTCACCCTACGCATGCCTTCATGCTCTGAAACCTTGCGCGAGGCATGGTTGGCAACGGCTTTGGGAACCTGCATGAGCGGGCGTGACAACGCCTCGAACCAATAGGCGTTGATGACCCTGCAGGCTTCGCGCATGTAGCCCATGCCCCACCACTGCGGCGCAAGCCAGAAGCCTCTGTTGTTTCCAGGCTGCTCATGCAAACTGATGCTGCCAATGGTGCAGTCAGCCTCGTTGCGCAGGCGGATCATCCAGTGCCATTCACGGCCCGCAGCCATGGCAGGCAGGGCGATATCCCGCACATAGACCAGCGCACCGTCTTCCGGATATGGCCATGGGACGCGACGATCGAGGTAGCGGACAACTTCCCATTGCGGGAACAATTTCTGGATTACAGGTGCATCCTCCAGCCGCAGGGGCGTGAGTACAAGGCGATCGGTATACAGCGTCGGCAGGCAATCCATGGCATTCGTTCCTGGGCATCCTTGTGGAAGCGTCTGATAGTCTGCGATGGGTCGTTTCTTGTCGAGCGGGCCAACAGCTACCTATGTGAACTGCATCCAAACGCCTCTCAGCTGAACACCCAGAGTACGCGGGTGGGCTTGTCGGTGAGGTTGGCGTAGCGAAAACTGGCGTGGGGTTGCAGCTGAAAACTGTCACTGGCCCTCAGCGTGACCGGCTCACCGCCACCCAGCCACACAGTCAGCTCCCCTTCGAGCACGAAGCAGCCCTGCTCCGAGCTGTCGTCCAGGTACTCCTCGCCACTGCTCGCCCCTGGCTCCAGGTGGCTATCGAGCATGGAGAACGCGCCCGTTATCGTAGGGGATGCCAGCACATCGGTGATGCCACCGGCCAGGTGAAGCGTGCGCCGCTCGTGAGGGCGGGTGACCCAGTCGAGCTCGCGGGGCTTGTCCAGTTTGTAAAAGTAGGCGGTCGAGACGCCGAGCTCTTCGCTGATGGCTGTGAGGTCGGCCACGGTCGGGCGCGACACGCCCCGTTCGACCTGAGACAGAAAGCCCACCGAACGGCCAATACGCTGAGCCAGCTCGCCCAGCGTCAGGCCTTTGAACTTGCGCAGGTCGCGAATCAGTACTGCCAGGCCTTCGATTTCTTCGTGCACTTTCATAGTTGAATCGCGACTTTCAGACGGGAAAATAATGCCTTGAAAAGTACAGGATTCATCTCACAAAGCAAATTGTGGCTGTGAGGCAAGCAATCCGGGGCCGTCTTGCGGCCCATCGCCGGCAAGCCGGGCTCCCACAAGTACGGTGCCAACCTCAAGCATTGCGCTGGCCCTGTGGGAGCGGGTTCACCCGCGAAGAGTCCAACCCGGTGTTCACGGCTAAAGCCCACACAGGTACAGCGCATGTCTCAAGAACAGCGCGGCCCCTGTGGGAGCTGGCTTGCCGGCGATGGGCTGCGCAGCAGCCCCGGTGTCTTCAGCGGACAGCCTCGTAGGTCAGGTCCAGGCACTTGCGGGCTTTTTCAACCAGTTCGTCGATCTCCTCGATGCTGATCACCAGCGGCGGCGCGATGATCATGGTGTCGCCCACGGCGCGCATGATCAGGCCGTTGTCGAAGCAGTGCTGGCGGCAGATCATGCCGACACCTTTTCCTTCGTACCGGGCGCGGGTGGCCTTGTCTTTCACCAGCTCGATTGCGCCGAGCATGCCCAGGCCGCGCACTTCGCCTACCAGCGGGTGGTCAGCCAGTTCGCGCAGGCGTTGTTGCAGATAAGGCGCGGTTTTATCGTGCACCTGCTGGATGATCTGCTCATCACGCAGGATGCGCAGGTTCTCCAGGCCCACCGCAGCCGCCACCGGGTGGCCAGAATAGGTGAAGCCGTGGTTGAAGTCGCCGCCTTCGCTGATGACCTTGGCCACTTCGTCACGCACGATCACCCCGCCCATGGGGATGTAACCAGAGGTCAGGCCCTTGGCAATGGTCATCAGGTCGGGCTTGAGGTCGTAGTAGTCGGTACCGAACCACTCACCGGTGCGGCCAAAACCGCAAATCACTTCGTCGGCAACGAACAGGATGTCGTACCTGGCCAGGATTTCCTTCACCTTCGGCCAGTAGGTTTGCGGTGGAATGATCACACCACCGGCGCCCTGGATCGGCTCGGCGATGAAGGCGGCAACGTTGTCCACGCCAACTTCGAGGATTTTCTTCTCCAACTGCTCGGCCGCCCACACGCCGAAGTCGGCCTCGGTCATGTCGCCGCCTTCGCCGAACCAATATGGCTGCGGGATGTGCACGATATCCGGAATCACCCCGCCCTGCTGGTGCATGCCGCTCATGCCACCCAATGCTGCCCCCGCCACAGTCGAGCCGTGGTAGCCGTTGATGCGGCCAATGATGACGTTCTTGTTCTTCTTGCCCTTCAGCGCCCAGTAATGGCGCACCATGCGCAGCACGGTGTCGTTGCCTTCGGAACCGGAGCCGGTGAAGAACACATGGTTCATGCCTTGCGGCGCCACATCGGCGATTGCCTTGGCCAGCTCCAGCGCAGGCGGGTGCGCGGTCTGGAAGAACAGGTTGTAGTAAGGCAGCTGCTTCATCTGCTGGCTGGCAACCTCGGCCAGCTCATCGCGACCGTAGCCCACCGCCACGCACCACAGGCCCGCCATGCCATCAAGAATCTTGTTGCCCTCGCTGTCCCACAGGTACACGCCCTTGGCCGAGGTGATGATGCGCGGGCCTTTCTCGGCCAGTTGTTTGACATCGCTGAACGGGGCCAGGTGGTGGTCGCGGCTCATCGATTGCCAGGCAAGGGTCTGCGAATTCTTTTCACTCATTGACTTCTACTCCATCAAGTTGCGCAGCCAGGCTGCGCGGGTACTTTGATAATTGGGAACGGTGGGTGTTCAGGCCGACAGCAACAGCCTCTGGCGCAATACCGAGCGATGCCGGCAGGCCTTGCCAAACGACTGGAAGATGGTCAGGTAATGCGGGTTGTCCATGACCTGGAACTCGGGGTGCCATTGCACGGCCAGGGCAAACCCCTTGCCGTTCTCGACCGAAATCGCTTCCACCAGGCCATCGGGTGCCAGCGCTTCCACCCGTAGCCCCGGTGCCAGTACATCGATGCCCTGGCCATGGATGGAGTTGACATCGAAGACCGCCGGCAAGCCCATGCGGTCGAGCAGGCCGCCGGGCTCTACATGCATGGGGTGGCGCGGCCCATACTGCTTGTCGATGGGCTCACCCTTGCCTTCGCGGTGGTCCATGAACACACCGGTCTCGTGGACCTTCTGGTGCAGGGTGCCGCCAAGTGCCACGTTCATTTCCTGGAAGCCACGGCAAATGCCGAGCACCGGCACGCCGGCGGCGATGGCCGCACGCATCAGCGGCAACGTGGTGGCATCACGCAACGGGTCGTGATGAGTGCCCGCTGCACTGGCCGCGCCGTTGTAGTGGAACGGCTCGATGTTGGACGGCGAACCGGTGAAGATCAGCCCATCCACCACGTCGAGAATATCGGCGCTGTCCATCAGTTCACCGAGGCTGGGAATCACGATGGGCAGCCCACACGCTGCCTTGGCTGCCGCGCGTGCGTACTTCTCGCTGATGGTCTGGGTTGCATGCAGCTCGATCATGCTGGTGCATGCGGTAATGCCGATAACGGGCACACGTGGCATATCTTCCTCCGGCAAATCCATATTGCGCGTTGTGTTGAAAGGGAGGGTGCAGCGTCGCTGTTCGACCTTCGGCACCTACAGGAACCAGCGGTATTCGCGGGCATCGATATGGCGCATGAAGTCCAGTTGCTCCTGGTATTTGTTTTCGCAATAGACCATCACGAACTCACTGCCCAGGCCTTCGTTGACCACCGGGTGGTGACGCATGGCGGCCAGGGCGCTGAGGGCATCCTTGGGGAAATCGATGCCGCTCTGACGGTTTTCGTTCAGCGGGGCGATGGGCTCGACGCCGCGGTCCAGGCCATGCTCCATGCCGGTCAGGATGGCCGCCAACACCAGGTACGGGTTGGCATCGGCACCGGCGATGCGGTGTTCGATGCGCAGGTTGCGCGGGTCGGACTCGGGGATGCGAATGCACGCATCACGGTCTTCGAAGCCCCAGCTGGCCTTGCTCGCCGCGTTCACCATGGCGCCGTAGCGGCGGTAAGCATTGTGGTTGGGGGCGAAGATCGGCATGCAGTGCGGCAGCAGCTCCAGGCACCCCGCCACCGCATGGCGCAGCTTGCGCTGTTCAGCGCCGGCCAGGATGTTGTTGCCGGCAGCGTCATACAGGCTGACGTGCACATGCATGCCGCTGCCCGGCGCGTCCAGGTACGGCTTGCTCATGAAGCTGGCACGGTAGCCGTGCTTCATGGCGATACCGCGGGTACTGCGGCAGAACAGCGCCGACCAGTCCGCCGCGCTCAGGGCATCGTCGCTGTGGGAGAAGTTGATCTCGAACTGGCCAGGGCCCAGCTCTGCGGTGATGACGTTTGCCGGCACGCCCTGCTCATTGGCGCCATCGACCATCTCGTGCAGCACCGACGAGAAGCGTGAAAGCCGCTCGATGTGCATGTTCGGCTGGTCGTCTTCGTCCCCGGTCGCCGTGTCCCGCGGGTACTGTGGCAGGCCGTTGTCGAGCTTGCGGTCGAACAGGTAGAACTCCAGCTCGAAAGCCACCACCGGGCGTATGCCGCGTTTGGCCAGGCGCTGAATCACGCGGGCCAGCACTTCACGGGGCTCGAACTCGATAGGCTTGGCGGTGCCGTCGGAGGTGATGAGCATCTGGGCAATCACTTCCTTTTCCCAGCGCACCGGCTTCAGGGTACCCGGCACCAGGCGCCGGGCAGCATCCGGGTCGCCGTCGGCAAAGCAGTAATCGCCAATCGGGTAAAGGCCACCCTGGGTACCCAACAACACGCAGTTCTGCGGCAGCTTCAGCGGCGCGCCGGCTGCGACTTTCTCCAGCATGTCCATGGGGTAGCGCTTGCCGTAGAAGTGCCCGGGGATATCCAGCGCAATCAGGTCGACATAACGAATTTCTGGGTGCTCCGCTCGGAACGAGCGCACTTCAGCCAGCAGATCCGCAAAGATGACACTCATCTTCTTATCCTTGTGAGGTGAACGAATTCAATTGAAGACCCAGAGCACGCGGGTGGGTTTTGCCGTCAGGTTGGCGTAACGGAACTGCGCGTGGGGTTGCACCTGGAAGCAGTCGTTGGCCTGCAGGGTCACGGCCTCGCCGTCGTCCAGCCATACCGTGAGTTCGCCCTCAAGCACGAAACAACCCTGCTCGGAACGGTCACTCAGGTACGCCTCGCCACTGGTGGCGCCTGGTTCCAGATGGCTGTCGAGCATGGCGAAGGCACCGGCGATGGTGGGCGAAGCCAGCACATCGGTAATGCCCGACTCCAGGTACAGCGTGCGCCGCTCGTGGGGGCGCGTGACCCAACCAATGCTGCGGGGCTTGCTCAGGTTGTAGAAGTACGCGGTCGATACGCCGAGCGCTTCGCTGATGGCAGTGAGGTCCGCCACCGTAGGGCGCGAAACACCGCGTTCGACCTGAGAGAGGAAGCCGACCGAGCGGTTGATGCGCTCGGCCAGCTCGCCCAAGGTCAGGTTCTTGAATTTGCGCAGGTCGTGAATAAGGATCGCGAGGGCTTCAACCTCTTCGTGCATCTTCATCGATTGGGCTGCCGTGAAATTTTTAGAGTTATTTTTCATGAAAAATTACATGAAAATTTTCACGAGTCAAGCCGAACCCTGAATTTGTGCAGCAGCGTACAGAGGGTTTGGGGTGCAAGGACCCGGATTGGCAACGGTGCCGCGGGTTTCTTTAAAGGTGCTCAGGGAGTAGCCTCGGCGGTGAATCTTCCCAGCCCGGCCATTGCCCTCGTCATGCCAAACGGTTTCCCAGAATTGCCCCCGCTTAACGCGTTACGCGTGTTTGAAGTGGTTGCCCGCCACCTGAACTTTCGCCTGGCTGCCGAGGAACTGGGTGTGACCCAGGCGGCAGTCGCGCAACAGATACGCGGGCTGGAGGCGAACCTGAACCTTCGCCTGTTCGAGCGCCTGCCCCGGGGCCTGGCGCTGACCGATGCGGGCCTGGGTTACAGCACCAGCATTCGCAGCGCCTTGGCGATGATCGATGAGGCAACCCGCCTGCTCCGACCGCAGACGTCGCACCTGACGGTCAGCGTTACCCCTACCTTTGCCTCTAAATGGCTTATTCCGAGGCTGGGCAGCTTTGCGCAAAGCTACCCAGACATCGATCTGCGTGTGCTGGCCACAGATCGGCTGTCGCACTTCAGCACCGATGGCGTGGATATCGCAGTGCGCTATGGCAAGCCGGAAATCGGCGCGGGTTTGAACAGCGAACTGCTGATGGAGCAGCGCATCGTTGCCGTGGCCAGCCCAAAGCTGTTTGAAGGCACTCATGCACCCGCCAGCTTTGCGCAGCTTCAAGAATTCATCATGCTGCACGATGCCCATAATTTCTGGCCTCAGTACCTTGCGGCAGTGTTCCCGCAACACACCCAACCGACTGCGAAAAACCTGCGGTTCAATCAGACTTCATTGGCCATCGACGCGGCCATCAGTGGTCAAGGCATTGCTTTGGCCAGCCTGGCGTTCGTCAGCGATGAAATCGTTGCGGGCAGGCTGGTGCAGGTCTTCGGTCAGCAGCTGAGGCTCGATAAGTCGTTCTATCTGGTGTGGCCACGCAAGCTGCAGCAGCCTGAGTCGCTAGGCGTTGTGCAGCACTGGCTCAAGCAACAGGCTGACAATAGTTAATCTACTGCCACGGTAAAGTTTGGCTGCCTCCCTCACCGCTGGGGCTGCTGCTAAGGTGGTTGCAACTAAGCAATCAGCCGTTCACGTTGGAGGCAGCATGTCAGTAGAAAAAGTAGCGATTATCACGGCCGGTGGTAGTGGTATGGGCGCGGCAGCAGCACGGCGCCTGGCCTCTGACGGCTTCAAGGTTGGCATCCTTTCCTCTTCGGGCAAGGGCGAAGCACTGGCTACCGAGCTTGGCGGCATTGGCGTAACCGGCAGCAACCAGTCAGTTGATGACCTGAAACGCCTGGTCAACGCCGTGGTGGAAAAGTGGGGCCGCGTCGACGTGCTGGTCAACAGCGCCGGCCATGGTCCGCGCGCACCGATCCTGGATATCAGCGACGAGGACTGGCACAAGGGCATGGACACCTACCTACTGAATGTCATTCGCCCTACTCGCCTGGTAACGCCTTACATGCAACGCCAGAAGGGTGGCGTGATCATCAACATTTCCACCGCCTGGGCGTTCGAGCCGAATGAGCTGTTCCCGACATCCGCTGTATTCCGCTCGGGCCTGGCCGCATTCACCAAGATCTTCGCCGACACTTTTGCCGGGGATAACGTGCGCATCAACAACGTGCTCCCCGGCTGGATCGACAGCCTGCCGGCCACCGAACAACGCCGCGACAGCGTGCCGCTCAAACGCTATGGCACCAGCGAGGAAATCGCCGCCACCATCGCGTTTCTGGCCAGCGAAGGCGCTGCCTACATCACCGGGCAGAACATCAAGGTAGACGGCGGCCTGACGCGCAGCGTGTAATTACCTGTGGCCGCAGTGTGCGCTGCTGCGGCCTTCGGTTCATGCAACATGGGTGTTCTTCAAGGGTAATCCTGCTCGTAGGCCAGTATGAATTGAGCCAAGGCCATGTCACTGACAGCTATGTCCGGATGGGATTGTCGAAATTTATCCATCGCAGCTTCAAGGTAAACCCCCTTGATATTGCCATCGCTCGCAACAAAGCTGCTGGCATCATCTCGGGTTGCTGCTATCAGCTTTTTATCTCGCGAGGTCAAGTAGGTGGTTGCAGTGCTCGTGCTGGAGATGAGGGTTTCGGCCCAGAAATCATTGATCGCCATCGCAGGACTGGAAAAAACCAAAAAACAACAGATGGACAAGGAAAATATATAGCGCATTATTAAACCTGAATGGAAATACCCGAAGTAGTGTTAGCGTCGTCAACCCTTCGCTTCACTACACTCACCCGCGAGCCATTTAATTGCATTACTCAACAACGTTTCTCCCCTTCATACGCATCGCAGCATTATTAGCACGCTTCAAGCGCTCAGCACGCTGGGATTTACTGTAATCGTCACGCCCTTGCATGACACCGCCCGCCACCTCAATCCAATCACTCGCGGTACAACCGGAAACAAGAAAGGAAAATAAAAGCGGGCACATACACATCAATGACTTCATCAAACGCCCCAGTGATCATCGCTCACTAAAAAATGCAACTACTTTTCTTCCCCTGAAACGCTACGCAGTCGCTCCTGCGCTTGCTCCAGTTTTCTTTTGTATCTTTCAATCATTCTGGCAGACCCGGACTCTATCGCAGCTTCCAGCTGGTCCTCCCTGCGGTGAACATCTTTCAGCGCACGAGACAATTGTTCTTCTTTTGGGCTCGGCTCATCATCACGGCAGTAACGCTGAACCCGGGACAACGCAGCTTCCAACCCTCTCTGCTGGTATATATTCCCATACCGTATTGCCTGTTCCCTTTCGTGAGCAATCTCGTCCCTGCGCTGTTCACAGCTCTTTCTATCTTCGGCCAAAGACAGGTCACACAATGCAAACACAGCGAATACACCCAATAAAAAAGGCGCTACCCCCACGCTACGAATACCCAGCGCGTGTTTCCTGTACGGATACCCTTCTAAATGCTTGCCAACAACACTTCGCCCATGCATACCTGAAAGCCTTGTAAACCTGAAATTTGCCACATCGCACAGCAACGCCAACAAGACCTGCGCTGCCATGAGTACTTGAACGTACAGACCATCGAGCACCATGCTCAACCTGAGCAGCACAGTACCTCGCGATGACGCGACCGGCTTTACTTCAACCTTACTTGGCCTTATTTATCCATCTCAACAGGCGCCTGGCCCTTACTTTTTCTTACCAAACGCCTGTACAGCGACTACCCTGCCCTGATAACCGTAGCCCTCGGGCATCGGCCGAGACCTGCCCGAGCAGCGCGACATTCACTACCGCGGCACGTGGCACACCCCCACCACCAGGTTATTCACATTAAAGTAGTACTCAAAATCCGAGAACGCATTAAAGGTCATGATGCCCCCTTGAAAACCACGGGCCATGAATGGAATATTACTTCCCGCCGTATCGCCATCGAATGTTGAAACAGAACGTGTCTTGAAGAGATACCGCGAGGTATCCAGGTGCGTCATCGATAACTCGAAGCGTCTGTCGTACAAATATTTCACACCGCGCGGGGTTATCACATGGTAATAGACATAAATCGCACCTTTATTGGGGTCGATCGTCATATCTCCAACGCCACGCCAAAGCCCCTCCCCCTCTTCCACGTGGACAAAGTCAATGGAGGCACTGCACGGGGCCCGAGGAATATCTCTGTATACCGATACCACATACCTGCTTATCAACCCTGCAAAGATCAATACCGAGAGAAGTGACGTGAGGCCAATCACTTTTTGCCAACGCGCAGATAATTTACGCACAACGCCTCCCCGTGGCTTTCAGGCTTTACACAGCTTATGAGTAATTGACTGAGGGGCTTGCGGACATAATAATTGCTGTCTTTCAATACCAACACCGGCTCGAACCCGGCCATCGCTGTTAATACATCATCCTTGGACATACTTTCACTCTGCTCGACGTACAGCGCTGCACCTTGCCCTTCCCATACACGCTTCCAGGCCTCCAGGTCCGGCGGCTTGTGAAACATGAGGTAAGCATAGAAAACAGGGAGCAACGCACCTAGAAAGGCGAGAGCCGGCAAAAACAAGTGGCTATTTCTTCTTGTCCATCCGTCACGCAAGGGAAGGGGGGCAATAACAGAGGTCTGCCTTTCTTCAGCGAGCTCCGCCTTGCCAGATGCAGCCTCACTTGAGCCGGTTTGCTTGCTGTCATTGCCAAAGGGTTGCTCACTGGCGCCTGTTGATGCTGGAGGCCTGACTTGCTCGAGGTGCAATGGCATGACCCGTTCAACTGCAGCGCCCGCGGAAACCATGGTGATTTCACACAGAAGTATCAAACCGCGCTTAGGCAATGTTTTCAAACTGTCTCGAGGCACACCAACATCAACAAGCTTCGAACGAAGCGCATGCACTGTCTTGTAATAACTGCTGTCAGAGACAACCAAGCCCCGGCCACCCCATACCTGGGAAATTATCGCCTCTTTATCAGTAATGCCTGCTATCAGGGCAAGCAACATATCGCTTTCGTTACTGCCTAAAGTTGTTGATAACTGAGCACAACTCAGCGTCATCCGTTCCGCGTCGTAACAGACCTCCATCAATACCCTCCACGGCCAATGACTTGCGCCAGCACAATGACAACCTTCCGGCTAGCCAGCCGCCACTGTCCCGCTGCGCGACGCATAATATCATCACTGACTTCACAACCAGCCAATATGGCTAGCGACGGCTTGATGGCCAGCAGGTCAAAAGCGCGACCTGACCTGACCCGAGGCACGCAGCAAAGGCCCTATTTACTGGCGACCGACTGATTGGCCAGCGGGCAGCTCTGGGCGTTAAGAAAACGCGATGTTTTCAGCCAGTTTTGCTGCGGGTAATAGGCAAACACGTAGCTGCCGCGTTGCAGCGTTTCGATCAACTTGCCGGCAATTGCTGGTCGCACGGCTGGGCAGCCCTGGCTGCGCCCCAGGCGACCGAGGCCGGGCACCACCTTGGGGTCGGCATACGCAGCGGCATGCATCACGATCGCCCGCGACATGCTGTTATCGTTAAACCCCGGCTCAAGCCCCTGCAGGCGCAGCGAGCGGCCATGCTTGCCGCTGTAGGTCTGCCCCGTCTCGTACAGGCCGATGGAGGACTGGTAGCTGTTCGGCGCATTGGAAAACGTGGTCGGCACATCAGCGCCGCTGTTCTTGCCATGGGCGACCCACTCCTCGAACAACAGCTTCCTGGCGCGCAGGTCGAACACCCACAGGCGTTTGTCACGCGAAGCCTTGGAGTAATCGATCACCGTCAGCAACTTGTCCGCGTCGCTGTGACTGGCGCACGCGTAGGCGGTGAGTGCCAGGGCCAGGGTCGAAAGGCTGGCGTTAGGCGCCAACTGCTGCAGCTCGGCAGCGCTAGGCAGGGGTTGCGCGTAGGCAGCATGCCAGGCGCTGAGTAAAAACAGGCCAATACTGGCCGCTGAGAACCGGAAGGCTCCCCGCAATGGTTCGAACATCGACATTGAATACCCTGTTGAAAACCTGTCTTTTCTTGCCTTGTTTGCAGCCAAAAGCGGCTACTTTGCTTGATTACCTCAGGAAAGCCGATCACTTCTTGACCAATGGTTTAGATTCTTCACTGCCTTCGGTGCTGATCACCGTGAATTTTCCTTCGGTGCGGGTTTCCCGGGTCGACGCCCAGTCGGTGATCACCAGCATCGTGCCGACGTCCATCGCCGTGCGTAAATGACGGCGAAACTCCGGGTTGATGTTCAGTTGGCCCAGTTGTTCATAGGGGGTATTCCCGTACTCCGGGTTGCTCAGGCCCACCACCGACCACCGTAAGGGTAGCGCGCCATCGAGTGCCAGGGCGGATGGTTTTTGCAGCAGGGAATACACGGCCATGCCACTGCGATGCTGGCTGCCTTCGGGCGAAAGTGCTGGCGCCGAGCCGACCAACTGGCCACCGCGATACACGTAGGCACGCAAGTCGGCGCGGCTGATCAGGATAGACAGGGGCCCTGCCGTGGGGTCTGGGTCGTTCCAGAATTGCTGGTTGCTCAGCATCAGCGGGCCTTGAGCCTTGCCATCGCTGACCGTGGGCGCCAGCACGCCGGGGTGGTAGACCTCCACCGGGGCACTGCTGGTATCGGAAACGATAACGGTGGTCGAACTGAAACCGGTGACTTCGTACAGCTTCTTGGCAAAGTCCATCGGCAGGCGCACGCAACCATGCGAGGCGGGGTACCCCGGTAGATGGCCTGCGTGCAGGGCAATGCCGTCCCACGTCAGGCGCTCCATGTAGGGCATCGGTGCGCTGTTGTAGAGGCTGGACTTATGCTCGACCTTCTTCTGCAGAATGCTGAATACCCCGGTGGGGGTTTCCCGCCCTGCCTTGCCGCTGCTCACGGTGCTGACACCAATGGCAATGCCATTGCGATAAACGTAAGCACGTTGCTCGGTAAGGCTGACCACTACGGTCACCGGCCCCACCGGCGAGACCTGCGGGTACCAGAGAAACTGGCCAGGCTTTAGGCTTTCAAGCTGGCTCCTGAGTGCGGCCGGGGTGGGCACCTGCAGTGGGGCCGCTTCGACCAAGGCAGCGCTGAGTAACAGACCCAGTCCGAGCGTTACATGCAACATCCTATTGCCCCCCAAAGAACCCTGCCGCCAGCTTAGTCGGAACATGACCCGCAAAACCACACGTTCAATGCACCGGCCCAGGCTGTCGGAATTCCACGAGGTCAGACCGGGCGCTGAGGGTAACAACTGTGCACCGTAGCTGTGCACAAAATTCCCACTTAAAAGCGCAGCGCACGCCATGGAACTTGCCAGATGAAGGCGCTGGAACCCTAGATCTGGCCATACGCATGGGTTGGTATGATTCTTGTTTGTATACAAATCCAAAAATAAAAGTACACAACCATCACGGAGTCCCGATGGCGTCGATTTCACGTTCCGATGTTGACCAGCTCGATGCTCTCCCCGCCGATACGGCTGGGCGCAGCCCGCTGGCGTTGAGCCCGCGCCTGTATAGTGCCGACCTTGCACCGACCCGCGCGGCAAATCGCACCTGGGGGCGCTACAGCCTGTTTGCCCTGTGGACCAACGATGTGCATAACATCGCCAACTATTCGTTCGCCATCGGCCTCTTCGCCCTGGGCCTGAGCGGCGCGCAGATCCTCTGCGCCTTCGCGCTCGGCGCACTGGTGATCTACGGCCTGATGAACCTGTCCGGTTACATGGGCCAGAAGACCGGCCTGCCCTACCCTGTCCTGTGCCGGATCAGCTTCGGTATTCATGGGGCGCAGATCCCGGCACTGATCCGCGCGGTGATCGCCATCGCCTGGTTCGGCATCCAGACCTACCTCGCCTCGGTTGTCTTGCGCGTGCTGCTGACCGCCATCGCTCCAGACCTCAAGGCCTACGACCAGAACTCGATCCTCGGCCTGTCGACCCTGGGCTGGCTCACCTTCCTCGGCATCTGGTGCGTGCAGGTGGCGATCTTCGCTTACGGCATGGAGATGGTGCGCCGCTTCGAGTCCATCACCGGGCCGATCATCCTGGTGGCTTTCGCCTGCCTGGCGGGCTGGATGTACTGGCGCAGCGGCCTGTCGATTGCCTGGTCAAGCGGCAACGCGCCAACCGGCTCCACAATGTGGCTGAAAGTGCTCGGCGCCGCCGCGTTATGGGTCTCGCTGTACGGCACCATGATTCTCAATTTCTGCGACTTTACCCGTAACTGCCCGGACCGGCGCACCATCAGCGTGGGCAACTTCTGGGGCCTGCCGGTGAACATGCTCGGCTTCGCGCTGATCGCCGTGGTGCTGGCCGGTGCGCAGTTCAGCATCGACGGCAAGCTGGTGCAGGGCCCGACCGAAATCGTCGCCGCCATCCCCAACACCGCCGGCCTGGTACTGGCCTGCCTGGCCTTCCTGATCGTCACCGTGGCAGTGAACATCATGGCCAACTTCGTCGCCCCGGCCTACGTGCTCGCCAACCTGGCGCCGAACCTGCTGAACTTCCGCCGCGCAGGCTTGCTCAGCGCCGCGATCGCGGTGGTAATCCTGCCCTGGCACTTGTACAACAGCCCGTCCGTGATCGTGTATTTCCTCGGCGGCCTGGGCGCCCTGCTCGGCCCTCTGTACGGCATCATCGTCACCGATTACTACCTGATACGGCGCAGCCGGGTGAATCTACCGCAGCTGTATAGCGAAAGCCCGGAGGCCGCCTACCACTACAGCGGCGGGGTCAACCTGCGCGCCGTCGCGGCGTTTATCCCCGCTGCGCTGATCGCCATCGTGCTGGCGCTGGTGCCGGCGTTCGAGACGCTGTCGCAGTTCTCCTGGTTCTTCGGGGCTGGTTTGGGCGGGTTGATTCATTACGCCATTGCCAATCGCAGCGCCAGGTACCAGGAAGTGTCCGGCGAAAGCATTGCGGTAGATAGCGCGCAGCACTGACCGGGATTGGAAGCAGCCACGTGTGGCTGCTTTCGACCATTACGGACACTCAGGGCCCCTGCATGACCTAAGATTTCGATAGCTGCTCCATACTCGAAACACGCCCCAAAGATTTTTGCTGTTCTGGCCGGCTCGCTGACCAATGCTCATTGCGAATGTTCGCTATCTCTGGTGTGCTGCAACCAGATTAACGTCGCAGGCGATGCCTGTTTGAGCGAAACAGAGCCTTGATGCAACGAGCCATCCCACCCCTCCATGGTCACCCATAACGATGCCTCCTCGGGCGTATTCACTGATACTGGAATTGAAACGCCCATGCTGTGGGCCGATCCAAAGAAGATGCCTCCGGCGGTTCGCAGATTACGGGGCTTGCCTAAACGCAGGTAAGTAGCTTTCACCTCGCTAATGCAGGTTTCACATAGCGCAGCGCTAAAACTCTTGATGTAACCTGCCGCCCCCTCGTATCGGGGTGGTTGAGCACGGAATTCGGCCAGGCGAACATGCCATGGTCCCACCGGCACTACACCGATTTCCCGCTCTCCAAGCCCACTTACTCCTTTGAACAAGGCCTGATCCGCGAAGTATCTGGGGAGGAAAAGCACGGGCACCACAACCAATAGTACGTTCAGATGGAACCGCCATTTCAGCCAGACCTGGCGTCGTGGTGATACCTGCGCGGGTGTGGTCTTGCCACGTTTGATCGCTGCCGATGTCGCTTGCAGCGTCCGCTTGCTCCACATCAGCAGGCCACTGAGCACCAACATGCTCAGTATCAGTCCAAAGCCGAACCACACCAGCTTCAATCCCAAGCCACCAAAATCACCCGTGTGCAACGGTCGCATGGACTCGGTTACAAACTCCAACGGTTTACGATCCGACAATTTGTGTGAAGCGATGATGCGGCCACTGTAGGGGTCCAGACTGGCGCTCTCATTCATGAGGGGGTAGGCGCCACGCCCGCGTACAGTAAGCGTGTCATACGCGTTACCCGGCATTCGAACGAACGATGCTTCAAACCCTGGAACCTGCTGTGAGAATCGGGAAATAGCCTCCTCCAGACTGACCGTGCCGGGGCGCTCTGCAACTTGCATCAACGGGACGTCTTCGCGCGCCAGGACGGTTACCGGGCTTCGGCTGGAAATGGAAATCTGATTGTCCGCCAACACCGCCTGGACCAGGAACCATAGCCCAGTAATGGAGATAATCGCGATGAACCAGATCGACCAGATGCCACTCAGGCGGTGGAAGTCGCCCCAGAAAATCCGTGCCCCCTGGTGAAAACGCAATGTCGGCTTGAAAAACGCTTTCCAGAAACGCTTGTACACCACGAGGCCGGTGACCAGCGAAGCAAGCATGGGCATGGCCAGCAGCGAAACCAGATACCAGCCCCACGGGTAGCCATTGGTGAATGGCACTAGCCACCATCCGTGCAACGCCCGAGTGAAACCGCGAAAATCGAAGCCTGGCGCAGTACCCTGGATCTTGCCTGTAAAGGGATTCACATATAGGTTCTGCGTGGTGTGATCCGGCTGCACTACCTGGACCTGCAGTGCAAAGTGCGCCTCGTCAGGCCGCAGTATGTACTGCACATCCAGTTTCGGGTTCTGGCTCGCGATTGCCGTGATCACTTCGTCGTAGCCGAGCCGATGGGCATCGTTCGCAGGCTTGTTGGCACGAATGTCGGGGTTCGCCAGCCATACCAGCTCCTGGCTGATGACCGCCACTGTGCCTGTGATGCAAACGGCCAGGGCAAAGAACCAGATCGGCAAAGCCAACCAGCTGTGCACCAGGAACCATAGCTTCGAGCGGGATTTCTTGAACATGGAGTCAGGCTTCGTCTTGGAAGATAAACGCGCGTGCCCATGGCATGTGGCTGCATGCCATGGGCACTGTGGTTTGTCAGAATTGAGGCGTGTACTTCATAGTGAACATGACGTTGCGAGGGTCACCGTAATAGTTGTTTGCGCTGACTGCCGCGTACGACGGTACGTAGTAGACCTTGTCGAAGATATTGTTGAAGTTCACCGCCACAGCGATCTCATCGCTCACCTTGTAGCCGATACGCGCATTCCAGATGGTGAAGCCCGGGTTGTCGAACTTGCGGTCGTAGGCCACGGTGCTGCTCTGGCTGTTGAAGCCTGCGCCAACGCTGAAACGATTGAAATCGCCTGGCAGCGTGTAGTCGGTCCACACGCGCACCGCATGCTTGGGTGTCCAGGTGGAGAAGATCTTGTCTTCGTAGGTATTGTCCTTGATGAACTTGGTCGTGTTGTAGACATAGCTGGCAGACGCTTGCAGGCCTGACAGCACTTCACCGCTGATTTCTGCCTCAAGACCCTGGCTACGCACCTTGCCGGAAGCCTCCGAGCAGTTCGATCCACCGCACAGCGATTCAGTGTTGAGGATGGGGACTGCACGATTTTCGTGATCGTAACGGAACAGCGCCAGCGAGGTGTTGAGCCGACCGTCATTGAGCTCGCCTTTGACACCGACCTCGTAGTTACTGCCTGTGATTGGCTCGATCGTCGACCCGCCAACACCGATCGAGCTCTGAGGAATGAACACATCGGCATAGCTGGCATAGGCCGACCACTCGGGAGTCAGTGCGTAGATTAGGCCAGCATAGGGTGTGACCACGCCATTGTTGGCCTTGGGACTGCTGGAGTCGTAGCTGAATACATTGCTCTGGTAGACCTGGGCCTCGTAGTCGTATTTGTACCAGCTAGTGCGGCCGCCCACGATCAGGGTCAGAGGATCAGTCAGCTTGACGCGCCATGTGCCGTAGATTCCTTTCTGCTCGATCTTGTACTGGCTGTCGGTCCGTGTACCGCGGGTTGCAATACTGTCGTAGTCTTCATACGAAAGGTGATTGTCGAGGTCGAAAATGTTTGCCCCTGTGCTACGCACCACGGCCATGGTGTTGTCGCTGGTGTAGCGCGAGTAGTTGGCACCCAGCACAACTTCCTGATCGAATCCGAAGCCGTTGAAGTCACCATCTGCGAACATGTCCAGTCCACGGCTGTGCGAGTTGAAGTCTGTCGCATACCGCCAGTTCGCTACACCGCTGCCGTCTGCCGCTACGCCCGTGGGCGCGACGACATAGGCGTAGGTCATTTCGTTGCGTTCGTTGATGCCGACAGCCGCTGTCTGGAACTTCCAGTGGTCGTTGAACCGGTGTTCCAGGTCGATATACACGGCAAGCTGTTCCGTCATGCCGCGGTTCCAGTCAGAGCCGGTATAGGTCGAGCGGGACAGGCCGATGTCACGACCATCGCTGTAGCGAGGCAGGCCGGCTACCATGGGAGTGAAGCGCGTTTTGCGGTCGCTGATACCTACCCCAAGGGTGGTGTCATCTGACAGGTCGAAGTCCAGGGCACCGTAAACTTTCTGCTCCCAGCCGCCCACTTCGTCGATGAATGAGTTGCGGGTGTCGTAGTCAGCCACGAATCGACCGCGCACCGTGCCGGCATCGTTCAGCGGGCCACCGAAGTCTGCCTGTGTCGCGTAATGGTCCCAGGAGCCGGCCTGCGCAGTCAGCGTCACCGTCGGCTTGGCGTGACCGCGCTTGCGCACCAAATTGACCGCACCGCCCGGGCTGTTGGCGCCTTGCAACAGCGCTGCGCCGCCACGCAGCAGCTCCACTCGGTCATAGAACGCGGTGGATTCGGTGAGGTAGCTGCCCAACGCGTATATGCCGCGGGTCATGGGGGCACCGTCGTACTGCAGCGACTCGATCTCGAAGCCTCGTGAGGTGATAAAGCCCCCGGTGCCGGGGCTTTTGGCAAAGGTCATGCCGGTGGCATTGGCGAACAGGTCGGGCAGGTCCTTGATGTTCTGGTCATCCATGCGCTTGCGGGTCATTACCGTAACGCTTTGGGGGATATCCTTGAGCTTGTGCTCGCCTTTGCCAATGGTCACGGCACCGGTTGTGTAGGATCCGGTGCCTTCGGTGGTCGTGCCCAAGCCTTGTCCGTTAATGCTGGTCGCGCCTAGCTGCATCGCTGAATCGGACTCGACACGGGTGGTCAGCACATAACGGTTTTCAATGCGCAGTACTTGTAGCGAATGGTCAGCCAGGAGTCGCGTAAACCCTTGCTCGACGCTGAGTCGCCCTCTCAACCCATCTGTTTCGAGCCCTTGCGTCAGTGCCGCGTTGAACGACAGCATTACGCCGGCTTCCTTGGCGAACCTGTTGAGTGCAGGCCCGAGCGGCCCGGAGGGAATATTGTAGTCGCGCACAGCCTGTTCGGCATGAGCCGACGCAGCAGGTGAAAACAAGGGGTACAGCAACCCCGCGTGGATTGACATTGCCCCGCCCAGCAGCAGGGGAGTAATGAGTGTGCGACGTGCTTTGGTGCGGTGTACGATGCGCGGCATGACGGCTCCTTTCAATGCCGGGAAGGGCGTTTTGTAAAAGAGCTCGTACGAGAGAAGCCAAACCGACAACGGTCGGCAGATTTTTTATCCGAGCGATGTGAGCGTTACCCAGTAGCGCGTGCGGGTCTCGATTTTCAGCTTCAATGCCTGAGCGATGGCGGCCAGGACGCTATCGCTATCGTCCAGCGGATAAACCCCGGAGAGGCGCAAGCCTGCAATATCGTCGCTGCACCGCAGCAAGCCGGGGCGATAACGTTGAAGCTCGGCGAGTGCCCGGTCGAGGCGCCAATCATCGAAAACCAGACGGCCCATATTCCACTCAGTCATCCCGAGCTCGGCGATGCTGGGCTCGGGCAGGACACCGTTATCGAAGGCTAGGCTCATCCCCTCATTCACCTTGACCGCTTGACGGGTCGCAGCGTTGCGCACTTCGACGGCGTGCTCGACTACCACCAACTTGGTGTGGTCTGGAAACAGTCGTACATCGAAGCGGGTACCCAGCGGACGCATGGCACCATGGGGGCTGCGGACCCACATTGGACGTGGATCGGGTGCCGTCTCGACAAAGATCTCCCCCTGCCGCAGCGTAATCAGTCGCTGCTCGGTGTTGTACTGGATGTCTACCGCAGAGCGTGTATTGAGTGACAAGCGCGTGCCATCGTCCAAGGTAATCCGACGGCGCTCGCCCGTTTCGGTCCGCGTACCGGCGAGCCATATGGGGGCATTGCGACAGCCTGTCCAGGCAACCCCGGTGGCGCCGAGCGCGAGCATAAGCCCCTTGAGCACGGTGCGCCGCGCAGGTTCGATCGCACCTGCTGCAAGCGCATGCCGTGCCAAGGGGCCGGATACACCATGAAAGCTTGCCTGAAGCTGCTCCAGCTGTATCCAGGCCCAGCCATTCAGGATATCCGCGTCACACCATGCTTGCCATTGTGCCTGGGTAACTGCGCAACATGGGTTGCCGCAAAGCCTTGCGTGCCATTGGGCTGCCTCTTTCAGGGCCTGGCGTTGATTGGCTGGGTTCACAACTGCGCGTCAAAAGCGAACAGCAGGCAATGCTCGGTGGCCTTTGCCATGTATTTCGTGACGGAGCTCACCGAGATGCCAAGTTGCTCGGCCACTTGCGGATAGGTCAAGCCATCGAGTTGCACGTATAAAAAGGCCTGGCGCGCCTTGTTGCCGAGCCCGTCGAGCATGGCATCCAGTTGCATGAGTGTTTCCAGCATGAGCAGGCGTTCTTCGGGGGAACACTCCTCCAGTGCCGGTTGGCGAGCCAGGAAATCCAGGTAAGCCTGTTCCAGGTTTCGCCTACGCAGTTGGTCGATCATCACACGTCTGGCCACAGTAGCGAGGTAGCTACGTGGTTCACGTGGTGCCTGCCTGATTGCACTGCTGATCAGGCGCACGAACGTGTCCTGCGTAACATCAGCGGCCCGATCATTGTCGCCAAGGCGTCTGCGGATCCAGCTGTGTAACCACTGTGCATGATCCCGGTAGAGGTCATGGACCGCTTCGCGATGGAAGGTGGTGGGAGGGTGCGCGTAGGACACCGAGTGCTTCCTGCTCTAGATATGAATGGGAATTAATCGCGATTATAAGAAAAGCCTCGGGCTTTGCAATCCGAACTGTTCGCTTCAGGAGAATTTCTAGACACAGATGAAACTAAAACGGTGAATGACAGCTAAGGGCCGAAAGCGGTCTTCCCAGACCGGCCGGTATCGACCCAAAGCGGCCGTTGGTTCAGATCGGCTAAAAGCCAAGAGTCGCCCTTTAGGCAGTATCTGCCGAAGGGGCGATTCAAAGTGTTCCGAAATGGGCGACTGGAGACTAGTTCTCGTAGCGCAGCGTAACGGCAAAGTTGCGGGGTTCGCCGTAGTAGTTGCCAGTGTCCTGGCTGAAAATCGCGGTGTAGTACTTCTCGTCAAAAACGTTGTTGAGGTTCAGTTGCACGCTGAGGTTCTGGTCAATCCGGAAGTTGGCGTTCAAGTCCACCAGATTGTAGGCGCTCTGGGTAATATCATTCAGGTACAGCTTGCTCTGATGGTAGAGGTTGGCGCCCACTCGCCATTGGTCGAACCCACCGGGCAGTTGATAGGTGGTGGCGGCCTTGAACAGTCGCTGTGGCGAGTTCTCGGTGCCATAGGTGTCGCCCTTGCTGGCGCCGGCCACGTATTTCGGATGGCTGTAGGTGTAGCCCATCGACGCGTTCCAACCGGGCATCAATTCACCTGAAACCTCTGCATCGAACCCGCGATTGCGCACCTTGGCACCCTCGGTGTAGCACCGCGCATCGCGCGTCGGCCCGCACACGCGCCCGGCCTCGGGCACTACCTGTGGAAGGCCGGTCTGATCCACCTGGAACACTGCGACGGCGGTATTCAAACGTCCATCGAACAGCTCGCTCTTCACGCCAACCTCGTAGTTGCTGCCGGTAGTGGGCTCCAGCAACTTGTTGTCGACACTGTAGGTGCTTTGCATCTTGTAGATCTCGGTGTAGCTGGCGTAGACCGAGGTGTTGTCCGTGAGGTCGTAGACGATGCCGCCGTAGGGAATGACCTTGCGATCTTCCTTGAACCGGTCGGTTTCCCACGGGCCTTGGGTGTCATAGTCGACCCAGCTCAAGCGGCTGCCAAGAATGACGTGCAGATCATCCAACGGATTGAGGCGCGTGGCGACATAGACCCCCTTGTCCTTGCGCACATGCCGGCTGGGCGTCAGGCTGCCGACTATCTGCGGCTTGGGGAACGTGGAGGTGTCGAAGTCGAGGATGTCGACGGTGGGGTTCTCACTGGCCGAGCCGGTGACGTACTGCAGCCTGTCGCGCCGCATGTTGGTCCCTATCACCACTTCATGCTTGCGCCCCAGCAGGGTGAATGCGCCGTTGAGCGCCGCGTCGAGGTTGACCTGCTCGTCATCGTAACGGGCACTGTTCGGCCAATACTGCATCGTAGAATCCGTCTCGTAGGTGTGATAGCCAACCTGGGCAAGAAAGTCGGCGTTGGACCAGATCAGGTTGGTGGCGACGGTGAGGTTCCAGTCCTCGTTGAAGCGGTGCTTGATATCGGCGAAGACGTTGCGGTTGATCTTGTCCAGATAGGCCCACTTGCCGGCGAGCGACTTCGAGCGCGAGAAGTTGTACGAGCTGCCGTCCAGGTGGGTAGGCAAACCACCCCAGTCGTAGCCGTTGTTGTTGTCCTGCTGGAAGGACGCCCCCAGCGCGACCGTGGTCGCGTCACTCAGGTCGGCTTCGCCGATGGCGTAGAACAGCTGGTTGTCCTTGCCTGCGTAGTCCTGGTAGCTGTTTTTCGTGTTGTACATCAGCACCGTGCGGCCGCGCAGGGTGCCCTCTGCGTTCAGCGGGCCGCCGACATCGAGCTGGGTGCGGTAGTTGTCCCACGAGCCGGCGCCGATTTCCGCCTTGAGCTGGTATTCACGCGTGGGTCGCTTGCGCACCATGTTGATCGCCGCAGACGGGTTACCTGCGCCTTGCATCAGGCCGTTGGCGCCGCGGACAATCTCCACCCGGTCGTACATGGCCATGTTGTTCACCGACATGACGTCCATCGAGAAACTTTCGGTGACACTGCTCGGCAGGCCATCGAACTGCAGGTCGTCGACCTGGAACCCGCGTGAGTAGTACAGCGGGCGCTCTGTGCCAAACCCTTTGACCGTGCTGATGCCCGTCGCGGCCTTGGCAACGTCTTCCAGCGACTGCATGTTCTGGTCGTCCATCTGCTGGCGCGTGACGACACTGATGGACTGAGGCGTCTCTCGCGGCGAGAGCCCCAACCGGGTTGCGGTACTGGTGAAGCCAGTGGTGTAGGAGCCAGTCCCTTCGGTAGTCGCCCCCAGCCCAAGTGCATTCACATCGGTAGCGCCCAGCTCCAGCGCTGATGAATCCGCCGCTATCTTGCGCAAGGTCAGCGTCTTGTCATTTACGTACTCGTAGCCGTAACCACTGCCTCTGAGCAGTTGCTCGAGCGCCTCGTTGATCGTGTAGGCCCCACGCAGCCCAGCGCTGCGCATTCCGCTTATCTCGTCAGAATTGAAAATGATGCGCAGGCCGGCCTGGTCGGCCAGACGGGTTAGTGCGCTGTCCAGTGGCTGGGCAACGATGGTGAAGACCTGGGTGACAGCTGAGCTTTCTGAAGCCCTGGCCTGGGCCTCGACCGGTGCCAGGAGGCCGAACAAGGCGGCGAATGCCACCGCTTGGCGCAACGACTGTGCGCGGGTACGTACGCAGATATGCAGCATGACAGCAACCTTTCCCTAGAGTTGGCTGCGCGACTTTTATGTGAATGATTCGCGCTTCGTCTTTACGACGAAGCGACCTACAGGACCTTGCCAAAGAATTTTCATTTTTTTTGCAAGGCGCTGCGCGGAAGAGAGAGGGTGCGGCGTCAGTCTTTCGGCCGCACCAGGGTGATCAACGGCAACCGGGTGATACGCAGGGGCTGCGTCTGCTCCAGCACGGCCAGGGCAGCCTGTGGATCATCCACCTCGAATATGCCGCTGATGCGCCGGGCCGCCAGCGTCTTATCGGTGAGGTACACAATGCCGGGGATGTACCGGTCGAGCTCGGCGAGCACGTCACCCAGCGGGCGCGCGTTGAAGATCAATTTGCCGCGTTGCCAGGTGGCGACGTTCTGCACATCGACCGCCTTGCCCGGCTGCGGCGCCACACCGCGCCGATAGGCCGAGGATTGCCCGGCCGGCAGGCGCAAGCTCTGCCCGCCCGAACTGAGCTGCACGATGCCTTCGCTCACCTGCACGGTCACCTCGTCACCGCGCTGGTTTACATCAAATCGGGTGCCGACGGCCTGCACATCTCCTTGCGCCGCGTGCACGATGAACGGCCGCGATGGGTCCTTGGCTACCTCGAATAGCGCCTCCCCTTGATACAGCGTGATACCGCGTCGATTTTGGCTGTAGCCCACCGACAACACGGTGTCTGCGTTCATCCAGACAACGCTGCCGTCCTGCAGGCGCACTTCCCGCCGCTCGCCAGCATCGGTCACCTGATCGGCATACAGGGCCGACCAAGGCCGTAGCAGCCCTGCACTGATCATAACCAGCGCCAGGCACGCGGCCAGGCCCACCGCCCACAAGGCGCGTGCAGGTCTGCGCCGCTTGCGCGGGCTTAGGGCGACGAACTGTTGGGCTTTCGGCGTGTGCGCAAATGCCCCCCACAACGCCTCGGACTTTCTGGCGGCCAGGGCATGGGCCTCGGAGCGCTGGCACCAGCGCTCATAGGCCAAGTGGTCGGCTGCAGTAGCCCGGCCGGACTGAAGATGCACCAGCATCTCGATGGCCTGGTCTTCCAGCTCGAAAGGATCAACGGTATCGGTCATGGTTTCTGCAAGCTGAGCAGCATGAGGAGGCGTCGGAGTCTGGGGGGGGTGTCCGAATAAGGCAAGCGGTTCATATCCACTCCTTCTTGCTCAAGGAGTCGCGACAATGACGTACCGCTTGCACGATGTACTTGCCTACAGTGCTCTCGGACACGCCGAGCCTGGTGGCGATTTGGGCATGCGTCAGCCCCTCGAGACGATTGAGCAGCAGCGCCAGGCGTGCGTTGGTGGGCAACTGGTCCATCGCGACATCGAGCTGCGCCAAGGCCTCATCGGTCATCAGCGCCGACTCGGGTGAAGGGCGTGGGTCGCAGACCTCCAGGGCTTGCGACTCGTCGGCATGCAGGGCATTGAACCGCCCCTCGCGCCGCATACGGTCGATGGCTAGGTTGCCGGCGATGCGGAACAGGAACGCGCGCGGCTCCTGGATCGGTTCGCCCGCAGGGAGGTTGACCAACCGCAGGTAGGTGTCTTGCGCTACATCGGCAGCCTGCTCGACGTTGCCCAGCCGCCGAGCCAGGAACGCCATCAGTTCCGCGTAGTGCTCATGGAAGTTGGTCAGCAACTCAGAGGTGCCAATGCGCGACATGCTCAGCCCTACGTCGGTAAACCGGCTCCGCCGGAGAGCGGCGAATACTACACTAACTGAGAAGCATTATTAAATGGGCTTCGAGTGGACTTGACAATGTCGAGCATATCGCTTGGCGATGGTGACAGGCTGCTGATCAGGTGATGATCGGACCCGCTGCTGGACCCTGATCGCCATCAATGAAGGGCAGCTTTGGGTCGATAACAGCCAATCGCGCCCTTCTACATCAACCGGGCGGAGCAGCCGGGCGCCTCAAGTTGCTTGGCCACTTTCATCGCCAGTTCGACAAAGGCTCTCGCTGCAGCCGTTTGATAAACCCCTTTTCGTTGCATCAGAACAGCAGTGCGCTGCAAGCGCTGCTGGTCAAGCTCGATAGCGACCAACTGCTCGTGAGCCTGGGCGATGGTGGCCGGCAACAAGGTCGAGAGCTTGGTCCTGCTGACCACTTCGATAAGCGCACTGATGGTATTGGCTTCCACTTGTACGTGAGGCCGAATGTTGTGCTGGCGGCAATAGCTGTCGATCTGCTCACGCGTGGCAAATTCGGCGCTCAAGAGTATCAGCGATTCTGAGTTCAACGCCTCCAGGCCAATACTGGCCGTCGTGGCGAGGGGATGCTGCTTGCCTACCACCAGCGCGAGGGTTTCGACCAGGAGCGCTTGGGCCTCCAGGTCCAGATGATGGCCGCTGTCGAACGCTATGCCCACATCAACCTCGTCGGCCAACAACAATTCTTCCATCGCCTCTTGGGCGATCTCTCGCACCACCAGCGTGATGTTCGGGTAGCGGCCATGGAACGCTTCAACCAGCGGGCCAACGAGATAGCTGGTGAATGTCGGCGTTACCCCCACCCTAAGTGACCCGCGGCTCAGATCGCCGAGGTCATCAATGGCTCGTTTTGCCTCCTGCAGTTCCTGCGCGGCCCGCTTGGCATAGCGCAGATACACCTCGCCGGCATCCGTCAGCCGCGTGGTACGGCCGGAGCGATCGAACAACGTTGTGCCGAGGCTCTCTTCCAGCTGCCGGACCTGCTGCGACAAGGCCGGTTGAGACACATGCAGCGCCGCTGCGGCGCGGGTGAAACTGAGATGGTTTGCCACTGCGATGAAGTACTGGATGTGTCGGGCAAGCATGGACGCACCTATAAGATTAACTGATCTACCAGATCATAAATCAGACTTTTACCTTATTGAAAGGGCTGCGTAACCTTTGCTTCAACACATCGCGTCATTCAAGGAGTCAACCATGAAAGACATCATCGACGGGTTTCTGAAGTTCCAGAAAGAGGCCTACCCCGAGCGCGTCAAACTGTTCAAGGACCTGGCCAGCCAGCAGAGCCCACGTGCCCTGTTCATCTCATGCTCCGACAGCCGCCTGGTGCCGGAGCTGGTCACCCAGCGTGAACCCGGAGACCTGTTCGTCATCCGCAATGCAGGCAACATCGTGCCGTCCTACGGCCCCGAGCCTGGAGGCGTATCGGCCTCGGTGGAATACGCCGTGGCGGCCCTGCAGGTTTCCGACATCGTCATCTGCGGCCACTCCGATTGCGGTGCCATGACGGCCATCGCCACCTGCAAGTGCCTGGACCACATGCCCGCAGTGGCCGGCTGGCTGCGCTACGCCGATTCCGCACGAGTGGTAAACGAAGCCCGCAACCATTTCGGCCCGCAGGCCAAGGTCGAGGCCATGGTGCGCGAAAACGTGATCGCCCAGCTTGCCAACATCCAGACCCACCCCTCGGTGCGCCTGGCCCTGGAAGAAGGCCGCGTGACATTGCATGGCTGGATCTACGACATCGAAAGCGGGCTGATCGAGGCCTTCGATGGCAGTACCGGCACATTCGTATCCCTCGCCCACAACCCCGAAGTACACGCCGTTTCCCATCAACCCAAACGCGTTGCCTAAGTATTTTTCAACCAAGGAGAAACACCATGATCCAATCGCAAATCAGCCAGAACACCCGCCTTGCCCTGAGCGAAGTCATCCTTCTGGCCAAAGCCCGCAAAGACCTGTCGTTCTCCCAGATCACCGAAGGCACCGGCTTGTCCGAAGCGTTCGTCACCGCAGCACTGCTGGGCCAGCACCCGTTGCCGGCGACCGCCGCCCAAGTGGTGGGTGACAAGCTCGGCCTCGACGCGGACGGCATCGCCCTGCTGCAGACCGTGCCACTGCGCGGCAGCATTCAAAATGGCGTCCCGACCGACCCGACCATCTACCGCTTTTACGAGATGTTGCAGGTGTACGGCACCACCTTGAAGGCGCTGGTTCATGAAAAGTTCGGCGACGGCATCATCAGTGCCATCAATTTCAAGCTGGACATCCAGAAAGTCGAAGACCCCGAGGGTGGCTCGCGCGCGGTGATCACCCTGGATGGCAAATACCTGCCCACCAAACCGTTCTGATCTGGCTGCAACACATGGGCGCGGCCGCAATGTTGCGGCCGAGCCACAACCTGAAGGTGATCAAAATTGAAAGCGTTGTTCGCATTGATACTAGGCGGGCTGTGCAACGTGGCGATGGCGACCGACGTCGAGCATCAGGTCGAGCAGGCACCCGTTGAACAATACAGCTACTCCCGGCACCTCGATATCGCTCGCGTCATTTCCATGAGCCAGGTACCTGATGTCTGTGAGGTGGTACCCGCTCGCATGACGTACGAAGACTCCCAAGGCAATGAGCATGTGCTTGAGTACCGCGTGATGGGCAATGGTTGCTCGAATAACTGAGCCCGGCCTTCGCAGCGCGGCAGCACTCTATATGAGGACTGAAGTTGATGGACCTTATCTTTCGCAATGTACGCATTGACGACACCCAGCCACTGGTAGATGTGGCCGTGCAAGCAGGCAGAATCGCCGAGATCGCGCAACACATCGCCACCACCGCAGCGCACGAAATCCAAGGCGACGGCAAAGTGCTTGTTGCCGGGTTTGTCGAAGGCCACCTGCACCTGGAAAAAGCCAACGTGATGCACCGCAAGGCCAACCGTTCCGGCACCTTGAAGGAAGCGATCGCCGTCACCGCCGAACTGAAGCCCACACTGACCCGTGAGGATATCCGCGAACGTTCGATCCAGGTGCTGCGTGCACTGGTTCAGGCCGGTACCACGCATGTACGTGCCCATGCCGAGTTCGACCCCGCCCAAGGCTTCACCGGGCTCGAAGTGGTGCTGGAGTTGCGCGAGCAGTTCCGAGAGGCGATCGACATCCAGGTCGTGGCCTTTCCGCAAGAAGGCATTCTCAAGCTGCCTGGCATGCAGGCCATGATGGCCCAGGCAATGGAGATGGGCGCCGATGTGGTGGGCGGCATTCCCTACAACGACGTGTCGCCGCTGGAGCACATTGATTTCGTCTTTGACTTGGCCAAGCGCTACGGCAAAGACATCGACTTGCACCAGGACTTCGCCGATGACGCCGAGCACATGACCATCGAGTACGTGGCACGTCGAACCATTGCCGAAGGCTACCAAGGACGGGTCTGCGTTGGGCATCTGACCAGCCTGGCCGCCGCCTCGCCAGCGCGACAGGCACAGGTGATTGCGTTGCTACGTGAGGCCGACATCAGCGTGATGTGCCTGCCCGCCACCGACCTGCACCTGGGGGCTCGGGGTGACAGTCACAATGTAAGACGCACCCTGACACCGGTGCGTGCACTGCGCGACGGCGGTGTCACGGTTTGCCTGGCCACCAACAACATCCGCAACGCATTCACACCGTATGGCACTGGCGACCTGCTGCACATTGCGCAACTGGCCATTCCCGCGTGCCACTTGGGCGGCGCGGATGATCAGGCCACCGTGTTGTCGATGCTCACGACCAACCCTGCCAAAGCCTTGGGCTTGAAACGCCACGGTTTGGCGGTGGGCAATGATGCCGACCTGGTGATGGTGGATTGCCGGGCCGTGGCCGATGTCATTCTCGACCTGCCGACACGGCTAATGGTACTCAAGCGCGGCAGGGTGGTGGCAACCGCTGAGCACCGCAGGTCGGTCGCATTCTGAGGTCATCGGGGAGTGTTCCAGGGCATGCTCACCCTGCGTCTCCCAGCCCATTATGCGAAGCCTTTTCTATCCACCTCCGATACTGGCGAGTACGAACGGCCATGGAGAGCTGTTGCAAGATCAGCGCGCGCACTGGTGAAACACTCGGGTCGGGCTTTTTAGCTCGGCTGAGTTTGCGCAATTGGTACTTCACTACTGCCATGTTCGCCAAGGCTGCCAGGGCTTTGTTTTTCCAGGTGATCGGCGGCAACTGCGGGGCATTGTCCCTGCCCTGCAGCCAGTCACGAGGCAAATGCGGATCGATGGCTAACGCGGTTCCGATGCCGACCATGTCCACACCACGCTGCACGACGCTTTCGGCCACCGGGCGGCGACGTATACCGCCGGTGACCATCACCGGCATCCTGGCGACGGTCTGGATCTCACGGGCGAACTCGACGAAATATGCTTCGCGAGCCAAGGTACGGCCATCGCGCGCTTCACCTTGCATGGCCGGTACTTCGTAACTGCCTCCCGACAACTCCACCATATCCACGCCCAGGTCGTTGAGCCACCCAACTACCCTTTTCGCGTCATCGGCGGTGAAGCCACCGCGCTGGAAGTCAGCCGAGTTGAGCTTGACCGCCACTGCAAAATCCGCAGAAACCACAGCCCTGACCGCCTTGACGATTTCGAGCAACAGGCGTGCCCTGTTTTCCAGAGCCCCGCCCCACTCGTCCGTCCTCTGGTTGGTCAACGGCGACAGGAACTGGCTCAGTAAATAGCCATGGGCAGCGTGGATTTCCACGCCAGTGAACCCTGCGCGCTCGCCGAGGCGTGCGGTATTCGCAAAGCGCTGGATAACCTCTTCGATCACGCCAGGGGTCATTGCATACGGCGTGACAAAATGCTTGGACATCTTGCCAAGCTCCAGCGGCACGGCCGAAGGTGCCCAGGTTTTTTGCCCAAGGTTCGCCTGCATCTGCCGGCCTGGGTGATTGATCTGCAACCAGAACTGCGCGCCGCCGGATCGCCCCACACGCGCCCAGCGCTTGAATTTGTGCAGTTGCTGGTCGTCCTGCAACACCACGCCACCCGGCCCGGTCATCGCGCGGCCGTCGACCATCACGTTGCCGGTGATGATCAGGCCGGCACCACCGTCGGCCCATGCTTGATAGAGACGCATCAGTGCTTCGGAAGGCGCCTGATCGGCGTCCGCCATGTTCTCTTCCATGGCGGCTTTGGCGATTCGGTTCTTGATGGTTGAACCGTTGGGAAGCATCAGGGTGTCGAATACGTTCATGGGCAGTCCTCAACTGAAGATGAGGCCACCTTAAGATTAAAGTAAACTTTAAGGTCAACAGCTTTTTCAGGTTCATCGCACCAGCCCCTGGCAAGCTCGCTACCTGATCGACATGTATACCCTGATCCTGGCCGACAGCTGTCTTGCCAGCCCTTTCACGGCGCCCGCCGGGACGCGGATTTCACTGCACGCTTGCCTGAGGCTTGGCCAACCCCTTCTTCACGCAAACGATTGATCAGCATTTGCGCATTTTCCGCACACTCCATACCTTCGGGCTTACCCTCGATGCCTTGGATGACGAGAAGAAGCTGCGCTTTGTTCTGCGCTAGCCGGCGCTGCAGAACACCAATTTCCTCAACCTTTTGCTTGAGTCCACTGAGCAACTGGTCGTGCTGCCAGCCGCTGGCATTCGTCGGCATCAGCTGCCGTATTTCTTCCAATGAAAACCCCGCCGCCTGCGCTCCGGTGATGATCTCCAGCACCCATTGGGTCTCAGGCGCGTAGTCCCTGTAGCCATTCGCTTTGCGCTCGACAGATCTGATCAAGCCGCTTGCCTCGTAGAACCGGATGCGTGACGGTGCCAACCCGCTGATTTTCGCCAGTTCGCCAATTCTCATAACCCACCCTGAAAATGCTATCGACCCCGAGTTGACTTTAAAGCTGGAGTCATCGGTCAGCCAAGCGAATCAGTATTGCCTGGGGCCCGCCTACGTCATATTACTTTCACTGCGCGGCCGATGAACTTGACCGGGCCTGTTGGAGCACCCGTAGGAGAGCCCCCCGCTTTCTCAAGGGTCAGCTCGAACAACTGGTTCGGCTCAAGCGCAGGCAAGCGCCTCAGCGGCACGCGGTACTGTTCGCCCGGTTTGACCAACCCCAGCGAAACAGGTGCGCGCCACTGCTCGCCCTTGGTCCAGAACTGCAAGGTCATGCCTTCGGGCACATCGTCCACGCCAAGGGGGATCAGTTCGATCATGCTGGCATCGTTGGCTTGCACTACCCAACCCGGGGCCTGGCCCGACGGCGCCACGAGCACCACCATGTAGGTGGTCACAGGCGGCGCCTTGGTCAACAGCGCCAAGGCCAGAAGCAAGCTTGCTGCAAGCCCCGCAGCGCTCAAGCCCTGCCAGAGTCCAAGCCGCTGCCACCAGCCAGCGCGTGGATGCACTGGCGGGTAAGCCTCTTCAAGGCTGCGCTCGATCCGGCCCCACAAGCGGTGGCTTGGCGTGACGGGTTCAACTTGCGTGGTCAGTTCAAGCAGGCGGGCCTCCCAGGCATCAACTGCGGCTTTTACGGCCGGCTCCGTTTTCAACCGGTCCTGCATGGCAGCACGCTGCTCGCCACTCAAGGTACCCAGCACATACTCGGCTGCCAGGTCGTCCAGGTCCTCGGCGCTCTCATCACCCGGGGTACGCTTCATGTCATGCACTCCCGCAGGGCCTTCAGGCTTCGCTTGATCCATGCCTTCACGGTGCCCAACGGCGCACCCAGCAGGGTTGCGATTTCGGCATTGCTGCAACCGTCCACATACGCATGCAGGATGCAACGCTGGGGAGCGGGTTGCAGTTGCTCAAGGCAGCGATAGATTTTCGCCGAGCCTGACCACAGTTGCAGGTCGTCCAGTTCCGGGGGCAGGGTTACAGCCGCGATCATGCCAGGCTCGCCCAGGTCGGTTTCCCAGCGGCCGTCACGCACGAAGTTCAGCGCCAGGTGACGGGTGATGCTGTACACCCAGCCTCGGGCTGAACCGCGCGATGGGTCATAGCTGGCAGCACGTGTCCAGATACGCACAAAGGCATCGTGAACGATGTCCTCCGCGCTCGCCTGATCGCGCACGATGCGCCGTGCGACGCCCAGCAAACGTGCCCCCTCATGCTGATAGAGCGCCTGCAAGGCGTGGCGGTCTCCTTGGGCACAAGCGGCAAGACAGCCCTCGAAATCAAATGGAACAACGGGCGAATTCAAAATGGGGCGTTCCTTCATCATGAAACCTGGACGGTGCCCTGGCTTAGCGGCCTGGGGCACGTCCAGCAGCGTAGATGATCAATCGCTGGCGTGCCGCTCAAGCCCTCGTCACTTGGCGGACCAGAACACGTAGTCCGCCTGGTACTTGACCCTCTGCTGCGCGCCTTTGCTCTGCGCCGTACAGTCCACAGAAGGCGCTACGCCACCGCGAGTCGCCAGGCGCTGGATGTAGCTGACCCCTTGCATCGCGCCCTTGCCCTCGGCAGGGTTGGCCTTGACCAGTTGATACGGGATATCGCCTTTGGCCGCCGGGGCGACGGCAAGCTGGGTGCCGGTGACTTTCGAACCGTCCTTGGCCTGCCAGGTGGCCGGAGGACCAAAATAGTCACCTACAGGTTTGCCGCTGCGATCATTGAGCACCGCCTTGGGGCCGACGAAGGTCCACTCCGTCTGGCCTGGCGCATTGGCCTTGTCGCGGCATTCGTAGGTGATCTCACCGACACCGACGGTTTCCAGCATGATGGCGTGGCCATCGGGAACCTTGACCGCCTCCGGGACGCCCGACTGGGCATGGGCGGGGGCAGATGCCAGTACAAGGCAGGCGGCGAGCAGGGAGAGAGCGGGCTTGATGATCATGGGGCGAACTCCGTGGGGGTCATGGGTCAGGCAATCACCGACTGCCTGATAAGAACTACCCATCGGGTGCCGTTCTGGATGCACCGGCTCAACAATAATTTTGCATACTCGTTATCGATACCGTGCTGACAGCGAAGCAGGTGTGCAGGCGTGCCACGGTCGACTGATCACGCCGGGGCGGTTACGCTGGCGTTTTCCACCTGCACGGAAGCGCCAGTGAAAGAGTCATACCAAGGAAGCTGCTTGTGCGCAGCGATCAGTTACCTGCTGCTTACCACGCCAAAAGCTGTGAGCCACTGCCATTGCAGCCAGTGCCGCAAAGGGCACGGGGCAGCATTCGCTTCATACGGCAGCGTTCCGCGTAGCATGCTGCGCATCCTTCGTGGCGCCACCAGTATCAAGACCTATGCGTCTTCGCCGACGGTGGTGCGGGAATTTTGCGTAGAGTGCGGCTCGACCTTGTTCTGGTCACGCTCCGAAGGTGAGTTTGCCGACTGGGTTTCGATAGCACTGGGCACGCTTGATACACCGTTCCTGCCCAAGAAGCAGAAACATCTGCACGTCGACTCTGCTGCCCCTTGGTGCTTTCCGTTCATCCCGTCTGATTGCAAGAGCAGATCAGTTGACCGCTGAGTTCGATGCAACGGCGCTGCCATCCACGGTAGCGTCAGGATAATCCGCAACAGAGCAATCACGGCTAGGCACCTCGATGCCTGAACAACGGATGCTAGCGCTCACCGCACCTTCCGGAGACTTCGCTCGTTGACTGACTCACAGCACAGCCCCGCCTATGCAAAACGGTTCGAAGCCGTGCTTGCCTACATCGACAGCCACCTCGAAGGTGACCTGTCGGTGAATGCCTTGAGCCGCATCGCCAACTTTTCGGCGTTTCACTTTCACCGGCAGTTCACGGCATACATGGGCGTTCCGGTTTCACGGTATGTGCAACTGATGAGGCTTCGACGTGCGGCGCACCAACTGGTCGCCTTGCCCGCAACACCCGTTCTGGACGCCGCATTCGGCGCCGGCTTCGAAAGCCCCGAAGCCTTTTCCAGGGCGTTCAAGCGTGCGTTCGGCATGGCGCCGAGCGTGTTCGCCAAGGCGCCGAACTGGCAGGCCTGGAGTGCGGTATTCGTTGTTCCACGCCTTTGCAGGAGTATCACCATGCAGATCCGTATAGTGGAGTTCGCCGAAACCCGCGTGGCCGCGCTCGAACACCGAGGGCCGCCCAGCCTGGTCGGTGAAAGCGTTGCGCGTTTTCGCCAATGGCGCATAAACAGCGGCCAGTCGCCGGTGGCCAGCAGCCGCACCTTCGGCATCCCCTACGACAACCCCGACACCACCCCGCCCCACGCCTTTCGCTTCGCCGTTTGTGGGGAGATGAACGAGGCCGTGCAGCCCAATGAGTTCGGTGTGCATGAACGGGTTATACCGGCGGGCCGTTGTGCCGTGATTCGGCATAGCGGCTCGCCTGACTACATTGGCGAAACCATCTACCCGCTGTACCGGGACTGGTTGCCGTCGAGCAATGAAGAACTGCGCGACCATCCGTTGTTCTTCCAATACCTGAGCGTGTATCCGGAAACGCCACTGGAGCAGTGGGAAACGGATATCTATGTACCGCTGAAGTAGGCCGGGCCAAGGGTGGCAGCAGCAGCCAGCCACTCAAACAACTGCTGAGCAGCCGCGCCCAAAGGCCGGTCGTTACTATGGACCAGGTAATAGTTTTTCCCAGTCAGCAGGACATGGGGGAACAGCTGTACCAAACTGCCCTGCGCCACGTCGTCCTCCACCAACCAAGGGCTGGTCAGCACAATGCCCTGGCTGCGCCGTGCAGCATCGATGGCCATTTCCGACTGATCGAAACGCAAGTCGCTCTTCAACCTGTCGAAGGACATTCCGACTTGCCCTAACCATCGCGACCAATTGGCGTGAGAGGTGGTATAGAGCACTGTCGCGCGTACCATGTCCTCGATGACGGACAGTTGCAGACGCTCGCGGTATTCAGGGCTGCAATAGACGCGAGCTTCATCACGCAGCAGCAACTTCACCTGGAGGTCGAGGGGTTGGCCGTCGAAATGGCGTACGGCCAGATCATAAGTGCCCGACTGAAAGTCGACAGGCGCCACGGATGCGCTCACGTGAAGCTTCAACTCTGGATACGAACGGGTCAGATCAGGCATCCGGCGGGCAAACCAAGTGTTCGCGAACGCGGGTGGCAGGCTCAGATGCACGTCGAATTCGCCGCTGCGCTGCAGCGCAAGATTGGCGTGTTCAAGCTGCTGAAGCGCTGGCTTGACTTGCGCCCAATAGCGCAGTGCTTGTTCGGTCGGCTGTAGTCTGCGCACGCTGCGCACGAACAGAGAGGTACCCAGCCAGTCTTCCAGCTTGCGAATCTGTTGTCCCACCGCCCCAGGCGTGACGAACAGTTGCTGAGCTGCCAGTACCGCACTGCCCGTGCGCATGACAGCGTCGAAACAGACAATGGCCTTCATCGGGGTATCGGCTCGCATAGCGTAGTTTTTCTCTTTCATACCGTCACGAGAGATGATTTGTACCGGGTTGGCCATCTCACCACAATCACCTCAGCAATCTTGCCGGCCCGAGGGGTACAACACGTGAACGTTCTGATTATCCATGCCCATCCCGAACCTTGCTCCTTCAATGGCGCCATGACCCGGACTGCGGTGCGTACGCTTACCCGGCTAAACCATGAAGTGCGGGTAAGTGACCTTTATGCCATGGGCTGGAACGCCGTACTGCAGGCAGAGGATTTCTCCGAGCGGGTCGATGGGCACTTTTTTGACCCCGCCAAGGAGCAGGCGCACGCTCAGGTTACTGCGACGGTATGTAGCGAGGTTAAGGCCGAGCAGGACAAGGTCGCATGGGCCGAGCTGGTGATTTTCCAGTTTCCGATGTGGTGGTTTTCCATGCCAGCCATGCTCAAGGGCTGGGTTGATCGTGTCTTGAGCCGCGGTTTCGCCTATTCCACCGGACGCAAGTACGATACCGGACACCTCAAGGGCAAATGCGCAATGCTCAGCCTCACCACAGGTACCGCAAGCACCCTGTACGCACCCAACGGCATTGACGGTGATCTGCACCACATTCTCTGGCCCATTCACAACGGCATACTGGCGTACACCGGTTTTACCGTGCTCCCCCCCTTTGCCGCGTGGATGCCCGCCCAGGTCAGCCAACAGCAACGGGCGGATTATCTGCTGCAGTATGCCGAGCGGCTATCACGGCTGGGCGATATGCAACCGCTGTTCTTTCATCCACGGCAGGATTACGACGAGCATCAACAGCTCAAGCCAGGCATACCTGCCCGTTCGGGCGTCCAGTGGAATCCCCGCGCTGGCCAGACCTTCGAAGCGTCTGCGAGCAAGAATTTTGATAGTGCTGCAAATGGAGAATCATCGTGAAGGGCTATTGGATCATTTTCGGTGCCGAGGTAAACGACGCCGATGCACAGCAGGAATATGGCCGACTGTGGGCACCCATCAGTGAGAAGTACAATGCCAAGGTCAAGGTTCTGAAGCCTGGGACATTGGTCGAGGCCCAATCCAGCCAGCGCGTGCTGGTGGTCGAGTTCCCTACCTACGCGCAAGCCAAGAACTGTTACAGCGATCCTGATTACACCGCCGCAAAACAGTTCGCGCTTCGCGCCTACTGCCGCGAACTGATCATCATTCAAGGCGATCTCGCCTAGCCTCATCGCTACGGGAAACTATCGGCATCAGGGCCCAGAGCTATCCGGGATACTGAAGGCGAGCGACCTCATTGCTGTAGTGCCGCGTCGCTTAGCGGCGGATGTCGATAGTCTCGTCATGCCTTAGCCAGTTTGTGGCCAGCCCCCTCCGGCCCTTCTCGTCGTTTTGTTCAAACCTGAGCTAGCTGCTCCCGGGCGAACGTCTGGGCTTCTTGGTAGACTAATACACCTTTTTCTTGAGGCAGATCTGGACGGTATAGCTCACCGTCCCAGCAGCCTTTTTCCTTGCTCTGATAGTTGCCATGGTTTTCGGTGGTACAAGCGTGATTGGCATTGGTACATCGTACCAGTGCGCAACCAAAAAGCACCCAAAACCCCGAAAAATGGTACCAAAATGCGTAGACCAGAATGCCCCTAGAATTAGCCCCAAAGCCAGAAAACACGCGCCCTGAGCCGTCACGCCGCTTCAGCGTTGCACCTATGATGGACTGGACAGACCGCCACTGCCGCTTCTTCCTGCGCCTGCTCTCCAGTCAAACCTTGCTCTACACCGAAATGGTCACCACCGGTGCCCTGCTGCACAACGACGCCCACCGTTTCCTGCGCCACGATGCCTCCGAGCACCCGCTGGCCCTGCAACTGGGCGGTAGCGTACCCGCCGACCTGGCAGCCTGCGCACGCCTGGCCGAGGACGCGGGCTATGACGAGGTCAACCTCAATGTCGGCTGCCCGAGCGACCGGGTGCAGAACAACATGATCGGCGCTTGCCTGATGGCTCACCCGGCGCTGGTGGCCGATTGCGTGAAGGCCATGCGGGATGCGGTGTCGACACCGGTGACGGTCAAGCACCGTATCGGCATCAATGGCCGCGACAGCTATGCCGAGCTGTGCGACTTCGTCGGGCAGGTGCGTGAGGCTGGGTGCCGGAGTTTTACCGTGCATGCGCGTATCGCGATTCTGGAGGGGCTGTCGCCGAAGGAAAACCGCGAGGTTCCGCCCCTGCGCTATGACGTCGCGGCGCAGCTGAAGGCGGACTTCCCGGACTTGGAAATCGTGCTCAATGGCGGGATCAAGACCCTAGCAGAATGCCAGGCCCATCTTGAAACCTTCGATGGTGTGATGCTGGGGCGTGAGGCGTATCACAACCCTTACCTGCTGGCCGAGGTCGACCAGCAGCTGTTTGGCAGCGATGCGCCGGTGATCAGCCGTAGCGAGGCGTTGGCGCAGTTGCGGCCATATATCGTGGCGCATATGGAAAGCGGTGGCGCGATGCACCACGTTACCCGGCATATTCTGGGGCTGGCCCAAGGGTTCAAAGGGGCGCGGCGCTTCCGTCAGTTGCTGTCGGCAGACATTCACAAGGCGGCGCAGCCGCTGGCAGTGTTTGACCAGGCGGTGGAATTGCTGCAAGGCCGGTGATACTACCCGTGCACGCAACCCGGCGGCTCCTACAGACGATCGTGCGAGCTTGAGAATTGCAGTATGTGGAACCTCAAGGCAGCCGGGCACTCGAATCTTCACCTTACGTACGGCCCTTCGTGGGCAAGCCCGCTTCTACAGGCCCTTGAGCGGCTGTCGGGGCTCGGGTAATGTCGAGTAAATGCACAGGACAGAGCACGCCCATGACTTCCAAGCTGGAACAACTGAAGCAGTTCACCACCGTGGTCGCCGACACCGGGGACCTGGACGCCATCACCCGGCTGAAGCCGGTCGATGCCACCACCAACCCGTCCCTGCTGCTAAAGGCCGCCGCCATCCCGGGCTACGCCGACCTGCTCAAGCAGGTGAAGGCCGATGCCAAGGGCGATGTCGACCTGGCCTGCGACAAGTTCGCGGTGGCCGTGGGTTCAGGCATTCTCAAGGTCATTCCGGGGCGTATCTCCACCGAGGTGGATGCTCGCCTGTCGTTCGATGAGCCGGCGCTGCTGAACAAAGCCCGCCAGCTGATCGGGCTGTATGACGCAGCCGGGGTCTCCAAAGACCGCGTGCTGATCAAGCTGGCCTCCACCTGGGAAGGCATCCGTGCCGCCGAGCAGCTGGAAAAGGAAGGCATTCAGACCAACCTCACGCTGCTGTTCTCCTTCGCCCAGGCTCAGGCCTGCGCCGATGCCGGTGTGTTCCTGATTTCGCCGTTCGTAGGCCGTATCTACGACTGGTACAAGAAGAGCACCGGCACGGATTATGTGGGCGCCGACGACCCAGGCGTGCAGTCGGTGACGCGCATCTATGACTACTACAAGGCCAATGGCTACAACACGGTGGTCATGGGCGCCAGCTTCCGCAATATCGGCCAGATCGAACAACTGGCCGGCTGTGACCGCCTGACCATCAGCCCTGAACTGTTGCAGCAGTTGAGCGATGACCAGGGTGAACTGCCGCGCGTGCTCAAGCCAGGCAATGCCGGCGAGGCCAAGCAGCAGCTGAATGAAAGCCAGTTCCGCTGGGCAATGAACGAAGATGCCATGGGCACCGAGAAGCTGGCCGAGGGTATTCGCCAGTTTGCGCGGGACCAGGAGAAACTGGAGAAGTTGATGGCTGAAAAAGCCTGACACATATCGAATTTGCCTGACGGGCGGGAAGTGTTCAGCATTTTCCGCCCGTTTTGTTTTGCCAAGCTTTAGTTGTGAATTGAATTCCAGGGCCTCTTCGCGGGTAAACCCGCTCCCCACACGCATACCCACAGGCCTGAAATTGGCGCTGTACTTGTGGGAGCGGGTTTACCCGCGAAGAGGCCCGATAAGCCACCCGAGCTGTCGATGACCTCCTCTACCCCCTTGCCTCTCGTACTCACCGGCCCGGTACTGCGCCGCCTGGAACCCCAGCGCCTGGCCATCTGGCTGGTCGCTACCCAACCGCTGCAACCCGAATTCATCTTCCCGGCAAGCGAGGCCAAGGTGGATTGCCAGGTCGTCCCGGTCGGCCAGCACGCTTTCATTCACCTGCTGGAAATCCACTTCGCCAACCCCCTGCCCTGCAACCAGCAGCTCGACTACGACCTGCTCATCAACGGCCAGGGCATCGCGGGCTGGGCGCCGCACCTGCTCTACCCCGGCACCCAGCGCCCGAGCCTGGTGCTGCGCGACCGTCTCGACCACTTGCTGCACGGTTCTTGCCGCAAGCCGCACCACCCCGCTGCCGATGGCTTGCTGTGCGCTGACCGCCTGCTGCAGGCCTGCGAGCAGCCTGAAGATCGCCCGGCCGTGCTGCTGATGACCGGCGACCAGGTGTACGCCGACGATGTCGCCGGCCCGATGCTGCGTGCTATCCATAGCCTGATAGAGCGCCTGGGCCTGTTCGACGAGCAGCTGGATGGCGCCGTGGTTGCCGACAGCCAGGCGCTGTACCAGCACCCGGCCAGCTACTACCACCGCGCCGACCTGCTGCCAGCGCAGGAAACCAACGACACCTTGCGCGAGCGGTTTTTTGGCGGCAAGCGCAAGCCGATTTTTTCGTCCAGCAACGCCGACAACCACCTGGTGACCCTCGCCGAGGTCATGGCCATGTACCTGCTGGTGTGGTCACCCGTGCCTTGGCAGCTGGTGGACATGGCGATGCCCAGCGGGCTGACCGACCAGCGCCAGGCACGTTATCGACAGGAGCTGCCGCTTATCCAGGGGTTTGCCGGGAACCTTGGCCAGGTGGCGCGGGTGATGGCCCACCTGCCCTGCCTGATGATCTTCGACGACCACGACATCACCGACGACTGGAACCTCTCGGCACAGTGGGAAGAAACCGCCTACGGCCACCCCTTCTCGCGGCGGATCATTGGCAACGCACTGCTTGGCTACCTGCTGTGTCAGGCCTGGGGCAACGATCCGGACAGCTGCAAGCCACTGGTCAGGCAATGCCAGGCGTTGTGCAGCCGGGCCCGCGATGAACTGATCGGCGAACTACTGCGCTTTCAGGGCTGGCAATTCAGCTTGCCGACAAACCCTCCCTTGCTGGTACTGGACACCCGTACCCGCCGCTGGCGCAGCGAAAGCAACCTGGCCAAGCCGTCCGGCCTGCTCGACTGGGAGGCCCTGAGCGAGTTGCAGCAGGCGCTGCTCGACCACCCGTCAGCGGTGATTGTCTCGCCTGCGCCAATTTTTGGCGTGAAGCTGATCGAGACTGTGCAAAAGGTGTTCAGCGGGCTGGGCTACCCGCTTTTGGTGGATGCGGAAAACTGGATGGCCCACCGAGGTGCGGCGCAGGTCATCCTCAACATCTTCCGCCACTCGCGCACGCCGGGGCACTACGTGGTGTTGTCGGGGGATGTGCACTACTCGTTCGTCTATGAAGTGCTGATCCGCCACCGCCAGCGCAGCCCGCATTTGTGGCAGGTGACCAGCAGCGGGATCAAGAACGAGTTCCCCCGGCGCCTGCTGGATGTACTCGACCGGCTCAACCGCTGGCTGTATGCACCGCGCTCGCCGCTGAACTGGTTTACCAAGCGCCGGGAGATGGAAGTGGTGCCGCGTACGCCCAGCCACAGCAAGGCCGGGGAGCGTTTGTGGAACGGTGCGGGGCTGGGGCAGGTGTTCTTTGATGAGCAGGGGCGGCCGATGCGGGTGTATCAGCTCGATGCGGGTGGGGGTGAGGCTACCGAGTTTACTGGCTGAGTCTGGTCTTCAGCCTGTGCTGGCCTCTTCGCGGGTAAACCCGCTCCCACAGGAATCGTGGGCCTGTCAGACCTGTGCAGATCCCTGTGGGAGCGGGTTTACCCGCGAAAGGGCCGGCACAGGTTAACGATCAGGTCCGCTCCAGCGCATTGACCAGGTCATGGAAGGCTTCGCGGTTGGAGTCGTTCAGGCCCATGAGGATCTTATGCGCCTCCAGTACCTTGGAGCGCACCACGTCTTCGTTCTGGTCTTGCGACGGCAGGTCGGTCAGGCATTCGGGGCACGGAATCGGGCGATCGACGATGTTGAACACCTGATCGAAACCCATCGACTGCAACAACCGGGAAATGTCCGGGTTGGTGGTGACCACGGTCGGCAACAGGCCTACCTTCTGCCGCGACAGGATCGACAGCTTGGCCAGCAGGCCCAAGGTGGTGCTGTCGATACTCTCGGTTTCGGTCAGGTCGATGACAATCGCCGAGAAGTTCAACGCCGTGAATATCTTCTCGATCGTCGCATCCAGCGCCGAACACAGGGTCAGGCGCACTTCACCGACGAACTTCAGTACGAAGGTACCACTCTGCTCGGCGAACTGGATTCTACCGGTACTCATTGAAGGTTCCTGCTCAACACCAATAGGGCGATATCATCCGGCATATCCCCAAGCGTAGCTAATCCGAATCGTTGACGCAGCCCATCCAGGCTGCCACCTGCTGCCTTGACGATCTCCGGCAAGGCAGCCTCTTTATCTTTGAGCGTGTCACCCGGCAAAAGGTCCAGAATGCCATCGGACATCAGGCTGAGGCTGAACTGAGGTGGCAGCTCCACCACCAAGTCCTGGTAGGTAGCCTCGTCGAAGAGCCCCACCGGCAGGCCACGGCCTTCCAGGTAACGGGTATGCCCGGGGGTATGCAGCACGGGCAGCGGCAAGTGGCCACCCACGGCGTAGGTCAACAGACCAGCCTCTTCGTCGATCACCCCGCCAACCATGGTCACGTGCTTGCCCAGCTTGCTATTGATCAGGCCGCGGTTGATGTGGCTGAGCACTTCGGACGGTTTGAACTCGCGCATCCTGCTGCGCTTTAGCTCAAACATGAGCCGCGTGGTCATGAATTTCAACAGCACGGTGACAAAGGCCGACGACGCGCCATGCCCGGAGACATCGGCGAGGTAGAAGGCAATACGCCGCTCGTCGACGCGGAAGTAATCGACAAAATCACCCGACAGGTACAACGACGGGATGATCTGGTGCTCGAAGGCGAACTCGCCAGCTACCCAGGGGCTTTCCGGCAGCATGTTCATCTGCACCTGGCGACCGGCGGTCTGGTCCTCCTGCAGCAGGTGCAGGCTGGCTTCCAGTTCGCGGTTGGCCGTTTCGAGCTTGTCGCGGTAGCGTTGGTTTTCCAGCACCAGGCGCGAGCGGTCGAGGGCGCGGCGCACCGAATGCTCAAGGACGGCCAGATCTTCCAGCGGCTTGATCAGGTAGTCGGCGGCGCCCAGGCGCAAGGCCTCCACCGCATCGCTCATGACACCGGCACCAGACACCACGATCACCGGCAACTGCGGCGCACGCTCGCTGACCTGACGGATCAGTTCGAGGCCGCCCATCTGCGGCATGCGCAGATCGCAGATCACGAGGTCGGGCTGGTGTTCTTCGAAGACCTGAAGCCCCTGCTGGCCATTACCGGCCTGGAGGACGCTGAAGCCACTGTCTTCAAGATAGGCGGCGAGGCTCGCACGGACCACGTCGTCGTCATCGATAATCAGCAGCGTTGCACTGGTTTTCTGCATGTGGGCGAACGGCGCCGATTTGGGTGGGTGCAGCGGTGTCGGCAAAGCAGACGGCCAGCTACGGGAATTCTCTGTGGTCACACTCTACTTGAGTTGTAGGACAAGAACACCTGCCCGGCAACTGTTCAGAGGTACCTTGTAAGGCGCAGACGGTACTCCCATCCGGCAGGCGTTTCAAGCATGCGAGGGTCGACCTCGCCGCTCTTTACAGGGCAAATCACTGGGAGTTATAAGAAAGTCGACCAGCGTACCCTGATGGGAAGGATGCAGCATGCCGCACACACCCTCCAGCCACAGCGAAAAACGCGATTTCATCCGCATGCGCATCGATACCGCGGTCAGCCTGCTGCATGAGGGCCAGGTGATCGCAGCCGTGTGCCTGGACCTGTCCAGCAGCGGCATGCAAGTGCAGGCACCGCAACGCTTCCAGGTGGGGGATCATATCGAGGTGCGGATCGAGTCCGACCACCCGGCGCTGAAAGGGCTGCATGCCAGCACCGAAGTGGTATGGATTGCCGACCAGCCGGGTGGGCAGCAGAAGTTCGGGCTGCGCGTGCTGGCCATGCATTGAAAAGGGGCCTGAAGCGGCCCCTGTTCACAGATCAGAAGTCGTCTTCGACTTCGCCATCCTTGACCTTGAACTCGCGGTTCTGCAGGTAGGCGTTACGAATGAAGATGTACTTGTCACCCTGTATCAGCTTCTCGGCAGAGAGCAGGTCGGCACGCGTGTCGATCACGTCCAGGGCAAAGATCGAATTGCGCGTCGGCACATGGTCGATGTAGCGGTAAGGCTTAGTGTAGCTGTCCGGGTACTTGGCAACGCCGTCACGCACCGTGCTGGGCCCCAGCAGCGGGATGACCACGTATGGGCCGCTCGGCATACCCCAGTAGCCCAGGGTCTGGCCGAAGTCTTCGTCATTGCGCTGCAGGCCCATCTTGGTGCCCACGTCGAAGAAACCGCCCAGGCCGAAGGTGGTGTTGACGATCAGCCGCGCCGTATCCACCCCCGCAGCATGAGGCTTGAGCTGCAACACGTCGTTGGCCAGGTTGGTCACATCACCCAGGTTGCGGAAGATGTTGTGGATGCCATCTTCAAGGAACTGCGGAGTGACCGCCTGGTAGCCCTTGGCCAATGGCTTGAGGGCATAGGTGTCGAGGGTATCGTTGAAGCGGAAGATCGGCCGGTTGACCGCTTCCCAGGGATCTTCCTCGGTGGCTGCCTGGGTGGCTGCCACGGGCGCCAGCAGCATGCTGGCGCAGACACAGGCCTGGGTGACTCGTTCGATCACACTGGCACCGATCCTACGCATAGATGTCTCTCCATCGAATTTCTCGGCCGCAAACGCAACGGGTCGCGCTGCTGGTAAGGCGGCAGTATAGAGGCTTGCGGCCTGATAAACAGCTTTACACATGTTTGCTCAATATTTTGTGAACAACTGTTGCAGGGGCGCCGATGTCACAGGGCGGTAACAATCACCGAATAGCCTGCGGACTATTTGGGGGAAGTTGCCATGGACGCTGCACCCGCCTTCACCGCTGTGCTGTTCGGCTTGCGCGGCTGCCTGGTGCAGGCCGCCAATGGTAGCGCCCCCTCGCCCGCACCCGGCGCCCTGGCTACTCTCGCCAGCCTGCGCCAGCACCAGGTGCCATGCATCTGGCTGGATGACCTCAGCGCCACCCAAAGCAAGCGCCTGGCACACGTACTGCCCGACTGGCTGCCGGGGCATTCGGTAAACGGCGTACGCTGGCCGGCGCCCAACGCCTGTTGGCAGGCACTGATGACCCTGGACAGCCAACGCCTGGATGGCTGCGTACTGGTCAGCGGCGACCCGCGCCTGCTGCAGTCCGGGCTTAACGCGGGCTTGTGGACGGTGGGCCTGGCCGCCTGCAGCCCGTTCTGCGACCGCAGCTCGCGGCAATGGCAAGCCATGACCTCGCAGCAACAGGACGTGGCCCGTGGCAAGGCAACGCTGGAGCTGTTCGGTCTGGGCGTGCACTCTGTAATCGACCACCTGGAAGCGCTGGACACCTGCCTGCAGGACATCGCCCAGCGCCGGCGCAAAGGTGAAAAACCCTGATACAGCACCTTTGACGCGGATCATGCAAAGCGGCGGCAGGTGGATTACGCTGAAGACAGGCCAGAACCTTTGCCGCTTCGCTGAGGTCCATGGTTTGCCAAGCCCTTGATGGAGAACTACCAATGCCTGCCCGCGAATTGCAAGAGCGCCTGAACAGCTTGCGCGAGCAACTGGACCGCAATGTACCGCTTACAGAAGAAGAGCTGACCACGTTGCACGAAGAGGCGCGTCAGATCGAGGCGCAACTGAGACTGGAGGAAGCCACGCCAGACAACAACCTGGTCGACAGCGTGCATCTGGCAATCGAACGCTTCGAGGCCGATCACCCGGACGCCACGGCAACTCTGCGCAGCATTGTCAACTCGCTGCACAGCATGGGGATCTGAATCAGCTGGGGCTGCTCGGCAGCCCATTCGCAGCACAAGGCTGCTCCCACAGGTTCAGCGCAAAACCCTGATCATGCGCTGAAACTGTGGGAGCGGCCTTGTGTCGCGAAAGGGGCGCAGAGCGCCCCCAACCTACTTGAGCCTTACTGCCGAACCAGCCGCTTGTTATCCGGGCTGATCGCCCCGGTGCTACGGTACGGGTTGATATCCAGCCCACCCCGGCGCACATACCGCGCATACACCGTCAGATGCTCCGGCTGCAGCAGGTTCTTCAAATCCAGGTAAATACGCTCGACGCATTGCTCATGGAAGTCGGCGTGCTGTCGGAAGCTGATGAGGTAAGTCAGCAGGCTGGCGTGGTCCAGCGCCCTGCCCTTGTACTCGACCACCACGCTGCCCCAGTCCGGCTGGCCGGTTACCGGGCAGTTGGACTTCAGCAGGTGGCTGTGCAAGGTTTCTTCCACCACGTGCTCCGGGTTGCAGCGCAGCAGCTCTGGCTGCGGCTGCTCGTAGTTGCTGATGGCAACGTCCAGCGCATCGATGCACAGCCCCGGCAAGGCTTCCACGCCTTGGGCCTCGACTTCAGCCAAGGTACGAACCTTCACCCCCACCGGCTTGCCAGCCGCGGCAGACAGGTCTTTCTCCAGGCAGGCCTGCAATTCGCCCAGCGAGGCAAACACCGTCTGGTTCAGCGAGTTGAGGTACAGCTTGAACGACTTGGACTCGATGATGTACGGCGAGTCGGCCGGGATGGCGAACTCGCCGATCGCCACCACCGGTTTACCCGACGGCAGCAGCCAGCTCAGTTCGAAGCAGTTCCAGTAATCCACGCCATGCCAGGGCAATGTCTGCGCGGTGACGCCCAGCTCGGCCCACTTGGCAGTACGCGGGATCGGGAACAGCTGCTCCGGGGAGTAGGTGGCGATGTATTCGCTGGACTTGCCCAGCGGCGAGTGTTCGGCAGCAGGATGCATGGAAACTGACCTAGAGGTTCGAAATTGCCCCTAGTCTACCGGTTTTGCACCCTGCCTTGGAGCGCAAGTCACTCGATGGTCAACGCCCCGACCATGCCAGCCTGATAATGCCCCGGCACGTTGCAGGCAAACTCGATGGGCGCCGACTTGCGGAAGGCCCAGGTCAGCTCGGCGCGCTGGCCTGGCATGACCAGCACCGTGTTGCCACCACCGTGGCCATGGTCGCCGCCGTGATCCATCATCTGCCCGTGGTCCATGCCTTCGTGGTCCATGGCCTCGGTGAACATCTTGCCTTGCATGGCGACCATTTCCTTCTGGTGCTCGGCATGCATGGCCTTGTCACCCAGGTTGAATTCATGCGGCAGCTTACCCTCGTTGACCAGTACGAAGCGCACCGTCTCGCCGGCTTTTACCTGCAGGTTTTTGGGCTCGAAGGCGATGTCCTTGAGCACCACGTTGACCGTGCGGGTGGCTTTGTTCGCCGGGGCCGGCTCGCCAAAGGCGAAAGTTTGCGCCTCGCCGGCAAAGGTCGGCAGGCTGGCCAGGGCAAGGGCGGCGGCGATGAACAGGCGTTTCATGATGACTCCGGAAATGTACAACAGGATGAGGCCACCTTAGTCACGGGCGACTGGCAGCTACCTGACAGGGAGATTACAACTTTGTCAGCTTGGGCGTGCCTGCGCTTCGTCACGTATCATTTCAGCCACTACACCGCCCGCTTCCACAGGGCAGGTACAACCTTTCAGATTATGGACAGTGCATGAAACTGCTGATCGTCGAAGACCAGGCCCGCACCGGCCAGTACCTGAGCCAGGGCCTGAGCGAGGCCGGCTTCGCCACCGAGCTGGCCACCGATGGCGAAACCGGCCAGTACCTGGCCCTGACCGGCGACCACGACCTGCTGATCCTCGACGTAATGTTGCCTGGCCGTGACGGCTGGCAGATCCTCCAGGCCGTGCGCCAGGCCGGCCTGGATACGCCAGTACTGTTCCTCACCGCCCGCGATGCCGTCGAGGACCGCGTGCATGGCCTGGAGCTGGGCGCCGACGACTATCTGGTCAAGCCGTTCGCCTTTTCCGAACTGCTGGCCCGGGTGCGCAGCCTGCTGCGCCGTGGCACCAGCCCCAGCCAGGACACCACCCTGAACCTGGCCGACCTGCGCCTGGACCTGATCCGCCGCCGCGCCGAGCGCGCCGGCCAGCGCATCGACCTGACCGCCAAGGAGTTCGCCCTGCTCGAACTGCTGCTGCGCCGCCAGGGCGAGGTATTGCCAAAATCGCTGATCGCATCGCAGGTGTGGGACATGAATTTCGACAGCGACACCAACGTGATCGAAGTGGCGATCCGCCGCCTGCGCCTGAAAATCGACGACCCGCACCCGAACAAGCTGATCCACACCGTACGTGGCATGGGCTATGTGCTCGAAGAGCGCACGGAATGATGCGCAGGGTTTCCCTCGGCAGCCGTCTGGCCCTGTTGTTCGCCGCCTGCACCGCCGCCGTTTCGCTGGGCGCCGGCGTGTTGTTCAACCGGGCCAGCGAGCAGCACTTCGTCGAACTCGACCAGCAACTGCTGGACTCGCGCCTGTCACTATTCCGTACGCAACTGGCTGGCATCACCACCCCAACCGAGCTGCAGGCACGCCTGCCCGCCCTGCGCGATGAGCTGAGCCACCAGGCCGACCTGGCGCTGCGCATCAGCGGCAGCGACGGCACCACCTGGTTCGAAAGCCGCACCGGGCTACCGCAGGAACCGCTGCCCGCCGGGCTGGCCACCCTGCATGCACAAGGCACCGACTACCGCAGCCTGGCTGTGCACCTGGCGCAGGGCGCCGTGCAGTCGCCACAACTGGCGCTTTACCTCGACATCACCCACCACCAGCATTTCCTGCAGGGCATGCAACGCCTGATCTGGCTGACAGTCGGCCTTTCAGCGCTGGCCACCGCGCTGCTCGGCGCCTGGGCGGTACGCAGCGGCCTGCGTCCGTTACGGCAGATGGGCCAGGTGGCCGCCAGCGTGTCGGCACGCTCGCTCACCACACGCCTGCCGGTGGCGCAAATGCCCGAGGAGCTGGCCGAACTGGCCGCCAGCATGAACGCCATGCTGCAGCGCCTGGACGATGCCTTCCAGCGCCTGTCGGCATTTTCTGCCGACATTGCCCATGAGCTGCGCACGCCGCTGTCCAATCTGCTAACTCATACCCAGGTTACCCTCACCCGCCCGCGCAGCCTTGAGGAGTACCGCGAAGCGCTGCATGGCAACCTGGAAGAACTGCAGTGGATGGCGCAGATGATCAACGACATGTTGTTCCTGGCCAAGGCCGACCACGGCCTGCTGGTACCGGGGCAAGCGCCTTTGGCGTTGCATGACGAGGTGGATGCGCTGCTGGAGTACTACGCGCCGCTGGCCGAAGACAACAATGTGCAGATGCTGCGCGAGGGGGAGGCTGTGCTGCACGGTGACCGGCATATGCTGCGCCGGGCGCTGTCCAACCTGCTGGATAACGCCATGCGCTTTACCCCGGCGGGTGGGCAGATAAGGGTAACGCTGGCGCCTGGGCCGAGAATCAGCGTGGCCAATACCGGGCCGGCCATCGAGCCAGCTGCTTTGCCGCGGTTGTTCGACCGCTTTTACCGTGTGGACCCGGCACGGCGCGAAGGCAGTAGCGAGCATGCTGGGTTGGGCTTGGCGATTACCCGGTCAATCGTGCAGGCCCATGGCGGGGGCATTCGGGCGGAGTGTGAAAATGGGTGGACACGGTTCGTCATCGAGTTCAGCCAGGCTCGGTGAAATTGGGGCTGCTGTGCTGCCCATTGCCTGCAAGCCGCCCCCCACAGGTACGCATCAAGCCGAGAGCCTGCCCGGTACCTGTGGGAGCTGGCTTGCCGGCGATAAGGCCCTCGAACCTACCTCAAACCGCCAGGCCAATCGCCGGCTGCACCTGCGACGCCCGATAAGCCGGGTAAATGGTCGCCAGGAAGCTCATCACCAACCCGGCCGTGCAGATCATCACCACATCGCCCCACTGCAATTGCGACGGCAAGCTGCTGACGAAGTACACGTCCGACGTAAAGATGTGCTGCCCGCTCACCCGCTCCAGCCAACCCACGATCTGGCTGACATTGAACGCCGCAATCACGCCCAGCACGCCGCCGATCAACGTCCCGACCACACCAATCAGGCTGCCCTGGACCATGAACGTGCCCATGATCTGCGCGGGTGTGGCACCCAAGGTACGCAGAATGGCAATGTCCGGCCCCTTGTCGTTCACCACCATCACCAAGGTGGCAATGATATTGAAGGCCGCCACGGCGATGATCATCATCAGCAGCAGCCCGATCATGGTCTTTTCCATCTTCATGGCGCTGAACAGGCTGCCCTGGGTGTGCGACCAGTCATCGGCGCGGTAGGCATCACCCAGCCCGGCTGCAATCGCCTTGGACACCTGCGGCGCCGCATACAGGTCATGCAGCTTCAGGCGCACGCCCTGCACCTGGCCCGGTGCCCAGCGTTGCATCTCGCCGGCGTCGGCCACGTGGATATAGGCCTGCGAACCATCCAGCTCGGCGCCGACCTTGAAGATACCAACCACCGTCAGGCGCTGCATGCGCGGGGTGATACCACCCGGTTCCTTGCTGATTTCCGGCACGATCAGGGTCAGTTTGTCTCCGGTGTTGAGGCGGAAGCGCCGCGCGGTCAATTCACCGATTACCACACCGAACTCACCCGGCTGCAGGTCCTGCAGGCGGCCCTGGACAATGTGCTGGCCAACGATCGAGACCTTGCCCTCTTCGGCCGGGTCGATACCGCCCACCTGGATCGGCTGCATCGCACCCTTGTACGACAGCATGCCCTCCATTTCGGTAATCGGCGCAGCCGCCATCACCGCCGGGTTCTGCAAGGCTGCGTCAGCCACCTTGTGCCAGTCGCCCAGCGGCTGCACGCCGAGGATGGCGGCATGCGGTACCAGGCCGAGAATGCGCGAGCTCATTTCGCGCTGGAAGCCGTTCATCACCGACAGCACCACGATCATCGCCAGCACGCCCAGCGACAGGCCGATCATCGAGGTCATCGAGATGAACGAGATGAAGTGGTTGCGGCGCTTGGCTCGGGTGTAGCGCGCGCCGATGAAGATGGGCAAGGGTCTGAACATGTACGAAATCACCCAATGAAAACAGGAAAACGGGGCGGCACCTGCCACCCCGAGCAGTCGATCAGATCGCCACCAGGTGGCCGTCGTCGAGCTTCAATACACGGTCCATCTGACGCGCCAGGTTGAGGTCGTGGGTCACCACCAGGAACGCCGTGCGCGACGAACTGGACAGCTCCTGCATAAGCTCCTGGATGCCTTGGGCAGTATGGTGGTCGAGGTTGCCGGTAGGCTCATCGAGCATCACCAGGCCGGGGCGGTTGACCAGTGCCCGGGCAATCGCCACACGCTGGCGCTCACCGCCGGACAGCTCGGCCGGCTTGTGGGTCAGGCGGTGGCCCAGGCCCACGCGATTGAGCAGCGCTTCGGCACGCTCCCGGGCCTCCGGGATGGGCGTGCGGCCGATCAGCAGCGGCATGCACACGTTCTCGATGGCGGTGAATTCCGGCAACAGGTGGTGGAACTGATAGACAAAGCCCAGTTCACGGTTGCGCAGCAGGCCACGGGCACGTTCACCCAGCGCCGACAGCTCTTCGCCAGCCAGCCAGACACTGCCCTGGGACGGCCGATCAAGTCCGCCCAGCAGGTTGAGCAAGGTACTCTTGCCCGAGCCGGAGCTACCGACAATGGCCACCCGCTCACCGGCATGCAGCTCAAGGTTGAGCCCGGACAGCACCTTCACCGATTCCGGGCCTTCGTCGTAAGACTTGCCCAGGTTGCGGCAACTCAGAACGGCTTTATCACTCATGCGCGACTCACTCATAACGTAGCGCCTCTGCAGGCTGGGTGCGGGCCGCACGCCAGGCCGGGTACAGGGTGGCGAAGAAACTCAGGACCAGCGCCGCACCGCAGACCATGTACACGTCCTGGGACTGGATCTGCGACGGCAGGTAATCGATGAAGTACACGTCGGCGTTCAGGAACTTGTGCCCGATCAGCTTCTCGATGCCGGCGATCGCCGCACTCACGTTCAGCGCGGCAACGATCCCGACCACGGCGCCGATCAGGGTACCGATCACCCCGATCACAGTGCCCTGGACCATGAAGATGAGCATGATCTGCCCGGGGGTGGCGCCCAGCGTGCGCAAGATTGCAATGTCGCCGCGCTTGTCGTTGACCACCATCACCAGGGTGGAAATGATGTTGAACGCCGCCACCGCCACGATCAGCAGCAACAGCAGGCCGATCATGGCCTTTTCCATGCGGATGGCTTGGTACAGGTTGCCGTGGGTGCGGGTCCAGTCACGGCTGTAGAACTCCTGGTCACCCAGCTGCTGTGCGATGCTCCAGGCCACGCGCGGCGCCTGGAACAGGTCGTCGAACTTCAGGCGCAGACCCTGCACCTGGTCGGGCTTCCAGCGGTGCAGGCGGGAAAGGTCGCTGATGTTGGTCAACCCCAGGTAACCATCGATCTCGCCCGCGCCCACGTGGAAAGTGCCAACCACGGTGAAGCGCTTCATGCGCGGGAACATGCCCGCCGGCGTCACGCTGACCTCGGGGGCGACGAAGGTGAGTTTGTCGCCGATGGCCACACCCAGCTTGGCCGCAGCCTTGTCGCCGATCATGATGCCCCACTCACCCGGCGCCAGCTGGTCGAGGCGGCCTTGCAGGACGAAGTTGTCGATGATCGACACCTCACGCTCGCGGGCCGGGTCGATGCCGTTGAGCAGCACCTTCTGCACCTTGCCATCATGGGTCAGCAGGCCCTGCATCTGGGTGAACGGCGCAACCGCCACCACCTGCGGATTCTGCTTTACTTGTTGGGCAAGGGCAGGCCAGTCAGCAATGGGCTGGCCGCTCTCCAGCGTGGCATGGGGGATCATGCCCAGCACGCGGGTGCGCATTTCGTGGTCGAAACCGTTCATCACCGACAGCACCACGATCATCACCACCACGCCCAGGGCGAGGCCGATCATCGAGGTCAGGGAAATGAACGAGACGAAGTGATTACGGCGTTTGGCACGGGTATAACGCGTGCCTATGAATGCGAAAAGAGGTCTGAACATGTCGGGGCTTGTTCGGATGAAAGGGAACGTCCTTGTGGCGAGGCGCCTACGGCGGCTTTACACTCGGACCACCGCCGCTACCTTGGGTTCGCCATGACGACATTAGACGAAGAAGATCGCCGCGAATACTACCGCATCGAAGATCGGATCGCACTTCAAATCAGCCCCCTCAGCGCGGCCGAAGCCCTTGAGCCAGATGTATTGCAAGATGATTCCCCGCTGTTCAACCTGCTCAGCGAGCTGCACCTGTCCGACTTCGAGTCGCAGCACCTGCTGCGCCAGCTAAGCGACAAGGACCGCACCCTCGCGGCCTTCCTGCGGGCGCAGAACAAACGCCTCGACCTGCTCAGCGCAGTCGTTGCCCAGACTTTGCTCGGCGAAGTAGGCCAGCCTCTGCCGGTGGTCCTCTCCGAAGGCGGTATCGAATTCGCGCAGGCGACGCACATTGCCCCGGGCACCCGGGTAAAAGTGAAGATGGTGCTGATGCCGCGCGCCCATGGCTTGCTGCTGCGCGGCAAGGTCACCCATTGCGACCCCTGCCCCGAGGGCGGCTTCGAGCTCGGCACCGAATTCATCGACATGACCGACGCCCAGCGCCAACTGCTGGCTCGCTACATCCTGCAGCGCCAGCAACAACAGCGGCGCCAGCAGCTGGAACAGAACGATCCCGCCTCATGACCCTGTTTTTCTCTGATTTGAAGGAACGAACGTGACCCTGATCTACGGCCATCGCGGCGCCAAGGGCGAAGCGCCCGAGAACACCCTGCACAGCTTCCGCCAGTGCCTGTCCCACGGCGTCACCCGCTGCGAACTGGACCTGCACCTGTCGGCCGACAACGAGCTGATGGTGATCCACGACCCAACCCTCAAGCGCACCACCGGCCGACGCGGCAAGGTGGTCGATCACCCAGCCGCCGACCTGGTGAAGATCGATGCGCGCAACGGCGGCCCGGGCCACGTGCAGCCCTGCCCTATCCCGAAACTGGAAGAGCTGTTCGAGAAATGCCCGTTCGAGCACTGGCAGCTGGAAGTGAAAAGCGCTTCGCGCACCCGCGCCGCCACTACCGTGCTGGCGATTCGCGAACTGGCCCAGCAATACGGCCTGCTGGACAAGGTCACCATCACCTCCAGCTCACGCGAAGTGCTGGGCGCGGCCGTGGAGCTGGTGCCGGACGTGAAACGCGGGCTGGTCGCCGAGTACGCCTGGCTCGACCCGCTGAAGGTGGCACAGAACTACGGTTGCGAGCTGCTGGCATTGAACTGGACACTGTGCACCCCCGAGCGCCTGCTGAAAGCACAGGGCCAGGGTTTGCACGTGTCGGTGTGGACGGTCAACGAACCGGCGCTTATGCGCCGGCTCGCTGACTTTGGCGTGGACAGCCTGATTACAGACTTTCCCGGTTTGGCCAAGACCACCCTCGGGTAGGGTCGAAATCGGTCTCTCCGACCGGCTCAGGCCACCGGTCGGAGCCGCTCAAAAAAGCCGGTTCAGGCCGTCGTAGGCAGCTACCCGGTAGGCTTCAGCCATGGTCGGGTAGTTGAACGTGGTGTTGACGAAGTACTTCAGGTTGTTCAGCTCACCCGGCTGATTCATGATCGCCTGGCCAATGTGGACGATTTCCGAAGCCTGGTAGCCGAAGCAGTGTACGCCGAGGATTTCCAGGGTTTCACGGTGGAACAGGATCTTCAGCATGCCCTGCGGCTCGCCGGCGATCTGCGCACGCGCCATGCCCTTGAAGAAGGCCTTGCCCACTTCGTACGGCACCTTGGCCTGGGTCAGTTCCTGCTCGTTCTTGCCGATCGAGCTGATTTCCGGAATGGTGTAGATGCCGGTCGGTACGTCGTTGACGAAGCGCCAGCTGCCGTTGTCGACGATGCTGCCAGCCGCAGAGCGGCCCTGGTCATGGGCGGCACTGGCCAGGCTCGGCCAGCCGATCACGTCACCGGCGCCGTAGATGTTCGGCACGGTGGTGCGGTAAGCCTGGTCAACCTCGATCTGGCCACGACTGTTGACCTTGATGCCGATGTTTTCCAGGCCCAGCTTGTCGGTGTTGCCGGTACGGCCGTTGCACCACAGCAAGGCGTCGGCCTTGATCTTCTTGCCCGATTTCAGGTGCAGGATCACCCCGTTGTCCAGGCCTTCGACGCGCTCATACTCTTCGTTGTGGCGCACGGTGATGTTGTTGTTGCTGAAGTGGTAGCTCAGTGCCTGGGAAATTTCCGAATCCAGGAAGCTCAACAACTGGCCACGGTTGTCCACCAGCTCTACCAGCACGCCCAGGCCGCTGAAGATCGACGCATATTCGCAACCGATCACGCCAGCGCCGTACACGATCAGCTTGCGCGGGGTGTGGCTGAGGCTGAGGATGGTGTCGCTGTCGTAGACGCGCGGGTGGTGGAAGTCGATATCGGCCGGGCGGTACGGACGCGAGCCGGTGGCAATGATGATGTGCTTGGCGTTGAGCTTTTCCACCACACCGTTCGGACACACCACTTCAACAGTTTGCTCGTCGGCGAAGCTGCCGGTGCCGAAGAACACATCGACACGGTTGCGGGCGTAGTAGCCGGTGCGCGATGCCACTTGCTTGGAAATCACCTTCTCGGCGCTTTTCAGCACGTCCGGGAACGAGAACCAGCGCGGCTCACCGATGGCCCGGAACATCGGGTTGGTGTTGAACTGCATGATCTGCCGCACCGAGTGACGCAGTGCCTTGGACGGGATGGTACCCAGGTGCGTGCAGTTGCCACCGACTTGGCGACGGTCATCGACCATCGCTACCTTGCGCCCTGCTTTGGCGGCGTTCATTGCCGCGCCTTCACCGGCCGGGCCAGAACCCAGCACCACTACGTCGTAGTTGTAGACAGCCATGCGTACTCCTTCAGAACTGCCCGCAAGCCACGGTCGCTCGCGGGGCGCGATCATGCCGCCGGGGCGCCATGAGAAAATTCGGGTGCAGTCTAATCAAGCGTGAACGCCGCGCACATTAACCCTTGGTCGCGTCGTAGGCCAATTTTGCCCGCACTACATATGGTTCACCCATTCCCTGGCGGCAATCATCCCTGCCTGCGCTTTCAATCGCCTTTCACTGCCCGTTCGAATGCGGGCGTAGCTCGAGAGACGAAGCCACCCTCGGCCCGAGTCACCAATACCGCGGCCAGGCCATGCGCCACGGCATAATCCCAGCCACGCTCAGGGCCAAGGATCAGCAGCAGTGTCGAGTAGCCGTCGGCCTGCAACGCCGAGACATCCAGCACGGTGGCTGCGGCCAGGTCGTGCTGCACAGGGCGCCCGAGACGGGCATCGAAGGTGTGCGAATAGCGCCGGCCATTCTCCTCGAAATAGTGCCGATAGTCACCCGAGGTTGAGACCGAAAGGCCATTGACCGCAATGATCTGCCGGGCGATCTGACGGTCTTCGCGGGGCAATTCCAGGGCGATCCGCCAGGGGCTGCCGTCGGGTTTGCGGCCAACCGCCTTGAGCTCGCCAGTGGCCTCGGCGACAAAACTGGCGACACCCATGGCAAGCAGGCGCGCAGCGATCAAGTCCACGGCATGGCCGGCGGCGATGCTATTGAAGTCGAGCTGCACCGGGGCGTCCTTGCACAGGGCCTGGCCTTCGATATGCAAGTGCCGATGACCCACACGCTGACGAACCTGGGCCAGTGCTTGCGGGTCGGGCACCTGCTCGTGGCGGGCCTGGGGGCCGAAGCCCCAGAGGTCGAGCAAGGGCTCGACGGTGAGGTCAAAGGCGCCATCACTTTGCTCGGCCAGGTGCTGGCCGAGGGCAACCAGCTCGAGCATGTCGGGCGGCAGGGCCAGGCACTGGTTGGCGGGCAGCTGGTTGAAACGGCTGACGGTTGAGTCGCTGCGGTAGGTGGAATAGTGCCGGTCGATGTCGCCAAGGATGGTTTCGACCGCCGCCTGTACCTGGGCCGGCGCCGGGCCACCGGGCTCGCGGACGTATTGGATGCTGTAGCTGCTACCCATGGTCGGGCCACCCAGGCGCTCCAGGGTGGAGCCCTGGTCGCAGGCGGTAAGCAGCAGGAGGATGAACAGTAAGGCTATGCGCAAGGTTCGGGCTCTCGGTTGCCTGCACTGGCCTCATCGCCGGCAAGCCAGCTCCCACAAGTACTGAGCCGAGTCTGACGACTGTGCAGTACCTGTGGGAGCTGGCTTGCCGGCGATGAGGCCAGTACAGACACAGTAGATGCCCGATCAGTTCATCAGGCAAAAAAAACGGGAACCCGAAGGTTCCCGTTTTTTCATTGCCTTACAAGCGAATCAGCGTGGAAACGCTGGCGGGTTCACACCGGCCATGTCTTCCATCACGCGAACCACCTGGCAGCTGTAACCGAATTCGTTGTCGTACCAGACGTACAGGACAACGCGGTTGTCGTTGGCGATGGTGGCTTCAGCATCAACCACACCGGCGTGGCGCGAGCCAACGAAGTCGGTCGAAACCACTTCCTGCGAGCTGACGTAGTCGATCTGCTTGTGCAGCTCCGAGTGCATGGCCGTCTGGCGCAGGTACTCGTTGATCTCGTCGCGGTTGGTGGCCTTTTCCAGGTTCAGGTTCAGGATGGCCATCGAAACGTTTGGCGTCGGCACACGAATGGCATTGCCGGTCAGCTTGCCCTTCAGCACTGGCAGCGCCTTGGCAGCAGCAGTGGCAGCGCCGGTTTCGGTGATGACCATGTTCAGCGGCGCGGCACGACCACGGCGGCTGCCCTTGTGGAAGTTGTCGATCAGGTTCTGGTCGTTGGTGAACGAGTGAACGGTTTCGACGTGGCCGTTGATGATGCCGTACTTGTCGTTGACCGCCTTCAGCACCGGCACGATGGCGTTGGTGGTGCAGGAGGCCGCCGAGATGATCTTGTCATCAGCAGTGATGTCACCGTGGTTGATGCCGTGCACGATGTTCTTCAGCGCGCCCTTGCCAGGTGCGGTGAGGATCACGCGGGCAGCGCCCGGGCAGGCCAGGTGCTGGCCCAGGCCGTCGGCATCACGCCATACGCCGGTGTTGTCGACGATCAGCGCGTTGTCGATGCCGTACTGGGTGTAGTCGACTTCGCTCGGGCTCTTGGCGTAGATAACCTGGATCAGGTTGCCGTTGGCGGTGATGGTGTTGTTGGCTTCGTCGATGGTGATGGTGCCATCGAACGGGCCGTGCACCGAGTCACGACGCAGCAGGCTGGCACGCTTGACCAGGTCGTTCTCGGCGCCTTTGCGCACGACGATGGCACGCAGGCGCAGGCCGTCGCCGCCACCGGTCTTCTCGATCAGGATGCGCGCCAGCAGGCGGCCGATGCGGCCGAAGCCGTACAGGACAACGTCGGTGCCTTTGCGCGCCGAAGCGTTCTGCTGGCCAACCACGTCGGCCAGCTCTTCACGGACGAACTGCTCGGCAGTGCGGCCATTGCCTTCCTGCTTGAACTTGTTGGCCAGCTTGCCCAGGTCGACCGAAGCGGCGCCCAGTTTCAGCTCGCTCATGGCCTTGAGCAGGGGGAATGTCTCGTGGACGGACAGTTCGGTTTCGTCGGTTTGACGATGACGCGCAAAGCGGTGCGCCTTGAGGATCGAGATAACCGAACGGTTGATCAGGCTACGGCCATAAATCGAGCTCACCACGTTGTTGTTGCGGTAGAGCTGACCGATAAGCGGGATCATCGCTTCAGCCAGAGCTTCACGATCAATCCACTCACCAAGACACTGGTCGGGCTTCTGAGTCACGGGAACCTTCCACATGTAGGGACAGAAAAAAGGGGCTACATTATGACGCCCCGACGCGGAACCGGCAATGAGCGCCTGTCGTAGCGATGCAAGCCAGCGTTCACGCCCTTTCGAGCCTGACAGCCGGCACGCTCACCGGTACAATCGGTGTCTTTGCCGCAACGCTTGGAGTGCAATCTCCCGTGTCAGTTCTGCGCCTACCGCACATGTCGGCCACGGCCGGCAAACAAACCTGGGGTAACCTGCCCGGTGCCGCCCTCAGCCTTGCCATCGCCGAGGCTGCCAGCAACGCTGGCCGCTTCACCCTGCTGCTGACCGCCGACAGCCAGGCCGCCGACCGTCTGGAGCAGGAGCTGCGCTTCTTCGCCCCCGACCTGCCAGTGCTGCCGTTCCCCGACTGGGAAACCCTGCCCTACGACCTGTTCTCGCCACACCAGGACATCATTTCCCAGCGCATCGCCAGCCTGTACCGCCTGCCGGAGCTGAGCCACGGCATCCTGGTGGTGCCGGTCACCACCGCCCTGCACCGCCTGGCGCCCACGCGCTTCCTGCTGGGCAGCAGCCTGGTGCTGGACGTGGGCCAGACCATCGACGTGGAGCAGATGCGCACGCGCCTGGAGGCCAGTGGCTATCGTTGCGTCGACACCGTCTATGAACATGGCGAGTTCGCCGTGCGCGGCGCGCTGATCGACCTGTTCCCGATGGGCAGCAAGCTGCCCTACCGCATCGACCTGTTCGACGACGAGATCGAGACACTGCGCACCTTCGACCCCGAGACCCAGCGCTCGATCGACAAGGTGGATTCGGTGCGCCTGCTGCCGGCACGCGAATTTCCGATGCAGAAAGAGGAAGTGACCCGCTTCAAGGCACGCTTCCGTGAACGCTTCGACGTCGACTTCCGCCGTAGCGCAATCTTCCAGGACCTGGCCAGCGGTATCATCCCTGCCGGCATCGAGTACTACCTGCCGCTATTCTTCGAAGAAACCTCCACCCTGTTCGACTACCTGCCAGCCGATACCCAGGTGTTTTCGCTGCCCGGTGTGGAACAGGCCGCCGAACACTTCTGGAACGACGTGCGCGGGCGTTATGAAGACCGCCGCGGCGACCTCAGCCGCCCGCTGCTGCCGCCCGCCGAGCTGTTCATGCCGGTGGAAGACTGCTTCGCCCGGCTCAAGCAATGGCCGCGGGTGGTGGTCAGCAGCGAGGACATCGAACCGGGCGTGGGTCGCGAGCGCTTCCCGGCCCGCGCCCTGCCCAACCTGGCCATCGAGGCCAAGGCCAATCAGCCGCTGGCCGAACTGGCCAGCTTCCTCGACCAGTTCCCCGGCCGCGTGCTGTTCACCGCCGAGTCGGCCGGCCGCCGCGAAGTGCTGCTGGAGTTGCTGGAACGGCTGAAACTGCGCCCGCACACCGTCGACGGCTGGGCCGACTTCATCACTGGCAGCGAGCGCCTGGCGATCACCATCGCCCCGCTGGATGACGGCCTGGTGCTGGACGACCCAGGCCTGGCCCTGGTCGCGGAAAGCCCGTTGTTCGGCCAGCGAGTGATGCAGCGCCGCCGCCGCGACAAGCGCGGCGAAACCGCCAACGACGCGGTCATCAAGAACCTCACCGAGCTGCGCGAAGGCGCGCCAGTGGTGCACATCGACCATGGCGTGGGCCGCTACCTGGGCCTGGCCACCCTGGAGATCGACGGCCAGGCTGCCGAGTTCCTCACCCTGGAATACGCCGAGAACGCCAAGCTGTACGTACCGGTGGCCAACCTGCACCTGATCGCCCGCTACACCGGCAGCGACGATGCCCTGGCACCATTGCACCGGCTGGGCTCCGAGGCCTGGCAGAAAGCCAAGCGCAAGGCCGCCGAACAGGTGCGCGACGTGGCCGCCGAACTGCTCGACATCTATGCCCGCCGCGCCGCGCGCAAGGGTTATGCGTTTGCCGACCCGTCCGCCGACTACGCCACCTTCAGCGCCGGCTTCCCGTTCGAAGAAACCCCGGACCAGCAAACCGCCATCGAGGCCGTGCGGGCCGACATGCTCGCGCCCAAGCCAATGGACCGCCTGGTGTGCGGCGACGTCGGCTTCGGCAAGACCGAAGTGGCCATGCGCGCAGCGTTCATCGCCGTGCACAGTGGTCGCCAGGTAGCAGTGCTGGTGCCCACTACCCTGCTCGCCCAGCAACACTACAACAGCTTTCGCGACCGTTTTGCCGACTGGCCGGTGACCGTGGAAGTGATGAGCCGCTTCAAGTCGGCCAAAGAGGTGGCCGCCGCCGCCGCCGACCTGGCCGAAGGCAAGATCGACATCCTCATCGGCACCCACAAGCTGCTGCAGGACGATGTGCGTTTCAAGGACCTGGGCCTGGCCATCATCGACGAAGAGCACCGCTTTGGCGTGCGCCAGAAGGAGCAGCTGAAGGCCCTGCGCAGCGAGGTCGACATCCTCACCCTGACCGCCACGCCGATCCCTCGCACGCTGAACATGGCAGTGGCCGGCATGCGCGACTTGTCGATCATCGCCACGCCGCCGGCGCGCCGCTTGTCGGTGCGCACCTTCGTCATGGAGCACAACAACAGCACCGTGAAAGAGGCGCTGCTGCGTGAGCTGCTGCGCGGTGGCCAGGTGTACTACCTGCACAACGATGTGAAAACCATCGAAAAATGCGCCGCCGACCTTGCCGAACTGGTGCCTGAGGCACGTATCGGCATCGGCCACGGGCAAATGCGCGAGCGCGAGCTGGAACAGGTGATGAGCGATTTCTACCACAAGCGCTTCAACGTGCTGGTGGCGTCGACCATCATCGAAACCGGCATCGACGTGCCCAGCGCCAACACCATCGTCATCGAGCGCGCCGACAAATTTGGCCTGGCGCAGCTGCACCAGCTGCGTGGCCGGGTCGGCCGTAGCCACCACCAGGCCTACGCCTACCTGCTGACGCCTACCCGGCAAAAAGTCAGCGCCGACGCCGAAAAACGCCTGGAGGCCATCGCCAACACCCAGGACCTGGGTGCCGGTTTCGTGCTGGCCACCAACGACCTGGAAATCCGCGGTGCGGGCGAGCTGCTGGGCGAAGGCCAGAGCGGGCAGATCCAGGCGGTGGGCTTCACCCTGTACATGGAAATGCTCGAGCGCGCGGTCAAGGCGATCCGCAAGGGTACCCAGCCAAATCTGGAGCAGCCGCTGGGCGGCGGCCCGGAGATCAACCTGCGCCTGCCGGCGCTGATCCCCGAGAGCTACCTGCCCGACGTGCATGCGCGGCTGATCCTGTACAAGCGCATTGCCTCGGCCGCCGACGAAGAAGGCCTCAAGGACCTGCAGGTGGAAATGATCGACCGCTTCGGCCTGCTGCCAGAGCCGACCAAGAACCTGATGCGCCTGACCTCGCTCAAGCTGCACGCAGAAAAGCTCGGCATCAAGAAAGTCGATGCAGGCCCCAATGGCGGCAAGCTCGAGTTCGAAGCCGAAACCCCGGTCGACCCGCTGACCCTGATCAAGCTGATCCAGGGCCAGCCCAAACGCTACAAGTTCGAAGGCGCCACCCAGTTCCGCTTCCTGGTCCCGATGGAACGCCCCGACGAACGCTTCAATACCCTGGAGGCGCTGTTCGAGCGCCTGACACCACAGCCTGCCTAAGGAAGATCCATGCGTGCCATCCGTTGCCTGACCCTGCTGCTGGCGCTGTTCGCGCCAGCCGCCTTCGCCGAAGGCCTGTATCAGGTAGAAATGATTTTGGTGCGGCAGAACAGCGTGCCTGCCTTCACCAGCCCGTTTGCCCCTGAAGACTGGAGCGCCGGCGCCCCGCGCCTGGCGAAGGACGCCGAGCGCCGCCTGGCGCTGGAAGACGAAGCCACCCGCCTGGAAGCCACTGCCGACTACACCGTATTGATGCACAAGGCCTGGCAGCAGCAGGTCGGCAGCGAGCCTGGCCGCATCGCCCTGGGCGAAGGCACCGAACAGTTCGGCCACTTCCCTATCGAAGGCAACCTGAGCATCGCCGAAGGCCGCTTCATCGCGGTCGAGGCCAACTTCTGGGTCAATCAGCTGGACGGCAACGGCAACGTCCTGCAAAGCGAGCAGTTCAAGCAGAGCAACAGCAACGTCAAGGGCGGCCAGCTGACCTTCCTCGACGGCGGGCACCTGGCGGTGCTGCTGAAAGTCACGCCACCGGGCACGCCGAAAATGCCGGTGATGGACCCGGAGATGATGGAGCAGTGATGTGAGCGATGGCGATGCGCAGCAGCTACTAAGGGCCTATCCGGGCTGGGTCGACTTCATCGAGGCCGGCACGCTGGCACGAGGCCGCAGCTATGCTGCGCAAGCGCGGGCACGCATCCTGTCGCAGGATGACGGAACGATCGAGGCCATCTGCCAGGGTTCGGCAGGCGAGACCTACCAGCAAATAATCCGCCTGGTCGTCAACCATGGGGACCTGCGGGTATTTGGGAAATGCAGCTGCCCAGTCGGGCTCAACTGCAAACACTGCGTTGCGGCGCTGCTGCAATTGCAGGACAGCCCCGAGGCCACAGCCCCCCATGAACAATCCGCCCTGTCGCTGCCCCCGGACCTCAACCTATGGGTGGAAGCCCTTGAGTCCCCCTCGCAACCAACGCCTCAAGGGCCAGCGCGCAAAGGCCCGGCAATCTATTACCGAATCCAGGTGGACCACGGGCTCTGGCGGCTAGAGCCAATCAAAGGTACCCGCCAGGCAGATGACACCCTGAAGATCGGCCGCATCACATCGATGCCCGAAATGCTCTACTACACGCCTCGCTACGTCACAGAAGACGATGCGCGGCTGTTGCGCCTGATCGATTCCCGCCGCGAAACGATGGCGTCCACGGTGCAACTGGAGGGCAAACCGGGCGGTGAGCTCTACAGCTATGCCCTGGCCACGGGCCGCCTGCTGTTTGAAGACGACTTGGCGCCACTGGCCCCGGGGCCGGAGCTACACGCCGAGTTCCGCTGGGTCAGGCTGGACAATGGCAGCTACCGTGGCGCCTGGTACCACAATGGTCACGAGCAGTTGCAGGCGGTGCCCATCGAGCCCATGCACTATGTTGACCGGCAGCACCATCTAACCGGCAAGCTGCGCCACGACCTCGACCCCTTCATTGCCAGCCAGCTTGCACGCGCGCCCATCGTGCCCGAGCATCTGGTCATCCCCTTGAGTCATCGATTGAACGCCTTGAACCGTCACGTCCCCACCCCCACTGCCGTGAGCACCGAGCACATCGAAGACATCACGCCAAGAGGGCGATTGACGCTGGGCAGCCTCGAATTCAGCGCCTATATGCCCAAGACCGGGCGTATGCAGCGGCAAATGCAGCACCGTGCCGCACTGGCATTCGACTACGACGACCTGCGCGCCAGCGGCAATGACGAAAAGCCGTTGACCCGCCTGGTCGGCAATACCAGCCAGCGAATTCGCCGACAGCCGCAAGCCGAGCTGGCCCTGCGCAAGGCGTTACGTGACCTGGGCTTCAAACCCGCCACTCGCCAGAGCAAGGCCCTGCCCGACAGTGCCGGCGAAATGTTCCAACTGCCCGACGACGAAGCCTGGCTGCGCTTCGCCCGTGAGGGCCTGCCACGCCTGCGCCAAGCCGGCTGGAACATAGACGTCCACCGTGACTTCGCCTTCAACCTGCAGGAGGTGGACGACTGGTACGCCACCATCGACGAAGCGCCCGGCCATGAATGGTTCGATCTGGAACTGGGCATCGTGGTCGACGGCCAGCGTCACAGCTTGCTGCCAATCGTGCTGCAACTGCTGCGCAGCAGCCCGGAGCTGCTGCGCCCCAACGAACTGGCCCGGCGCAGTGACGATGAACACCTGCTGATCGACCTGAACCGCGGCCGCCTGGATGTACCGGCGTTGCGCGTCGCCCTGCCCTACGGCCGCATCAAGGCCGTGATGGGCACCTTGGGCGAGCTGTACCTGCACGAAGACACTGCGGGCCCAGCCCTGCGCATGGAGCGCGCCGACGCCGCGCGCCTGAACGACATCGACGGCCTGCCCCTGCACTGGGAAGGGGGCCAGCACGTGCGCGATCTGGGCCGCCGCCTGCGTGATGCCCGCGACCTGCAAGTGGCCCCACCCGCCGGGCTGCAGGCCAGCCTGCGCCCCTATCAACAGCAGGGCCTGAACTGGCTGCAGGCACTGCAAGAGATGGGCACCGGGGGCATCCTCGGTGACGACATGGGCCTGGGCAAGACCCTGCAGGCCCTGGCACACCTGCTGCTGGAGAAAGAGGCCGGGCGCCTGGAGGCACCAGCCCTGGCGGTCATGCCCACCAGCCTGATACCCAACTGGCTGGACGAAGCCCAGCGCTTTGCCCCCGACCTGCGCGTGCTGGCACTGCATGGGCCGGGTCGCAGCAAGCATTTTGCCAAGCTGCATGAATACGACCTGGTCCTGACCACCTATGCCCTGGTGCCACGCGACCTCGAACACCTGCGCGCCCAGGCCTGGCACGTGCTGGTACTGGACGAGGCACAGAACATCAAGAGCAGCACCAGCAAGGCCGCCCTCGCCGTCTGCGAACTACAGGCCGGCCAGCGCCTGTGCCTGACCGGCACGCCGATGGAAAACAACCTGGGCGAGCTGTGGTCGATCTTCCACTTCCTGATGCCCGGCTGGCTGGGCGATGTCAAACGCTTCAACCAGGACTACCGCACCCCGATCGAACGCCATGGCGACGCTGAGCGGCTGGGCCATCTGGTCACGCGCATCCGCCCGTTCCTGCTGCGCCGCACCAAGGAGCAGGTGGCCACCGAGTTGCCGGCCAAGACCGAGATGGTGCATTGGGTCGAGCTCAGCGACGCCCAGCGCGATACCTACGAGGCGGTGCGGGTGGCCATGGACAAGAAAGTCCGCGACGAAATCGCCCGCAATGGCGCGGCACGCAGCCAGATCGTCATCCTCGACGCGCTGCTCAAACTGCGCCAGGTGTGCTGCGACCTGCGGCTGGTCAAGGGCGTGGAAAGCAAAGGCAACCAGGCCGACAAGGGCAAGCTAGGCGCACTGCTGGAAATGCTCGACGAGCTGTTAAGCGAAGGCCGCCGGGTGCTGCTGTTCTCGCAGTTCACCTCGATGCTGGCGCTGATCCAGCAGGAGCTGGAAAAACGCAGTATCCGCTACAGCCTGCTGACCGGTGATACCCGGGACCGTCGCACGCCTGTGCAGCAGTTCCAGCAGGGTGATAGCGAAGTGTTCCTGATCAGCCTCAAGGCCGGTGGCGTAGGCTTGAACCTGACGGCCGCGGACACGGTGATCCACTTCGACCCCTGGTGGAACCCGGCCAGCGAAAACCAGGCCACCGACCGCGCCTACCGCATCGGCCAGGACAAGCCGGTGTTCGTGTTCAAGCTGATTACCCGGGGTACGGTTGAAGAGAAGATCCAGTTGCTGCAGCAGGAAAAAGCGGCGCTGGCAGCCAGCTTGCTGGATGGCGGGCAGGCTGGGCAATGGCGCATGGGCGATGAAGAAATCGAGGCACTGTTTGCGCCATTGCCAGGCAAACGCGGGCGGTAATTCAGCATGTTGTACTGCCTGTACTGGCCTCTTCACGAGTAAACCCGCTCCCACAGGGACCGCACCTCTGCCGAGGCGATGGCGTACCTGTGGGAGCGGGTTCACCCGCGAAGAGGCCGGCGCAGTCAATCGACCAGCTGAGCTTCCTTCAACGCCCCCAACGCCTCCAGCCAGCGCGGCTGTTGGCGATAGTCGGTCCGCGCAAACCCTTGCCCGCGCATCCGCGCAATCCGCGGCGATGGCTTGACCTTCATGCGCTGCGCCGCACTCAGGGCCAGCTCTGCTGCCGCCCGGTCATTGCACACCAGGCCCATGTCACAGCCGGCGCTCAACGCCGCCTCGATACGGCTGGCTGCATCACCCACCACATGCGCACCGGCCATCGACAGGTCATCACTGAAGATCACCCCGTCAAAGCCCAGCTCGCCGCGCAGGATGTCCTGCAGCCAACGCCGGGAGAAACCGGCTGGCTGGTTGTCGACCTGCGGGTAGATGACATGCGCCGGCATCACTGCCGCCAATTGCCCGCTCAGGCGCGAGAATGGCACCAGGTCGACCTGGCGCAATTGTTCAAGGCTGCGCTCATCGGTGGGAATGGCCACATGCGAGTCCGCCTCGGCCCAGCCATGCCCCGGGAAGTGTTTGCCACAGGCAGCCATGCCCGCCGCATTCATACCGCGAATGAACGCCCCGGCCAGTTGCGTGGCACGCAGCGGGTCACCCTCGAAGGCACGGCTGCCGACCACGGCGCTACGCTGGTGGTCCAGGTCGAGCACCGGGGCAAAGCTGAGGTCCAGGCCAACCGCCAGCACCTCGGTCGCCATCAGCCAACCGCACTGCTCCGCCAGGTATTCGGCGTTGTCATTGTCGGCCAGCGCACGCATGGCCGGCAGGCGCACGAAACCCTGACGCAGGCGCTGCACGCGTCCACCTTCCTGGTCCACCGCCAGAATCAGGTCGGGGCGGATGGCACGGATCGACGCGCACAGCTCACGCACCTGACGTGGGCTGTCGATGTTGCGGGCAAAGATGATCAGGCCGGCCACTTCGGGTTGGCGCAGCAAGTGACGGTCTTCGGCGGTCAGCCATTTACCGGCGATATCCACCATCAGGGAGCCTTGCAGGCTGACGGTCATAGGTAATCCTTCATTGCAGAACGAGAGAAGCCCAATCAGGGCATGCGGCCTCTGCGACCTGCACCGGGCAATGCACCCCGATACGGTCGAACAGGCCAAGCAAGTCAGTGTTGCGCAGGCGTATGCAGCCATGGGACAGCGCTACGCCCATGGGTTCCGTATCCGGAGTGCCGTGCAGGTAGATAAAGCGGCGGAAGGTGTCGACCGCGCCCAGGCGATTGACGCCAGGTTCGCAGCCGCTTAGCCAGAGGATGCGAGTCAGGATCCAGTCGCGGCCGGGGTATTGCGCGTGCAACGCCGGCGACCACACCTCACCCGTCCAGCGCCGCCCGACCAGCACCGCATCAAGCGGCAAGCCCGCGCCGATCTTCGCCCGCACCTGGTGCAAGCCACGCGGCGTGCAGCCCGAGCCATTGCGCTCGCCGGCACCGTTGCGCGCCGTGGAAACCGGCAGGCGCACGCGCAGCTGGTCACGGGCAAAGCCATACAGGCATTGGTCGGCGAGGGAAATGTGCAGCAGGTCGAGATCGGGCATGGGCGCTAGCTTAGCCGAAGCGCCCTGCCCCGCCCAGCCTTCAGGCCTTGGCGGTGATCGCGGTAGTCTTGCTGCGTGGTCGCAGCTGCGCCGTGGCCATGGCCTCGTCGGTGACGCCGCTGTCGGCACGCATGCCTGCGGCCAGGAACGGTACCATCAGGCGCATCACCTGCTCGATCGAGGTGTTGATGCCAAAGTCGGTCTCGGCAATTGCCCGCAGGGCCTTGATACCGGACATGCTGAAGGCGGCGGCACCCAGCATGAAGTGCACGCGCCAGAACAGTTCCAGCGGCGGAATACGAGGCGCGGCCTCGTTGACCAGCAGCATGTAGCGGCGGAACACTTTGCCGTACATGTCTTCCAGGTAACGCCGCAGGTGGCCTTGGCTCTGGCTGAAGGCCAGGCCCAGCAGGCGCATGAAGATCGACAGGTCGTTATTGCTGCGAGGCTGCACGGCCAACGCCTGCTCCACCAGCATTTCCAGCAGTTCTTCGAGGCTGGGCTTGTGCTCCGGCTTGGCCTGGCGCCGCTCCAGTTCGCGCTCGAGGCTGGCGCAGAACGGCCCGAGGAAGCGCGAGAACACGGCCTGGATAAGTGCCTTCTTGGAGCCGAAGTGATAGTTGACCGCCGCCAGGTTGACCCCGGCCTTGCTGGTGATCAGCCGCAACGAGGTCTCGGCGAACCCCCTTTCCGCGAACAGCTGCTCGGCAGCATCGAGAATGCGTTCAACGGTTTCCGATTGGGCCATGACTACTCCGCGTGCTCCGCCAGACAAACAGGTGTTTGAAACATACGTTTCAGGCCTGCTTCTGTCAAGGCTCGGTGACCGGGCGGTCGCCATTTAAAAGCAGCCTGGCTGCGGGCTGCAAGCGCCACCGCTCAGGTTTATTGCGCCATTTGGCTTGCAGCGCATCCAGTACTGTATATAATCCCAGTCACTGTACAAAAAGACAGAGCGCTCACCATGTTGAAACTGACGCCACGCCAAGCCGAAATTCTCGCGTTCATCAAGCGCTGCCTGGAAGACAACGGCTTCCCGCCGACACGCGCCGAGATCGCTCAGGAGCTGGGCTTCAAGTCGCCCAACGCTGCCGAAGAGCACCTCAAGGCCCTCGCCCGCAAGGGCGCGATCGAGATGACCCCGGGCGCCTCCCGCGGCATCCGCATCCCAGGCCTGGATACCAAGGCAGAAGAAAGCGGCTTGCCGATCATCGGCAGGGTTGCTGCCGGTGCGCCAATTCTTGCCGAACAGCACATTGAGCAATCCTGCAATATCAACCCTGCCTTCTTCCACCCCCAGGCCGACTATTTGCTGCGCGTCCACGGCATGAGCATGAAGGACGTCGGCATCTTCGACGGCGACCTCCTGGCAGTTCACACCTGCCGCGAAGCCCGCAACGGCCAGATCGTCGTGGCCCGCATCGGTGACGAAGTGACCGTCAAGCGCTTCAAGCGTGAAGGCAGCAAGGTCTGGCTGCTTGCCGAAAACCCCGAATTCGCCCCCATCGAAGTTGACCTGAAAGATCAGGAACTGGTGATTGAGGGCTTGAGCGTCGGCGTCATTCGCCGCTGATCCAGGAGGCGTCATGCAGCAGTTCATTCACGCACCCGAGCAAGCCCAGTTGCCCCTGTTCGAAGCATTCCTCGCCCAGCCCGTACTACCGGGCCTGAAAGCCAGCGAACTGGCGCGCAAGAGCAACCAGCCCGAACTGTTCAGCGAATTGTCGCTGCGCGGCGCCCCCGGGCACTGCCAAAGCCTGCTGGCACCGGTACTGCGCGAGCTGAGCGAAGAGGACGAGGCCCGCTGGCTGACCCTGATCGCCCCGCCGTCGAGCCTGACCCAGGCCTGGCTGCGCGATGCAGGGCTCAACCGTGAACGCATCCTGCTGCTGCAACCTCGCGGTAACCAAACCCCGCTGCAACTGGCCTGCGAAGCCCTGCGCCTGGGCCTCAGCCACACCGTGGTCAGCTGGCTGGGCAACGTCAACGCCACTGCACGCCAGCAATTGCAGCGCGCTGCCAGTGTCGGAAACGCACAAAGCCTGAACATCCGCCTCGGCTGATGTTCAGGCTTTGCCTGTCATTTGAACAAACCTGATGCCCTGCTGCACCCTCAGTGCAGCACGCGCGGCCCTTCATCACGCTCAAGCTCGCCATCCATCAGGCGACCTGCCATCTGCACACCCACGCTGAGCATGGCCTTGGCCACTTCTACATGCTGACCCTGCAGGAACGCCTTGGCGTCTTCCGAGAAATCCAAGGTTACCAGGGAGCCCTCATCCTCGGCGCGACGCAGTTCGATGCGGCCATCAGGCAACTCGACAATTTCCAGAAAAGACGTAGACATAAAAGGCAGTTCTCCGCGAAAGGCGAATATTGTACCAGCCGTAACGGCTATCAGCACTCACTCAACGCATCGCGGAAACGTCTCACCAGGCCCTTGAGGTTGTTGCGCCAGCTTTCCAGCTCGACACGCGACAGCGCAGGATGCTCGGGCTCATCGAGATTGACGGCCTGGATCAATGGCTGGGTGACGTCGGTCTTTGGCGCTTTCCTGGCGACCGGTGGTCGGAACAAATCGGCATAAGCACTCAGCATCTGCGCCAGCCAGGTTTCGCGCTGGCGGGCCAATTCCAGCAACTCGGCCACTTCCGGTATGGCGATGCCATTGAGCGCATCGTCGGCCAGCGCCTGCTCGACCGTTGCGACGACCGGCAGTCGGTAGAAGACTCCGATTTCATGGCATAGGCCCAGCAGCGCGCCATACAGGTGAAACAGCGCCGACTCGCGCTCAGCCTGAACCAGGCCTTGGGCGTTCATCGCCTGGCTTTGTTCAGCCTTGGCCATGGACTCGAGGGCGAGACCGGCGAAGAACAGTTTCTGGTTGGTGCGGGTGTAGGTTTCCTGGGCCATTTCTGTGCCCTCCCATCAGGCTACAAGGCGAATACATGCATCATAAATGATTGGGGCCGCTTCGCGCCCCTCCGCAGCACGAGGCCGCCCCTACAAGAGAACGCGATTCCTTGCAGGAGCGGCCTTGTGCCGCGAAGGGGCGCGAAGCGGCCCCAATTAAAACACTGAAAGATCAGCGCTTGTCTTCAACCTTCCACGCATTGCCGTCGTAGAACGCCTTCCAGCCGGTCGGCTTGCCATCGACTTCGGACTGCACGTACTGCTCCTTGGTCTTGCGGCTGTATCGGATTACCGTCGGGCGGCCATCCGGGTCTTTCTGCGGCGCATCGCACAGGAAGTGGTACTTCGGATCGATTTCGTGCTTGTGCGGCACGATTTCCATCACCAGCGGCGCACGGGTTTCGCGGTTTTTCGGGAACTGGCTGGCGGCCAGGAACAACCCCGAAGCGCCGTCACGAAGCACGTAAGTGTCGTCGACCTTCTCGCACTTGAGTTCCGGCATGTCCACCTTATCCATCTTCGGTGGTGCCGCCTCGCCACTCTTGAGCAGCTTGCGGGTGTTCTTGCAGGTTGGATTGGTGCAGCCGAAGAACTTGCCAAAACGGCCGGTCTTCAACTGCATCTCGCTGCCACACTTGTCGCACTCCAGGCTCGGCCCTTCGTAACCCTTGATGCGGTAGCTGCCCTCTTCGATCTCGTAGCCAACGCAATCCGGGTTGTTACCGCAAATGTGCAGCTTGTGCTTCTCATCCAGCAGGTAGGCGTCCATCGCCGTGGCGCAGATCGGGCAACGGTGCTTGCCCAGCAGCACGCGGGATTCCGATTCACCCTCGTCGTCAGCGGCAATCTCGTCACCCGGCACCAGGTTGACGGTGGCCTTGCAGCGCTCTTTTGGCGGCAAGGTGTAACCCGAGCAACCCAGGAACACACCTGTGGACGCGGTGCGAATCATCATCGGCCGGCCACATTCCTTGCACGGAATGTTGGTCATGGTCGGCTGGTTAGCGCGCATCCCGCCTTCGCTGGACTCGGCAGTCTGCAGCTTCTTGCTGAAGTCGCCGTAGAACTCGTCGAGCACGTTCTTCCAGTCACGTTCGCCCTGGGCCACGTCGTCGAGGTTCTCCTCCATGTCGGCGGTAAAACCATAGTCCATCAGGTTGGAGAAGCTTTCCGACAGGCGCTCGGTGACGATGTCGCCCATTTTCTCGGAATAGAAACGGCGGTTGTGCAACGTCACATAGCCACGGTCCTGGATGGTGGAGATGATCGCCGCGTAAGTCGACGGGCGACCAATACCGCGCTTTTCCATTTCCTTGACCAGGCTGGCTTCAGTGAAGCGCGCCGGTGGCTTGGTGAAGTGCTGGCTCGGGTCGATCTGGATCAGCTTCAGCGCTTCGCCCTGGACCATCTCTGGCAGCACGTCGTCTTCGCCCGGCTTGCTCTGCTGCGGCAACACACGGGTATAACCGTCGAACTTGAGGATACGGCCCTTGGCACGCAGTTCGAAGTCGCCAGCAGCCACGGTGACGCTGGTGGACAGGTACTGCGCCGGCGGCATCTGGCAGGCCAGGAACTGGCGCCAGATCAGCTCGTACAGGCGCTCGGCGTCGCGCTCCATGCCACTGAGCTTGGTCGGGTGGGTGTTCACATCGGAAGGACGAATTGCTTCGTGCGCCTCCTGGGCCCCTTCCTTGCTGCCGTATACCAGCGGTGCATCCGGCAGGTACTGTTTGCCGAACTCGCGCTCGATATAGGTGCGCGCCATGTCCAGGGCGTCGACCGACAGGTTGGTCGAGTCTGTACGCATGTAGGTGATGTAGCCGGCTTCATACAAGCGTTGGGCCATCATCATGGTCTTCTTCACACCGAAGCCCAGGCGGTTACTGGCCGCCTGCTGCAGGGTGGAGGTAATGAACGGCGCCGATGGCTTGCTGCTGGTTGGGCGGTCTTCACGCTTGACCACGCTGTAGCTGGAAGCCTTGAGCTTCTCCAGCGCAGCCATGGCCTGGGCTTCGTTCAGCGGCTTGAAGGCCTCGCCCTTCTCGCGCGCCACCTCGAAACGCACCTTGGCGTTCTTGGCGGTACCGAGGTCGGCGTGGATCTCCCAATACTCTTCCGGGATGAATGCGCGGATTTCACGCTCGCGCTCCACCACCAGTTTCACCGCGACCGACTGAACACGGCCAGCGGACAGGCCGCGGGCAATCTTGGCCCACAGCAGCGGCGAAACCATGTAACCGACCACACGGTCGAGGAACCGCCGCGCCTGCTGGGCATTGACCCGGTCGATGTCCAGCTCGCCTGGCTGCGAGAAAGCCTCCTGGATGGCCTTCTTGGTAATTTCGTTGAACACCACGCGCTTGTAGCGGGTGTCGTCACCGCCGATGGCTTCGCGCAGGTGCCAGGCAATGGCTTCCCCCTCGCGGTCCAAGTCGGTTGCGAGATAGATGGTGTCGGCGTCCTTGGCCAGGCGGCGCAGCTCTTCGATCACCTTTTCCTTGCCAGGCAGGATCTCGTACTTGGCCTTCCAACCGTGATCCGGGTCGACGCCCATGCGTGCCACCAGCTGGCGGCGGGCCTTTTCTTTCGGCGACAGCGCCGGAGCCTCACCCGCGGCCTTGCCACGCTTGGCGGCTGGCTCTTTGCTTGCGCTGGCCGAACCGCTGGTGGGGAGGTCTCGGATATGGCCGATACTCGACTTCACCACGTACTGGTTGCCCAAATACTTGTTGATGGTCTTGGCCTTGGCCGGGGATTCCACAATGACCAGCGATTTGCCCATGGATCGGAGTATTCCTGAATCTGAAAATGAAAAACGCGTCAGGTACCAAACGCGGCACCGCTATATATAGTGGCAAAAGTGTGAGGTCAAGCTCGGGTGATCACTCGTGCGACTTGCCCAGCAACCCAGGCAGGCCTTCTTCGGCCTTGACCAAAGCAAAGCGTGGCACCTGCTCGCCGTCAACCTCGACAGACTCCTGGAACATCAAAAGGGGGCGCACCCAGAAGCTGTAATCACCATACAGGCATTGGTAGAACACCATCCACTCTTCGTTCTCGGAATGCCGCGCAACACTGAAGACACGGTACTCAGGCCCTTTGTAATGCCGGTATACGCCTGGTTGTATCTGCATGTTGCCCACCCTCTTTAATTAATCCTGTAAAAACAAAACCGGGGCACAAGGCCCCGGTTGCTGTCCCGCAACGCGATCAGACGCGTTCAAAGACAGTGGTGATACCTTGACCGAGGCCGACGCACATGGTCGCCACCCCCAGGGTACCGCCATTCTGCTTCATGACGTTGAGCAGGGTGCCCGAAATACGTGCCCCGGAGCAACCGAACGGGTGGCCCAAAGCAATGGCGCCGCCGTGCAGGTTAACCTTCTCATCCATCTTGTCGAGCACTTTCAAGTCTTTCAGCACTGGCAAGGCTTGTGCAGCAAAGGCTTCGTTGAGCTCGATGAAGTCGATGTCGGCCATGGTCAGCCCGGCGCGCTTGAGGGCTTTTTGGGTCGACGGCACCGGGCCATAACCCATGATCGCCGGATCGACACCGGCCACCGCCATCGAACGGATCACCGCCAATGGCTGGATACCCAGGTCCATCGCACGCTGGCCGGACATGACGATCATGCACGAAGCGCCGTCGGTGATCTGCGACGAGGTACCGGCAGTGACGGTACCGCCTTTCGGGTTAAACGCGGGCTTGAGCGACGCCAGGCCTTCGAGGGTGGTTTCCGGGCGAATGGTTTCGTCGAAATCGAACACCTTCAGGAAGCCGTTCTCGTCATAGCCCTGCATCGGGATGATCTCGTCCTTGAACTTGCCTTCGACCGTGGCCTTGTGGGCCAACTGGTGCGAACGCACGCCGAACAGGTCCTGCTGCTCACGGGTGATGCCGTGCATCTTGCCGAGCATTTCCGCAGTCAGGCCCATCATCCCGGAAGCCTTGGCTGCATGCAAGGACAGGTGCGGGTTGGGGTCGACGCCGTGCATCATGCTGACGTGGCCCATGTGCTCCACCCCGCCAATCACGAACACATCGCCGTTACCGGTCATGATCGCCTGGGCAGCGGTGTGCAGTGCGCTCATCGACGAGCCGCACAGGCGGCTGACGGTCTGCGCTGCAGAAGTGTGCGGGATCGGGGTCATCAGCGACGCCATGCGGGCGATGTTCCACCCCTGCTCCAGGGTCTGGTTGACGCAGCCCCAGATCACGTCCTCGACTTCCTTCGGGTCGACCTTGTCGTTACGCTCCAGCAGCTTGCTGATCAGGTGCGCCGACATGTCCTCGGCGCGGGTATTGCGGTGCATGCCACCCTTGGAGCGGCCCATTGGCGTGCGACCGAAGTCGACAATCACCACGTCTCTTGGATTCAGGCTCATATCAAATCTCTCGCTCTAGCTCGTTGACCGCTCAGTTGAAGAAGCGCTGGCCGTTCTTGGCCATTTCACGCAGCTTCGCAGTCGGGTGGTACAGCGGCCCCAGATCGGCGTACTGATCGGCCAGGGCGACGAATTCGGCCACACCGATCGAGTCGATGTAACGCAGCGCACCACCGCGGAAGGGAGGGAAACCAATGCCATACACCAGGCCCATGTCGGCTTCGGCGGCGGTTTCGACAATGCCGTCTTCCAGGCAGCGCACGGTCTCCAGGCACAGCGGGACCATCATCCAGTTGATGATGTCTTCGTCGGTGACTTCGCGCTGTTCGAACACGATCGGCTTGAGCACGTCCAGCACGGCGGCGTCGAAGACTTTCTTCGGCTTGCCGCGCTTGTCGGTTTCGTAGGCATAGAAGCCCTTGCCGTTCTTCTGGCCCAGGCGGTTCGCCTCGTACAGCGCGTCGACGGCCGAGCGGCGCTCGTCCTTCATACGGTCCGGGAAGCCTTCGGCCATCACGTCACGCCCGTGGTGGCCGGTGTCGATGCCGACCACGTCCATCAGGTAGGCTGGGCCCATCGGCCAGCCGAATTTTTCCATGACCTTGTCGATGCGCACGAAGTCGACACCGGCACTGACCAGCTTGGCAAAGCCGCCAAAATACGGGAACAGCACGCGGTTGACCAAAAAGCCCGGGCAATCGTTGACCACGATCGGGTTCTTGCCCATTTTCTTGGCGTAGGCCACGGTGGTGGCGACCGCCACTTCACTGGACTTCTCGCCACGGATCACTTCCACCAGCGGCATCATGTGCACCGGGTTGAAGAAGTGCATGCCGACGAAGTTTTCCGGGCGCTTGAGCGCTTTTGCCAGCAGGTTGATGGAGATGGTCGAGGTGTTGGACGCAAGGATCGCATCCTCTTTCACCTGGCCTTCCACCTCGGCCAGCACGGCCTGCTTCACTTTCGGGTTCTCGACCACGGCTTCGACGACGATGTCGACATTGGCGAAATCGCCATAGGACAGGGTCGGGCGAATGGCGTTGAGCGCCTCGGCCATCTTGGCCGGGGTCAGGCGACCCTTGTCGACGCGGTTGCCGAGCAGCTTGGAGGCTTCGTTCAGGCCCAGCTGAATGGCTTCCTCGCGGATATCCTTCATCAGGATCGGGGTGCCTTTGACCGCCGACTGGTAAGCGATGCCGCCACCCATGATGCCGGCACCGAGCACGGCGGCCTGCTTCACGTCATGGGCGATCTCGTCATGCGCCTTGGCCTTGCGCTTGAGTTCCTGGTCATTCAGGAACAGACCGATCAGGCTTTCGGCAACCGACGTCTTGGCCAGCTTGGCAAAGCCTGCGGCTTCGACTTCCAAGGCCTTGTCGCGGCCGAAGTTGGCGGCTTTCTGGATGGTCTTGATGGCTTCGACCGGGGCCGGGTAGTTCGGGCCGGCCTGGCCGGCAACGAAGCCCTTGGCGGTCTCGAAGGCCATCATCTGCTCGATGGCATTGAGCTTGAGCTTTTCCAGCTTGGGCTGGCGCTTGGCCTTGTAGTCCAGCTCGCCACTGATGGCGCGCTTGATCAGGTCCAGGGCACCGGCCTGCAGCAACTCAGGGGCGACCACGGCGTCGACGGCACCCACTTTCAGGGCGTCTTCGGCACGGTTTTCCTTGCCGGAAGCGATCCACTCGACAGCGTTGTCCGAACCGATCAGGCGCGGCAGGCGTACGGTGCCGCCAAAGCCGGGGTAGATGCCCAGCTTGACTTCTGGCAGGCCGATCTTGGCGCTGGTGGACATGACCCGGTAGTCGGCGGCCAGGCACATCTCCAGGCCGCCGCCCAGGGCGATGCCGTTGATGGCCGCAACGGTCGGCACTTCGAGGTCTTCGAAGGCGCTGAAGATGCGGTTGGCTTCCAGGTTGCCGGCGACCAGTTCGGCCTCGGGCAGCTTGAAGTTGTCGACGAACTCGGTGATGTCGGCGCCGACGATGAACACGTCCTTGCCACTGCTGACGATAACGCCCTTGACCGAGGCGTCGGCCTTGATGGCATCGACAGCCTGGCGAAGCTCGTTCAGGGTCAGGCGGTTGAACTTGTTGACGGACTCACCCTTGAGGTCGAACTTGAGCTCGACGATGCCACTTTCAAGAGCCTTAACCGTGATGGCTTTACCTTCGTAAATCATCAACTGATCTCCACGATATGGAAGCTGAACTGTACACGCCGATCGCTGCAGCAGAAGCAGGCCTAGCTGCCCTGCCCCAGGCACACCCGTCAGCGCGCTAGTCGGAAGTATGGCTTGGCGTCATGACATACAAACGCTCAATTCATACGCCCGTTTGATTTGGGTGTGCACACATTCTCCGAAAAGATCGGCGTTGTCAAATGCTCACGAGCATGGCGAAAACGCGACTTTCCGGTCACTTTGTATCGTCTGGGTACAAAACATGATGACAGTGATCGCCGACCATTCATGTCAGCGATTGACCACGGGCGATTGAATAACGCTGCGACTTTCGACTTGCGCGGCAACTCAAGGCGGCTACACTGCCACCTGCTTGAGTGAATACCCGGCCTGCCTGGCCTTTTCTGCGCAGCAGAACGCAAAGCGGCGACTTGGCACCCCACCCCTTCAGGGTTCTGCCAAACCGCCGCTTTGTCGTTTAAAGCCCTGAATGCCTACGCCGTACCTGTAGGAGGTAACCCCGGGGTTCAAGCCAGGGTTTCGAGGACGTAGGCAACATCCTGCAACACAGCCGTATCACCCCGTTCAGTCCAGTACAGGGCGATCATCCGCGCATCGGCTTCGACCTTGTAGACGCTCGCCGGCAAGCGCGCCAGAGGCTCAATGAAGCGTGGATCTTCGCAGGGCTCACGCCACTGGTTCCACCACACCCCCGGGCTGATCTGCCAGAAGCTGAAGCTGTCTTCATGCCCCCGACGCCGTGCCCGATGATACTGCGGGCAAGGGCTTGGCGGCTCCTTTTCGAGCCAGTGCGGCCATTGCTGCGGCGCCAGCTGCATACCCAGCCCCATTCGCCGTGCCTCCAGGCGCAGCTTCATCTGCTCGCTCTGCTTGCGCGAGCCGCGCAGCCAGGAAAGCGGGCTGAGAATCAGCGCAAGGATTGACACCACCAGCAATACCGTCATATCAGTAGTTCCCATAAAGCGTTGCAAATGAGCTGGTTAGCCATTTTTCACGGAAGACCCGCCCGAAAGCGACCATACTTCTTCTATCGCGATTGCCAGGAGTACCGCTCATGCAATATGAACATTTGTTGGTCGCCGTCGACCTGACCGAAGAATGCGACCCGGTGATCAAGCGTGCCATGAAGCTCGCCGAGCCCTCAGGCGCCAAGGTGTCCCTGGTTCACATCGTCGAGCCGATGGCCATGGCATTCGGCGGTGACGTGCCCATGGACCTGTCGCAGTTGCAACAGCAACAGTTCGACCAGGCCAAGGAGCGCATGGACCGCCTGTTCAACAAATACCCTGAGATCAACCGTGGCGACTCACACCTGACCTACGGCCAGCCGCGTCAGGAAATCCACCAACTGGCCAAGGACCAGAAGTGCGACCTGATCGTGGTCGGCAGCCATGGCCGCCATGGCCTGGCGTTGCTGCTAGGTTCCACGGCCAATGACGTGCTGCACGGTGCACCGTGCGATGTACTGGCGGTGCGGTTGCAGAAGAAGGAATGACTTAACCTGCCCCGGCCCTATCGCCGGCAAGCCAGCTCCCACAGGGATACCACAAAGCTTGAAACCTGTGGTGTACCTGTGGGAGCTGGCTTGCCGGCGATAGGGCCAGTCCAGGCCGACGCCTATCAGCCTTCCAGCTCGGCCCAGCGCTCTACCAGCGCATCCAGCTCACTTTGGAGCTTCTCGATCTTGGCCAGCACTGCGGAAGTTTCAGTAATCGGCCGCTGGTAGAAGCCAGCCGCATTCACTTCTTCCTGAGCCTCAGCCATGCGCTGCTCAACCTGGTCGATCTGCCCCGGCAGCATCTCCAGCTCACGCTGCAGCTTGTAGCTGAGCTTCTTCTTCGAAGCTTCTTCCGCCACCGGCGCAGCAACTGGCGCGGGCTTGTCCTCGACTTTCTCCACCACTGCGCTGTTGAGCGCCGACTTGCCGCCCTTGCTCTCGGTCACGCCCAGCAGCTTCGGTGAGCCACCCTGGCGAATCCAATCCTCGTAGCCGCCGACGTACTCACGCACCTTGCCCTCGCCTTCGAACACCAGGGTACTGGTGACGACGTTGTCGAGGAAGGCCCGGTCGTGGCTGACCATCAGCACGGTGCCCTTGTAGTTGGACAGCACTTCTTCGAGCAGTTCGAGGGTTTCAACGTCCAGGTCGTTGGTCGGTTCGTCGAGCACCAGCAGGTTGGCCGGCTTGCTGAACAGCTTGGCCAGCAACAGGCGCGCACGCTCGCCACCCGACAATGCCTTGACCGGCGTGCGGGCACGCTGCGGGCTGAACAGGAAGTCGCCCAGGTAGCTCAGCACGTGGCGGTTCTGGCCGTCGATCTCGATGAAGTCACGGCCTTCAGCCAGGTTGTCGATCACGGTCTTTTCCAGCTCGAGCTGGTGGCGCATCTGGTCGAAGTAGGCGACTTCCAGCTTGGTGCCGCTCTCGACCTTGCCCGACGTGGGCTCCAGGCCGCCGAGCATCAGCTTGAGCAAGGTGGTCTTGCCGGTGCCGTTGGCGCCCAGCAGGCCGATACGGTCCTGGCGCTGCAGGACCATGGAAAAGTCCTTGACCAGCATTGGCCCGCCGGCGTGATGGAAGCTGACGTTTTCCAGCACCATCACCTGCTTGCCGGATTTTTCGGCCGACTCGATCTGGATGTTGGCCTTGCCCTGGCGTTCGCGGCGCTCACCACGCTCCACGCGCAAGGCCTTCAGCGCACGCACCCGGCCTTCGTTACGGGTGCGGCGGGCCTTGATGCCTTGGCGGATCCACACTTCTTCCTGGGCCAGGCGCTTGTCGAACAGCGCGTTGGCGGTTTCTTCGGCGGCCAGTGCGGCCTCCTTGTGCACCAGGAAGCTGGCGTAGTCACCGTTCCAGTCGATCAGGCCGCCACGGTCCAGTTCAAGGATGCGGGTGGCCAGGTTCTGCAGGAAGGACCGGTCGTGGGTGATGAACAAAACCGCGCCGTTAAAGCTGCGCAATGCCTCTTCGAGCCAGGCAATGGCACCGATGTCCAGGTGGTTGGTAGGCTCGTCGAGCAGCAGCAGGTCGGGCTCGGACACCAGCGCCTGGGCCAGCAGCACACGGCGGCGCCAGCCACCAGACAGCTCGGCCAGGGTCTTGTCGGCCGGCAACTGCAGGCGGCTGAGGGTGCTTTCCACCACTTGCTGCAGGCGCCAGCCATCACGGGCTTCCAGCTCGTGCTGGACGTGCATGAGCTTTTCCAGGTCTTCGTCGTTCTGGATGTTCATGCTCAGGTGATGGAACTGTGCCAGCAACTCACCGACGCCATCCAGCCCTGCGGCCACCACATCGAACACCGTGCGATCGTCGGCCACCGGCAGTTCCTGCGGCAGCTCGCCGATCTTCAGGCCCGGGGCACGCCAGACTTCACCGTCGTCGCCCTTCTGCTCGCCCTTGACCAGGCGCAGCATGCTGGATTTGCCAGTACCGTTGCGGCCGATGATGCACACCCGCTCACCACGAGCGATCTGCCAGGACACTTTGTCCAGCAGCGGCATGGCGCCGAATGCGAGGGACACATCGCTGAATTTGAGCAGGGTCATGTTGGTCTCCATAAATCGGGCGCGCATTCTACCTGACTTGGCCCTCGACGGCATCCGCTTGGCCACCCTACGAGCGCTTTGCGACATCTGGTCGAAGTTAATATCCCGATACAAGCACAGTGCTTTCACCCGCCGCCGGCAAACAGCTAAGCTAAGGCAATTGCTTCCAACAGTGCTGGCTCCGCCGTCACTTCCCCATGGTTCTACTGCCCGGACGTATCATGCGCAGCCGCCTGTTACACATTGCATCATGCCTGCTGCTCACCGCTGCCACCTGCGCGGCGCAGGCCACCGACCTCACCCAGCAGCGCCAGTACTACGACGAGGCCAAGCGTGCGCTGGCCAAAGGCGACAAAGGCCCGTACTTGCGCTATGCGCAAGCCCTGAGCGACTACCCGCTGACACCGTACCTGGCCTACGACGAGCTTACCGCCCGCCTCAAAAGCGCCAGCAACCAGGAGATCGAAGGCTTTCTCGCCAAGCATGGCGACCTGCCCCAGGCCAACTGGATGAAACTGCGCTGGCTACGCTGGCTGGCCGAACGCGGCGAATGGGACACCTTCGTCAAATACTACGACCCCAAGCTCAATTTCACCGAACTGGACTGCCTCAACGGCCAGTATCAGCTCAGCCATGGCCTGCGCGCCGAGGGCTATGCCACAGCTGACAAATTGTGGAACGTCGGGAAGTCACAACCTGCCGCCTGCGACACACTGTTTGGCATGTGGGCGGCCGAAGGCCAGCTGACCGAGGCCAAGCGCTGGGAACGCACCAAGCTGGCGGCCCAGACGCGCAACTACGCTTTGGCCAACAACCTGGTCAAGACCCTGACCACCCTCGGCCCTCAGGGGCGCCTTCTGGTCGACGTGGCGCAAAAGCCAGAGCTGCTCAACCAGCCGTCGCGCTTTACCCCGGTCAACGAAGCCATGTCCGATGTCGTCAGCCTCGGCCTGCGCCGCCTGGCCCGGCAGGACCCGGAGCGGGCCATGGCACTGCTCGACGATTATGCCCAGCGCATGCACTTCTCTCGCGACGAGAAGGTGGCCATCGCCCGCGAAATCGGCCTGACACTGGCACGCCGCTACGACCCGCGCGCGCTCGACCTGATGACCCGCTACGACCCCGAACTGCGCGACAACACCGTCAGCGAATGGCGCCTGCGCCTGCTGCTGCGCCTGGGCCGCTGGGAAGACGCCTACGAGCTGACCAGGCGCCTGCCCCAGGACCTGGCCAGCAGCAGCCGTTGGAAATACTGGCAGGCACGCAGCCTGGAGCTGGCCCAGCCGAACAACCCGCAGATCCCGCTGCTGTACAAGACCGTGGCACGTGAGCGCGACTTCTATGGCTTCCTCGCTGCCGACCGGGCACAGACGCCATACCAGCTGAACAACAAGCCGCTGCTGCTAAGCCCACAACTGGTCAAGAAGGTGCGCAACACGCCCGGCATCCAGCGCGCACTGGAATTCCACGCCCGCGGCCAGATCGTCGAGGGCCGCCGCGAGTGGTACCACGTCAGCCGCCACTTCACTCGCGACGAAATGGTTGCCCAGGCACGCCTGGGCTACGACCTGCGCTGGTACTTCCCGGCCATCCGCACCATCAGCCAGGCGCAATACTGGGACGACCTGGACATCCGCTTCCCGATGGCCCACCGCGACACCCTGGTGCGCGAAGCCAAGGTCCGCGGCCTGCATTCAAGCTGGGTATTCGCCATCACCCGCCAGGAAAGTGCATTCATGGAGGATGCGCGCTCGCCGGTGGGTGCCAGCGGCCTGATGCAGCTGATGCCGGCCACGGCCAAAGAGACCGCGCGCAAGTTCAGCATCCCGCTGGCATCACCGGCGCAGGTACTGAACCCGGACAAGAACATCCAGCTGGGCGCGGCCTACCTGAGCCAGGTGCACAGCCAGTTCAACGGCAACCGGGTGCTGGCCTCGGCGGCCTACAACGCCGGGCCCGGCCGCGTGCGGCAGTGGCTGAAAGGCGCCAAGCACCTGAGCTTCGATGTGTGGGTTGAATCGATCCCGTTCGACGAAACACGCCAGTATGTGCAGAACGTGCTGTCGTATTCGGTGATCTACGGGCAGAAGCTGAATTCGCCGCAGCCGCTGGTGGATTGGCATGAGCGGTACTTCGATGACATGTAGGGCCTGCTGAACCTGAACCGGCCCTATCGCCGGCAAGCCAGCCCCCACAGGTTCATCACAGGTTCGAAGGCTTGTGCGCTACCTGTGGGAGCTGGCTTGCCGGCGATAGGGCCGGTTCACGCAGCACATTCACTCCAGAACTTCCACCTGCATTCCTGGTTCAAGCCACCCACTGCCATCCACCGCCAGGTTCTGCCCGAACAGCACATCCCCCTCCTTCTCGCGAAAGGTCTTGAGCGTGACCATCGGCTCGCGGTCGGCACTGCGCTCCCCGGTTGCTGGATCAATTGTTGTGAAGATGCACCGCACACTGGGCTTGAGCACGCGAAATTCCAGGCTGCCAATGCGAATCCGCTTCCAGCCATCCTCGGCAAACGGTTCTGCCCCTTGCACCACTAGGTTCGGTCGAAAGCGCAGCATTTCCATGGGCCGGCCAATACGCCGGTTGAGCTCGTCGAGCGAGCCCTGGCCAATCAGCAGCAAAGGGAAGCCATCGGGAAACGCCGCCCGATCACTGTTGAGGCCGTAACCATTGGGCAGGTAACGCGCGCGCTGCTCCGGGCAATGCACCAGCCGCACGGCCTTGCCCAGCAACGCGCTCAACCAGGCCGCTGCTGCGTCGCCAGCGTCGGGCACGCGCAGGGTGTCGCGCCAGATCGTCACGCCGCGCAGCGCATCATCGGCAGCGGGCACAGGCACCCGCAACGGCACCCGCCCAGGCGCCTGCAGCAACAACTGGCCGTTGTCGTTATCGCACGCCTGCAGCTGGCCAAGTTGCGGCCAGGCACGCTGGGTCAGGAAGCGTCCATTTTCTTCCTCCACGACCATCCAGCGCCGGTCACCCTGCAACCCCAACAGCCCCACCCGTGATGCCTGCAGGCTTTGCGCCTGGCCCGACTTCACCGGGTATCGATACAACTCACTGAGAAACATCCCTGCCGCCTCGCGTCATGCCAAAAGCCAAGCTTATACCTGGCTGGCCCGGCGATCACGCAGTGGCAGCATCCAGCAGCAGGCGTTGCTTGACCACATCGACCAGGCGATCAGGCTGGAACTTGGACAGGAAGTTGTCGCAACCCACCTTCTTCACCATGGATTCATTGAAGCTGCCCGACAGCGAGGTGTGCAGCACGACGTAGAGCTGGCGCAAACGGGCATCGCTGCGAATCTCGGTGGTCAGCCGGTAGCCGTCCATTTCCGGCATCTCGGCGTCAGTGAACACCATCAGCAGCTTTTCGCACACGTCCTCGCCCGCATCGGCCCAGCCCTTGAGCATGCGCAGCGCCTTCAGGCCGTCACTGGCCACGTGCAGCTTCACCCCCAACTGGGACAGAGTGTCACGCAATTGCGCCAGAGCCACACTGGAGTCGTCCACCAGCAGCACCTCGCGCCCGCGGGCACGGGCCAGCACCGGGTCGGCAAGCTTCTCGCCGGAGACCCGGGCGTTGTACGGCACAATCTCAGCCAGCACCTTCTCCACGTCGATCACCTCCACCAGCTTTTCATCCACCTTGGTGATGGCGGTCAGGTAGTGCTGGCGACCGGCGCTGGCAGGCGGCGGCATGATCGACTCCCAGTTCATGTTGACGATACGGTCGACACCACCCACCAGGAAGGCCTGCACCGACCGGTTGTACTCGGTGACGATGATGGTGCTGTCCGGCCCCGGCTGCAGCGGGCGCATGCCGATCGCCTGGGACAGGTCGATCACTGGCAAGGTCTGGCCGCGCAGGTTGACCACCCCGCAGACGAAGGCGTGGCGCTGGGGCATCAGGGTCAACTTGGGCAGTTGCAGCACTTCCTGCACCTTGAACACGTTGATCGCGAACAACTGGCGGCCGGCCAGGCGAAACATCAGAATTTCCAGGCGGTTCTCACCCACCAGTTGCGTGCGTTGGTCTACTGTGTCGAGAATGCCAGCCATTGGAAAACCCCCAGGCTTGAGTCAAAAAAGTGTAAGCATCCACCCTGTATCGGCGGCTTCACGCACACCTTGACCCTTGCGGGAAAATGCCGCGAAGGCAATTGATATCACTTTACCATCATGCTTTACTGCGGGCATTACACGGCAAATCAGCAGGGCGACAAAAGTTCCCCGCCTGAGCTCGATATCAGGGAAACCCCTACCTGCAATCGGGTGCAACCTGATGTTCGCGATATCCTTTAGCCATTAATGTGACGCCATTCTCAATGCATGAATGGAGTCAGGCTTTTGCTAGCTATCGTTTCGGCGTGCCCACCCCTTGCGCCTTCCCCACGCGCGGGGACCTGATCATGGACACTGCCTTATCGTTCGATGACGCCCTGCAGGGTTACCTGCTGGATGCCCAGGTATTGCTGACCCAGGCCCAGGAGTGCCTGCAGCATCTGGAGCTGATCGACAATGATCCAGATGCCTGCCGCTGCCTGGACGACACCCTCGAGAGCCTTGCCAGGCAGGCTACACGCCTGGGCCTGCGTGAAGTCGCCCATTACACCAATGCTCTGCAACAGTTACTTGCCCCCGCCTGTCACCGCGGCTGCCTGCAACGTGAAGCCCTGCCCGCGCTAGGGGCCTGCCTTACCTTGCTGGCCTGGCAACTGGAGCTGCTCGATACCCGCACCGGGCGGCTGAACCTGGACATCGGCGAGCAACTGGTGCTGCTGAGCGACCTGGCCAAGGTCGTGAAGCAACCGTTTGTGCAAGCCTGTACCTCCTGCGACGAGCACGGCAGCACGTGCCTCCACCCGCACGCTCCAGCGGCACGCGGCACAGGCAGGTGGAACCCACCATCTTAACCTGACACGAAGTGCAACTAAGCATGTTCGTTCATGCCCCAAAAAGATCGAACTAGGGAAGTTAGCCAAGTTTTCGAGGGCCAAGGTGAATCTCTAACGCGCTAGTTGCACTACAAGTGCGTAATGCGCGATCAATGGGTGGCACTTTGCCACTCGCCAGTGCTCGACCCGCAGGCGTTTCAAGGCATTACCCAGCCGCGACCGATACAGTGCGAAGTGGTAATATGCGCCCCCACAAACGCTTGCAACCTGAATAAAGGTTGAACGATCACGTGCTCGAAAAAATATCGAAAGTACTGCGCCAAAGCCTCTGAGCAGCATTGTGCAAGGCCTCCATCAGCAATACTTCAGTGGCTTCCCTACCTATGCTTCCACGCTTGAAGACTTCTTTGCGTTGCTGCTCCCGCGTTGCCCTGCTGCGTTGGGTGACGGCCGCGTTATGCGTGGCCTCGCTGGTCGCCAACCTGATGCTGTACCTGGCCAACCAGGCAGCCCCGGCCAGCCTGCTGGTGCTGCAACTGGTCGCTACGCTGGGCACCGTCGTCTACCTGGGCCTGAGCGCCAAGTCGATCAGCCTGCGCCCGGCAGAACTGGCCGAGCGCATGCTCAAGGTCCAGGAAGACGAGCGCCAGCACTTGGGCCGGGAACTGCACGACGACATCGGCCAGCTCCTCACCGCCGCCAAGCTGCAGCTGCAGTGGCTGCAAAGGCGCATGCCCGACGAGCTGCAAGGCCACTGCAATACCCTGCGCAGCACGCTGGATGACACCTTGGGCAACGTACGCGACGTGTCCGCCCTGCTCAACCCTCGGCAATTGGCCAGCCTGGGCCTGGAAGCCAGCCTGCGCGCGCACCTGGTGCGTACCCTGGCCAGCAGCAGTGTGCACTGGAGCCTGGCGTGCAACCAGCGCCTGGGCGGCATTGACGAAGCTGTGGCCATGGCGGTGTTTCGCATTACCCAGGAGGCCGTGACCAACATGCTGCGCCACGCCCAGGCAGATAACCTGATCATTCAGCTGCAGCGCACCCCCGAGGGGCTGGCGTTGTCGATCCACGACGATGGCCGTGGCTTCGTCCCGGCACGGCACCCGGCCGACGCAGGCCAGCGCGGCCTGGCTGGCATGCAGGAGCGGGTCACCGCCTTGCAGGGTAGCCTCGACATCACCAGCCAGCTCGGCTTGGGCACGCGTATCGAGGCGGTGTTCCCGTGGCCTGCGCGTACCCAGCAACGCGCCGGGAGCAAGGCCACCCATGACCTGTAGACTGCTGCTGGTTGACGACCACTCGCTGATCCGCGCCGGTGTGCGCGCACTGGTCTGCGACATCCCCGGCTATGACGTGATCGGTGAAGCCGACGACGGCAGCCAACTGCTCGAACAGGTGCGCGCGCTGGCGCCCGACATCGTCTTGCTGGACATCTCCATGCGGTCGACCAGCGGCCTGGACGCCCTCACCCAACTGCGGGCAAGCGCAAGTACATGCAAGGTGCTGATCCTCTCGATGCATACCGACCCTGACCTGATCATGCGGGCTCTGGAAAGCGGCGCCCACGGCTACCTGCTCAAGGACACCAGCGCCACCGAGCTGGAGCAGGCCCTGGGCGCAGTGCGCAACGGCGAGCGCTACCTCAGCCCAGCCATTGCCCACACCGTCATCAACCAAGCCCTACGGCACACCAAGCAGGGCAACCAAGCGGCTGGCGAGCGGCATAACCTCACTGCGCGACAACTGGAAATCCTGCGCCTGATCGTGCGCGGCAAGTCCACCCGGGAAATCGCTGCGGGCCTGGGCCTGTCGATCAAGACCGTGGAAACCCACCGCTCGCAAATCATGAAGCGCCTGCAGATTCATGATGTGGCCGGCCTGGTGCTGTTCGCTGTACGCGAGAAAATCATCAGCCTGGATGACTAAGCAGCGGCGACCCGGCCGGCAGGTGCAGTTGCAACGCGCCAGGCCTGGCCTGAAACCGCAGGTTGCCGGCCTGCAACGGCTCGCCATCGAGGTTGATGTCCAGGCCCTGCGCGCTCTTGATCTCGACCCAGGGCAACCTGGCGCGGACGAAAAGCCCGTCACCGGCCAACAGGTCGCGCACTGCCCCGACTACCTCTTGCGGCGCTGGCAGGATGGCGATGTCGAGCAGACCGTCATTCACCACCGCCTCAGGGCACAGCACTTGCCCGCCCCCCGCCTGGCGACCATTGCCGATCCCCAGCGCCAGCAGGCTCCCTTGCCACTGGAAGTCAGGCCCTTGCAGTTCCACCGTGGCTGCCTGCAGCTCGCTGAAGCGCGACAACCCGGTGAACAGGTAGGCCGCGGCACCCAGCACCTTCTTCAGGTCTTCGGAGGTGTTGGCGGTGACCTGGCTACCAAACCCACCCGTGGCCATGTTGAGGAACAACTGGTCGCCGGCCTGGCCCAGGTCGATAGCCTGCGCCGGCGTATTCAGCAGCGCCAGTGCCTCGGCAGGCTCCAGGGGTATGCCGGCGGCTTTGGCGAAATCGTTGGCCGTGCCCAGCGGCAACAGCGCCAGGCTGGCCTCGGCATCTGCCAGGCCCATGGCCTCGGCCACATCCCGTAAAGTGCCGTCGCCACCGCCTGCGACGATATGGCTGTAGCCCGCCGCCAGCGCCTCACCGACCAGGCGCTGCGCGTCACCCGCCTCCCAGGTGACACGCACATCCAGCACCCAGCCGGTATCGCGCAGGTCGCAAACGGCGCTGCGCAGCGCTTCGTTCATCGCCTGCTTGCCGTGCAGGATCAGCATTGCCTTGCGCCCTTGCATCGCGCTTCTCCGTGAAGTTGACCGACCCAGATCTCGACCATGCCTGCTCACCGATCGTTGCATGCCCACAAAAAAATACCCAAGCCAACGTGGTCTTTTTCCCACACCCGACAATGCGCGCTATGCTCAGAAAATGAACTTTTGACAAGTTTTTGACCTAGGCAACCAAACCTACCTGGGAAGTCAGCCTTTTGACTTCTGTTTGCCGGGCCAGAAACCCTAGCCATGGACGCGCCCCGGCAGTGGTGTTCAGCACACTGCCGATGGGCGCGTCTTTTCATCCGCGACCTTTCACGAGGATTCCGGGTCATGCGCATTCTCTGGACACTGCCCTACCTACCCTGGCCGACCACCAGCGGCAGCAAGACCCGGCAATACCACCTGATGCGCGCACTGGCACAACAGGGCCACCGCATTACCCTGTTGGCGCAGTCGAAAATCCCCCTCAGCGATACAGCCCGCGAAGCCCTGGAGCCACTGCTCGAACGCCTGATCGTAATGCCCCGTCGGCCGCTGCACAGCCCGCTGAACCTATTGGCTTCGCCCATTATCGACTACCCCATGCGGGCCATCATCAACGGCCTGTCCCCGTGCCTGCGGCACCGTTTCGAGCAATTGCTGGACGAACCCTGGGACGTGATCCAGATCGAGCACAGCTACAGTTTTCAACCGTTCGAGAAGGCCCTGCAGGCCCGCGGATTGCCCTACATGCTCAGCGAACACACGCTCGAGTCGGTGATGGGCGGTGCCTGCCACGACCGGCTGCCCCTGTGGCTGCGCCCACTCAACGCCTTCGACCGCTGGCGCTACCGGCGCTGGGAACAGCGGGTGCTGTGCCAGCCCACCGAGCTGGTGGCAGTCAGCGCCCACGACGCCGAGCTGATCGCGCAGATCAGCGGGCGACCGGTGAATGTGGTGGTCAACGGTGTAGATTGTGACTTCTACCAGCACGTGGAGCCCGCGTTACACAGCCAGCGCCTGCTGTTCGTCGGCAACTTCGAATATGGCGCCAACCTTGAGGCCATCGAGTGGGCGCTGGAAGACATCATGCCGCAGGTGTGGATGAGCAACCCGGCTGTGCGCCTGGCAATAGCCGGGCATGCCCTGCCGGCCAGCTGGAAACTGCACTGGAACGACCCGCGCATCGAATGGTTCGGCTACCGCCCGGACCTGCGTGAACTGCAAAAGCGTTCGGCGCTGTTCTTCGCGCCGCTGCGCTATGCCGGGGGCTCCAAGGTAAAAATCCTGGAGGCAATGGCCGCCGGCCTACCGGTGATCACCACCGGCAAAGGCGTATCGGGCCTGACCGCAAACAACGGCGAGCACTATCTGGGCAGCGATGACGGCGACCAGCTGGCCCTGTTGATCACCCAACTGCTCAACCAGCCCTGGCGCATGAGCCAGTTGAGCGCTGCCGGCCGCCAGTTCGCCCGCCAGCGCCACGACTGGAGCGTGGCCGCCCAGCAACTGGAGAACGTGCACATGCGCCTGGCCCAGGCAGCGCCGGCCGAGGCCGCGCCGCTGGGCAGTGCCTGGCTGGGCCGCTCAGCCAAGTAGCTCGCTGAAGGGGATGAACGGCACGCTGTCACCCTGTTTCGGCGTGCTGCCCTCTCGCACTTCCACCAAACCCTCGGCCCAAGCCGCGCTGCGCAGCACGCCGGAGCTCTGGTTCTTGTAGATACGCACCTGGCCCTGCTCGATGCGTGCACGCAGGTACTCGCGCCGCGTGCCGGCCTTGGGCCAGTCAAAGCCTGCCGGCATGTCGAAGCGCAGCGGCGTGACATCGCCCACGCCCTGGCGACGTAACAGATAGGGCCGGGTCAGCAGGCCAAAGGTAACCAAGGTAGAGGCCGGGTTACCCGGCAGGCCGATCACTGGTACGCCCTGGAAGTGGCCGAAGGTGAGTGGCTTGCCCGGCTTGATCGCCAGCTTCCACAAGGCCAGCTCGCCCGCCTCGCGTAGGGCCGCCCCCAGGTAATCGGCCTCGCCCACCGAGACACCACCGGTAGACAAGATCAGATCAACGTCGCCCAGCGAGGCCAAACAGGCGCGCGTAAGCGCCAAATCATCCGGCAGGATGCCTGCATCGACCACGTCGCAGCCCAGCCGCTGCAGCCAGCTGACCAGCAGCCGGCGGTTGCTGTTGTAGATTTGCCCCGGCCCCAGCGGCAGGCCGGGCTCGACCAGTTCGTCACCCGTGGACAGCACCGCCACCCGCACTTTGCGCACCACGGCCAGTCGGCCGTGGCCCAGGGTCGCCGCCAGGCCCAGTTCGATCGGCCCCAGCCGGGTGCCAGCGCTCATCACCTGCTCGCCCTTGCGGGTCTCCTGGCCTTGAGGGCGGATGTTCTGATCGGCATGCAAGGGTTCGAGAAAGCGCACCCGACCGTCTTCGGCCACTTCGGTGTTTTCCTGCATCTCGACGCAATCGGCGCCTTCAGGCACTGGCGCCCCGGTGAAGATGCGCGCGCAGGTGCCCGGCTGCAGGGGCTGCGGCGCATGGCCGGCGAAGATCCGCTGACTGACCGGCAGTGGCTCGCCCTGCCAGTCGGCCTTGCGCAAGGCATAGCCGTCCATGGCACTGTTCGGCCAGGGCGGCAGGTCGAGCGAGGCCACCAGGTCGGTGGCCAGCACGCGGCCCTCGGCCTCGGCCAACGGCAGGTTCTCGATGTCACGGATCGGCGCCGCTTCGGCCAGCGCCAGCAGTTGCTCCAGGGCTTGCTCCACCGGCATCAGTGGCCGGGCCTGGCTAGCTTCAGCCACGGCTGTCACAGGCCGCTGCCTGCTTCAGGTGCGCAACGAAGTTGCAGGGGCGATGGCGTGCATCGAGCTGCTCGGCCAGGATGCCGTCCCAGCCGGTGCGCACCGCATTGGTCGAGCCCGGCAGGCAGCACACCAAGGTGCCGTTGGCCAGCCCGGCCAGGGCGCGCGACTGCACGGTGGAGGTGCCGATGTCGGCCACGGAAATCTGCCGGAACAGCTCACCAAAACCGTCCACCTGCTTGTCCAGCAGGCAGGCCACCGCTTCGGGCGTGCTGTCGCGGCCGGTAAAACCGGTACCACCAGTAATCAGCACCACTTGCACGCTGTCATCGGCGATCCAGGTGGCGACCTGGGCGCGGATCTTGTACAGGTCGTCTTTCAGCAGCACGCGCTCGGCCAAGCGGTGGCCCGCTGCGCTCAGGCGGTCGACGAACAGCTGGCCAGAGGTGTCGGTGTCGAAGGTGCGGGTGTCGCTGACCGTCAGCACGGCGATGTTCAGCGCCACGAAGGGGGTATCTGCCTTGGCTTTCATGGAGGTCCGTCACAACAGGATGAGATGGCCGCAGTTATATCACAGCGTACCTTTGCCCGGCGTTGCGCCATCAGCCTTGCCCTGGATCAAGAAGACAGATTTGTCGCTATGCTGCACTTGGAGTGAACTTGCACTAATGTCCTGCGTCATAAATGTCATCTAGCACCATCGCACTTGGAGAAACACGATGATCAAACGGACCCTACCCGCCTTCCTGCTCGCCTTGGGCCTGGGCGCCCTCGCTGGCTGCTCGACCCCTACCGTCATCACCCTGAACGATGGCCGGGAGATCCAGGCAACGGATAAACCATCCTTCGACGAAGACTCCGGTTTCTACGAATTCGAGCAACTCGACGGTAAGCGCACGCGCCTGAACAAGGACCAGATCCGCACCGTCAAAGAGCTCTGATCAAGCACCTGTTTTGGCAAAGGCCCTTATAACAACAAGGGCTTGTGGGCGAAAACGGGATACAGTAGGATTTTGTTCATCGGAGTGTAGCGCAGCCAGGTAGCGCGTCTCGTTCGGGACGAGAAGGCCGCAGGTTCGAATCCTGTCTCTCCGACCAGATCCTTTTCAAAAAGCCCGCCTTGCGCGGGCTTTTTGTTGCCCCTGAAAAAGTGTCAGGCGCTCAGGCGCGAGGTTACTTCGCCCAGTTGCCCGGACAACCCATGCAGGCGGTGCCCCGCCTGCTCGGTGTGCTGCACCGACTCCTGGTTGGCCGTGGCAATGCGGGTGATTTCGATCAGGTTGCGCGAGATGTCTTCGGCCACGCTGGTCTGTTCTTCTGCCGCCGTGGCGATCTGCCGGTTCATGTCGCGGATCGCCTCTACCGCCTGGGTGATGCGCTGCAGCATCTGCCCGGCCTGCTGCACCTGCTCGGCCCCCTCTTCGCTTCGTTGCTGGCCGCTTTCGATGGCCTTGACCGCTTCAACCGCACCTGACTGCACCGCTTCGATGATCTGGTGGATCTCGGCAATCGAGGCTGCCGTGCGCTGGGCCAGGCTGCGCACCTCATCGGCCACCACCGCAAAGCCACGCCCGGCCTCGCCGGCACGGGCCGCTTCGATGGCCGCGTTCAGCGCCAGCAGGTTGGTTTGCTCGGCAATACCGCGGATCACTTCGAGCACTTTGCCAATGCGCGTGCTGTCGTGTTCCAGGTCGCGGATTACCGCCGCCGTGCCGGCGATTTCGCGGTTGACCACGCCAATGATATCGATGGTCTGCTGCATCACCTGCTCACCCGCCTGGGCACTGTGGTCGGCGTCATCCGCTGCGCGGGCAGCTTCAGCGGCATGGCGGGCCACTTCCTGGGCGGTGGCAGACATCTCGTGCATGGCCGTGGCCACCTGGTCGGTGCGCTGGAACTGGTCATGGGTGCCGCGGGCCATGTCGCCGGCAATGCTGCGCAACTGGCCGCTGGCACCTTCCAGCTCCTGGGCATTGTCCTTCAGCCGGCCGACGGTGTCGGCGAGAAAGTCGCGCAAGGTGTTGGCCGCCCGCGCCAGGCGCCCCAGTTCGTCCTCACGGCGGCTGTCCACGCGGGCGGCAAAACGGCCCTGGCTAAGCTGCGCGACGTACTCGATCAACTGGCGGATCGGCTCGATCAGGCTGCAGTTGACCAGCCACAGGCTGAGCAGCCCCACCAGTACCGCCGAGGCCAGCATCACCAGCAAGCCCAGCCATACCGTGCGTTCGGCACTGGCGTTGATGCTGGCCGCACGCTGGCGGGCATCGGCACGCAGTTGCTCCACCAGTTCGCTCATCTGCTCGCTGGCGGCGCGGTCTACACCCTTCACCGCCAAGTCGCCGGCTACCGGGTCGCCACCAGCGGCGAGGAAGGCCTGACGGCCCTGCGCATAGGCCTGGCCCAACTGCCGGTGGCTGTCACGCAGTTGCTGCAACGGCGCCTTGAGCCTGGCGTCGCTGCTGTCGATCAGTTGCCCGAGCAATTGTTGCACCTGCTGTTCGCGGGCCTGAAACTGCTGCCAGTACTTCTCCATCTCAGCCGGCTGGCGCCCGCGCAGCAGCACGTTCTTCCATTCCTGCACCTGGATCTTGAACTGCAGGTTAGCTTCATCAATCAATTGCGAAGCCCGCAGCGGCCCGTCCACCAACTCGGCATAACCGCGCACGCTGGACGACAAAAACTGGAAACACACCAGGGCGATCAACAGCATCGCCACCAGGCTGCCGCCGAGCAGCGAGAGAATTTGCACTCTGAGGGATTTACGCAACATCGTGGATCTCGAAACCGGAAGGAAAGGAATGGCGCGCATCCGCAACACCAGGTAAGACATTCCATGTCCTTGTTGGCAGGCCAAAAAAAAGCTGCCATCAAGCAATGGCAGCCAGGTCGAGCACTTACGCAACAGTTGAGCCAGATACTCTCAGGCAATTGCTACAAAATTGTTACAAACTCGCGACGCATTAGCCGCTGGTGAATTGCAAGGCCGCCAGCCGCGCATACAGCGGGCTTTCCTCGACCAGCTGGCGGTGGGTACCCACCGCCACCACCCGGCCCTTGTCGATGACCGCAATGCGCTCGGCATGCTGCACCGTGGCCAGCCGATGGGCGATCACCAGCGTGGTACGCCCGGCCATCAGGCTGGGCAACGCCTGCTGGATCAAGTGTTCGCTCTGCGCGTCGAGCGCGCTGGTGGCCTCGTCCAGCAGCAGGATCGGTGCATCCACCAGCAACGCCCGGGCAATCGCCAGGCGCTGGCGTTGCCCGCCAGAAAGGCCGATGCCACCCTCGCCCAAGGGCGTCTGGTAGCCTTGCGGTAGCTGCCGGATGAATTCGTCGGCATGGGCACCGTGCGCCGCTGCTTCGACTTCGGCCAGGGTCGCATCGGGTCGGCCATAACGGATATTGGCCTCCACTGTTCCGCGAAACAGTGAGGGGTTTTGCGCCACCAGGGCGAACTGGCGGCGCAACTGGTCGGGGTCCAGCTCAGTCACCGGCAGGCCATCGAGCAGGATGCGCCCTTGCTGTGGGTCGTAAAAGCGCAGCAACAAATCGAACAGGGTCGACTTGCCCGCCCCCGAGGGGCCCACCAAGGCCACGGTCTGCCCGGGCTCGATAACCAGGCTCAGGCCATCGACCGCTGCCACCGAGGGCCGTGACGGGTAGGCGAACACCAACTGCTGCAACTCGATACGTCCACTGGCCCGCTGCTGCGGTAGCGCCTGCGCCACGGTGGGTGGCAGGATCGCACTGCGCGCCGCCAAAAGCTCGGCAATGCGCTCGGCCGCACCCGCTGCACGTTGCAGCTCGCCGATCACCTCACTGAGGGTGCCGAACGCGCTACCGACGATCAGGCTGTAGAACACGAACGCCGCCAGTTCGCCTGCGGAGATACGCCCGGCGATCACATCCATGCCGCCGACCCACAGCATCACCCCCACTGCCCCCAGCACCAGCACGATCACCAGGGTAATCAGCCAGGCACGCTGGGCAATCCGCTTGCGGGCCACGCCAAAGGCGGCTTCGACCGTGTCGGCGAACCGTTCGCGGTCATGCGCCTGGTGGTTGTAGGCCTGTACCGTCTTGATCTGCCCCAGGGTCTCGGCCACGTAGCTGCCCACATCGGCCACCCGGTCCAGGCTCTGGCGTGACAGGCTGCGCACCCTGCGACCAAACAGCAGGATCGGTGCCAGCACCAGCGGCAAGGCGACCACCACGATGCTGGTGAGCTTTGGGTTGGTGATGAACAGCAGCACCACACCACCAATGACCATCAGCGCGTTGCGCAGGAACATCGACAGCGATGAGCCGATGACCGATTGCAGCAAGGTGGTGTCGGCGGTCAGCCGCGACTGGATCTCGGAACTGCGGTTGTCTTCGAAAAAGCCGGGGTGCAGCCCGATCAGGTGGTCGAACACGGCACGGCGGATATCGGCCACGCAACGCTCGCCGATCCACGACACCAGGTAGAAACGGCTGAAGGTGCCCACCGCCAGAGCCAGCACCAGCAGCAGGAACAGGCCGATGGTCTGGTTGAGCTGGTGCGCCGAACGGGTCATGAAGCCCTGGTCTACCAGCAGGCGGATGCCCTGCCCCATGGACAGCGTGATGCCGGCAGTAACCACCAGGGCCAACAAGGCCAGCAGCACCTGTCGACGGTACGGACGAACGAACTGCCAAGCCAGGCGCAAGGCTCGGCGTTGGCGAGGTGAAACCGAATCGGGCATGGCGGCGGCTACGATGGCGGAGAAACCGCAGACTACCACTCATCCGGCAGGGGGAATGCATGCAGGTTGCTATAACGCATCGGTCTAAACAGATGATGGAGCTTTCACAGGGTTTCTGTTGGACTGTTGCTGCCGTGACACAGAAGCTGTCACAGGCCAGTCACGGCGCAGGGCTACCCTGAACTTGAACCTGAAGAGGAGACAGTGCATGAGCTTGCAGCATGGCAGTGACCACCAGAAGCCTCAGACCACCCCGCCACCCGAGGCATGCGGTTCGATCATCGACGGCAAGGGGCGCGAAGTGCCAATTACCGAGCAGATGATCCAGCAGGCCTGCAAGGCCTTGGAAGAAAGCAGGGTCGAGCGCGTACACAAAGGTTGATCGGCGAATTTTTTGCAACCCGGCGCCTGCGCCGGGTTTTTATTGCCCGCAGGTTTGCTTGGGCCCTTGTGGGAGCGGCCTTGCGTCGCGAAAGGGCTGCAAAGCAGCCCCGGCAACCCGTGCCGCGCTGCTGAAATCCTGGGGCCGCTCTGCGGCCCTTTCGCGACACAAGGCCGCTCCCACAACCGCAGATAACTCCAAAACTTGCTTAGACCAACTCCGCCCCCAAGGCACTCACCAGCTGCGCCAACTGCGGCGACTCCCCACGCAAGCGCACCGCCAACCCTTCAATCTCGCGCCGCGGCGGGTATTGCTTACGCAACTGGTCGAACGCCGCACGCTGCTGCTGCGGGTCGTCACTCAGGCTGCGGCGGAAGTCGGCATCGTCGCGGCGTGGGTCGTACACGGCGCGGCACAGGGTCGCCAAGGCCCAGGCCGGGTCGGTGCTGGCATCCAGTTCGATTTGCGCCAGCGGCGGTCGGGGCAGCAAGTCGGCCAGTTGCACCTGCTCGTCCACCCCCAGGAACCGGCACAGCGCCTGGTAGATCTGCGCCGTGCCACGCTGGCGGCCGTCGAGGCTGTAGCCGGCAATGTGCGGTGAGGCCAATGTGCACAGGTCGGCCAGTTGCAGGTCGACCTGTGGCTCGCCCTCCCACACGTCCAGCACTGCATGCACGTCTTCACGGTCCAGCAGCAGCTCGCGCAGGGCGGCGTTGTCCACCACCGGACCACGGCTGGCGTTGATCAGCCAGGCACCCGGACGCAACTGCGCCAGCTGCGCCTGGCCGAACAGGTGCCAGGTCGGGTGCTCGCCATCGAGCTGCAACGGGGTATGCAGGCTGATCACATCGCACTGTTGCACGATGGTTTCCAGGCTGACGTAGTTGCCGCCCTCGGCGGCCTGGCGTAGCGGATCGCACACCAGCACCTTCCAGCCCAGGCCGTGCAGCACCCGCACCAGGCGACCACCCACTTCACCCGCGCCCACCACGCCATACACCCGCTCGGGCAGTGCCGCGCCATCCAGCTCGGCCAGCGTCAACAGGCTGCCCAGCACGTAGTCGACCACACCGCGGGCATTGCAGCCCGGCGCACTGCTCCAGCGAATGCCGGCTTCGGCAAAGTAGTCCAGGTCCAGGTGATCGGTACCGATGGTGCAGGTGCCGACAAAGCGTACGCGGCTGCCTTCGAGCAACTGGCGGTCGACTTTGGTTACCGAGCGCACCAGCAGGATATCGGCGTCCTTGACGCTGGCGGCATCGAGACTTCGGCCGGGGTAACGGCGGATTTCACCGAAACCCTGGAAAAAGGCATCGAGCAGCGGGATGTTCTCGTCGGCAACTATCAGCATGGCGCTCTCCTGTCTGGGGAACGCAGTGTAGGCGCAACGTCGGGCGTGTTCCAGAGCGCTTCAGTCGGCTTTCTTGCGAATCCAGTACAGGAAGGTACCGGCGTCTTCTTGCTGCTGCAGCAGTTCGTGGCCGAGGAAGTTGCAGAACTTGGGGATGTCGCGGCGGGTCGACGGGTCGGTGGCGATCACCTTGAGCAGGCCGCCGGCGGCCAGGTCGCGCACGTGCTGGTGCAGCATCATCACCGGCTCCGGGCAGTTCAGGCCGGTGGCATCGAGGATGGCGTCAGGGGTGAAATCGGTCATGGGGGGCTCCGAAAATGATCGCCATTGTCGCGCATAGCGCGACGCGGTCCAAGGGGGCTCAGACGCATGCCTTCATCTTTGTGTGTATCTCGAGATCGAGCGCCGCCCGCGCGGCGCATCGCGAGCTGCGCTCGCTCCTACGTTTGTTTCGGGCCAATCATTCCTGTGCCATTTGCGCGCGAACGCCTTGGCGTATGGCGCAATATCACGTCGTACAAACAAGGCGGTCGTGCGCACCTGTAACAAGCGTTACTGGCCAAAAACAAACGTAGGAGCGAGCGCAGCTCGCGATGCGCCGCGCGGGCGGCGCTCGGTCTCAATGCAAACAGCAAATGCAAGCTATCCACCGGAAAAACTCAGCGCGGCTTCAGATCGAGCCGGCGCAGGTGGCAAGTCACTTCCTCGCGGTCGTGGTAAAGCTGCTTGCAGGCAATCGATACCCTGATCTTGCGCGCCTTGAACGTCGCCTCCATGCGATCGAGCAGCCGGCGTACTTCGGCATAGCGCTGCTTCATCGGCAGCTTCAGGTTGACCACTGCCTCGCGGCACAGTCCCTCGCCCAGCCAGGTTTCGATCAGCGAGGTGGTGCGCGCCGGCTTCTCGACGATGTCGCACACCATCCAGTCCACCGGCTGCTTCGGCTGCCAGGTAAAACCATCAGCCATCAGGTGCTGAACCAGGCCGGTGTCCATCAGGCTTTCGGCCATCGGGCCGTTGTCGATGGCGGTCACCAGCATGCCCCGGCGCACTAGCTGGTAAGTCCAGCCACCCGGCGAAGCGCCCAGATCAACGCCGGTCATGTCATCGCCCAGGCGCTGCTCCCACTGCTCACGCGGGATGAACTGATGCCACGCTTCTTCCAGCTTGAGGGTCGAGCGGCTGGGTGCCTCGCGGGGGAATTTCAGGCGCGGAATGCCCATGGGCCACAGGGCACTGTTGTTGGCCGGCGCAACACCGGCGAACACCCGCCGGCCGCTGATGAAGGTGAGCAGCAGGCGTGGGCGGCTGGCGTCGTCAACCAGGCGGCCGGCCTTCTCCAGCGCCTTGCGCAGCGGCACTTCGAACTTGCGGCAAAAGGTAGACAATTCCTTGCCTTCGTTACTGTCCAGCACTTCCAGCCACAGGCTGCCGAACACAGGCAAGTCGGCCAGCTCCGCCAGCAGCACACTGATGCGGTCAGTTTCCGGCAGTTCGACATAACCGCCCCGGGCCCACTGGCGCGGGAAAATCAGCTCGTTGAAACGCAGCGCCCCCATCAGCCGCTCGGCGCCGCCTTCTTCGGTACAGACAAACTCGGCGCTGGCACTGTGCGGCTTGCCTTTGGCATAGCCAGCAATACCCAGACGGGCGGCATGTTCGCTGATTTCGGCGCACACCTCGCCCTCGAAACCGGGCCGGCAATGCATGAACAGGGTATTCATCTCTCACTCCACTACGGCTGGCGCGCAACAGGCGCCGGCAGGGCGGCGATAATAAAGGAAGTTCGGAACCTGCGACACGCCCCGCCGGTCCAGAAAAGGGTCAGGGGCCGCAAACCGGTCTAACCTGACCACTCAGCCAGGTCCGTACCGTGCGGATCGAAACAGAGCGGTGACACCGGCAGACCTTGAGTATTTGCCGGGCACCGGCGCAGAAGGAGTTGGCAATGCCCTCGCTCGACAGCCTGAACACCCTCAACACCCTCCAGGTCGGCAACCAGACCTATCACTACTTCAGCCTTACCGAGGCCGCCCGCCAGTTGGGCGACCTGCAACGCCTGCCCATGTCGCTGAAGGTGCTGCTGGAAAACCTGCTGCGCTGGGAGGACGGCCAAACCGTCACCGGCGATGACTTGCGCGCCATTGCCCAATGGTTAAGCGAGCGGCGCTCCGACCGCGAGATCCAATACCGCCCGGCGCGCGTGCTGATGCAGGACTTCACCGGCGTGCCGGCCGTGGTCGACCTGGCCGCCATGCGCGCAGCCATGGCCAAGGCCGGCGGCGACCCGCAGCGGATCAACCCCTTGTCACCGGTGGACCTGGTGATCGACCACTCGGTAATGGTCGACCATTACGGCACGCCTCAGGCCTTCGGCGAGAACGTGGATATCGAAATGCAGCGCAATGGCGAGCGCTATGCCTTCCTGCGCTGGGGCCAGAGCGCCTTCGACAACTTCCGCGTAGTGCCGCCGGGCACCGGCATCTGCCACCAGGTCAACCTGGAATACCTGGGCCGCACGGTGTGGACCCGTGAAGCCGATGGCCGCACCTACGCCTTCCCCGACACCCTGGTCGGTACCGACTCGCACACCACCATGATCAATGGCCTGGGCGTGCTCGGCTGGGGTGTCGGTGGCATCGAGGCAGAGGCGGCCATGCTCGGCCAACCCGTGTCGATGCTGATCCCCGAGGTGATCGGCTTCAAACTGACCGGCAAGCTGCGCGAGGGCATCACCGCCACCGACCTGGTGCTGACGGTAACGCAGATGCTGCGCAAGAAAGGTGTGGTGGGCAAGTTCGTCGAGTTCTATGGCGACGGCCTGGCCGAGCTGCCGCTGGCAGACCGGGCGACCATCGCCAACATGGCACCAGAGTATGGCGCCACCTGCGGTTTCTTCCCGGTTGACGAGGTGACCCTGGACTACCTGCGCCTGTCGGGCCGACCAGACGCGACTGTGCAACTGGTCGAGCAGTACTGCAAGGCCCAGGGCCTGTGGCGCCTGCCGGGGCAGGAGCCGTTGTTCAGCGACAGCCTGGAACTGGACATGCACGAGGTCGAAGCAAGCCTGGCCGGGCCCAAGCGGCCGCAGGACCGCGTGGCGCTGGGCCAGGTCAGCCAGGCCTTTGACCATTTCATCGAACTGCAGCCCAAGCCGCTGGCCAAGGAAGTCGGCCGCCTGGAAAGCGAGGGTGGCGGCGGTGTAGCGGTGGGCAACGCCGACCAGGCTGGCGAGATCGACTACAGCCATGGAGGCCAGACTCACACCCTGCGCGATGGCGCCGTGGTGATTGCCGCGATCACCTCCTGCACCAACACTTCCAACCCCAGTGTGATGATGGCGGCCGGGCTGGTGGCGAAAAAAGCCCTGGAAAAAGGCTTGCAACGCAAACCCTGGGTCAAGAGCTCGCTGGCGCCGGGCTCCAAGGTAGTCACCGACTACTTCGAGGCAGCGGGGCTCACCCCTTACCTCGATCAACTGGGCTTCGACCTGGTCGGCTATGGCTGCACCACCTGCATCGGCAACTCCGGTCCGCTGGACGAAGCGATCGAGAAAGCCATCGGCAGCGCCGACCTCACCGTCGCCTCGGTGCTGTCGGGCAACCGCAACTTCGAAGGCCGCGTGCACCCGCTGGTCAAGACCAACTGGCTGGCTTCGCCACCGCTGGTAGTGGCTTACGCGCTGGCCGGCAGCGTGCGCCTGGACCTGACCCGCGACCCGCTGGGTACGGGCAACGACGGCCAACCGGTGTATCTGAAGGATATCTGGCCAAGCCAGCAGGAAATTGCGGCGGCCGTGGCCAAGGTCAATACCGCGATGTTCCACAAGGAATACGCCGAAGTGTTTACCGGCGATGCGCAGTGGCAGGCCATCGAGGTACCACAGGCTGCCACCTACGTGTGGCAGGCCGACTCTACCTATATCCAGCATCCGCCGTTCTTCGACGACATCGGCGGACCGCCGCCACGCATTGCCGACATCCACAGTGCGCGGGTACTGGCTCTGCTGGGCGACTCGGTGACCACCGACCATATCTCCCCTGCCGGCAACATCAAGGCCGACAGCCCTGCCGGGCGCTATCTGCGCGAGAAGGGCGTGGAGCCACGCGATTTCAACTCCTACGGCTCGCGGCGTGGCAACCATGAAGTGATGATGCGCGGCACCTTCGCCAACATCCGTATCCGCAACGAAATGCTGGGGGGTGAAGAAGGTGGCAATACCCTTCACGTGCCAAGCGGCGAGAAGATGTCGATCTACGATGCGGCTATGCGCTACCAGCAGGAAGGCACCCCGCTGGTGGTGATCGCCGGCCAGGAATATGGCACCGGCTCGAGCCGTGACTGGGCGGCCAAGGGCACCAACCTGCTGGGGGTCAAGGCGGTGCTGGCGGAAAGCTTCGAGCGCATTCACCGCTCCAACCTGGTGGGCATGGGCGTGCTGCCGCTGCAGTTCAAGGCCGGCCACGACCGCAAGCAGCTGGTGCTGACCGGCAAGGAGCAGATCGACGTGCTGGGCTTGAGCGGTGCACAGATCCGCCCGGGCATGAGCCTGCCGTTGCGCATTACCCGCGAAGATGGGCAGCAGGAACAGATCGAGGTGCTGTGCCGGATCGATACCTTGAATGAGGTGGAGTACTTCAAAGCCGGCGGAATTCTACACTACGTGTTGCGACAGATGATCGCCGGCTGAGGCTGGGGGGTTCGGCGGCAGATTTGCGGCGCTCTCGAGACCGAGCGCCGCCCGCGCGGCGCTCGATTTCACAGGCGCCACAGCTCCAGCGCCGAACCAAACGCAGCCACGTTAAATAATCATTCAATAAAACCAGTGGCTTGCCGATACCAGTCCAAAGCCCTGCGGACTATCACCCCATGCGTAACAACCAGCCGATTACCCAGAGAGAACGGACTTTCCCTGCCCAGCAGCGGTTGATCTCCACCACCAACGCCAAGGGCGTGATCACGTACTGTAACGATGCCTTCATCGAAATCAGTGGTTTCACCCGCGAAGAGTTGACCGGCGCGCCGCATAACCTGGTACGCCACCCCGACGTGCCGCCTGCCGTGTTTGCCCATATGTGGCAAACCCTGAAGCAGGGCCAGCCGTGGATGGGCATCGTCAAGAACCGCTGCAAGTCCGGCGACCACTACTGGGTCAACGCCTACGTCACACCTATTTACGACAACAACCAGGTTGTCGGTTTCGAGTCGGTGCGGGTCAAGCCAACCGCTGAGCAGATTCGCCGCGCCGAAGCACTGTACCAGCGCATCAACCAGGGCAAGCCAGCTGTACCTCGCAGGGACAAGTGGCTGCCGGTGCTGCAGGACTGGTTGCCTTTCATCCTGATCAGCCAGGTGGGCTTCCTGATCGGCAACTGGCTGGGCCATTCCTGGGGCTTTGCCCTGGCTGCCGGGCTATCCGTACCCCTGGGCCTGCTGGGCTTGAGCTGGCAGCAGCGCGGCCTCAAGCGCCTGTTGCGCCTGGCCGAGCAGACCACCTCCGATCCGCTGATCGCGCAGATGTTTACCGACAGCCGTGGCGTACAGGCGCGCCTGGAAATGGCCATGCTCAGCCAGGATGCCCGCATGAAAACCTGCCTGACCCGCCTGCAGGACAGTGCCGAACACCTCAGCGACCAGGCGCGTCAGTCCGACGCCCTGGCGCACAAGAGTTCTTCGGGGCTGGAGCGCCAGCGGGTGGAGACCGAGCAGGTTGCCGCCGCCGTCAACCAGATGGCCGCCACCACACAGGAAGTGGCCAACCACGTTCAGCGCACCGCCGATGCCACCCAAGAAGCCAATCGCCTGACCAGCCAGGGCAGGCAGATTGCCGGGGAGACCCGCGAGGCCATTGAGCGCCTGTCGGCAGCGGTGGGCGAAACCGGTCAGACGGTCACCCAACTGGCCAAGGATAGCGACGAGATTGGTGGCGTGGTCGATGTGATCAAGGGCATTGCCGACCAGACCAACCTGCTGGCACTGAATGCGGCCATCGAAGCGGCGCGTGCCGGTGAAATGGGCCGTGGCTTTGCTGTGGTGGCCGACGAAGTGCGCCAGTTGGCCCAGCGCACTGCCGAATCCACCGGGCAGATCCACGGCCTGATTGCCAAGCTGCAACAAACCGCCAGCAACGCCGTGCTGACCATGGAAACCGGCCACCGCCAGGCGCAGGAAGGCGTCGACCGTGTGATGCAGGCTGACGAGGCCCTCGTGGGGATCAGCGAAGCGGTGGCCAACATCACCGACATGGCCACCCAGATTGCCGCCGCTACTGAAGAGCAGACTGCAGTGGCCGACGAAATCAGCCGCAACATCAGCACCATTGCCGAACTGGCCGACCAGACCGCCGAACAGGCGCAGCATTCGGCACTGCTGAGCGAGGAGCTGACCAGCACGGCGGGTAGCCAGTATTCACTGGTGGAGCGGTTCAACCGCTAATGCTCGCGACTTAAGCACTCCACCGCTGTGGATGGCACCGGCCCTGCCGGTGTTCGCGGCTAAAGCCGCTCCCACAGGAACCGAGTGACCTTGAAGCCTGCGCTCCCACGAGGACCGCGTATGCCTGCTTGCTGGATTACCAGTCCAGCCGCAGGCGGCTCTCGAAATAGCGCTCTTCGCCGCTCAACGGGTCCTCGAAACGCAAGCTCTGCGCCAGCAGTTTCAGCGGCCGCTGGTAGTCATCCGCTGCATCAAGCAGCTGCGGATAGAACGGGTCATTGCAGATTCCCGCCCCCAAGGCTGCCATGTGCACGCGCAACTGGTGGGTCTTGCCGGTCACTGGCGACAGCCCATAGCGCCACAGCTCACCGTTCTTCTCCAGCACCTCGGCCAGGGTTTCGCTGTTGGCCTCCCCTTCCACTTCGTGCATACGGAAAAATGGCTCGCCATGCACCAGGCGGCTTTTGTGCACCAGTGGAAATGCATGCTGCGGCAAAGCCGCCGCAATGGCCTGGTAACGCTTGTCGATGCGCCGTTCAGGGAACAGCCGCTGGTAGGCGCTGCGGCTGTGCGGGTTGGCAGAAAACAGCACAAGCCCGGCGGTGTGCCGGTCAATGCGGTGCAGCGGCACCAGGTGCGGGTTATCCAGGCGACGGATCAGGCGGCGCAGCAAGGTCTGCTCGACGTATTCACCGGTTGGCGTCACCGGCAGGAAATGCGGTTTGTCTGCCACCACCAGGTGTTCATCCGCGTGCAGCACCACCTCCTGCACCGGGATCGGCCGCTCGTTCGGCACTTCGCGGAAGTAGTGCAAACGCATGCCACGCTTGTAGGGTAACCCGGCGGCAACCGCCCGGCCCTCGGCATCCAGCACCCTGCCACGGGCAAAACGGTCGAGCCACTGGGCGCGGTCGATGGCCTTGAAATGGTCGCACAGGCAATCAAGCACCGTCGCCCAGTTACCGGGGGGCAGGCACACCGTGCTGGCTTGCTGGCGGGCGGGGTCGAAGGGCGCGGTCATGGCAGGGCTCGGAACGTTCACGGCCGCGCATTATCGCCCAAGCCCGCGCCCTCAACCAGCCTGGACTATCGCCTCGCTGCGTTCCTTCAGCCAGCGCAGCACCTGCACCGGTTCCCAACGACCTGGGTCGTAAAGGGCATAGAGCAACCCTTGGTAACCCACCACATCCAGCCCGCGGTGGTAACCGGCACGCTGGAACAAGGCCTCGATTTCGGCGAAGCAGGTATTGAAGTGCACTTTACCGAACGGCGTGCGGTCGTCGGTCACCAGGCCTTCGAGGCGCAGTTCCAGAACGGCGTCAGCCACCCGATCCACGGGCATGCGGTTGACGCTGTACTTGAGTTGCTCGACGTTGAGCATGGCTTTACCTCGATACTGTATTTATATACAGCATACGAACATCCCCTTGCCGCCGTCAATGCGCTTCATTGCAGCCCCGTCAGGTAGCCGCTGCCTTTGCGCATGGTCAAGACCTGCCGACGCGGCGTGCCCGGGGCCACCGACAGATGCACCCACCTGTCGAACTCCAGGATGAGTTGATCGAACGGCACGGCGCTTTCGCTGATCCTGCGCACGGTTTCCCGAGGGCTGACTTCAATTACAGTGAAGTCCGCCGCCAGGCCTTGTACATGCTGGCTGTTCGTGGCACCGCCGATCAACCGGTTGACCTTCTCGCTGCGAAAACCGCTGCTGACGATGATCGGCGCGCCGAACAGTGCGCGCACCTGCTCCAGCGCACCGCACAGCAATTGCAGGTTGGCCCTGGCTTCAGGGGGCGGGGTGTTATCGAATCCGTCCCTGGCGGCGAGCTGGGATACGGTCATTTCATCGAACGTGAAATGTGGGGTGATCAACATGGCGAACTATTCCGATGATGAGGGAGGTACCGGCGCCAGAGTGCGCCGGCACCTGATCATCAGCTCGCGTCACAGATCATGGAGCAGGGTTGCGACTCCTCTGCGGCCTTCATTGCCCAAGGAACGCCACCACCTGTTCGGCATCGAACGGCCAGTGCAGCTCGGCGGCATTGTCGCAGCGTCGCAACACTGGAATGATCAGGCCGTAACGCTCGAACAAGTGCTCGCTCTCGGCAATGTCGACCAGCTCCACCAGCAGGCCATGATCGACGAAAGGCATCAGCACAGCTTCGGCCACTTCACACAGGTGGCAGCCGAGGGTGCCGAACAGTTGGCATTCAGGCAGCATGGGCAGGTCCCGGTTTGACATGCAGAGAAACCTATTCTAGGTCTGTCGCGCCCGTCATGCACCTGACCTGGCTCAATCCTGGCTGGTGGCGCCGATACGGTGCAGCGACAAGTCCGCACCCTGGAACTCCTGCTCATGGCTCAAGCGCAGCCCATGCAGCGCGCGGATTGCGCCATAAACGGCAAAGCCGCCGACCAATGCCACCACAACGCCCATCAGGCTGCCCAGCAACTGGCTGATCAGGCTGACACCGCCCATGCCACCCAATGCCGCCTGGCCAAAGACGCCGCAGGCAATGCCACCCCACACGCCGCACAGGCCATGAAGTGGCCACACGCCCAGCACGTCGTCGATCTTCCAGCGGTTTTGCGCAGCAGTGAAGGTCCAGACGAACAACGCGCCGGCCACCAGGCCGGTGGCCAGTGCGCCAATCGGGTGCATCAGGTCGGAGCCGGCGCAAATCGCCACCAGGCCGGCCAACGGCCCGTTGTGCAGAAAACCTGGGTCGTTGCGCCCGGCCAGCAAGGCCGACAGGGTGCCACCGACCATGGCCATGAGCGAGTTGATCGCTACTAGCCCGCTCACCCCCTGCAACGTCTGGGCACTCATCACGTTGAAGCCGAACCAGCCGATGATCAGAATCCACGAGCCCAACGCCAGGAAGGGAATGCTCGACGGCGCAAACGCCACCAACCGGCCCTCGCGGTAGCGCCCACGGCGCGCGCCCAGTAGCAGCACCGCCGCAAGGGCCAGCCAGCCGCCCATGGCATGCACCACCACCGACCCTGCAAAATCGTGGAAAGGCGCGCCGAAACGGGCCTGCAACCAGGTTTGCAGCCCCAGGTTGCCATTCCATACCACGCCCTCGAAGAAGGGGTAGACAAACGCCACGATCAACGCCGTGGCACACAGTTGCGGCACAAAGCGCGCCCGCTCGGCGATGCCCCCGGAGATGATCGCCGGGATCGCCGCAGCGAAGGTCAGCAGAAAGAAGCACTTGACCAGCGCATAGCCATGGTCGACCGCCAGCGCCGCTGCCGGCTGGAAGAAATTGACGCCATAGGCTATCCAGTAACCGATGAAGAAATACACCAGTGCCGAAATGGCAAAGTCGCTGAGGATCTTCGACAAGGCGTTGACCTGGTTCTTGTGGCGCACCGTGCCCACTTCGAGGAACGCGAAGCCGGCATGCATGGCCAGCACCAGAATGGCGCCCATGAGAATGAACAGGGTATTGGAACCGTGGACCAGGGAGTCCATCGCGCTGTGCATGTTTTCCATGAAATAGGCAGACCTGCTGAAAAAGGCACCAGGACAGTTCAAGAACCTGCATCCCTGCACCGAATCGGTGCCAGCCCCCTGCCCTGTTTCGGTGACCGGGTCGGAGCCTGCGTGGTTTTTTCTTGGGTTTGTCGAGGATTGGGTTAAGGTTTATCGGTACCCGCTGCGCTAGCGCCCTGAATCGGCGCAATAGCTGCCAGCGACGCCCCGCAACGTGGCAATGCCTTAGCAAGGCCCATACCAGCACCGGCACTTGAACCTTCCGCGCGTGCTATTACTCGAATTACCATCACTCATCGACAGGGAGAGGCCCATGGCCAGCAAATCGGCAAAGACTGCACAAGAAATTCTGATGGCTGACTTCCAGGCTTTGGTACGCGACACCGAACGGCTGCTGGCCGACACTGCCAACCTGGCCGGCGACCAGGCCGACGAATTGCGCGAACAGATTCACGACCGCCTGACCCAGGCTCGCGAAACCCTGCAACTGACCCAGGACTCTGTCCGCGAACGCGGCCAAGCCGCGCTGGGCAGCGCCGAGCAGTACGTGCAGGAAAACCCGTGGCAGGCAATCGGCATCGCGGCCGGTGTCGGCCTGTTGATCGGCCTGCTGGCCAACCGGCGCTAAGGGGTTCCCATGGAGAATGACGCCAACGGCGCCAGCGCCTCGGGCAAGCGCCTGGGCGCCGCAGCGCTGGGGCTGCTGCACAGCCATATCGAACTGTTCGGCATCGAGTTGCAGGAGCAAAAGGGCCGCACCTTGAGCCTGCTGCTGTTCGCAGGCCTGGCCCTGGTGTTTGCCCTGTTGCTGCTGACGGCCCTTTCCGGGTTGTTGCTGGTGCTGCTGTGGGACAGTTATCGCCTGGCCGGCATCATCGGCCTGTGCGTGTTCTATGGCCTTGCCGCGCTGTACTGCGGCTTGCGCCTGAAGGCTGCGGTGTTCGACGAATCGTCGCCCTTCGGGGCCACCCTCGACGAACTCGCCAAGGACCGGGAGCGCCTGTTGCCATGAGCCTGCCACAACTGCCAAACACCCGTAACCCGCGCGAACTGCGCAAGGCACTGCTGCGCCTGCGCATGGAGATGCACCGCCAGGAAATTCGCCATGAGTCCGGCCAACTGATGGAACCGCTGCGCCGCGTGCGCGGCATGGGCAGCTCGCTGCATGAAGGGCTGGGGATAAAGCATGCGCCTTTGTGGGGGATTGGCGCCGTGGTGGCGCTGGGTTTCCTCACCGGCAAGGGCGTGCGCAGCGGTAACCTGGCGCGGCTGGTGCGCCTGGGCAGCAGCCTCCTGCCGCTGGTGCGCCTGTACCTGCAAGGCAACCGCCGCCCCTGAGCCCTGCACAATCCTTTGCAGGAGCAGCCTTGTGCTGCGAAGAGGCCGGCCCGGTAACACACGTGTATCGACTAAACGGGCCTCTTCGCAGCACAAGGCTGCTCCTACAGGATATGCTGCTTCCTTCGATCCACAGGAGAATGCGCCTTGGACTGGCACACCCTGCTCACCCGTGAACGCCTGGGCAAAGCTCTCTACAGCGCCGATGAACTCGGGCGCAGCCCTTTCCACAAAGACCATGACCGCATCATCTTCTCCGGCGCCTTTCGCCGCCTCGGGCGCAAGACCCAGGTGCACCCGGTTACCAGCAACGACCATATCCACACGCGTCTCACCCACTCGCTGGAAGTCAGCTGCGTAGGTCGCTCGCTCGGCATGCGCGTCGGCGAAACCCTGCGCGACAACCTGCCCGACTGGTGCGCCCCCAGCGATCTGGGGATGATCGTGCAGTCAGCCTGCCTGGCCCACGACATCGGTAACCCGCCATTCGGCCACTCCGGCGAGGACGCCATTCGCCACTGGTTCCAGCAGGCAGCCGGGCGCGGGTGGTTGGATGACATGAGCGACGACGAGCGGGCTGATTTCCTGAATTTCGAGGGCAATGCCCAAGGCTTTCGCGTACTCACCCAGCTGGAGTACCACCAGTTCGACGGCGGTACGCGGCTGACCTACGCCACCCTCGGCACTTACCTGAAGTACCCCTGGAGCGCGCGCCACGCCGACGCCCTGGGCTACAAGAAGCACAAGTTCGGCAGCTACCAGAGCGAGCTGCCCCTGCTTGAGCAGATCACCCGCAAGCTCGGCATGCCGCAACTGGAAGAGCAACGCTGGGCGCGCCACCCGCTGGTGTACCTGATGGAGGCCGCCGATGACATCTGCTATGCGCTGATCGACCTTGAAGACGGCCTGGAAATGGAGTTGCTGGAATACGCCGAAGTCGAAACGCTGCTGCTTGACCTGGTCGGCGAAGACCTGCCAGAAACTTACCGCCAGCTCGGCCCACGCGACTCCCGCCGGCGCAAGCTGGCGATTCTGCGTGGCAAGGCTATCGAGCACCTGACCAACGCCGCCGCCCATGCGTTCGTCGAGCAGCAGCAGGCATTGCTGGCCGGGCACCTGGCGGGCGACCTGGTGGAGCATATGCACGGCCCGGCCAAACGCTGCGTGCTGCAGGCCAAGGACATGGCGCGCAACAAGATCTTCCAGGACAAACGCAAGACCCTGCACGAAATCGGCGCCTACACCACCCTGGAGATTCTGCTCAACACCTTTTGTGGCGCAGCGCTCGAACAGCACGGCGGGCGCACCCCCTCGTTCAAGAGCCGCCGGGTGCTGGACCTGATCGGCAACAATGCCCCGGATCCGCATGCCTCGCTGCACAGCGCGTTCCTGCGCATGATCGACTTCATCGCCGGGATGACCGACAGCTATGCCAGCGAAATGGCCCGCGAAATGACCGGGCGCTCCAGCCCCACCTGAATCACGCCGGTGCAGCCACGGCCCCTCAGCCGGTGCTGCACCGCGTATTGCAGGAAACTTCCTACATATACTGACAGCAAGTTAAACAGTACGAATAAAAGCCCATGAAAAGTTACCAAAGACGCTTTGACATTGGGTCAAACACAAAAAATTCGTAGCCCGTTTTGTTTTATCTTGTAAGCCATTTCCCATAAGGAGCGAATCGCCCCCCCTCGCATGCCCGATGACTTCCAACTGCGATAAGGTGCCGGTTGTCCCCCTCAATCGCCCGCAGGGAAGTTGAACATGCATTCCATATTTATTGTCGACGATCATCCTGTCATCCGCCTGGCCGTCCGTATGTTGCTGGAAAACCAGAATTACAAGATCGTCGGCGAGTCGGACAATGGCGTGGACGCCATGCAGATGATTCGTGAAGCCGCGCCCGACCTGGTCATCCTCGACATCAGCATCCCCAAGCTAGACGGGCTGGAGGTACTTTCCCGCTTCCAGGCCATGGCCCTGCCATTGAAGGTTCTGGTATTGACCGCCCAGTCTCCGGCATTGTTTGCCGTGCGTTGCATGCACTCCGGCGCCGCAGGCTATGTGTGCAAGCAGGAAGACCTGAGCGAACTGCTCAGTGCTATCAAGGCGGTGCTGGCCGGCTACAACTATTTCCCCAGCCAGGCAATAAAAAACAACCAGACAACCGATACCGAGCTGCAACTTTTCCGCCAGGTAAATGACCGCGAACTGATGGTACTGCAACTCTTCGCCCAAGGCCGCAGCAACAAGGAAATAGCCAAGGGCATGTTCCTCAGCAGCAAGACTGTCAGCACCTACAAGAAGCGCCTCATGCACAAACTGCAGGTCAGTACACTGGTTGACCTGATCGAAATAGCCAAACGCAACGCGCTGGTCTGAGGGTGGTCATGCCGCACCCTATTGCTCGCCTGCTACTCGCCCTGCTCCTGTTTAGCGGCGTAGCGCAGGCCACCTATCAAGGGGCCTCGTCCTATACGTTACTGGCTCGGTCATCGGCCAAGCCGACCCACCCCATGCTCACGGCCGAACAACGGCAATGGCTCGAAGGCCGTCAGGAACTGGTACTGGGCACGTCGGCGCCAGACTACCCGCCGTTCGACATCACCAGTGGCGGCCGCGACTACCAGGGCCTCACCGCCGAGTACGCGAGCCTGATCGGCACAGCCCTGCAATTACCCGTGCGAGTGCTGCGCTTCCCCAGTCGGCAGGCGGCGGTGGAGGCGCTCAGGCATGGTGATATCGACCTGCTTGGCAGCGCCAATGGCTACGAAGCGGCCAGCGACGGCCTGGCGCTGTCGCAACCGTATGCCGTTGACCAGCCGGTGCTGGTAACACGCGAAGACGAAAGCCGGGCGCTCGACATGGACCTGGCCGGCCTGCGCCTGGGCATGCTTTACCATTACCTGCCCAAGCAGGAGGTACGCAGCACCTACCCCATGGCCGAGGTGCTGGCCTTTGGCTCCTCCAGCCAGGCCTTGAACGCCGTGGCGTTCGGGCAGGCCGACGTGTACATCGGCGATACCATCTCCACCCACTATCTGCTTAACCGCGGCCACCTGCCGCGTCTGCGCATGGCCAATTTCGGCAAGCACGAGGCCGTCGGCTTCAGCTTTGCCTTGCGCCAGCAGGACACGCTGCTGCTAGAGGTGGTGAACGCCACACTGGACAGCCAGCCCCCCGCCCTGCGCGCCAGCATCTTCAAGCGCTGGAGCGCCGGCAGCGACCTGCTGCTGACCGAGCGCAAGCTGCAACTGACCGACGCCGAGGAACAATGGCTGCAAGATCACCCGGTGATGCGCGTGACGATCGATGATACGGCTGCGCCCCTATCGTATTTCGATGGCTCTGGGCATTTTCGCGGCATCACCGCCGACCTGCTGGAGTTCATCAGCCTGCGCACCGGCTTGCGTTTTGAAGTGCAGCGTAGCAGCGGCATCGCCGACATGATCGCCCGCCTCAAGGATGGCCGCGCAGATGTGATTGCCGCACTGGCCACCGGTGCGGTGACCGACGAAGACCTGCAAGTCAGTCGGCCCTACCTGGAGAGCGCCTTCGTGCTGGTCGGCCGCAAGGACGATATGGCCCTGAACACCCTGGAGCAGTTGCAGGGGCATCGCGTGGCCATTACCCGCTACAGCGCCATGAACGCGAAGCTATCGCGGCACTATCCGACAATCGGCTGGGTCGAGACCGAAAGCGGGTTCTATTCCATGGCATTGCTCAACAGCGGGGCGGTGGACGCAGTGATCACCACGTTGCTCGACGCAAACCATGCCTTGGCCAACAACCCTGGGCTGGTCATCCGCACCACGGTGGGCAGCGAGCCCGCCAACTTCGCCATGGCCACCAGCACTCCGTCACAGGCAATGATGTCGATCATCGACAAGGCGTTGCTGAGCATTTCGCCAGAAGAGCTGGGGGTAATCAACAACCGCTGGCGCGGCTTCGGGCAGCACGACGATGGCAACGGCAAAGGCTACAGCCAGCTTGCTCTGCAGGTGGTGCTGGGCATGGTCGCGCTGCTATTGCTGGCCTTGCTCTGGAACGCCCGCCTACGCCTGCAGATCCGCCAGCGCCAACGCGCCGAACGAGCACTGAATGACCAACTGGCGTTCATGCGCGCCCTGCTCAACGGTACCCCCCACCCCATGTACGTACGTGATCGCGAGGCCTGCCTGCAAAGCTGCAATTTTAGCTATCTGGAAGCCGTGCAGGCCCGCTCCGACGAAGTCATCGGCAAACAGCTGGACGGCAGCCTGTTTGCCGACGAAGAGCAAACCCGGCAGATCCAGGCCGACTACCTGAAGGTCATGGCGGCAGGCTCGCCGTTGATAATGGACCGGCCACTGCGGATCAAGGGCCGCGAAATGACCATCTATCACTGGATACTGCCGTACCGCGACTCGCTGGGAGAGGTGCAGGGCATCATCGGCGGCTGGATCGACATCAGCGAGCGCCGCCAGTTGGTCATGGAACTGCGTCAGGCCAAGCAGCAGGCCGACGATGCCAACCGCGCCAAGAGCACCTTCCTGGCCACCATCAGCCATGAAATCCGCACCCCGATGAATGCCGTCATCGGCATGCTCGAACTGGCAGTCAAGCGCGCCGACCAGGGCCGGGTAGACCGCAGCGCACTGCAGCTGGCCCACCATTCAGCCAAGGACCTGCTGGGCCTGATCGGCGATATTCTCGACATCGCGCGCATCGAGTCTGGCCACTTGTCCCTGGCCCCGGAGGCCGTCGACCTTGCAGCACTGGTCGAATCGGTAGGGCGTATTTTCGAGGGGCAGGCGCGCCAGAAAGGCCTTGCTCTGGAGGTAAGGATTGCACCCGCCGCACGCTGCCACGCACTGCTCGATCCCCTGCGTTTCAAACAGGTGTTGTCCAACCTGGTGAGCAATGCCATCAAGTTCACCGAGCATGGCCAGGTCCGTATTGGAGTCAGTCTGCAGAATGACGGCAACACCACGCCCGCAGTGCTGGAACTGGAAGTGCGCGACAGTGGCATCGGCATCCATGCCGACGACCTGCAACGCCTGTTCAATCCGTTCATCCAGGCCAACCCGCACAGCCAGGGCGCCCGTGCCGGTACCGGCCTGGGCCTGGCCATCTGCCGCAGCCTGTGCGAAATGATGGGCGGCAGCCTGACCATCAAGAGCCTGGAAGATGTTGGCACCCAGGTGCGCCTGAAGATGCCGCTGCAGCGGATTGACGCCGCCCCACCCCCAGCGCCGCTCCTCGAGCACCTCGATGTGCCTGACCCGCGGCTGAACGTACTGGTGATCGACGACCACCCGGCCAATCTGCAACTGATGGCGCAGCAGCTCGGCTACCTGGGCCTGCCGCACGCCAGCGCCCGCGATGGCCGCGAAGGCCTGGCGGCCTGGCGCGCAGGCGACTTCGATGTGTTGGTGCTCGACTGCAACATGCCGCATATGAACGGATACCAACTGGCGACCGCCGTCCGTGCCGAAGAACGTCATGGCAAGCGGCTGCGCTGCACCATTCTCGGCTATACCGCCAACGCGCAGCCAGAGGTGCGCCGCCGGTGCCTGAGCGCCGGTATGGACGACTGCCTGCTCAAGCCGATCAGCCTGGGCACCCTCAGCCAGCACCTGGCGAGCATTCGTCCACGCCGCCAGCAAAAGCCCCGGCGCAAGCTTTACCATCTGGACGGCCTGGCTGCAGTGGTCGGGCATGACCCCGCCGACCGCCAGCGCTTCCTGCAGGCCTTGCAGCAAAGCCTGCAGGCCGACCTGGCCAGCTTGATGGCGCTGCATCCGGAGCATGACAGCGACGCCATTGCCGAGCAGGCCCACAAGGTGCTGAGTGCGGCCCGCATGCTGGAAGCCCCCGACCTGATGCAGGCCTGCGAGGCGCTGGAGGCCCGCGGCCTGCCCACGCACCAGTTGCGCCTGCGGCGCCAGGCACTGGCACGGCACATGTGCCGTGTAGAACGGGCTCTGGCCAAGGAGCTGGCCACCGGCGCATGCACTCAGGCAGGCAGCCAGACGTGTTAACTGGTAGACTGCGCGGCGTTATTACCTAAGAGGATTGTTTCATGGCCACAAACCGCTCCCGTCGTCTGCGCAAAAAACTGTGTGTCGACGAGTTTCAGGAATTGGGCTTCGAGCTGAACCTGGAATTCAAGGAAGATCTGGATGACCAGGCAATCGATGCTTTCCTCGATGCGTTCCTGGAAGAAGCGATGGACGCCAACGGCCTGGACTATGTAGGCGGTGACGATTACGGCCTGGTGTGCTCGGTCAAACGCGGCTCGGCCAGCGAAGAACAGCGCGCTGCCGTTGAAACCTGGCTGAAGGGCCGTAGCGAACTGACCAAGATCGAAGTCAGCCCGCTGCTGGACGCCTGGTACCCGGAAAAGCCGATCAACAAGGCTGAGTGATACCTGCCTGGCTTGATCGCTGAAAAGGCTGCCCTTGCGGGTGGCCTTTTTTATTGGCGGTGCTTTTCCGTCGAACGTGGCGCATCGTCGCTACGCTTGGGGCATAATGCGTACTCTTTCGTCGTGGGGCCATCATCTCTTACAGCCCCAATGCCCTTTTCCCTCGCCGCAGGGTATTTATCCATTATGATCAAAACGCTTCGTCCCTTCATTCTTGCAAGCCTGCTGTTGCCACTCGCATTGCCCAGCCAGGCCGCCGCCGTCAATACCACCCTGCCCGCCAAAGTGCAGCAGGCGCTCAAGGCCAACAAGCTGCAGGACACAGCCCTGTCGCTGGTAATGCTGCCGCTGGACGGCCCCGGCACGCCGACCGTGTTCAATGCCGATGTTTCGGTAAACCCGGCCTCGACCATGAAACTGGTCACTACCTACGCTGCCCTCGAACTGCTTGGCCCCACCTTCCAGTGGAAAACCGAGTTCTATACCGATGGCACCCTGAGCAACGGCGTGCTCAATGGCAACCTGTACCTCAAAGGGGGCGGCGACCCGAAGCTGAACATGGAAAAGCTGTGGCTGCTGATGCGTGACCTGCGCGCCAATGGCGTGCGCACCATCACCGGTGATCTGGTGCTGGACCGCAGCCACTTCGTGCAACCCAACCTGCCGCAGTTCAATGATGACGGCGGCGATGAAAACAAGCCGTTCCTGGTCAAGCCCGATTCGCTGCTGGTCAACCTCAAGGCCCTGCGCTTCGTTGCCCGCAACGATGGGGGCAAAGTCACCGTCGCGGTCGAGCCACCGATTGCCAGCATCCGTATCGACAACCAGGTCAAGGCGGTGGCTTCGAAGCAGTGCACTGGCGATGTGCGCTACAACCCGGTACCCCAGGCCGATGGCATCAGCGTAACCGTCAGTGGCCAGCTGGGTGACGGCTGCAACTCGCAGACCTACCTGTCGCTGCTCGACCACGCAACCTACGCCGCCGGTGCCGTGCGCGCGATCTGGAACGAGCTGGGCGGCAGCATCCAGGGTGGCGACCGCATCGAGAACGTGCCCAAGAGTGCTCGCCTGCTGGCCCGCGCCTTCTCGCCAGACCTGGTGGAAGTGATCCGCGACATCAACAAATACAGTAACAACACCATGGCCCAGCAGCTGTTCCTGAGCCTTGGCGCGCAGTTCCGCACCGATGCCGATGGCGACGATGCCCGCGCCGCCCAGCGCGTAGTGCGCCAATGGCTGGCGAAAAAGGGCATTACCGCACCGCACCTGGTGATGGAGAACGGCTCTGGCTTGTCGCGTGCCGAGCGGGTCAGCACCCGGGAAATGGCCCAGATGCTGCAGGCTGCCTGGAAGAGCCCCTACGCTGCCGAGTTCATGAGTTCGATGCCGCTGGTAGGCATGGACGGCACCATGCGCAAGCGCCTGAAGCGCACCGCCATGACCGGTGAGGGGCACATCAAGACCGGCACGCTGAACACCGTGCGGGCGATTGCCGGCTTCAGCCGCGACAGCAACGGCCATACCTGGGCGGTGGCAGCGATTCTCAACGACCCGAAACCGTGGGGTGCCTCGCAGGTGCTCGACCAGGTGCTGCTCGACCTGTATCGCCAGCCGAAGCTGGCAGGCAGCACCGCGGCCAACTGATTGGTCAGCCAGTACCGGCCCTTTCGCGGCAAAAGCCGCTCCCACAGGTACTGCACAGGCCTCAAGCGCTGTGAAGATCCTGTGGGAGCGGCTTTAGCCGCGAAAGGGCCAGTACCCACAACTGGCACCTATCAGGCGGATTCCCCTTCCACCCGGTCCCGCCCGGCCTGCTTGGCTGTATAGACACCCGCATCAGCCCGCAACAGCAAGGCATCGGCGCCCTCCCCCGGCCGCCAGCCCGCCACTCCAAAACTTGCGGTCACCTGGCCCACGCCGTCCACCGGCACCGTGCGCACCCCTTGCCACAACTCAAGCGCCAGCAGCCGCGCCTGCTCGGCATCGCTGCCCGGGCACAACACCATGAATTCTTCCCCACCCAGCCGGCAGAACACATCAGTACGCCGCAAGCGCTGGCCAATACGCTGGCACAAGCTGCGCAACACCCGGTCGCCCATGGCATGGCCGAAGCGGTCGTTGATGCATTTGAAATGATCGATGTCGAGCATGATCACGGCCAACGCCAGGCCGTCGCGCTGGGCGCGCTCCAGTTCGGCCTTGAGCCGGTCCTGGAAGTAGCGGCGGTTATGGATGCCGGTCAGCGAGTCGGTGACCGACAACGCACGCAATTCCTCCTCCACACCCTTGAGGTCGGAGATATCCGTCAGGTAGCCATGCCACAGGGTGCAGCCTTGCTCCCCCACCTCTGGCGTCGCTTCGCCACGGACCCAGCGCAGGCCGGCACGCGGCAGGCACACCCGGTATTCCTCGCGCCACGGCGCCAGGTGCTCGGCCGAGTAACGCACCGAGCGGCGCACGCGGTCCAGGTCATCGGGGTGGATGCGCTCGAACACCAGCGTGGCATCCTCGCGCAATTGCTGCAGGTCCACTTCGTAGATGTCGTACAGGCCTTGGCTGGCATAGGGAAAGCACGAATGGCCGTTGGCATCCAGGCGATACTGGTAAATGCCCCCCGGCACCTCGGCACTGAGCTTTTCCAGCAGCCGGTCGCGGGCCGCCAGCGCCTCGTGTACCCGACGCCGCTCGGTGACATCAATGCAGATGGCCAGGTAGCCAACCCACAAACCCTGTTCATCCAGCATGGCGGTAACCAGCATGTTGGCCACCAACTGGCTGCCATCGGCGCGCAACAAGGTCCATTCTCCAGGTTCAGCGCCATGCGCTTGCACCGTTTCGGCGAACATGGCCTGGCCACCGGCAATCGGGCGACCATAGCGCAGGCTCAGGGCATGACCGCGCTGGCTCAGTTCCTCGGGCAGCACCAGGTTCTCAAGGCGCAACTGGCCGATCGCCTCGCTGGCCGGGTAGCCGAACATACGCTCTGCGCCGGCATTGAAGGTACTGACCACACCTTTGAGGTTGGTAGCGATGATTGCCACCTGGGTCGCCGCATCCAGCACGCTGCGCAGCTGGTTGTGGGTGCCGCGCAGCGACTGCTCGCTGACCCGCAGTTCGGCGGTGCGCTGCTCGACCAGGGCCAAGGCGCGTTGGCGCTGGCTGAACAGGCTGTAGAGCAAGGCACTGAGCAGCAGGCTCAACAACCCACCCAGCAGGACCACCGCCAGCACTGCCGACGAACGATTGGCCTGCACGAACGCCAGGCTCGGCAGGATGCTCAACTGGAAGTGGTGATCGGCCAGGTGCAACTGCTGATTGCTGGCCAGCGACAAGGGGGCGACCTGGTTCAGCGAATCGAACATCACTTCCGGCCCCTGCAACCCGGACGGATCAACGATGCGCACCACCAGGTTTTCATCCGCCGCCACTGGCCGCCCATCACTGACCAGCTCGCGCATGCTCAGCAAGGCCGTCACATAACCTACTGCTGCGCCATGCGGATTAGCGTCGGAAAACACCGGCGCCACCAGCAGCAAGCCACGCGCGTACGATGGGATCTCGTACATGGCCAGGGGTTCGGACACCGCCATGCTGCCAGGCCCGAGTGCCCGTGCCAGGGCAGCCTGGGATGCAGCCTGGCCGGCAAGGTCCAGCCCATGAGGCAACCCTGGCATTTCACCAGATTGGGTATACAGCACAGGGAAGTAATGGTCGCGCAGCGGCGCAGGGCGCCATTGGCCTTGTGCGTCCTGGTCACGGATCACATAGGCCGTGCCTGAATGCTCACTGGCATGGCGCTCGAACTCGGTGCGTTGCGCGGCTTCGACACGCGGCGCCCAAGCGTAGGCCAGGGTGCGCTGCAGCAATGGCCGGGCGTAACCGTCAAATTCGAGCGAGGTGACTTCGTTGGAAAAGCTGAAGAACCGCCGCAGCCCATCCAGGCGCTGCTGCTGTTCATCAAAACGCTCGGCAATGCGGCTGAAGCGCTCGCTGGCCAGCAACTCGAAACGCTGGCGCAACTGCTGCTTGTAGAACGTCTGCGCGGCAAGCGCCAAGGCGGCCGTCAACAGGCCGCCCGCCACCAAAGCCACCAGCGCCACCGCCCAGGCGGACACCGCTTCTGTGCACAGGCCAAATAACCGCGCACGCACGCCACACTTTGACATACACCCATCTCGTCACGTCAGCGTCCTGCGGATTATCTCGCCCTCCTCACATTTATAGCTATTGGCCATTAGCCGCGCAATGTACCTCGTCGGCTCAACGCAATTGCAGGCGCCAGGCGCGGTGGATCCGGTTGTTTCGGGCAAAGTCCGGGTCCAGCGTCTGGGCGGTGATTTCTTCCACGGCATAGCGCGCCATCAGGTGCTCGTCGAGCTGGAACTTGCGGAAGTTGTTGGAGAAATACAACACGCCATCCGGGGCCAGGCGAGCCATGGCCAGGTCCAGCAGCTGTACGTGGTCACGCTGCACATCGAACACGCCTTCCATGCGCTTGGAGTTGGAGAAGGTTGGCGGGTCGATGAAGATCAGGTCGTAGCTGTCGCGGTTAGCTTCCAGCCATGCCATCACATCACCCTGCTCCAGGCGGTTGCGCTCGGAAAAGCCATTGAGCGCCAGGTTGCGCCGCGCCCAGTCGAGGTAGGTTTTCGACAAATCGACGCTGGTGGTGCTGCGTGCGCCGCCCTTGGCCGCATGCACCGAAGCCGTGGCGGTGTAGCAGAACAGGTTGAGGAAGCGCTTGCCGGCAGCCTCGCGCTGTATACGCATGCGCATCGGGCGGTGGTCAAGGAACAGCCCGGTGTCGAGGTAGTCGGTGAGGTTGACCAGCAGCTTGACGCCACCTTCGTTCACCTCCTGGAAGCGGCCCTCGGTGGCCTGGCGCTCGTACTGGCGGGTGCCGCTCTGCCGCTCGCGGCGCTTGAGCACTACACGCTGCGGCGAAATACCCAGTGCCTGGGGGATGGCTGCCAGGGCATCGAGCAGGCGCGATTGAGCCTTCTCCGGGTCGATCGAACGTGGCGCGGCGTACTCCTGCACATGCACCCAGTCGTGGTACAGGTCGACCGCCAGGGCGTACTCGGGCATGTCGGCATCGTACAGGCGGTAACAGTCAACCTGCTCGCGGCGGGCCCACTTGCCCAGTTGCTTGAGGTTCTTCTGCAGGCGGTTGGCAAACATCTGCGCCCCTTCCGACAGGCGCGCCGGCTCACTGGCTACCGGCGCTTGCTCACGGATTTCGGCGTTGTCAGCCTGCGCTTCGCGGCGCTCACCGGTCACGAACTGGTCGGGCTGCACCTTGAACAGCAGCAGCTTGCACGGCAAGGCGCCGTTCCAGAACGCGTACTGCTTGTGGCTGCGAATACCCATGCGCTTGCCCAGCTGCGGCGCGCCGGTGAACACCGCCGCCTCCCAGCCCATGCAGGCCTGGCGCAGGCGCTCGCCCAGGTTCTGGTAGAGGTACAGCAGGCTGGCTTCGTCACCCAGGCGCTCGCCATAGGGCGGGTTGCTGATGACCAGGCCTTTCTGGTTCTGGTCCGGGCGTGGCTCGAAGGTACTGACCTCGCCCTGATAGATTTTCACCCAGTCGCCCAGACCGGCGCGCTCGACGTTGTTGCGGCCCGGCTGGATCAGCCGCGGGTCGGCTTCGTAACCGCGGATCCACAGCGGTGGCTTGGCCAGGCCGGCCTGCGCCCGGGCCTGCGCCTCATCGTGTACCTTGCGCCACAGCGCCGGCACGTGGCCGAGCCATGCACTGAAACCCCAACGTTCACGCTTGAGGTTGGGCGCGATATCGGCAGCGATCATCGCCGCTTCGACCAGGAAGGTACCCACACCACACATCGGGTCGGCGAGTGCGCCGCCTTCGGCGGCAATGCGCGGCCAGCCCGAGCGGATCAGCACTGCTGCCGCCAGGTTTTCCTTCAGCGGCGCAGCACCTTGCTGCAGGCGATAGCCGCGCTGGTGCAGGCTGTGGCCGGACAGGTCGAGGGAAAGAATGGCCTCGCCACGGTCCAGGCGCAGGTGCACACGCACGTCAGGGTCGATCTTTTCCACCGACGGGCGCAGGCCTTCGCGGTTGCGCAGCTTGTCGACGATCGCATCCTTGACCTTCAGCGCACCGAAGTGGGTGTTGTCGATGCCCGAGCCATGGCCGCTGAACTCCACCGCGAGGGTGCCGTCGGCTGCCAGGTGGTCGGCCCAGTCAACCGCGTTGACGCCGTCATACAGGTCGTCGGCGTTCTTCATGGAGAAGCGCTTGAGCACCAGCAGCACCCGGTTGGCCAGGCGCGACCATACGCACAGGCGGTAGGCGGTTTCCATGTCGGCGGCGCCGCGAATGGCCGAGGTGTGCTCACGCACCTCGTCAAGGCCAAGGCCCTTGGCCTCTTCGGCAAGCAGGCTTTCGAGGCCTTTGGGGCAGGTGAGGTAGAGTTCGAAACGGTCCGACATGAGTATTCCAGAGCCTTGGGCTATTTGACTGACGAGGCGACGCATCGCCACGCGATGTTTGCCCGCATGCCTTTCCAGCAGGCGTGCGGGTGGCCGTTTCTGGCACATAAGCGTGCCGCGAAGGGCCGGGCCGCCTGACCGATCTGCGCTCGGCCAAGTGGCAAAGACAGCTTAGATCATCAGGCAGTACAAAAAATTCTGGCGATGGAGGGGCCTGTGTGACCCTTCGTCGCATTTCAAATTATTTCTGTCACCCGCGAGCAACGCTGGCGAAATGACGTCAATGATCAGCAAACCCTGATCATAGCGGGCTAAACCTCAAATAAGGTTAAGTCGCATTTATTTACTTATCCCCTGACCCTATGAAAGGTTACGTGCTTATGACAAATCGATCATTCACACCGTGACTCGCATTCGTTAGAACTGGTCTCAGGCCGCTTCGCAACGAGGCGGCACTTTCAGCTCGCCACGCCGGCAGCGAGCGCAAACCGGCAGAAAGACTCTGCCCGGCCTCAGAGAGGCCGACGGGACATTACAGTCAACAAGTGAGGGCAACACCCTATGAGAAGACTTAAGCGTGATCCGTTGGAAAGAGCATATTCACGTGGCTACCAATACGGGGTCACCGGCAAATCCCGCGAACTTTGCCCCTTCAATCTTCCTTCTGTTCGCCAAGCCTGGATCAACGGCTGGCGCGAAGGTCGCGGTGATAACTGGGACGGAATGACTGGCACCGCTGGCATCCATAGACTCAACGAAAATCACGCCGTTGGCTGATCGAGGACACTGAATTCGATTTACCATGCACGCCCCATCCGGGCGGCGGGCGAAGGCCCAGGGGCCCCTTGAAGGGGCCCTTTTTTTGCCTGTCGATCAAACCCGTGGCATTGCCGCGATAGCGTCCACCGCCTCGCGGATCAGTGCCGGGCCTTTATAAATGAAGCCCGAGTAGATCTGCACCAGGCTCGCCCCGGCGGCGATTTTCTCGGCAGCGTGGCGGCCTTCGGTAATGCCACCGGCAGCAATGATCGGCAGCTTGCCGCCCAGCTCGCCTGCCAGCACCTTGACGATGTGGGTGCTCTTTTCCAGCACCGGCGCGCCCGACAGGCCGCCCGCCTCGCCACCGTACGGCAGCTCCTCGACACCTTCACGACCCAGCGTGGTGTTGGTGGCAATTACCGCATCCATACCCGATTCCATCAGCGCGGCTGCGACCAGTGCGGTTTCTTCGTCGCTCATGTCCGGGGCAATCTTGATGGCCAGCGGCACGCGCTTGCCATGGGTAGCGGCCAGTTGCTCACGGCGCACGGCCAGGGCATCGAGCAGCTGCTTCAGCGAATCACCAAACTGCAGGCTGCGCAGGCCCGGGGTGTTCGGCGAACTGACGTTGACGGTGATGTAGCTGGCGGCGGTGTACACCTTGTCCAGGCAGATCAGGTAGTCATCGACGGCACGCTCGACCGGGGTGTCGAAGTTCTTGCCGATGTTGATGCCCAGCACACCGCTGTAGCGCGAGGCTCGTACCCGTTCGAGCAGGTTATCGACACCCAGGTTATTGAAGCCCATGCGGTTGATGATGGCCGTGGCCTCCGGCAGGCGGAACAGCCGTGGCTTGGGGTTGCCCGGCTGCGGGCGCGGGGTGACGGTGCCGATCTCGACAAAGCCGAAGCCCAGCTGGGCAAAACCGTCGATGGCCGCGCCGTTCTTGTCCAGGCCGGCAGCCAGGCCCACCGGGTTGGCGAAGTTCAAGCCCATGACCGAAACCGGCAAGGCCGCCGGCTGCTTGCACAGCATGCCGTTGAGGCCAAGGCGGCCACCGGCACCGATCAGGTCCAGGGACAGGTCGTGGGAAGTTTCCGGAGAAAGCTTGAACAGCAGCTGGCGGGCCAGGGTATACATGGGCGGGCAAGACTCGGGGGTGAGTGAGGGGGCGATTATAGCCACCGTGGCGCTGACAGGACAGTAAATCATGGGGCCACTGCAGGCCTGGCACATCGGTTGCACCGGTTTGGCCCACAGCCTAATCAGTACAGGCGAGGAACCTTGTGAACACTGCACCCCGAGCAACGCCCCTGGCCTGGGTCAACGGCAGCGATGCGCCCGAGAAGCCCAGCCTGAACATCGGCTACATGGCCCTGACCGACTGCGCCTCGGTGGTGGTCGCGGCCACCCAGGGCTTCGCCCAGCAACACGGCCTTACCCTCAACCTCAAGCGCCAGGGCTCTTGGGCGGGGCTGCGCGACAAGCTGGTCAGCGGCGAACTGGACGCCGCGCACTGCCTGTATGGCCTGGTCTACGCCGTGCATCTTGGCATTGGCGGCGTACCGGCCAGTGACATGGCGGTGCTCATGGGGCTGAACCAGAACGCCCAGGCGATCAACCTGTCCCCGGCCCTGCAGCGCAAAGGCGTGACCAACCCTGAAGCACTGGCGCGATTGGTGCACCAGCATGGCGCGCGCCTTACCTTCGCCCAGACATTCCCCACCGGCACCCACGCTATGTGGCTGTATTACTGGCTGGCCAGCCAGGGCATCCACCCACTGCGCGACGTCGACAGCGTGGTGGTGCCGCCGGCACAAATGGCCGCACATATCCAGGCCGGGCGCATCGACGGCTTTTGCGTGGGCGAGCCCTGGGCCGCCGATGCGGTTGCCAAGGGCCAAGGCTTCACCCTCGCCACCAGCCAGTCGATCTGGCCGGACCACCCGGAAAAAGTCCTGGCCTGTGCCCGCGCCTTTTCCGAGCAGTACCCCAACAGCGCCCGCGCCTTGATCAAGGCAATCCTCGCCGCCAGCCGGTTCATCGAGCAAAGCCCGGAAAACCGCCGCAGCACCGCGCAACTGCTCAGCGGCAGCGCCTACCTGGACACGCCGCTGGAGAGCATCGAGCCACGCCTGCTCGGCCACTACCAGGATGGCCTGGGCAACCACTGGCAAGACCGGCATGCCTTGCGCCTGTTCGACCATGGCCGGGCCAACCTGCCGTATCTGTCTGACGGCATGTGGTTCATGACCCAGTTCCGCCGCTGGGGCCTGCTGCGCGAAGACCCCGACTACCTCGACGTGGCCCGCCAGGTACAACAACTGGCACTGTACAGCGAGGCGGCGCAAAGCCTTGGCGTAGCGTGCCCTTCGCTGCCGATGCGCAGCAGCCTGCTGATTGACGGCAGCTGCTGGGACGGCAGCGACCCCTACGGCTACGCCCGCAGTTTCAGCCTGCATGCACTGGGCGAATTGCCCGGTGCCCGTGTCGGCGCGTGAGGGACCAATATGTTGCGCATCCTGCTGATTGACGACACCCAGCACAAACTCGGCCGCCTCAAGGCGGCGTTGATCGAGGCGGGCTTCGAGGTCACCGAAGCCCCAGGCTTGACCATCGACCTGCCCGCCTGCGTCGAAACGGTGCGCCCGGATGTAGTGCTGATCGACACCGACTCACCTGACCGTGATGTGATGGAACAGGTGGTGTTGGTCAGCCGTGACCAGCCGCGCCCCATCGTGCTTTTCACTGACGAGCACGATCCTGGGGTGATGCGCCAAGCGATCCAGGCGGGGGTCAGTGCCTACATTGTCGAAGGCATCCATGCTGCCCGGCTGCAGCCGATTCTGGATGTGGCCATGGCCCGTTTCGAAAGCGACCAGGCACTTAAGGCGCAGTTGGTGGCACGCGACCAGCAACTGGCCGAACGCAAACGCATCGAGCAGGCCAAAGGTTTACTGATGAAAATGAAAGACTGCAACGAAGAACAGGCCTACACCCTGATGCGCCGCCAGGCCATGAGCCGACAGCAGAAGCTGATCCAGGTGGCGGAGCAGATCATTGCCATGCACGAGATGCTCGGCTAGAAGCGCAGGCCGCTCCCACAAAGTCCGCTCTGCTCGATATTCCGAATTGGCCCGGCTCTTGCTGATGTATTTGCACCGGTAGCCAACGGCGGTTGCCCCACTTAAATCCCGACAAAGACGTCGCTCTCCCCTCCACCTTCCTGGAGTGGGTAGCGGCGTCTTTTTCGTTCCGTTGCATTGCCGAGTGAGGTGTTCGATGAGTACCAGCTTCTGGAAATCCGGGCATGTGCCCACGCTGTTCGCTGCGTTCCTGTACTTCGACCTGAGCTTCATGGTCTGGTACCTGCTGGGCCCGATGGCGGTGCAGATTGCCGGTGACTTGCAACTCAGTGCACAACAACGGGGCCTGATGGTAGCCATGCCGATCCTCTCCGGGGCGATCCTGCGCTTTGCCATGGGCGTGCTGGTCGACCGCCTGTCACCCAAGACCGCAGGGCTGATCGGCCAGGTGGTGGTCATCGTCGCGCTGGCGGCGGCCTGGCACTTCGGCGTACACAGCTATGAACAGGTGCTGCTGCTGGGCTTGTTCCTCGGCTTTGCCGGCGCTTCGTTCGCCGTGTCGCTGCCGCTGGCGTCGCAGTGGTACCCGCCACAACACCAGGGCAAGGCCATGGGCATTGCTGGCGCCGGCAATTCCGGCACGGTGTTCGCCGCCCTGCTGGCCCCGGCGCTGGCCGCCGGCTTTGGCTGGAACAATGTGTTCGGCTTTGCACTGATTCCGTTGACGCTGGCGCTGGTGGTGTTCGCCCTGCTGGCACGCAACGCCCCAGAGCGCCCCAAGCCCAAAGCAATGGCGGACTACCTCAAGGCCCTCGGCGACCGTGACAGCTGGTGGTTCATGTTCTTCTACAGTGTCACCTTCGGCGGCTTCATTGGCCTGGCCAGCGCCCTGCCCGGCTACTTCAGCGACCAGTACGGGCTGAACCCGGTCACTGCCGGCTACTACACCGCTGCCTGCGTGTTCGCCGGCAGCCTGATGCGCCCACTCGGCGGCGCCCTGGCCGACCGCTTCGGCGGCATCCGCACCCTGCTGGGCATGTACAGCGTGGCCGCCATCTGCATTGCCGCAGTCGGTTTCAACCTGCCGTCTGCCGCCGCCGCACTGGCACTGTTCATCAGCGCCATGCTGGGCTTGGGCGCTGGTAATGGCGCGGTATTCCAACTGGTGCCACAACGCTTCCGCCAGGAAATCGGCGTAATGACCGGGCTGATCGGCATGGCCGGCGGTATCGGCGGCTTCCTGCTGGCGGCAGGGCTCGGCACCATCAAGCAGCACACCGGCGATTACCAGCTGGGGCTGTGGCTGTTCGCCAGCCTGGGCCTGCTGGCGTGGTTCGGCCTGCATGGCGTGAAACAGCGCTGGCGCACCACCTGGGGCTCGGCTGCAATCACTGCAGCGCGGGTCTGAGGCACGCCGATGAGCCTGCAACTGAGCTTTGCCCAGGCCAGCGCCACCGGGCCGCGCGCGGAAAACCAGGACGCCCTGCGCCTGGTGACCCCGGCGCCAGAGCTGGCCGCCAGCAAGGGCTACCTGTTCGCGCTTGCCGACGGCGTCAGCCAATGCGCCGATGGTGGCCTGGCAGCACGCGCCAGTTTGCAGGCGCTGGCCCTGGACTACTACGCCACCCCCGCCACCTGGAGCGTGGCCCAGGCACTCGACCGCCTGCTGCTGGCACAGAACCGCTGGCTGCGCGCTCAAGGCAGCGGCCAGCCATTGTTGACCACCCTCAGCGCACTGGTACTGCGGGGCCGACGATTCACCCTGGCCCATGTCGGCGACTGTCGTGTTTACCGCTGGCACGCCGGGCACCTGCAGTGCCTGAGCGAAGACCATGTGTGGGACCAGCCGGGCATGCAGCATGTGCTGAAACGCGCGCTGGGCCTGGACCAACATCTGCTGGTGGATTACCTGGAGGGCGAGCTGCAGCCGGATGAGTGCTTCTTGCTACTCAGCGACGGAGTCTGGGCCAGCCTGGGCGACCAGCACATCCAGGCGGTGCTGCGTGAACAGCCCGACCTGCAACTGGCCGTCGACACGCTGGTTGCCAGCGCGCACCTCAATGGCAGCCAGGACAACGCCAGCGCCTTGCTGGTGAAGGTCGAGCAACTGGGCATGGCCAACCTCGGTGACACCCTGGCACAGCTGCAGCAATGGCCGTTACCCGGCCCCCTGCGCGAAGGCCAGGTGATCGATGGCTGGCTTACCGAACAGCTGCTGTCGCACAGCCGCCAGTCGCTGCTGTACCGGGTGCGCGACGGCCAAGGTCAAACCTGGCTGCTCAAGACCCTGCCTGGCGCACGCGATCAGGAGCCGAAGGCGGCGCAAGGGCTGTTGCTGGAAGAATGGTTCCTGCGCCGGGTCGCTGGCCGACATTTCCCCGAGCTGCATGCAGCCAGCCAGCGGCAACACCTGTACTACGTGATGCGCGAATACCCCGGCCAGACCCTTGCAACGCTGCTGGCCGAACACGGCCCGCTGCCCTTGCCACAGTGGCTGGAAATGGCCCGGCAACTGCTGCAGGCGGTCGGCGTGCTGCACCGGCGCAACCTGCTGCACCGCGATATCAAGCCAGACAACCTGCACCTGGGCAGCGATGGCCAGCTGCGCCTGCTGGACTTCGGCCTGGCCTACTGCCCAGGCCTGTCCGAAGACCCGCTGCACGACGTGGCCGGCACACCCTCGTACCTCGCCCCGGAAGCGTTCGACGGCCAACCGCCCAGCCCACGCCAAGACCTGTATGCCGTGGGCGTGACGCTGTACCACCTGCTGACCGGGCACTACCCGTATGGCGAGGTTGAAGCCTTCCAGCGCCCGCGTTTCGGCCAGCCAGTCAACGCCGCTCGCTATCGCCCCGACCTACCGGAATGGCTGCAGCACAACCTGCAACAGGCGGTAGCCACCGACCCGGCGCAACGCTTCGAAACGGCCGAACACTGGCTGCTGCTGCTTGAGCGCGGCGACCGCCAGGAGCTGCCCAGCCGGCCAAGGCCATTGCTGGAGCGCGAGCCGCTGAAGGTGTGGCGCACGCTGGCCCTGCTATCCCTGCTGTTCAACCTGATTTTGCTGCTCAGCCTGCTAAAAGGCTGAGCGCACCCTGCCGATGAGGAGTACCCCGATGAATGCAAAAGTCTGGCTGGTGGGTGCCGGCCCTGGCGACCCTGAACTGCTCACCCTCAAGGCGGTACATGCCCTGCATCAAGCCGCCGTAGTGATGATCGACGACCTGGTCAACCCGGCAGTACTGGAACATTGCCCCCAGGCCCGAGTGATCGCTGTGGGCAAGCGCGGCGGCTGCCGCTCCACACCACAGGCGTTCATCCAGCGCCTGATGTTGCGCCATGCTCGACAAGGGCGTTGCGTGGTACGGCTCAAGGGTGGCGACCCGTGTATTTTTGGTCGCGGAGGTGAGGAGGCGCTATGGCTGCAGGGGCATGGCATCGAGGTGGAGCTGGTCAACGGCATCACGGCGGGCCTGGCAGGCGCCACGCAATGCGGAATTTCGCTGACTTCACGCGGCGTCAGCCGCGGGGTGACGCTGGTGACGGCGCACACCCAGGACGACAGCGAGCCGAACTGGACGGCTCTGGCACAGGGCGGGACGACGCTGGTGGTTTACATGGGGGTGGCGCGGCTGGAGCAGGTACGCCAGGGCTTGCTGGCGGGGGGCATGGCACCGGGCATGCCGGTGGCGATGATCGAAAATGCCTCGATGCCGCAGCAACGTGAGTGCAGGAGCGATGTGCTGGGGATGGTAGAAGATGCGCGAAGGTTTGGCTTGCGTAGCCCGGCGATTCTGGTGATTGGGGAAGTGGTTGGGGAACAGCAGGCTCTGGAGCTTGTTTCAATCGCTGGCTGAATACCCGTCACTGCAGCACAACGCTACTCCTACAAGCGCTGTGCAGGCTGTGAGGCCTGTTAAATCCCAGGTAAAGAAAAACCCGGCCGAGGCCGGGTTTTTCATGAAACATCAGGCCAATTACTTGGACTGAGCTTCTACCTGAGCTTCAACGCGACGGTTGACAGCACGGCCTTCTTCGGTGGCGTTGTCAGCAACCGGACGGGTTTCGCCGTAGCCTACCGAGTCAACACGGGTAGATTCTACGCCGTACTGCTGGGTCAGGACTTGCTTGACAGCGTTGGCACGACGCTCGGACAGCTTCTGGTTGTAAGCGTCTGGACCCACGGAGTCAGTGTGACCTTCAACCACGGTGGTGGTTTGTGGGTACTGCTTCATGAAGTCAGCCAGGTTCTTGATGTCGCCGTAGCTGTTAGGCTTGACGACCGACTTGTCGAAGTCGAACTTGACGTCCAGCTCAACACGAACGACTTCGGCAACAGCCGGGCAGCCGTCGGCGTCAACGGTAACGTTGGCCGGGGTGTCTGGGCACTTGTCGACGTTGTCGCAAACGCCGTCGTTGTCGGAGTCGGAGCAAACTTCAGCAACTGGAGCTGGAGCGGCTTCGGCTTGCTTCGGGCTACCGCCGAAGTTCAGACCAACACCAACGCTTGGGGCCCACTCGGTGTCGCCCTGGTCGATGTTGTACTGAGCTTCTACGCCGGCACGGGCGTAGAACATGTCGGTGATGTACCACTTGGCGCCAGCGCCAACGTTGGCGAAGGTGGAGTGGTCACGACCGCCACGGCCGGTCTGGCCCAGCGACTGGTGCGAGAAACCAGCGGAAACGTACGGACGGATGGCGTCATACGGGTTGTTGAAGTGGTAAACGGCGTCCAGGGCGGTGTTCGAGCCCTTGATGTTCTTGCCGTCTTCGCCACGAGCGTTGTGAACTTCGTCGTAACCCAGGCGCAGTTCAACGTCGTCGGTCAGGAAGTAACCGATCGAGCCGCCGAACAGATTGCCGTCGTTCTTGAAGTCACGCTGGCTGTCGAAGAATTCTTTCTTGTAGAAGCCTTCGACTTCCACAGCGCCTGTGCCTTGTGCCATAGCGCCAATCGAGGTGGCGGCTACGAGCGAACCAATGGCCAAGCCCAAGGTGTTTTTCAATTTCATCCGTTAAATCCCCATCTGGTGATAGTTAAGCAGTCCCACCACAAACAAGGGGGACAACTCGACGGCAAGTCTAGCAGAACTCGCCGATTCGTTAGAGATATTTGCACGCCACTAAGTTTCATCAAGGCCGGCAAATTTCTCACGAAGCTTGTCTAGCGCACGCTTGTAGCGCATTTTCGTTGCGCTCAGGCCCATGTGCATGATGTCTGCAATTTCCTGAAATTCCAGCTCTGCGACAAAACGCAGCACCAGAATTTCCCGGTCAATCGGGTTCACATGCACCAGCCACTTGTCCAGCCCGCCTTTTTCTTCCGGCTTCGGGGCCTTGTCTTCGGACGCCTCTTCGATAGGGTCCAGACTCAAGGCATCCATCAGCCGGCGTTTACGGCGCTCCTTGCGGTACTGGGTGATGCACTCGTTGTAGGTGATGCTGTAGAGCCAGGTCTTGAACTTGGATTTACCCTCGAAGTTCTTCAGCCCGTACAGCACCTTGAGCATCACTTCCTGACAGACATCGTCCGCGTCACGGTCGTTCCCCAGATAACGCGCACAGACGTTGAACAGGGTCCGCTGGTAGCGCCGCATGAGCTCCTCATAGGCGCGGGTAACGTGGTACAGCTCCTCATGCGAACGCGCCACCAACTCTTCATCGGTGAGCTCGCGGGGGTCATAACGCATGGGCGGCGAATGAACTTTATTCAAAACGGATCTGGCCGACAGTCAGGTCAATGTCGCCGCGCGACCCCGTGGGTCGAATTTCGCGGCGGCATACATTAACAGCTTTTGTGCGGTTAGCGGCTATTGACGCGCTGCTCAAGCAGCTCGCGATTGGCCAGCGACACCAGTTCGCCATCATCGGTCAGCAGCGTTGTCTTGACCGTGCCGATTTCCTCGATATGCCCTTCGACCTCTCCAATTCGCACCTGCTGGCCGACCTGGTAGAGCTCACGCACGTAAATACCGGCCAGAATCTGCCCGGCAATTTCGCGGCTGCCAAGGCCCATTGCCAGGGCTACCGCCAGACCAACGGTAATCAGCCCGATGACGATCACGTGGTTCAGCAGGTCGGTTTTCACCTCCAGCTGGCTGATGGCAACCGAGATGCTGATGATGATCACCAGGCCCTGGGTAATACGCCCAAGGCCTGCCGAATATTCCAGGCCGATGCCTTCGGCGGCGCCGCGCACCAGCCCGTTGGCCACCTGCGCCAGCAGCACGCCGGCCAGCAACACCAAGGCGGCGCCGAACACTTTTGGCAGGTACAGGGCGAGCATGTCGAGGGTCGCGGAAACCCGCTCCAGGCCTAGCGACTCAGCGGCCGAGACGAGGAAGATGAGCAGCACGAACCAGTAGACAATCTTGCCGATCAAGGTCGAGATCGGCACCTGGATACCGACCCGGCCGAGCATCTTGGTGAGGCCGGTGCCGGCCATCAGGCGGTCAAGGCCAAGCTTGGCCAGCAGTTTGGACAATAGCGTGTCGAGCAGCTTGGCCACCACGAAACCGAGCAGCACCACGACCAGCGCGCCGAACAGGTTGGGGATGAAGTTCGCTACCTTGGTCCAAAGTGCAGTCATCGCGGCGACCAGGCTCTGGGTCCAGAGATCGAGTTCCATATTCAATCGGCCTTATCTGCTTTGCTGCCGGTGGCAGCGTTGCGGGAAGAGTGTCGACGCACCGGCGCGACATGCGCCGAGCCATTATTGACGGCAATCAGCAGCGCCTGGCTCCAGCGGCCAAGCAGGCTGAACAGATCGCCCGCGCCAACCTGGCGGTTGGCGGTTTTCAGCACGCGACCCAGGCAGGCAGCGTCATCCCGGTCATCGCGGTCATTGCCGGAGGGTGACGCCTTGAGCAGGTCACGCAGGGATTCTTCAAACGGATCGTGCATGGGCACCTCGCGCAGTGTCAGCAAGAGACGAGATGGCCGGGCAATGGGTCACACATCCGATTGGGACGAATGTTTCAAAATGAACACCTAGACCCATCGCAACCGCCGGAACATCCACCACTGCCCCACCGCCAGCCCAAGCACGACGATGCAGGCGAACAGGAAGCCATAGGGGTTTTCTGCCCCCGGGATACCGCCGACATTGATGCCCAGCAACCCGGTAACGAAACTCATGGGCAAGAAGATGCAGGTGATGATGCCAAAGCGGTACATGGTGCGGTTCATCCGCTCGCTTCGCCGGCGGTCTTCGCTTTCCAGCACCAGTGCGGCACGCTCGCGGGTCAGTTCCAGCTCTTCGAGGTAGCGGATCAGGCTGTTGTTCAGCTCGTTCCAGTAATCGGCATCGGCATCGGCAAACCAGCTCCATTTGCTGCGTGACAGCTGGGCGTAGATCTCCCGCTGCGGGGCCAGGAAACGCCTCAGGCCCGCTGCACGCCGGCGGATCTGCTGCAGGCTGCCGTTCTCCGGAGTGTACCGCTCGTCGGATTCGACCTTTTCTTCTTCCAGGTCGACCAGTTCGGACAGGTCGCTGACCAGGCCCTGGACCTTTTCAGTCAGCAGTTCGCCCATCAGCAGCAACAGCTCGGACGCCGACTTCGGCCCCCTGCCCTGCTCCAGCAACTGAAGCATCTCGTCACTGGCGCGCAATGGCCGCAAGCGCAGCGAGATGACCCGCTGCGCCTGGGCGAAGATGCGCACCGAGACCATGTCTTCGGGCTCTGCGCCCGGGTTGAGGTTGACCCCACGCAAAAACAGCAACAGCTGTTCGTCAGCCATGGACAGCAGGCGCGGCCGGGTGTTTTCTTCCAGCAGCAGCTCGCAGGCGAACTCGCTCAGGCCGCTGTCATGCAGCAGCCAGGTGCGGGTTTGTGGATGGCTGCGGTCCCAGTGCAGCCACAGGCTCTGCTCCGGTTGCAGCTGCAGGTCGTCCAGTTCAGTACGGGCAATCGAGCGCGCGCCGCCTTTACCATCGAGCACCAGGGCATGCACCAGCCCCCACTGCGCGTTGTCTTCCTCGAACATCAAAGCTCCATCAGCGCGTGCGGCGCATCACTCCGGCATTTTCAGCGGGCTTGGCGAGACCAGCACGCCATTGTTGTCGGCATATACGTACTCGCCCGGGCGGAAGGTCACACCGGCGAATGTCACCGCCACGTTGAGGTCGCCGATGCCGCGCTTGTCGGTTTTCATCGGGTGGCTGGCCAGGGCCTGTACGCCGACGTCGGTCTGGATCAATACGTCTACATCACGCACGCAGCCGTAGATCACCAGGCCTTCCCAACCATTTCTGGCGGCCTTTTCAGCGAGCATGTCGCCCAGCAGCGCGCGGCGCAGCGAGCCACCGCCGTCCACTACCAGCACCTTGCCCTTGCCGTCGAGTTCGACCTGCTCCTTGACCAGCGAGTTGTCTTCGAAGCACTTGATGGTGACGATCTGGCCACCGAACGAGTCGCGGCCGCCGAAGTTGCTGAACATCGGTTCCAGCACTTGTACCAGTTCCGGGTAGGCGTCACAGAGGTCGGGCGTTACGTAATGCTGCATGGGAGGCTCCTGTCAGTCACAACGAAAGCGGGTATCGGCCAAGGCTACACCTTGGAGGCTGTCGCAGTCACCAAGGACCAAACGGTCATCTTCAGCCTGTGCAGGCCTCTTCGCGGGCACGCCCGCTCCCACAGGGATATCACAAGACTTCAGTGCTGTGAAATCCCTGTGGGAGCGGGCGTGCCCGCGAAGAGGCCTGCACAGCTAATGCAGGATCAGCTGGCTGGCAAAGGCTCTACCGCCACAGTGGACGCATGCACCGGCAACAGCGGGTTGCGCAACCAGCGCTCCACCAGCGGCCACACCTGCACCTGCGCGGCCTTGCTCACCAGCATGTCGACGTGCCCGAAGGCGTCGAAGCCTTCTTCACGCCCCAGCCGCAGGAACTGCTTGCGCTCCCCCCCCAACTGCTCGAACAGCTTTCGGCAGGCCCACACCGGGTCCTGGAAGTCCCCCGCGCCGGCCACCGCCAGCAGCGGCACATCCACCTCTGCCAGCCCCGCCCACCAGTCGCTCTGCTTGTCGCCAAAGCGCCCGAACAGGCCGTGCCAGCGCATGCTCTCCAGCGCCAGGCCGATGGGCTCGTCCTCTGGTCCACGCTTTAAACGTGGCCCGGAAATCTGCCCCCAGCGCTTGAGCACCAGCTTCGCGCCCCAGGCCAGCGGTGGCACTTTCAGCGGCCAGTAGACGCGACTGATCTGGGTACCGAACAGCGCAACGCTGGCCACCTCCCCGGCAGCAAGAAAGCCACCACCCAAGGCTGCCGCAAGGGTAGTGCCGCCCAGGGAATGGCCAATCCAGTGTGGCGCCTGGCCCGACTGCTCGCGCACGAACGCGGCAATCAGCGGCAGGTCATCACGGGCATAGGCGGCTACGTTGTTGTGCTGCCAGGCGTGGTTACGTGGCGACAGGCCGTGGCCGCGCATTTCCGGGATCCACACATCGAAACCGGCACGGGCGAGATACGCACCCAGGCCAACCCCTTTGGGCGAGTACCAGAAACGCCGATTGGAAAAACTGCCGTGCAGAAGAATGACCGGCACACCCAGAGGCTGGCCCTGATCGGCCAGCCCCAGACGGGTAAGGGCAAGCTCGACGCTAGGGTCAGGGCCATTGCCGGCCTTGATCCGATACACGTCTTCGCTGAGGTCGCCGCGCCGCTCGGCACTGAGCAGGGCCACGGGAAATAGAGTGCTGCTGCTTTGCATAAGGTTGCTTGGTGCACAAAAAAGGGCGGGAACCATTACTGGAACACGCCCTGGAAAAAACCAGGCGGGGGTACGCCAGACGTCCCCCCGCGTTTTACCTCGTCAGGCTGCGCCCTGGCCCTCGGCCAGGAAGAACCAGGTCTCGAGTACCGAGTCCGGGTTCAGCGACACGCTCTCGATGCCCTGCTCCATCAGCCACTTGGCCAGGTCCGGGTGGTCCGATGGGCCCTGACCGCAGATGCCGATGTACTTGCCGGCCTTGTTGCACGCGGCAATGGCGTTGGCCAGCAGCTTCTTCACCGCAGGGTTACGCTCGTCGAACAGGTGGGCGATGATGCCCGAGTCACGGTCCAGGCCCAGAGTCAGCTGGGTCAGGTCGTTAGAGCCGATCGAGAAGCCGTCGAAGTACTCAAGGAACTCCTCAGCCAGAATGGCGTTGGACGGCAGTTCGCACATCATGATCACGCGCAGGCCGTTGTCGCCACGGGACAAGCCATTTTCGGCGAGCAGGTCGACTACCTGGCTGGCTTCGCCCAGGGTACGCACGAACGGCACCATGATCTCGACATTGGTCAGGCCCATCTCGTTGCGTACACGTTTCAGTGCACGGCACTCGAGCTCGAAGCAGTCACGGAACGATTCGCTGATGTAACGCGACGCACCGCGGAAGCCCAGCATCGGGTTTTCTTCTTCGGGCTCGTACAGTTTGCCGCCGATCAGGTTGGCGTACTCGTTGGACTTGAAGTCCGACAGGCGCACGATGACCTTTTTCGGGTAAAAGGCCGCAGCCAGGGTGCTGATGCCTTCGACCAGCTTCTCGACATAGAAGCCGACCGGGTCGCTGTAGCCGGCAATACGCTTGTCGACGCTGTCCTTGAGCTCCGGCGGCAGGCCTGCGTAGTTGAGCAGCGCCTTGGGGTGCACCCCGATCATGCGGTTGATGATGAATTCCAGGCGCGCCAGGCCGACACCGGCGTTGGGCAGCTGGGCAAAGTCGAACGCACGGTCGGGGTTGCCGACGTTCATCATGATCTTGAATGGCAGCTCCGGCATGGCATCAACCGAGTTCTGCTTGATGTCGAAGCCCAGCTCGCCCTCGAAGATGAAACCGGTGTCGCCTTCGGCGCAGGACACGGTCACACCCTGGCCGTCTTTCAGCAGCTGGGTGGCGTTGCCGCAACCGACCACGGCCGGAATACCCAGCTCACGGGCGATGATCGCCGCGTGGCAGGTACGGCCGCCGCGGTTGGTAACGATGGCACTGGCGCGCTTCATCACCGGTTCCCAGTCCGGGTCGGTCATGTCGGAGACCAGCACGTCGCCCGGCTGGACCTTGTCCATTTCCGATACGTCGTTGATCACGCGCACCTTGCCGGCGCCGATGCGCTGGCCGATGGCGCGGCCTTCGACCAGTACGGTGCCTTTTTCTTTCAGCAGGTAACGTTCCATGACGTTGGCGCTGGAACGGCTCTTCACCGTTTCCGGGCGTGCCTGCACGATGTACAGCTTGCCGTCGTCACCGTCTTTGGCCCACTCGATGTCCATCGGACGCTGGTAGTGCTGCTCGATGATCATGGCCTGCTTGGCCAGTTCATTGACTTCGTCGTCGCTCAGGCAGAAGCGCGCACGCTCGGCACGGTCGACTTCGACAGTCTTGACCGAACGGCCGGCCTTGGCTTCTTCGCCATAGACCATCTTGATGGCCTTGCTGCCCAGGTTGCGACGCAGGATGGCCGGGCGGCCGGCCTGCAAGGTTTGCTTGTGCACGTAGAATTCGTCAGGGTTGACCGCACCCTGCACCACGGTTTCGCCCAGGCCGTAGGCGCCGGTGATGAACACCACGTCGCGGAAGCCCGACTCGGTGTCGAGGGTGAACATCACGCCTGCAGTACCGGTTTCGGAGCGGACCATGCGCTGCACGCCGGCCGACAAGGCCACCAGCTTGTGGTCGAAGCCCTGGTGCACGCGGTAGGCGATGGCGCGGTCGTTGAACAGCGAGGCGAACACTTCCTTGGCCGCGCGGATCACGTTGTCTACGCCACGGATATTAAGGAAGGTTTCCTGCTGGCCGGCGAACGAGGCGTCCGGCAAGTCTTCGGCGGTGGCCGAGGAACGCACGGCAACGGCCATGTTGTCGTTGCCAGCGGCCATTTCGGCGAAGGCGGTTCGGATTTCCGAATCCAGACGCGGAGGGAACTCGGCTTCCATGACCCACTGGCGAATCTGGGCGCCGGTTTTGGTCAGGGCATTGATGTCATCCACATCCAGCGCGTCGAGCGCGGCGTGAATCTTGTCGTTCAGACCACTCTGTTCGAGAAAATCGCGGTACGCCTGCGCCGTAGTGGCAAAGCCGCCCGGCACCGATACACCAGCACCGGCAAGGTTGCTGATCATCTCGCCCAGGGATGCGTTCTTGCCCCCCACATGCTCTACATCATGGACGCCGAGCTTATCGAGGGAAACTACGTACTCTACCAAGGTGATCTCTCCACTAACTGTGTTGGAAAAGCTCAAAAAGGCGCCCGCCTGTCTTCAGTGACTTGGCCGGGCGTTTGTGGCCTGTACCTGGAAAATAAGTGAGAATGCCGACAGCCGCATTCGGCAAACCGAACTTATCATATCCAAGAATCGTCATCAGCTTAAGGCCCAGATCGCAAATGAAACGAACCGCGTTCTTCATCTCCGACGGCACCGGTATCACTGCCGAAACCCTGGGCCAGAGTTTGCTCGCGCAATTCGAGAGCATTCCGTTCAACAAATTCACCCGTCCGTACATCGATTCGCCAGACAAAGCGCGGACCATGGTCCAGCAAATCAACGCTGCGGCCGAGCGTGACGGGGTGCGCCCGATCATCTTCGACACCATCGTCAACCAGGACATCCGGGAGATCCTGGCGACGTCGAACGGCTTCATGATCGACATCTTTTCTTCGTTTTTATCCCCGCTAGAGCAGGAATTGACCGCCCATTCGTCGTATTCCGTGGGCAAATCGCACTCGATCGGCGGCAATTCCAACTACATGGAACGCATCGAGGCGGTGAATTTCGCCCTGGACAACGACGACGGTGCGCGCACCCACTACTACGACAAGGCCGACCTGATTCTGGTAGGTGTGTCACGCTGCGGCAAGACCCCCACCTGCCTGTACATGGCCATGCAGTTTGGCATCCGCGCCGCCAACTATCCGCTGACCGAAGACGACATGGAGCGCCTGCAACTGCCGGCTGTGCTGAAAAAGCACCACAGCAAGCTGTTCGGCCTGACCATCGACCCAGACCGCCTCACCGCCATCCGCCATGAACGCAAGCCCAACAGCCGCTATTCCAGCTTTGCCCAGTGCGAGTTCGAAGTGCGTGAGGTAGAGAGCCTGTTCCGGCGGGAGAACATACCCAACATCAATTCCACGCATTTTTCGGTGGAAGAGATTTCGGCGAAGATCCTGGTGGAAAAAGGGGTGGAGCGGCGGTTCAAGTAAGCAGTCTGTAGACCGGCCGACTGACACGGTCCCGGTAGGAGCGGCCTTGTGCCGCGAAAGGGCCGCATAGCGGCCCCGGCGATATCAGCCTGAGGCGTAAATTGTGGGGGCGCTTCGCACCCCTTTCGCGGCACAAGGCCGCTCCTACAGGGACCGTGGAATGACCAAGTAAAAAGCCCCGGCATCACTGCCGGGGCTTTGTTTTACCTCACCATAAGGCTCAGGACGGCACCACCGTCGCCTGCCCGCTCATGGCCAGGTCGACCAGCTCGCGGTTGGCCACCGCGTACATCGCATAGTCGGTGCCGGTGGCATTGCGCAGGTCGTCCAGCATGGCACGCCAGCGCTCTACCATCACCCGATGCTGCTCGGCCCACAGTGCCACGCGGGCGTCCATGTCATCCGGCGCATCGGCCATCTGCAGCACCGAAATGGTGATCGCCCGCTGCTGCAGGTCGATGTCGTCGCGGAAGGCTTCGCGGGCCAGCGCCTGCCAGTTGTTCTCCACCGGCAAGTTGCTGATTTCCTGCAGGTACCAGGTCAGGTCCAGCGAGCTGCCCACGGCGAAGAACGCCTTGGCCACCTGGGCCGGGTCGTGACCGGTGACGTCGGCCGCTTCGATGATCGGCAGCAGGGTGTACAGGTGGCTGGTACCCGCCACCATGCGCGCCAGCAGTTCTGGTACACCCGCGTCGACAAAGCCCTGGTAGCGCACCATCCAGCGTTCGCGGGTCGGGCCTTCGAGCAGCTCATCGAGCTTGAGCCCGAGTTGCGCGATCTTCGGCCCAAAGTGCGCGGTATCACGCCCGGCGTCCTGCTCGTTGCGGCGGCTGCGCAGGAACCAGCGCGTGGCACGGCGGCCCAGGCGCATCAGTTCGTCCATCAGGGTGAGCTGGATTTCTGCCGGCACCTGGTAGTCCAGTGCCTCGATCTGGCGGAACCAGTGCGGCAGGTGGAAGATGTCGCGCACGATCACATAGGCCCCGGCCACGTTGGCCGGGCTCATGCCAGTCGACTCCTTCAGGCGCTGGACGAAAGTGATGCCCATGTTGTTGACCAGGTCGTTGGCGATCTGGGTGCTGACAATTTCGCGCTTCAGGCGGTGGCGGCGCATGGAGTCGGCAAACTTGCTCACCAGCGACGGCGGGAAGGCGGTTTCCATGTCGCGGGTCAGGTAGTCGTCGTCCGGCACCAGCGACTTCAGCAGCTGTTCCTTGAGGTCGATCTTGCTGTACGAAATCAGCACCGACAGCTCGGCGCGGGTCAGCCCATGGCCAGCAGCCAGGCGTTCGGCCAGTTGCTCTTCGGACGGCAGGAACTCGATGGCGCGGTCCAGCTTGCCACGGGCTTCCAGGTCGGCCATCAGGCGCTTGTACTCGGCAATCCGCTCACGGGCACGGCGAGCCGCCAGCGACAGCGCCTGGGTCTGCTTGTAGTTGTTGCCCAGCACCAGGCCGGCCACTTCGTCGGTCATGCTGCCGAGCAGCTGGTTGCGCTGCTTCTCGGTCATGTCGCCACCCTGCACCACTTCGTTGAGCAGGATCTTGATGTTGACCTCGTGGTCGGAACAGTCCACGCCGCCGGCGTTGTCGATGAAGTCGGTGTTGGTGGCGCCGCCGTTCAGGCCGAACTCGACCCGGCCAAGCTGGGTCATGCCCAGGTTGCCGCCCTCGCCCACCACCTTGCAGCGCAGTTCGTTGCCGTTGACCCGCAGCGCGTCGTTGGCCTTGTCGCCGACATCGGCGTGGCTTTCGGTGCTGGCCTTCACGTAGGTACCAATGCCGCCGTTCCACAGCAGGTCGACCGGTGCCTTGAGCAGCGCGTTGAGCAGCTCGGTCGGGGTGAGGCGGTCGGCTTCGATGGCGAAGCGCTCTTTCATCTGTGGGCTGATGGCGATGCTTTTGGCGCTGCGCGGGAAGATCCCGCCGCCTTCGGACATGATGCTGGTGTCGTAGTCGCTCCAGGCCGAACGCGGCAGGTCGAACAGGCGCTTGCGCTCGGCAAAGCTGGACGCAGGCTCCGGGTTCGGGTCAATGAAGATGTGCAGGTGGTTGAAGGCTGCCACCAGTTGCAGCTTGTCGGACATCAGCAGGCCGTTGCCGAATACGTCGCCGGCCATGTCGCCCACGCCGATCACGGTGATCGGGTCTTCCTGCACGTTGATGCCGCGCTCGCGGAAGTGGCGCTGCACGCCCACCCAGGCGCCGCGTGCGGTAATGCCCATCTTCTTGTGGTCGTAACCGGCCGAACCGCCCGAGGCAAAGGCGTCGCCCAGCCAGAAGCCATAGTCGATGGCGATGCCGTTGGCGATGTCGGAGAAGGTTGCCGTGCCTTTGTCGGCCGCCACCACCAGGTACGGGTCGTCATCGTCATGGCGCACCACGTTGGCCGGTGGCACCACGCCGCCGTCCTTGAGGTTGTCGGTGATGTCGAGCAGGCCGGAAATGAAGATTCGGTAGCACGCCACGCCCTCGGCGGCGATCTCGTCACGGCCGCCACCCAGTGGCAGGCGGCGCGGCAGGAAGCCGCCCTTGGCGCCAACCGGCACGATGACCGAGTTTTTTACCTGCTGGGCTTTTACCAGGCCCAGTACTTCGGTACGGAAGTCCTCTTCGCGGTCGGACCAGCGCAAGCCGCCACGGGCGACGTTGCCAAAGCGCAGGTGCACGCCCTCGACGCGCGGTGAATAGACGAAGATTTCGAACTTGGGCACCGGCTTGGGCAGTTCGGGGATCAGCTTGGGGTTGAACTTGAAGCTGAAATACGACTTGTTCTGGCCATTGGCATCCGGTTGGTAGAAGTTGGTGCGCAGGGTAGCCTTGATCAGGTCCAGGTAGCGGCGCAGGATGCGGTCTTCGTTGAGGACCTGCACGTCGTCCAGCGCGGTCAGGATCGCTTGTTCCAGGCGCAGCTGCTTGTCGTCCAGGTCTTCCTGGGTGAGCTTGCGGGCCAGGTAGAAGCGGGTCTTGAACAACCGGGTCAGCTCGCGGGCGATGTCGGTGTGGTTGTTCAGGGTGCTGGCGATGTAGCCCAGGTCGAAGCCCAGGCGGATCTGCTTCAGGTAACGGGCGTAGGCGCGCAGCAGCGCCACGTCGCGCCATGGCAGGCCGGCAGTGAGCACCAGGCGGTTGAAAGCGTCGTTCTCGGCATCGCCGCGCACGATGTGGATGAAGGCGTCCTGCAGGGTGTCGTTGAGCTGCTGGATATCCAGGCTCAGGCCTTCGCTGTAGGTGAAGGCGAAGTCGTGGATCCAGTACTCGCGGCCATTGGCATGGCGCAGGCGGTACGGGAACTCGCCGAGCACACGCAGGCCGAGGTTTTCCAGGATCGGCAGCACGTCAGACAACGCCAGGGGCGTATCGGCGTGGTACAGCTTGCAGTGCAGGATACGCTCGCCAACCTGGGTCAGCGGCTGGTAGAAGCTCATCGCCAGCGGCTTGCTTTCCGACAGGTTCAGCACGTGCTGCAGGTCGACCACTGCCGAGTGCGCGGCGAAGCGCTCACGGTAGCCGGCCGGGAAGCCCTTGGGGAAATCGGCCAGGATGTTGGTGCCCTGGGCTTCACCGAAGTTCTCGACCACCAGCGTCGAATAGTCGTCATGCCACGAGCGGCAGGCCTGGATAACTTCGCGTTCCAGCTGCTGCGGGTCGATGTCGATGCGGTTTTTCGGGTCTACGCGCAAAATCAGCTGCACGCGTGCCAGCACCGATTCGGAGAAGAAGGTCCAGAACTCGCAGTCGCTGGCCTTCAGGCGCTCCATCAGCACTTGCTGAATCTTCTGCCGTACTTCGGTGGAGTAGATCTCCCGCGGCACATAGGCCAGGCAGTAGCAGAAGCGGCCGTACGGGTCCTTGCGCAGGAACACGCGGATCTTGTTGCGTTCCTGGATCTGCACGATCGCCATGACGGTGGTGAACAGCTCGTCGATCGGCGTCTGGAACAGGTCGTCGCGCGGCAGCACTTCCAGTACCTGAGCCAGTTCCTTGCCCAGGTGGGCCTTGGCGTCGAAGCCCGAGCGGCGCTCGACTTCAGCCACCTTCACGCGGATATACGGAATGGCATGCACGCTCTCGCCATACACCGACGAGGTGTACAGGCCCATGAAGCGGTGTTCCTTGATGACTTTGCCGTCGGCGTCCAGCTGGCGGATCGACACGTAGTCCGGGTAGGCCGGGCGGTGCACGCGGCTGGGCAGCGCGGCCTTGGCAAACGACAGCAGCAGCGGTTCGTTGAGGTAAGCCACGGCGTAGTCTTCGATGCGCAGCTCTTCGGCCGTCAGGCCCACGCGCAGGCGGCGCGGCAGGCCGAGGAACGACTGCTCGTCGTAGACCATCTGGCCGCCGTCGGCGTCGCCCTTGACGGTGAATTCTTCATAGCCCAGGAAGGTGAAATGGTTGTCCAGCAACCACTCGAGGAACGCTTTGACCTCGCCCTTCTCGTTCTGGGCTGGGCCAAAGGCGGTCTGTTCAACCTGCGCCACCACTTCACGCAGCTTGGCCTTCATCGGTTCGAAGTCGGCCACGGCCACCCGTACCTCGGCCAGCACCTGCTCGATCTCGCGGGTCAGCACGGTCAGCTCGGCAGCATTGGCGCAGCGGTCGATCTCCAGGTACATCAGCGACTCATGGCGCACGCCTTCGCCCTGGGTGCCCTTGGGCAGCAGCTCCAGCAGCTCGCCCTTGGCGCCGCGGCGCACGCTGAGCACTGTGGTCTGCAGGGTGTGGATGCTGTAGCCGCGGCGGTTGAGCTCGGTGCGCACAGAGTCGACCAAAAACGGCAGGTCGTGGTGCAGCACCTCGACCACGGTATGGGTCGACTGCCAGCCATTGCGTTCGTAATCGGGGTTGTATACGCGTACTTGCGGGTATTCGGGGTCGAAACGCTCGATGATGCGCCAGGCTGACAGTGTGCAGCCGGCCAGGTCGGAAAGCCTGCGCTGGGTGAGTTCGTCCAGAGAGATGATGCCGAAGAACTGCTCGGCGAACAGCGCCACTTGTGGCAGGGACTGTTCGCTGATGTGCTGCGCCAGGGCCGCTTGCAGTTGATGCTGGAAGTCGGCTTTGCTGGCTGCGGTGAAGAACGCCATCTGTGGTACTCCGCTTGGGCTTTGTAATAGTTGAAGCGTCGCTGCGTGCGCCGTGTACGGATCAACGATAGCCAACCCGTGGCAAGGCGGACGGTAAAACCAGGCGTTGAACGTGCGCGGGCACGCCCAGGGCTCGCCGAAGCTTAACGACTGATCGGTCATCAACGCTTGCAGCGCTGCGACAATTTCGGTCAAGGGGCGGTAACTTTACGTTTATGCCTGTACGCAAGACTGTCAGAATTCCCTTCCGTTTCCTTTGATCCGAGCCTGCTCATGCAAATCAACACCGCCCTGCTGTTCGCCACCCCTTGCGATGACGAGGAAGACAACATGGCGACCCTGTGCTGCCACAGCGACAAGGGACAGATGTTCCTGCTTACCCGCTACCCGGACGAAGACACCGTCGACCTGACCTTGGATGATGAGCCGTCGACGCTGGATGGGCTGAAAGTGACGCTGAGTGCCAAGCGCCTGCTGATCGAAGTGGCGGCCGGCGACCAGGATGCGCTGAAGGGGGACGAGGTGCTGGAGATCAACCTCACCAGCGACCTGAGCGACCTGGACGAAGTGAAGCAAACCCTGGAAAACATCCTGACCGGGACCGGGACCTTCGTCTGCGAACTCTGAACCGCAGATTGCACATAGGGCCGACCTTTGTTGCCTGTACTGGCCTCATCGCCGGCAAAGGCAGCACAAATCCCTTGGGAGATTCAGGCGCTAGCGCAATGCTGCCTGCATCGCTTTGGCCTGCACCCGCAGCGCCTCGCAAAACGGCTCCACCGCTGCCGATGCCGGCCGGTGGTCGGGGCGTATCAGCATGACCTGGTAGGGCACCGACACCCGCAGCCTGCGGATCGGCAAACCGCCCTGGGCCGCCTCCAGGCCGCTCAGCGGGTTGATGATCGCCACCCCAAGGCCTTGCCTGACCATCGCGCACACCGAGGCGGCACTGGTGGTCTCGATCACCGTGCGGCGGTTCACCCCCGCCGCGCGAAAGTGCTGGTCCAGGCGCTGGCGGTAGGTGTCCAGGCTGGCCAGGTTGATGAAATCGACCTCATGAAAGTCGCTTAGCTCCAGCTCGGCCTTGGCCTGCAACGGGTGATGCTCGGGCAGCACGCACACCATGTTGGCGCTGAACAGCAATTCGCCATAAGCGCCGCGTGGTATCTGCTCGATTTCGGTCAGGCCAAGATCATGCTGCTGGGCAACCAGTGACTCCTCCAGCAACGGCGACTCCTGCGCCACGATGCTCACGCTCACACCGCGGTGCTGCTGATGGAAGCGCTGGCAGGCCTTGGGCAGCAAGGTCTGGGAGAACAGCGGCAGGCAGGTGATGGCCAGCCGTCCCTGCTCGAAATTGCGGATGGCCTGGGCAAAGCGATCAATGCGCTCCAGCCCGACGTAGGCACGCTCGACCTCTTCGATCAACAGCAGCGCCTGGGCCGTCGCCACCAGGCGCCCACCCTCGCGCTCGAACAGGTTCAGGCCAGTCACCTGCTCCAGCCGCGCCAATTCGCGGCTGACAGTGGGCTGCGAGGTGAACAGCAAGCGCGCCGCACCGGTGACACTGCCAGCGGCCATGATGGCGCGGAACACTTCAATGTGGCGGACGGACAGTTTCACGGCAGCACCCGGTGAGTCGACAATGGGTATATCAGATATGAATGACTGGCAGAAAAATAGCTATTTTTCTGAATTCCCGCTTTGATTCATCCTCGTGGCCTTCCTTATACGAGTAGCTCCACCATGACCGTACCCTTCACCCTTCTGGCCGAGGCGGTTCGCCAGCACGGCTCGCCCCTTTGGGCGTACGACGCCAGCACCATCGCCGAGCGTGTCGAACAGCTGAACGTATTTGACACCGTACGCTTCGCCCAGAAAGCCAACCCCAACCTGCATGTGCTGCGCCTGATGCGCGCCCACGGCCTGGTGCTGGATGCCGTGTCGCTGGGTGAAATGGAGCGGGCCTTCGCTGCGGGTGCGAGCGTGGACGGTGACCCTGCCGGCGTGGTGCTGACCTGCGACGCGCTGGACCGGCCAACCCTGGAGCGCGTGGTGGCAGAGAAGATCGAAGTCAACGCCGGCTCCATCGACATGTTGCGCCAACTGGGTGAACGCTCGCCCGGCCACCGCGTGTGGATCCGCATCAACCCGGGCTTCGGCCATGGCCACAGCCGCAAGACCAACACCGGCGGCGAAAACAGCAAGCACGGCATCTGGCACGAAGAGCTGGACGAGGCGCTGGCGTGCATCAAGACTCATGGCCTGCACCTGGTGGGCGTGCACATGCACATTGGTTCCGGGGTGGACTATCAGCACCTGGAGCAGGTGGCCCGCTCGATGATCGAACTGATCGGCCGCCTGGGCGTGGATATCGAGGCGTTCTCCATCGGCGGCGGGCTGTCCACCCCTTACCGCAGCACCGACAAGCCGGTCGACCTGCAACGCTACGCCCAGACCTGGGCGGTGGCACGCAAGGAAATCGAAGCGATGCTGGGCCACCCCGTACGCATGGAAATCGAGCCAGGGCGCTTCCTGGTGGCCGAGTCGGGCTATCTGGTGGCCGAAGTGCGTGCCGTCAAGCAAGTGGGCCGCAATACCTTCGTCATGATCGACGCCGGCTTCAACGACCTGATGCGGCCGGCGATGTACGGCGCCTACCACGGCATGACCCTGCTCGACGCAAACGGCCAGCCGGTGGACCGCCCACGGCAGCCGACTGTCGTGGCCGGGCCATTGTGCGAATCGGGTGACGTGTTCACCCAGGATGACCAGGAACTGACCCCGCAGGACCTGCCCCAGGCTCAGGTGGGCGACCTGCTGGTGATCCATGATGCCGGCGCCTACGGCGCATCGATGTCGTCGAACTACAACAGCCGGCCGTTGCTGCCGGAGTTCCTGATCGAAGACGGGACGCTGCGAATGATTCGCCGGCGGCAGACGGTGCAGGACCTGCTGAGCCTGGAGGCCGGGTTCTAACAACGTATTCAATGTGCGCACGCTGCCTTTGTGTGAGCAACTGCCTTGCTCAAGATCCAGAAGCTGGCGCAACCTCAGTGGGAGCGGGCATGCCCGCGAACACCGGCAGAGCCGGTGCCATCCACCGTGTTGCCTGTTTCGCGGGCACGCCCGCTCCCACAAGGATGTGTGCATGCACACGATCCTTGCAATCAGCCTGCCCTACCATGACAATGCGATCAATTCCCATTAATATTGCGGTCTTGACGCATGTCGACGCTCGATCCTCAGGCCCTGCACCAGCTGTACAGCGAAAACAACAGCTGGCTGAAGGGCTGGCTGCGCGCCCGCCTGGGCAACGCCGCCGATGCCTCCGACCTGGCCCACGACACGTTCTTGCGGGTAATGACCGCACGTAATCCGTTGCCGATCCGCGAGCCGCGCAGCTACCTCAGCGCTATCGCCCGCGCGCTGCTGATCGACAAAGCCCGCCGCCGCGCCATCGAAAAAGCCTACCTGCAAGCCCTGGCCTTGCGCCCGGAGCCGGTAGAGGTATCGCCGGAAGTGCGCTTGTCGATCATCGAAATGCTGGTGGCCGTGGACACCCTGCTCGATGAACTCGGCGCCAAAACCCGCGCCATCTTCCTCGCCGTTCAACTGGAAGGCTTGACCTACGGTGCTACGGCCGAGCGCTTCGGTGTGTCGGTTACCACCGTGAAGAACCACCTGATCAAGGCGATGACCCGTTGCCTGCTGGTAGTCGAAGGCTGAGGGCGATGGATCTCAAGACACTCGAAGCCGCTGCCACCTGGTATGTGCAGCTCAACGATGGCGCCAGCGACGAGGCCCGCACCTACGCCTGGCGGCAGTGGCTGCAGGCCAGCCCGCAACATGCTGCCGCCTGGGCGCGGGTAGAAAAACTGCAGCAGCAATGGGCCATGGTGCCGCCACAGGCAGCGCTGTCCAGCCTGGGCGCGGCACAAGCACAGCGGCGCGATGTGCTGAAGGTGCTGAGCCTGTTGCTGGCCATGGGCGGCGGTGGCTGGCTGGCAGCCGAGCAGGTGCCCTATCGCGCAATGCTGGCCCAACAACGCACCCGTGGCGGCGAACGGCGCGCCATGCAGCTGGAGGATGGCTCACAGCTGGAGCTGAACGTGAATACCGCGCTGGATGTGCGCTACGACGCCAAGGTACGGGCGATCCAGCTGTACCAAGGGGAAATCCTGGTGCGCCCGATCAATGGCCTTCAGCAGCGCCCGTTCATCGTGCACACCGAAGACGGCAGCGTGCTCACCCGTAGTACCGAGTTCAGCATCCGCAAACTTGCCCGGCAGACGCGCGTGGGCGTGCTGCAGGGCGCTGTCGAAGTACGCCCGCAGCACCACCCTGATCGGGTGCTGCAACTGCAGGCCAGCCAGCAAGTGAATTTTGACCGCGACGACTTCGCCAGCGCACATGCCCTGCCCGTGGATTCGACAGCCTGGCTGCAGGGCATGCTGAGTGTGAACGACTGTCAGCTGGGCGACTTTGTCGAGGAACTGGGGCGTTACCGGCAAGGGGTGCTGCGCTGCGCCTCCTCGATCCGGTCCTTGAGCATTTCCGGTGCATTCCGCATCGACGATACCGATATTGCACTGGCCAACCTACCCAAAACCCTGCCCGTGAAGGTGCGCTATATCAGCCGTTACTGGGTGAGCGTGGAACCCGCCTGAATAACGGCCCCAAAAATAATTTCACCCACACCTTGCTGATTTCGATTCTCGCCCGTCCCTGACACAAGCCGCGACGACAGCGACTTTCTGCCATGACACGGAAGGATCACGCAATGCCCCATCTGCACCCCACCCCTGCAACCAAGCTGAGCCAGGCCGTGCGCCTGGTAGTGTTCGGCATGGCCCTGGCCAGCGCGCCGGGGCTGCTGCTGATGCCTGCCCAGGCCAGGGCCCAAAGCCAGACCGCCTACCACGTCCCTGCCGGCCCGTTGGGCAATGCCATCACCCAGTTTGGCGTGCAGGCGGGCGTGACCATTTCGTTCGACACCGCACAAACGCGCAATCTGAGCAGCGCAGGCCTGGAAGGCAGCTACAGCGTCGATGAAGGGCTGATCCGCCTGCTGGCCAACAGTGGCTTGCAGGCTCAGCGCCAGGGCAATGGCGGCTATGTGCTGATGCCTGCAGACAACGGCTCGGCCATGGAGCTGGGGCCGATGAACATCGACGCCAACCGGCTGGACGCCACCAGCGAGGGCACCCAGTCGTACACCGCCCACGCAGTGACTATCGGCAAGGGCGTGCACACGCTGAAGGAAACCCCGCAGTCGGTCACCGTGATGACCCGCAAGATGCTCGACGACCAGAACCTCAACACGCTGGAACAGGTGCTGGACAAGACCCCGGGCATCACCGTGTACGACTCGCCCATGGGCGGCAAGTACTTCTACTCCCGTGGTTTCAACCTGGACGGCCAGTACCAGTACGACGGCGTGCCGCTGGACGTGGGTGGCAACTACGTACAGGCCAACAGCTTTTCCAGCGACATGGCGTTCTACGACCGCGTCGAAATCCTCAAGGGCGCGGCGGGCATGATGAAGGGCTCCGGCTCTTCTGCCGGCGGCGTCAACTTCGTGCGCAAGCGTGGCCAGGAACAAGCCGCCACCACCGTCACCCTGTCTGCCGGTAGCTGGGACAACTACCGCGGCCAGGTGGATGTAGGCGGCCCGTTAAACGAGTCAGGAACCGTGCGGGGGCGCGCCGTGGCGTCGCTGCAGGATCGCCAGTACTTCTATGACACAGCCAAGCGCCAGGACCAGATACTGTACGGCGCCATCGACTGGGACGTCACCCCCGACACCACCCTGGGCTTTGGCCTGGCCTACGAGGATGTCGATGCCACACCGTGCTATTCCGGCCTGCCACGCTACGCCGATGGCAGTGACCTGAAGCTGTCGCGCTCCACCTGCCTGGGGGCCAGCTGGAACGACCTGCAAAGCCAGCGTGTTACCGGTTTCGCCGACCTCAAGCACCGCTTCAACGAAGACTGGACGCTGAACTTCGCCTCGATCTACACCCACAACAACCAGGACATCGAATACGCCTACTCCGAAGGCACGGTACCGGTCGGCGCCAGCACCGCCAGCATGAACGTGCGAGCCGGCCGCTTCGACTACGACCAGGACGACTACGGCTTCGATAGCTATGTCGATGGCAAGTTCGAGGCGTTCGGCCTGCAGCACGAGCTGATCATCGGCGCCAACGCCAGCCGGCAAAAAACCCATGACTACTTCGCGCTTATGCTGCTGAACGCCAAGCAGGACCCGTTCAACCCGACCGCGAACTTCCCACACCCGTCCACGGGCGATTATCTGGTCAACCCGACCCGCGGCGGCAGCGTGCCAACCGACTCCACCACCACCCAGTACGGCACTTACGCCAATCTGCGGCTGAAGCTGGCAGAGCCGCTGACCCTGGTGCTGGGCGCGCGGGTCAGCTGGTACCGCAACAAGAGCGACTCCTATACCCAGTTCTACGATTACTGGGTGAATAACCGCAGCCAGGAAAACGGCCAGGTCACGCCGTTCGCCGCCGTGCTGTACGACCTGAACGACCAGTGGACCGCCTACGCCAGCTACGCCGACATCTTCCAGCCGCAGAGCGACAAGGTGAATGCCGAGCGGCAGGCGTTACAGCCCAAGACCGGTGCCAACTACGAGATCGGCATCAAGGGCGAGCTGCTTGACGGCGCATTGAACACCTCGTTCAACCTGTTCCGCACCATTGAGAATCATCGCGCGGAAACCGACTACAACGAAGCCTGCCCGTCAGGCGACGGCTATTGCTACACCGACAGCGGCAAGGTGCGTGCACAGGGTTTCGAGGCCGAGATCAGCGGCTCGCCAATCGAGCGGCTGCAACTGCTGGCGGGTTACACCTACACCCAGACCAAGTACCTGAGCACCATCGAAGACACCGACCCCACCGAGCTGACCTTCACCTCCAGCTTCATCCCACGGCACATGCTAAAGGTGTGGGGTGACTACCAGCTGGGCGGTGCACTGGAGCGCTTCACCGTCGGCGCCGGCCTGAACAGCCAGAGCGAGAACTTCCGCACTACCGGCACTACCCGCGTCGAGCAGGCGGGCTACACCGTGTGGAACGGCCGCGTGCAGTACCGCATCGACCCGAACTGGACGGTCGCCCTCAACGGCAACAACCTGTTCGACAAGAAGTACTACGCCACCATCGGTGCGCCGGCGTGGGGCAACTTCTATGGTGAGCCACGCAACTTCATGGTGACGTTGCAAGGCACGTTCTAAGGGATCACGGGCGGTTGCGGGGGATCGTGCAGAGAACAGAGCGATGGGGCGCAAGGTGGCCCCGGCAAATGATGCAGGTTGGCTGAAACCCTGGGGCCGCTGCGCGGCCCATCGCGACACAAGGTCGCTCCTACACGGGCCGCGTCAACCCATTGATTGTTTTAGCAGATAAGGAAATCGCTCATGCGCCCGAACAAGGCTTGCCCGGTAGTCATCCGCACAATGATCGCGGCTAGAGCCCGATCGCCACTTCACGCTCGCCGCTCATGTATTGCTGCAGGCGGCTGCGCAGCCAGCGTTCGGCCGGGTCGCTGTCGGTAGTGCTCAACCAGACCATGGCCAGCTCCAGCGCAGCCGTCTCGAACGGCAGCGTCTCGGCCTGCAGGTTGCCCCAACGCTCCATGCCGTGGGCGGCATAGTCGGGGCAGCAGGCCAGAAGGTCGGTACCCGCCAGAATCGCCGGCAACGAGCTGAACTGCGGTACCGACAACACCACCTTGCGTTCGCGGCCGATATCCTTCAGCCAGTCATCGACCACACCTTGCGTATTGGCAGTGGGCGATACCTGAACGTGCGGGCGGGCGCAGAACTCATCCAGCGTCAGTAGGGTGGCTGATTTGTCGGCCCGCACCACCCTGCCCTGCATCGTGCGCAGCACCTTGCGCTTGGCGTTGGCCGGCAGCCCCTTGGTCTGGCTGATGCCGACCGTCACATCGCCTGCTGCCAGCAAGTCTGGAATGCGCCAGTAATCCACATGCTGCACGACCACCACCACATTCGGCGCCTCCACCCGCAGCGCCCGCAGCAACGGCGGCAACAGCCCCGACTCGACATCATCGGACAAGCCGATGCGGAAGGTCATCTTGCTGGTCAGCGGCTCAAAATCATGGGTCATGCTGAGGGCGGTGGACATCGCATCCAGCGCCGGGGTGAGGTACTTGATGACCTCCTCGGCCCTGGCCGACGGTTCCATGCGGTTGCCCACGCGGATCAGCAACGGGTCATTGAACATAGCCCGCAACCTGGCCAGCGCGGCGCTGACCGTGGGCTGCGCGACGAACAGCTTTTCCGCAGCACGGGTGAGGTTGCGCTCCTGCATCAGAGCCTCGAACACCACCATCAGGTTGATATCAGCTTTGCGCAGTTCGTTGCGGTTCATTGGGGCTCCCGGCCATGGCCATGACGTGCGGACTCAATTCCAGCATCGATATGGATTGCGGTCGAGTAAAAACCGGAAAACCCGACTCAGGCTGCATTGCCCCACACTGCGCAATCTAGGTAACCTTCCGCCAACTTCCCTTCCGGCTTCCCCTGCCGTGCACCGCCCAGGCGTTAAATCGCGAAGCGGTCATTCATGATGCCGACACCTGCATGGCCGCCATCTTTTGGCGCGCCCATCTGCCATCTATACATTCAGGATGACCCCATGATCATTCGCCAAGGCATTGCTGCAGACTATCAGCAGTTGCTCGACATCTGGCTGCGCGCCGTACGCGCCACACACCACTTTCTGCAACCGTCCGACATCGACGCGCTGTTGCCACAGCTGCGCGAAGTGTACTTCCCGGCCGTCGAGCTGTGGGTTGCAGCAGACACCGATGACCAGCCGCTGGGCTTCATCGGTTTCAATGAAAACCACGTGGAAATGCTCTTCGTCGACCCCGAGCGACATGGCCAAGGTATTGGCCGGGCGCTGCTGGATTTTGGCCGCCGGTCGCGTAACGCCATGAGTGTCGATGTCAACGAGCAGAACCCCCAGGCAACAGGGTTCTACGAGCACTACGGCTTCGTCCAGACCGGCCGCTCGCCGCTGGATGGCGAAGGCCGGCCGTTCCCCTTGCTGCATATGAGCTTGCCCACCCAGGCGTGACCAGAAGGCACACACTGCGATGGACCGGTCCATCGGGCCATGTGTCGCACACGTACGGCCATCATGAAGGTGCTGCTAGCTTGACTGTCGGGTTCTCATGCCCGGTCGCCGGAGCTGCCAAGGGATCGGGTCAGGGCCACCAGCTGCTTGCCGCGACATGTTCAGCGCCTACAAGATCGAGCGCCGCCCGCGCGGCGCTCGATTACACAGTCGCTGAATAATTGCGCCGAACCACTATTTTTCGCAATCCAGTACCAATAAGCCGCCGTATAATCCGATCCAATACCGAGGATGCCCCGCATGCAAGCATTGGAAATGGACTACGGACACGGCGAAGAAGTGGCCAGCCACTGCCACGCCGAAGACCAGCTGATCTACGCCGCCAGTGGTGTGATGCGGGTCAGCAGCGAAGGCGGTAGCTGGGTGATCCCCGGCGGGCATGCGTTGTGGATGCCCGCCGGGGTCAGCCATGCCATCCGCATGGAGGGCGTGGTCTGCATGCGCACCCTGCTGCTCGATGCGCGCATCGACCGATGCCAGGTCATCGTTGTGTCCGGCCTGCTGCACGAACTGATCCTGGCCGCGTCACGCATGCTCGACCTGCGTGACGGCGAGCACGTGCGGGCACTGATCCAGCTTGAGTTGGCCACTGCCAGGCGTATCGATGCCTTTGTGCCGTTGCCGCACCAGGCGCGGCTGCGCACTTGGTGCGAGCGCTTCCTGCAGGACCCGGCCCAGGACCTGACCCTGGAGCAATGCGGCGCGCAACTGAACATCAGCGCCCGCAGCGTGGCACGGCTGTTCCAGCGCGAGGTGGGCATGTCGTATGGTGAATGGCGCGCCCGTGCCCGGGTGATGCTCAGCCAGCAGTGCCTGGCCGATGGCCAGCCGATCCTGAACGTGGCGCTGGAGCACGGCTACCAGAGCGCCAGCGCCTTTGCCGCCATGTTCAAGCGCATCCTCGGCTACGCGCCGAGCGATTGGCAAAACAGTACCGCGCGCGGGTACTGAGCCCCAGGTTGTCCCACTTGCGCGCAGGGTTGTCCCGCTTGCGGCAGCGGCGTGCGCTGTACCCTCGTTAACCTCGCATCACCACCCTTGAGCGACATGTGTGATGCCCTTACTGCCTTCATTTCCCTTCCCTGCCCGGTTTGCCGTAGTCGCCATGCTCGGCGTGCTGGCGGCGTGCACCCGGCAACCCGCACCTGCCGAGCCAGCTGCAGCGCTGCTGGCCAACCCGCTGGCGAGTGTGCCAGCCGGTGTCAGCCGGCAACCATTGCCCGAACAATGGTGGGCGCTGTTCCAGGACCCGCAACTTAACCACTGGGTACAGCAAGCGCTGGCGCACAATCAGGACCTGGCACAGGCCGAGGCCAATGTGCAGGCCATGCTGGCCGGGATCGGCGAGTTCGATGCCAGGCGCTGGCCGTCAACCTCGATGGGCTTTGCCGCCACCTATGGCATGACCGCCGATGACCAGACCCTGGCCGAGGCGACCGACAGCCACGCGCCGGCTCAATGGCAATTCAACCCAGGTAGCGAGTTGGCCTATCAGGTGGATGTCTGGGGCCAGGTGCGTGCTGCCATCGAGCACGCCCGGGCCCAGGCCGAGGCCAGCGCTGCGGCGCTGGACCTGGTGCGCCTGCAAGTGGTCGCCCAGACCAGCCGCGCCTACATCGACCAGTGCGTCTACGCGGCGCGCCTGGACGAGGCTAAGCAGTCCCTGCAAACACTCGACCACAGCGTGCAACTGAGCGAACGCCAGCGCCAGGCCGGCGTGGCCACTGCCCTCGACAGCGAGCGTCTGCTGGGTTTGCGGGAACAGGTGCGTGCACAACTGCCGATGCTAGTAGCCCGGCGGCAGATGGCGCTTTACGAACTGAGCATGCTCAGTGGCCAGGCCTCGGTGGCCGATACCGCAACTTGCACCACCATCCCCACGCTGTCGGCGCCGCTACCGGCCGGCGATGGCTGGCATTTGCTCGAACGCCGGCCGGATGTGCGCCAGGCCGAACGGGAGCTGCAGGCGGCCAGCCTGGAAACCGACATCGTCCGGGCCGACCTGTATCCGAAGGTCATCTTCGGCGCTTCGCTGACGTCCTCGGACCATGGCCTTGCCAACCTTGGTGACAGCCGCGCGGTGATGTTTGGCATTGGCCCGCTGATCCGTTGGGAATTCCCCAATATCAAAGCCAACCGCGCAAGGGTCGACAAAGCCGAGGCCTTGCAGCAGGCGCAGGTTGCCCATTACCGCGGCATGGCGCTGAGCGCGCTCAAGGACGTACGCCAGGCCCTTGCCCGCTATGACGGTGAGCGGCAGCAGTTGCAGGCGCTGGATTCCGCCCTGACGCACAGCCAGCGCGGTTATGCCCTGGCCCAGGGCAACTATCGCGCCGGCACCGTGGACGGGTTGGCGTTGCTGGACAGCGAGCGGGAACTGATTCGCCTGCGGGGCAGCCACGTAGAAGCCCGTGGGCGGCTGGCACAGGCACAGGTCAACCTGTTTCGCGCCTTGGGCGGGCGGTGGTAGCTCGAGGTAATAACAAATGCGGCCGCTTAGCGGCCCTTCGCGGGCACGCCCGCTCCCACAGGAACTGCGCAGCGCCCGAAGAAAACGGCATCCCTGTGGGAGCGGGCGTGCCCGCGAAGGGCGACACAGCAGCCCCAAAAATCAAGCATGGAAACCGGACATGAATGTTGCCGTAGAACGAACCGCACCCCTCGAAAGTGAACAGCGGGCCAAAGCCCGTCGTCGCCTGGCCTACACCGCCAGCGGTAGCCTGGCAGCAATCGCCCTGCTGGCCTTCACCAGCTACTGGCTCACCACCGGCCGCTACCTGGAGACCACCGACGACGCCTACGTCCGCGCCGACTGGGTGGCCCTGAGCCCACGCGTGGCCGGTTACGTGGCCGAGGTAGCAGTGGCTGACGACCAGCCCGTGAAAGCCGGCGATGTACTGGTACGCCTGCAAAGCCGCGACTACCGCGCCCGCCTTGACCAGGCCCGGGCAGGTGTGGCCGAGGCGCAGGCGACACTGGTGGCCGCCCAGGCCCGCCAGCAGATGGCCAGCGAGCGTATCAACCTGCAACAACAAGCCATCCTGCAGGCAGAAGCTGCCATGCGCAGTGCCACTGCCGAACAGCGGCGCAGTGACTTGGACATGCAACGCTACCGTGGCCTTGTGCGAGACGACGCCGCGACCGTGCAGCGCCTGGAAACCGCCAGCGCCCATGCCACCCAGGCGCAAGCCGCGCTGCAAGGTGCCCAGGCCGCGCTGCACCAACAACGGTCACAACTGGCCATGGCAAAGGCCCGGTCAGCGCAGGCTGACGCCGAACTGCAACAGCGCGCGGCAGCGTTGACCCGCGCGCAGGCCCACCAACAGTTGGCCGAGCAGGACGAACAGGACACCGTGATCCGCGCACCGATCACGGGCGTGGTCGGCCAACGCCGCGTACGCGCCGGCCAGTACGTGGTGCCGGGCCAGCCGCTGCTGGCCGTGGTGCCCCTGCAGCAGGCCTATGTGGTGGCCAATTTCAAGGAAACCCAGTTGGCCAACATGCGCCCGGGGCAGGCGGTAGAAATCCGCGTCGACAGCTTCGCCAGCCAGCCACTGCACGGCCATGTGGCCAGCTTCTCGCCGGCCTCTGGCAATGTCTTCGCATTGCTGCCGTCGGACAATGCCACCGGCAACTTCACCAAGATTGTCCAGCGCTTCCCGGTTCGCATTCTGCTGGACACACCGCTGGATGGCCCGCAGGTACTGCCCGGCATGTCGGTGGTGAGCACGGTCGACACCCGCCCCGCAGAGGTGGCCGATGCGCACTGAACAACCCGTCTCGCTGCGCGCCTGGGTGGCGGTGCTCGGCGGCTTGTTCGGCTGTTTCATGGCCGGCATGAACGTGCATGTCACCAGCGCCGCGCTGCCGGAAATCCGCGGCTCGCTGGGTGCCAGCTTCGAGGAAGGTTCATGGATTTCCACCGCCTACCTGGTGGCGGAAATCGTGATGATTCCGCTGACGGCCTGGCTGGTGGAGGTGTTCTCGCTGCGGCGGGTGATGTGGACCGGCTCACTCATATTCCTGATAGCTTCGGTGGCCTGTTCCTGGGCGCCCAACCTGGAGGCGATGATTGCCATCCGGGTGATCCAGGGTGCTGCGGGCGCGGTGCTGATTCCCCTGTCGTTCCAGCTGATCATCACCGAACTGCCCGCCAGCAAGATGGCCATGGGCATGGCGCTTTTCAGCCTGGCCAACAGCGTGGCGCAGGCGGCCGGGCCCTCGATTGGTGGCTGGCTGACCGATGCCTATTCGTGGCGCTGGATCTTTTATCTGCAACTGTTCCCCGGCATTGCGCTGCTGTTCGCCATCGCCTGGTCGATCGAGGCCAAGCCCATGAAGCTTGAGCTGCTACGCAAAGGTGACTGGCTGGGTATCGCCGCCATGGTGATCGGCCTGGGTGGCTTGCAGATCGTGCTGGAAGAAGGCGGCCGGCTGGACTGGTTCGGCTCGCCATTCATCGTCGCCATGAGTGTAGTCGCCGCCATTGCCCTGGTGGTGTTCGTGGTGACCCAGCTGTTCGGCCAGCGCGCGTTCATCAACCTGCGCTTGCTCGGGCGCTACAACTTCGGCGTCGCCAGCGTGGCCATGTTCATCTTTGGCGCCGCAACGTTCGGCCTGGTATTCCTGGTGCCCAACTACCTGTCGCAGCTGCAGGGTTTCAGCGCGCACGATGTCGGCGTGGCGCTGATCGCCTATGGCGTGGTGCAGCTGCTGCTGGCGCCGTTGATGCCCCGGCTGATGGGCTGGACCAGCGCCAAGTTCATGGTCGCCAGCGGCTTTCTGATCATGGCCCTGGGCTGCTGGCTGGGGGCGAGCCTGAGCGCCGACAGTGCCGACAACGTGATCATCCCGTCCACGGTGGTGCGCGGTATTGGCCAGCCATTCATCATGGTGGCGTTGTCGGTGCTGGCGGTGGCCGGGCTGGACAAGCGTGAGGCCGGCTCGGCCTCGGCGGTATTCTCGATGCTGCGCAACCTGGGGGGTGCCATCGGCACGGCCGGGTTGACGCAACTGGTGGCCACCCGTGAGCGCTTTCACAGCGAGCGTATTCACGAGCAGGTGACAGTGTTCGAGCCTGGCGTGCAAGAGCGCATCAGCCCGACGGTGCAGAGCTGGTTGCCGCACCAGCAGCAGATGCTGGAGGGGTTGGCGGGGACGATTCGGCGGGAGGCTTACCTGATGGCTTACAGTGATGCGTTCTACCTGGCGTGCCTGGCGTTGGTCGGGTGTGCAATAGCGGCATTGCTGCTGCGGTCAAAACACCAATTGTGATGCCGACACATCTCCCTGTAGGAGCAGCCTTGCGCTGCGAAGAGGCCATTACTGCCAAAGAAATGTGTTGGCCATGCCGGCCTCTTCGCAGCACAAGGCTGCTCCTGCAAGGGGCATGCGCTTAAAGTGCCGCACCCGGCGCGCGGCCCGGCACCGCACGCATTTCGGCGGTGCCGAACAGGTCCCTGCCGCTGTTACACTGCCTACCGATGAAATGTGCGAGACAGACCAGAGGTATGAACCCGACGCGCTACTCCACCGTGGCAAAGGACTTGATGGAAGGCATCGCCAACGGCCGCTACCCGGTGGGCAGCCTGCTGCCGACCGAGTTCGAGCTGTGCGACCTTTACAATGTGAGCCGGCACACGGTGCGCGCCGCGATCGACCAGCTGCTCAACCAGGGGCTGGTGTCACGGCGCAAGCGCGTGGGCACCCGGGTGGAGGCCAGCAGCCCGCGCGGCGGCTACTCGCAGTCGCTGGCCAGCGTGGCCGACCTGGCCCACCTGGCCGAAACCCAGCAGCGGGAAATCCAGAACGTGCGCCATTTCGTCGCCGAACTGAACGAAGCGGCGCGGCTGGGGCTGGTACCGGGCGAGCATTACTTCTGCGTGTCGAGCATCCGCGTCGACCGCCTGCACAATGCCGCGCCGCTGTGCTGGACCGATGTGTACGCACAGCGCGACTATGCCGAGGTCATCGAACGGGCCCGCGAGCACCCCGACCAGCTGATTGCCGGTTTGATCGAGCAGCACTATGGCCGGGCGATCGCGGTGGTCGACCAGCAGGTGCGGGCAGTGCTGCTGACGACAGAGATGGCCAAAGCGCTGAAGGCCGAGGCGGGTTCACCGGGGTTGAAGATCATCCGCCATTACCGCGAGGAAAACGGTGATTTGATGGCGGTTTCCGAAACCGTGCACCCGGATGACCGCTTCACCCTGGTGACCCAGATGCGCCGGGATCGCTCGCCCACCTGATCCGTCCCAAAGGCGCGCGCAAATCCCTATAGGAGCAGCCTTGTGCTGCGAAGAGGCCATTACTGCCAAAGAAATGTGTTGACCATGCCGGCCTCTTCGCAGCACAAGGCTGCTCCTACGGCGCCCCCAATTGCCTTTCGGCTTCGATCAACTGCTGCCCCCGCACCGTGGTTACCCGATGGTCGCGCGCCAGCCAGGCATAGATGGTCGGTAGCACGAACAAGGTAAACAATGTCCCCACCAGCATCCCGCACACAATCACCACCCCCAGCCCGAAGCGGCTGTTGGCCCCGGCGCCGCTGGCGAACAGCAGCGGCAGCACACCAAAGGTCATCGCCGCAGTGGTCATCACCACCGGCCGCAAACGTATCTGCGCGGCACGGACAATGGCGGCAGCACGGTCGAGGTTGTCGCGCACCTGGATCTCGTTGGCAAACTCCACCATCAGGATGCCGTGCTTGCTGATCAGGCCGATCAGGGTCACCAGGCCAATCTGCGTGTAAATGTTCAGCGTGGCCCAGCCCAGCGCCAGCGGCAGCAGCGCACCGCAGATCGACAGCGGCACAGTCACCAGGATGATCAGTGGGTCAACCAGGCTTTCGTACTGCGCCGCCAGCACCAGGTAGATCACCACCAGGGCAGCAAGAAACGCCCACATCAAGGCAAAGCCCTCCTGCACATACTGCCGAGATTCCGATTGCCAGTCGTGGCTGAAGCCCGGCGGCAGTTCGGCGGTGAGCTGTTCGAGAAAGGCCACGGCGTTGCCCATCGACACCCCCGGCGCCGGGATGGCCTGCAGGGTACTGGCGTTCTGCTGATCGAACTGCAGCAGGCGGTTGGGCGCCACTTCGATCTTTAGGTGCACCACCATGGCCAGCGGCACCAGGCTGCCATCTTTGGCGCGCACATACTGGCGGTTCAGCGCCGCAGGCGTCAGGCGCTGGTCCTGGATACTCTGCGGGATCACATCATAGGAGCGCCCGAACAACGCAAAGCGGTTGAGGTACTGCTCGCCCACCAGCACACCCAGCGACTCGCCAATGGCCTGCATGCTGATGCCCAGGCTGGCCGCCTTGGCCCGGTCGACGCGCACCTTGACCACCGGGTTGTTGTAGTCGAGGTCGCTGTCCACCACGGCAAACAGGCCGCTGTCGCGGGCGCGTTGCTTGAGCACTTCCATGGTCTGGTACAGCTCGGGGTAATGCTGGGCGCTGCGCAGCACCATCTGCACCGGCAGGCCGCCACTGGAGCCCGGCAGCGAAGCGACCTGGAAGGCGAAGATGCTGCTGCCTTCGATATCCGCCACGGCCTGCTGCAACTGCGCCTGCACCTGTGCGGCGGAACGCTCGCGCGCCTGCCAGGCGCTGAGGTTGATACCCCCGAAACTGGCGGCCGGGCCGTCGGTGCCGTTGATGATCCAAGTGTCGGTGGTTTCGGCGATGGACTTCATCACCTGGTCAAGCTTCAGCGCAAAGCGTTCCGCATATTCCAGGCTGGCATGCTGCGGCGACTTGATGGCGGTAAGCACCGCCGCCTGGTCCTCGGGCGGCGCCAGCTCGCGTTGGGGCAGCAGGTAAAGCCAGGGCAGGCTCAGGCACACCAGCAGCGCCACACCCGCGCTGATCCAGCGATGCGCCAGGGAGTAGGCCAGCACTCGTCCATAGGCCGCGGTCAACGCAGCAAACAACCGATCAGCCATGTTGGCCATCGCGCCATGCTGTTGCCCGGGTTGCAACAGCAACGAGCTCATCACCGGCGACAGGGTCAGCGCCACGATGCCGGACACGATCACCGCCCCCGCCAAGGTCAGGGCAAATTCGCGGAACAGCGTGCCGGTCAGCCCGCCCATCAGCCCGATCGGCGCATACACCGCCGCCAGGGTAAGGGTCATGGCAATAACCGGCCCGGCGATTTCCCGCGCCCCGGCCAATGCCGCAGCAACCGGCGACTTGCCCTCTTCGATATGCCGGTGCACGTTCTCCACCACCACGATGGCATCGTCCACCACCAGGCCGATGGCCAGCACCATCGCCAGCAAGGTCAGCAGATTGAGGCTGAAGCCGAACATCAGCATCAGGCCTGCGGCACCGAGCATCGACAGCGGGATGGCCACCACTGCGATCAGCACACTGCGCAGCGAACCCAGGCACAGCCAGATCACCAGCACCACGATCAGCATCGCCTCCACCAGGGTGCGCAGCACCTCATGGATCGAAGCATCGATGAAGCGCGCAGTCTCATAGGCCAGCGCCACCTTCACCCCGGGCGGCAGGGTCTGCTGGATTTGCGGCAGCAGCTGGCGAATGCCCTCGACAATCACCAGCGGGTTGCCGGCCGGCGTGGGAAACAGCCCCAGGTGCACGGCAGGCTTGCCGTCCATGGTAGCGCTGGTCTGGGTGGCAGCCGCGCTCAGCTCGACAGTGCCGACATCGCGCAGGCGCACCAGGTCGGTGCCATCGTTGCGGATGATCAGCTCGCGGAAGTCCTCGACCCGGGTCAGGTCAGTGTCCACCTGGATATCGGCCAGCACGTACTGCCCACGCACCTGGCCCGGCGTCGCCTGGTAGTTGTTGGCCCGCACCGCCTGCGCCACGTCCGCTGCCGTCACCCCGCGCCCGGCCATCTGTTCGCTGTCCAGCCACAGGCGCGTGGCCAGCCGCTGCCCACCGAACGACTGCACCTTGGCCACGCCGTCGATGCCTGAGAACTGCGGCTCCACCGCCCGCGACAGGTAATCGCTCAGCTCCGGGATCGACAGGCTGTCACTGGCAAAACCCACATAAGCCACGGCGGTGGAGTCGCCTGCCGACAGCTCCACCACCGGGTCGTAAGCCTTTTCCGGCAGGCGGTAGCGCACCTGATTGACCTTGGCCATGGTCTCGGCCAGCGCCTGGGTCGAGTCGCGGTTGAGCACCATGCGCAAGGTGATCAGGCTGTGCCCCTGCTGCGACGACGAGGACAGGTAGTCGATGCCCTCCACCGACGACACCGCCTGGGTGATCGGCTGGGTCACAAAGCCCTGCATCAGCTCGGCCGAGGCGCCGGGGTACTCGGTGCTGATGGTAATGGTCGAGCTTGCCAGCAACGGGTACTGACGGATCGGCAACTTGCCCATGGCAAACAGCCCCATCAGGATGATCAGGCTGCTGACCACCAGCGCCAGCACCGGGCGGCGCACGAAGAGGTCGGTAAACTTCATGGCTGCCCCCCTCCAAGGTTTGCCTGCAAGCTGTCCTGCGCCACCGGCTCGACCGACATGCCGTCGCTGAGCTTCAACTGGCCAGACACCACCACCCGGTCACCGGGCGCCAGGCCGGAGGTAACCTCCACCCGCCCCTCCCAGCGCTCACCAGTGGTTACCCGCACCCTGCTGACCCGGGTACCATGCGCCGGGTCCTGAGTGGCAACGAATACCGTCTGGCCATAGGCGGCGTAGGTGATCGCGGTTTCTGGCACAGCCAATACAGTCGACGGCTGCACAGCATCCAGGCGCACGCCAGCGTACATGCCCGGCTGCAACTGCCCGTCCGGGTTCGGCAAGGCTGCCTGCACCTGCACCAGGCGCGCCTTGCTGACCACCGGATCGACCGCCACCACCCGGGCCTTGAAGCCTTGCCCGCGTACTGCGTCCATCGTCAGTGCCAGCACTTGCCCGACGTGCACTTCGGGGGCGGCCTGCTCGCCCAACGCGAAATTCACATGCAACTGGCTGATGTCGGCCAGGTTGACGATGGCATCACCGGCGCCCAGATACTGGCCCTGATGCACCCGGCGAATACCCAGCTTGCCGGCAAACGGTGCGCGAATGGCCTTCTGCGCGATCAGCGCCTCGACATGCTGCAGCTCACCACGGGCCACGTCCACGGCAGTGGCGGCGTTGTCCAGCAGCTCTTGCGACACGGCATTCATTGCCCGCAGCTTGCGGCTGCGCTGCAGCACCACTTCGGCGTTACGCAGCCTGGCCCGCAACTGCACCCGCTGGGCCTGCTCCGGCGCGTCGTTGAGCTGCACCAGCAACTGCCCGGCAGTGACCGCCTGCCCCGACTCGAAGGCGATGCGGGTAATGCGCCCCGCCGTCTCGGCCGCCACCTGTACCTGGTTAACCGCTTCCAGCTCCCCTGAAGCAAAGTTCTGCCGCGCCAGCTGTACCTGCTCGGCCGTAGCCAGCGCCACCTTGGTCGCCGGCCACGCCGCCGCAGCGGGTGGCGCCGAACCGCTACCCACTAACGCATAGCAAGCAGCCAGCACACCGGCTACAGCGCCAGCCCAGGCCAGTAACGTCCGTTTGTTCATGCACAGCTCCGATCACAGGGAAAGCGGTTGCGGGGAAGATCGGGCAGGACTATAAGAGCTCAACTTAACTTGAGGTCAACAGACATGGCAGCGGACAACACGCGGATGCTCACAGTGGGTGAAGTGGCCAAGCGCAGCGGCGTGGCGGTGTCTGCGCTGCACTTCTACGAGACCAAGGGGCTGATCGCCAGCGTCCGCACGGCCGGCAACCAGCGCCGCTATCCCTCGCTGGTGCTGCGTACACTGGCGATCATCAAGGTGGCGCAGCGCACGGGTATTCCGCTGGAGGAAATCAAGCAGGCGTTCAGCCGCTATGCGCCAAACAGCAAGCTTACGGCGGCGCAATGGGGCGAGATGTCCACCGCCTGGCGCGAAGACCTGAACGCCCGCATCCGCACGCTGGAGGCGCTGCGCGACAGCCTGGACAACTGCATTGGTTGCGGTTGCCTGTCGCTGGAAGACTGCCCGCTGCGCAACCCCGAGGATGTGCTGGGCAAGGAAGGTACCGGGGCGCGGATCCTCGAGAAGAAAGCGCGTTAGCCTCGCGCTCCCAAGCCATGTGCGATGCGTGATCTACAGGTGACACGCAGACGCTTGGAACCATTGCGGCCCTTCACCGCCCTAACCCTGTGCTGTTAACCCAAAGCCGATCACAGGAAGGAACAAAGCCATCATGAAACGTGAACAGATCGAAGGTGTAGCAGAGAACCTGGCAGGCAAGGCGCAGAGCGCTGTTGGCCGACTGATCGAGGATCCTGCGCTGGAAGCCGAAGGCGATGGGCGTCAGGCAGCAGGCCAGCTGACCAAGACCTATGGTGACACGCTAGATACGGTGTCTTCGTTCGTGAAGGAAAAACCGTTCGCCGCGCTGGCCATCACCGCCGCCGTCACGCTGGTGGTCTCTCGCCTGCTGCGCCGCTGAACAGGGCTGCGCAAGCAGGGCCTGGGCCGGGTACGCCATCCGGCCCGCGCCATCACCAGATGGCGATATCGTAGGTAAGGTAAAGGCGGTTGCTGTCGCGCCCGCGGGCAAAATCCGAACGATAGACATAGTTACGCAGCTTCACACCCAGCCCTTTCAACGGCCCGCCCTGCACCACGTAGGCAAGCTCGGCGTCACGCTCCCACTCCTTGATGCCCCCGGCACCGGAGCGGCTATTTTCGCCACTCAGGTATCGCGCCATGAAGGTCAGGCCCGGCACGCCTGCTGCCGCAAAGTTGTAGGCGTAGCTTGCCATCCAGGTCTTTTCGTCTTGCTCGATAAACTTGCCGATGCCGACGTTGCTGAACGAATACACCGTCGCGCCGCTGATGTAGGGCAGCCCTGCCTCGCCATCGAGCACCTGGTAGCCAGCACCGAGGGTGTGGCCCGAATGGGCATAGGCCACCTGCCCGCTGATCATGTCGTTATCGATGGCGCCGCCGTAGGCGGCACCGCTGTCACGGCTCTTGAAATAGCGCAGGTCAGTGCTCAGCACGCCACCGGCCAGCGGCAGCTCATGTAGCAGGCCGGCGAAGTCCTGGCGGTAGAAGTGCTCGAGCTGGCCACGGAAATAGCTCAGGCGCAGTTGTTTGCTGACGGCATAGTCGGCGCCGGCGAAGTTGAAGTCACCGGACATGCCGCCCGCATAGCCATCCAGGTACAGGCCAGTGCTGTCCGATGAATCACGCTGTTTGAAGCGGTCCAGGTGCCCCGCCGTCAGTGTCAGCCCTTCGATATCCGTGCTGGTCAGCTGCGTGCCCTGGTACGTCTGCGGCAACAGCCGGGCATCGTTATAGACCAGCACCGGCGTCTTGGGCAGCAAGGTGCCGTGCTTGACCACAGTCTGCCCGATGCGGGCCTTCGCCGTGACACCTGCGCTGGCGAATTCGTCCGCCGCTCGGCCGTCGTCATGCACCGGCAGCAGCCCGGAACCGCTGCGCCCACGGCCCGAGTCCAGACGTATGCCGACCAGGCCCAGTGCGTCGAGCCCGACCCCGAGCGTGCCGGCGGTAAAGCCCGACTGGTAGTCGAGCAGAAAACCCTGGGCCCACTCCACCCGCTCGCTTTTTGCACTGGCGGCAGCACGCGCACTCATGCCCTGCTCGTCACGGAAATTCTCGTTGAAGTAGACGTTGCGCAGTTGCAGCTTGAGCTTGCTGTCATCGACGAAACCAGCGGCGCCGGCAACAGGTAAGCAGCCGCAGAGCAGGCCACAGGTGGCCCCACGGAACATGGCTCGGGACATGATCGGTACTCTATTGTTGTTATTTGAAAGCGTGCAGGCAGGGCTCAGACGAAGAAGGACAAAGCCCCTGTGAGCAAGGCCAGCGCGGTGATCACCAGCGACGTGAGCACGGCCCACTTGAAGGTGGCCTTCTGGAAGTCACCGATGTCACGGTCGACCATGCCCACCAGCAGCAACGTCGAAGCCACCAGCGGGCTCATCAGGTGCACCGGCTGGCCGAGGACAGAGGCGCGGGCAATTTCCAGCGGGTCGATGCCGTAAGCTGCGGCGGCGTTGGCCAGGATCGGCACCACGCCGAAGTAGTAGGCGTCGTTGGACAACACAAAGGTCAGCGGCATGCTGGTCAGCGCCACCACCAGCGGGAACCAGTGGCTCCATTCTTCGGGAATCCAGTCCACCAGGGTTTGCGCCAGGGCGTCGACCATCTTGGTGCCCGAGAAGATCCCGGCAAAGATACCCGCCGCGAACACCAGCAGCACCACGGTCATGGCGTTACCCGAATGCGCCAGAATGCGCTCCTTCTGCAGTTCCAGCTGCGGGTAGTTGATCATCAGCGCGGCGACGAAGCCGATCATGAACAGGATGGCGGCATGCATCAGCCCCATCACCAGCGCGGTCATGACGGCGATTACCAGCAACAGGTTTACATAGGCCAGCCGCGGGCGTTTGTACGGGTTGTCGCCGAGGATCTCCTTGATGTAGCAGTTGCCACCGCCGGCCTGCAGGGCGATGTTGCCGATACGGCGGCGTTCGGTACGCCCCAGCAGGAAGGCCGTGAACACCACCCAGGCCGCACCGCCGATCATGGTCGGCAGCATCGGGATGAAGTACTCGCTGGCGTCCAGCCCAAGCGCGGCGATGGCCCGCGTGGCTGGCCCGCCCCAGGGGCTCAAGCCGCTCATGATGCTCAGCGACAGCATCGACACCGTGGCCAGGATCATCGGGTTCATGCCGATACGTTTGTAGAGTGGCAGCATGGCGGCACAGGTGATCATGTAGGTGGTCGTGCCGTCACCGTCCAGCGCCACCAGAAGCGACAGCAGTGCAGTGCCGATGGCGATCTTGACCGGGTCGCCGTTCACCCGCTTGAGGATCTTGCGGATCAGCGGGTCGAACAGGCCGGCATCGATCATCAGGCCGAAGAACAGGATGGCGAACAGCAGCAAGGCTGCCGATGGGGCGACCATCTTCAGGCCGTCGAGCATCATCTTGCCCAGTTCGGGGGCAAAGCCGCCGATGACGGCGAAGACGATCGGGACAACGGTCAACGCAACGATAGGCGACAGGCGCTTGCTCATGATCAGGTAGGTGAACGTCACCACCATGATCAGGCCCAGGAGTGCGAGCATGGTCTTTCTCTCTTGTTTTTATTGTGCGTGGCCGCCCGCCGGGCAGGCAGCCTCCAACCCCACTCGGCATCGCTGCGACGCTGAGTGGAATTTTAAGTCAATGTTCAGTAGTGCGAACGGGGTTCAGCCGTGGCGGCTTGGCTCGGCGGGCCAGGCGGCCGGTTCGGGTGCAGCACAGTCTGGCTGTACCGGTTGCTCACCATTGAGTGTGCGCAACAGTGTCTCCCGCTCACAGGCATTCTCTGACAGCGAGATCACCACCGTGGCCACCGCATTGCTGGCAAGGCTGGTGAGGGCCCGGGCTTCGGACATGAAGCGGTCAATACCGATCAGCAGCGCCAGGCCAGCCAGCGGAATATCGTGGATCACGGTCAGGGTCGAGGCCAGGGCAACGAAACCACTGCCTGTCACCCCGGCGGCGCCCTTGGACGACAGCAACATGATCGCCAGCATGGTCAGCGTCTGCCCCAGGGTGATGTCGATGTTGCAGGCCTGGGCGATGAAGATGGCCGCCAGCGACAGGTAGATGGCTGTGCCATCCAGGTTGAACGAGTAACCGGTTGGCAACACCAGGCCTACCACGCCCTTCTTGCAGCCCAGCTTCTCGAGCTTTTCCAGCATGCGCGGTAGCACGGGCTCGGTGGACGAAGTACCCAGCACCACCAGGAATTCTTCACGGAAATAGCGCAGCAGTTTCCACAGGCTGAAACCATGGGCACGGCAGATGCCACCCAGTACGACCAGTACGAAGAACGCACAGGCGATGTACAGCGTACCTACCAGCTTGGCCAGGGCACCGAGCGAGATGATGCCGTACTGCCCGACGGTAAAAGCCAGCGCACCAAAGGCACCCACCGGCGCAAAGCGCATCAGGTAACCAAAAATGCGGAACACCATGGTCGAGGCAGACTCCAGCACATCCAGCACTGGCTTGCCCTTGTCCCCCATGGACGACAGGGCAAAGCCGCTGAGTACGGCGATGAACAGCACCGGCAATACTTCGCCCTTGTTGAAGGCACCGATGAACGTATCGGGAATGATGTGCATGAAGAAATCGACCACGCCCAGCTTGGCGGCCGAGGCGGTGTACTGGCTGAGGCCTTCGGTGCTGAGGGTTGCGGGGTCGATGTTCATGCCCACACCGGGTTTGAACAGGTAGACCGCCGCCAGGCCAATCGCCAGGCTCACCACCGTCAGGCCCAGGAACAGCAGCAACGCCTTGCTCATCAGGCGCCCCAGCGAGCGCTTGTCGGTCATCCCGGCAATGCCGGTGACGATAGTGCAGAACACCACCGGGGCGATCATCATCTTGATCAGCTTGATGAAGGCATCACCCAAGGGCTTGAGCGCAACGGCCTGTTGCGCCCAGAAGTGGCCGACCACTACGCCCAGCAGGACGGCGCAGAGGATCTGAAAGTACAGCGATTTGGCGAGTTTCATGGGGCATCACCATTGTTGAAATTGTGCGGATGCGCTTGGTGCATGTGTAAAGCAGGTAGCAGGGCCGCCTCTAGCTACCCTGCCAGCCTGCGCAAGGTAGGGGCATAGACGAAACCCGAGAAGAGCCGCCGGGCGGTTCGTACCACAGACACCTGGGTTGTCTTGCCGTCGACACCGCTGCGCGACAGCGCCACATCGATGCCGCCGCTCGGGTGCTCCAGACGCACTTCGGTCAACTGCCGGGCATCCTCGCCAAGCAGGTCGGCGATCACCGTGCCCGGGCTGACGCAGGCAGTCGCCAGCCCTACCGCCCCGGTGATGGCCAACGCACGGTGACAGTTGTGCGGCATGAAGTAACGCACCTGCAACGTGCCGTCGTACCGTGGCGCAGACACCAGCACCGGCTTGGGGATTACCATGCCACTGACGTCGCCAAGACCCATGGCTTTGCCAGCTTTCAGCCGCAGCGCTTCAAGGCGCTTGAGCAGCGAGTGATTGGCATCGAGTTCTGCAGGGGTTTCCGATCCGGTCACCCCGAGTTGACTGGCCTGCACGACCATCATGGGCATGGCCATGTCGATGCAGGTTACCGGTACGCCATCGATCACATCCGTGGCCTTGCCGGTAGGGAACAGCTTGCCGGTTTTGCTGCCGACTGCATCGAGGAAAGTCAGGTGCACCGGGGCGGCAGTGCCCGGTACGCCATCGATTGCCGTGCGGCCTTCGTAGCGCACGATACCGCCGGGGGTTTCCACCAGCGAATTGACCAAGGTGCCGGTGTTCAGGTTGCGGATGCGGACCAAGGTCTTGCCATCCTGGCCTTTCACCAGGCCTTGTTCGATGGCGAACGGGCCCACGGCGCACAGCATGTTGCCGCAATTGGGCGCGGTGTCGACGCGGCGTTGGGCAACCATCACCTGCACGAACAGGTAATCGACGTCAGCCTCGGGATGCAACGAAGGGCTGACGATCGCCACCTTGCTGGTTTGCGGGCTGCCGCCACCGATGCCATCGATTTCAAGCTCGTGGCCGGAGCCCATCAGGTTGATCAGCAACTCGTCACGTTCGACCACATTGGCAGGCAGGTCCCAGGCGTGGAAGAACGGCCCTTTAGAGGTACCACCGCGCATGAGTACGCAAGGAATTCGCTGCATGATTTTGCACCCTTGTTGATCAATGGACATCATTGATGCTGTGAGCAAAAGAGTGACAGGCATGGATAAATCAATCCAATGCAAATATCGTAGCCATTATTGCGATTCAAACATTAATCATGCACGGCGACAGTAGCGGGCTTTCTTATGGAATATGAGCTGCAAGACATCAGATCTTTCGTGAAAATCGCCGAACTCGGTAGTTTCCACGAGGCCGCCGAGGCGCTTCACCTGTCCCAGCCGGCCTTGAGTCGGCGGATCAAGAAGCTTGAGGAAGGCCTGGGCACCTCGCTACTGGAGCGCACCACCCGCCGGGTCAGCCTGACCAGCGTGGGGCGCGACTTCCTGCCCAAGGCCAGGCGCCTGCTGGATGATTTCGAAGACTCCATCCTCAGCATCCGCGAGCTGGCCGAGCGCCAGACCGGGCAAGTTACCCTCGCCTGCATTCCCACCGCAGCGTTCTACTTCCTGCCGTCGGTGATCCGCGATTACAACGAGCAGTACCCAAAAATCCGTATTCGCCTGCTGGACCTGAGCGCCAACGACGGGCTCGAAGCCGTGCTGCGCGGCGAGGCTGACTTCGGCATCAACATGATGAGCGGCCAGCACCCGGACATCGAGTTTGTCTCACTGGTGCAAGAGCACTTTGTACTGGCGTGCAGGCGCGACCACCCACTGGCAAACCGGGCCTCCGTTACCTGGACAGAGCTGGCGGATTACCGCCTGATTGGCGTCGGCCGCCTGAGCGGCAACCGCATGCTGCTGGACCATGCGTTGTCCGGGCTCAATCTGCGGCCCAAATGGTTCTACGAAGTGCAACACCTGTCGACATCGCTGGGCATGGTCGAGGCCGGGCTGGGCGTGTCGGCCATGCCCAGCCTGGCCATGCCCAACGCTGATCACCCGACGCTGGTCAGCGTGCCGTTGATCGAGCCGCAAGTCACACGCACCCTGGGGCTGGTGTACCGGCGCGGCGCGTCGTTGTCGCCTGCGGCGGAGAAGTTCGTTTCGATCCTGCTGCAGCAGTGGCCCAACCGTTGAGTCGCCGCTGCGCAGGCAGGCGAGATCAGGCGTCCTTGCCGAGTACCAGGTGGTCAAAATGCTCGATGTGCTCATCCAGGTTGTCTTCGAGCATCATCCGGTACTGCTCGCAGAAGTACTTCAAAATTTCCTCCCGGGCTGCCGCCAGTTCCGCGCCGCTCTTGAAGCTGCGGGCGCTCATCCAGGCGCTGAAACGCGTGGCGCCGAAGGTCAGCGAGGCACTCACCTTGCCCAGGTCTTCGAATTTTTCAATCTGCTGGTTGGCCAGGTCGATGTGCGCATCGGCGCGGTCATAAAAGGCCTGATCGGTAGCTTGGGTCATTGCGGTTCACCTTGTAACGGAAGCCCAAGCCTTGCATGGCGGCGCGCATACGTGCAAGGCTGAAAAAGGATCCCCCATGACGAAAAGGAAGCAAAGCACCTTATGCTTGGAATCACACGTATCCATCGCTATTTGCGCCCACTGCCTGCAAAACCGACTGCAGCCAGTGGGCGTGACCTCAAGGCCAAACCAGCCGCCCGCCTCGCCTCAAAGGTTGCAAACCTGCTCTGCACTCCCCGCTCCGCCCCGCCTTACTTCTGCGTTACCCCTGAGCGCCCCCCTGTCGACCGTGTGCCTCCGACCTGACTGCCCACGCTGCAGCTCTCACACCGTATTCGCCTGCGACAGGCGGGATGTCTGACGCAACAACAAGGGGCAACACCCAATGCTTTTCTTTGAAGGTAAACAGATTCTCAGCGCCATCTTCGATATGGATGGCACCCTCTTCGACACCGAACGCTTGCGCTTCAAGACACTGAAGCAAGCCTCGCTGGAAATCTTCGGCAAAGCGCTGAGCGAGGACACATTGATCGGCTCGCTGGGCCTGAGCGCGACCAAGGCAGAAGCCCTGGCCAAGGCGCATAACGGCGAAGACTTCCCGTACGCCGAGATCCGCAAACGTGCGGATGAACTTGAGTTGGAGTACGTGCGCAATCACGGCGTACCGATCAAGGCCGGCCTGCTGGAGGTACTGGAACGCCTGCGCAAGTCGGGCTTGACCATGGCAGTGGCCACCTCCAGTCGCCGTGCCATTGCCGAGGAATACCTGATCAATGCCAATGTGCTGAAGTATTTCGACATCACTGTCTGTGGCGATGAAGTCAGCCAGGGCAAACCCCACCCCGAGATTTTCCTGAAAGCCGCCCGCGCGCTCAATTGCGAACCCGATCAGTGCTTCATGGTCGAGGATTCAGAGAACGGCATGCTGTCGGCCATCCGAGCCGAAGGCCAGGCGATCCTGATCGAAGACATCAAGCCGCCCGCTGCCGAGATCAAGGCAGGCGCGCTCAAAGCCTACCGCAGCATGCATGAGTTTCTAGCCGACCTTAGCGAGTGCGTACCTGACTTGGGCATGCCGGCATTGAGCGAGCCGTTCCCGGCTTCGTTGAACCAGTTCAGCGTAGGCATTCACGGCTTCGGCGCCATCGGCGGTGGTTACCTGACACAGGTGTTTTCCCATTGGGATGGCTACACCCGGCCTCGTGAAATCATCGCCGCGACCCGCTCGCGCATGCTGCGCGAAAGCGTCAATGCGTTCGGCCGCTACAGCGTGCGCTACGGTGCTACATCATTCGACCAGACCATCGACAATGTGCGCATGATCGACATGGACGATGACGACGCAGTCATCGGCATGTACACCACTGCCGAAATTATCGGCCTGAGCCTGCCCGAGCAGGCCATCCGCAACCAGGCGAAGGTGATTGCCAAAGGGCTGCTGCAACGTTTCGAACGACGTGGCCGTGAGCTGACGCTGCTGATCGTGCTGAACAAGGTGGGCGGCGCCGCGTTCGTGCGCCGCCATGTGCAGGCAGAGCTGGCATTGCTGTGCCCGCCGGCAATTAGCGAGCAAGTGCTGGAAAAGACCCATTTCGCCGAAACAGTCGTCAGCCGCATCGTCTCCAAGCTCAGCAACGACGCACTGGTGCGGCAACTGCGCATCAAGTCGCAGATGTTCCAGAACAGCCTGGAAGACGAGCCGGCAGTCGCCACCAAGGCATCCACGCCAGTGCCTGAATACGAACGACTGATCGGGCGCTTCAGGCCCTTTGCCCAGCCCAGCAGCGCGATGAGCCAGCTGCACCTGATCCTGTTCAACAGCGAACCCGACATGCCGCTGTATGTAGAGCACGGCAGCGAGCTACTCGAACGCCTGCGCCAGGTGAAGACGGTGCCGGACATCACCCAGATCCAGGTCATCAAGAACCGCCTGTGGAACGGCCCGCATGCCATCGTTGCCTGGTACGCGAGCCTGTTGGGCCATGACTCGGTGGGCCAGGGTATGGGCGATGCGCGTGTCAGCGAACTGGCCGAACGCCTGATTCGCCAGGAAGTCGGGCCCGCACTGGTGGCGGAGTACCCGCAGATGGCAGAAGTGGTCAGCCGTTTTGCCGATACCTTCCTGGAGCGCTGTGCAACCTCCTTCAAAGACCCTTGTGCCCGGGTGGGGCGCGACCCGTTGCGCAAGCTTCAGCGCAACGAACGCATCCTCAGCAGCATCGACCTTGCACGCAAGCATGGTATTGAAACCCCGTCGCTGGCGTTTGGCGCGGCACTGGCCATTCACCATGCCCTGCACTGCAAAGACGACAAGGCGCTGGAAGCACAGGCCATCAGGCGGGTTTACAGGGAAAACGACGCCAGTGTCGAGGCCGTGCTTACTCATGAAGTTGATTGCAACGGCAAGCGTTTTCCGGGGCTGGACCCGATCAGGGACACGCAGCTGATCACTGCCATTTCAGATGCTTTCCGGCAGTACCCGCCAAGGGATGTGGCAAGCAGGCCGGGCGGCCTTTGCATAGGCGCATGAGGTACTGCATTAGCCTGAAGCCAGCGCGGTGAATGGCACCGGCTCCGCCGGTGTTCGCGGCTAAAGCCGCTCCCACAGTGATCGCGCCGGCTTTCAGGTGTTGTGCAAGACAGTCGTGCCCACAGGTACTGCATACGCCTGAAGCCTGAGCGGTTACCTGTGGGAGCGGGTTTACCCGCGAAGAATCCAACACGGTGAATGGCACCGGCTCCGCCGGTGTTCGCGGCTAAAGCCGCTCCCACAGTGATCGCGCCAGCCTTCAGGTGTTGTGCAAGACAGCTGCCTCCAGGGGTACTGCATATGCCTGAAGCCTGCGCGATTACCTGTGGGAGCGGGCATGCCCGCGAAGAATCCAGTGCGGTGGATGGCACCGGCTCCGCCGGTGTTCGCGGCTCAAGCCGCTCCCACAGTGATCGCGCCAGCTTTCAGGTGTTGTGCAAGACATAGCGTCCACAGGTATTGCATATGCCTGAGGCCTGCGCGACTACCTGTGGGAGCGGGTTTACCCGCGAAGAATCCAACACGGTGAATGGCACCGGCTCCGCCGGTGTTCGCGGGGCAACCCCGCTCCCACAGTGATCGCGCCGATTTCAACTGCTGGGCAAGACAGTTGTCCCGACAGGTACTGCCTGAAGCCTGCGCGACTCCCCTCGAAGGATTTGCTATCGGAACGTACCACGCATGCCTGCGGGCCTTCACCCTGGTAATGACACAACGCTTGTAAATGACACAATGTGTCATTAAGATCGCCATGTGTCCTGGCAGCGCCACTACGACGATCAGCCAGTACCCGCCCTTTTCCACGCAGGTACCGCCCATGACGACCACCATGCATACCCCCAAGGACCAGTTGGTCAAACTCGCCCAGCAGCAGATGCTGACGGCCCTGGCCGACAACACCTACACGGCCCGGCAAAAACTTGCCCTTACCTGCCGCATCCTGTTCGACGGCGGCCACGACTCTGGCCTTGCCGGGCAGATCACCGCACGTGCGCAGGAGCCTGGCACCTACTACACCCAACAACTGGGCCTGGGCTTCGATGAAATCGCCGCCTCCAACCTGCTGGTGGTGGACGAAGACCTCACCGTGCTGCAAGGCCGCGGCATGGCCAACCCGGCCAACCGTTTCCACAGCTGGCTGTACCGGGCCCGCCCCGACGTCAACTGCATCATCCACACCCACCCGCTGCACAGCGCTGCCCTGTCGATGCTGGAGGTGCCGCTGGCCATCTCGCACATGGACCTGTGCCCGCTATTTGACGATTGCGCATTCCTCAAGGAATGGCCAGGGGTGCCGGTGGGCAACGAGGAAGGTGAAATCATCGCGAAGGCGATCGGTGACAAGCGTGCGATCCTGCTTTCGCACCACGGCCTGTTGATTGCCGGTGGCTCGATCGAAGAAGCCTGCGTACTTGCCCTGCTGTTCGAGCGCGCAGCAAAGATGCAATTGCTGGCCATGGGCGCCGGTGACATCCGCCCCATCCCCGAAGCACTGGGCAAAGAAGCCCACGACTGGATCTCCACCCCCAAACGTCACGGCGCCGCGTTCAGCTACTACGCACGCCGGGCCTTGCGTGCCCACGGCGACTGCCTGGGCTGATCGAAGCTGTACTCTTTCCTCAACAACGGCAGAGGTGCCTGGTCATGTCTACACCTGTAATTCGCGGCGTTATCGGTTACACCATCACTCCCTTCACGGCTGACGGCACGCTCGACCTGGATGCCCTGGGTACATCCATCGACAGCCTGATCGCAGACGGCGTGCACGCCATCGCACCGCTGGGCAGCACCGGCGAAGGGGCCTACCTGTCCGACAGCGAATGGGAAACCGTGGTGCGCTTCAGCCAGGCACGCATTGCCGGCCGCGTGCCCAGCGTGGTCAGCGTTTCCGACCTGACCACCGCCCGTACCGTGCAGCGCGCGCGCCTGGCGCAGGCCTGCGGCGCCACGGCAGTGATGGTGCTGCCCATTTCCTACTGGAAGCTTACCGAAGCCGAAGTGATCGCCCACTACAAGGCTGTCGGCGCGGCCATCGACATCCCGATCATGCTCTACAACAACCCAGGCACCAGCGGCACTGACCTGTCGGTTGAACTGATCCTGCGCATCCTCGGCGAGGTGCCCAATGTGACCATGGTCAAAGAAAGCACGGGTGACATTCAGCGCATGCACCGCCTGTACAAGGCCACCGATGGCCAGGTGGCGTTCTACAACGGCTGCAACCCGCTGACCCTGGAAGCGCTGGTGGCCGGTGCCACAGGCTGGTGCACCGCCGCACCCAACCTGATCCCGGCACTGAACCTGGCGCTGTGGGATGCCGTGCAGCAAGGCGACCTGGGCAAAGCCCGCGCGCTGTTCTACCGCCAGTACGAGCTGCTGGAGTACATCACCCGCCGCGGCCTGCCCACCACCATCAAGGCCGGCCTGAAAATGCTCGGCCAGGATGTCGGCGCCCCACGCCTGCCCCTGCAGCCGCTGGATGCCCAGGGCAGCACTTACCTGAAAGGCCTGCTGGCCGAACTGGCCAATTAACCGTGAAACCCGCCCGGCGGCATAACGCTGCCGGGCAGCGTTTTTTTTGCAGGAACAGCCTGGTGCTGTGCCTGTACCTGACTTTTGACCAGAGGCAACCATGGACGCGCCTGCACACACACCTTCAACGCCATTGCGGCTGACAGACATCCTCCACCCCGTGGTGGCGGGGCTCGTTTCAGTCATCGTCAACTATGGCGGCACCTTCATCCTGGTGTTCCAGGCCGCCAAGGTTGCCGGGCTGAGCCCGGAACTGACTTCATCCTGGGTCTGGGCCGTGTCGATCGGTGTCGGCCTCAGCGGCCTGGTGCTGTCCTGGTACAGCCGCGAACCGGTGATCACCGCCTGGTCCACGCCGGCAGCCGCATTTTTGGTCACGGCCCTGGCCACCGTGCCTTACAGCGAAGCCATCGGTGCCTACTTGTTGTCGGCCGCCGGCTTCGTGGTGCTAGGGCTGACCGGGTGCTTCGAGCGTCTGGTGCGGGTCATCCCCGGAGGCGTTGCGGCAGGACTGCTGGCGGGTATCCTGCTGCAGTTCGGCATCGGCGCCTTTGCCGGCCTGTCGGTCGACCCGGCCCTGGCAGGGCTGCTGATCGTGGCCTACGTGGCCTTCAAACGCTTCACCACCCGCTACGCCGTGGTGGGCATTCTGATACTGGGGCTGGGCTACCTGCTGCTGCAGGGGCAAGCAGGCCTGGCGACGCTGCGCCTGGAGTTCGCCGCACCGGTGTTCACGGCGCCTACCTTCTCCCTCAACGCTGCCCTCAGCGTGGCCCTGCCATTGTTCCTGATCACCCTCACCGGCCAGTACATGCCCGGCATGCTGGTGCTGCGCAACGACGGTTTCAAGACCAGCGCCAACCCGATTGTCGCGGTCACCGGCCTGGGCTCGTTGCTGATGGCGCCATTCGGTTCACACGCTTTCAACATCGCCGCCATCACCGCGGCCATCTGCACCGGCAAGGAAGCCCATGAGGACCCGGGCAAGCGCTGGGTTGCGGGGATTGCTGCCGGTGCCTGCTACATCCTCGTGGGGGTGTTCGGGGTCACCTTGGCGAGTGTATTCATGGCCCTGCCGGGTACCTTCATCACCACCCTGGCCGGCCTCGCCCTGCTGGGCACCATCGGAGGCAGCCTGGCCAGTGCAATGGCCGATGCCCGCTCGCGCGAAGCCGCACTGATCACCTTCCTGGCGGCGGCGGCCAACATCAGCCTGTTCGGCATTGGCGGAGCCTTCTGGGGGCTGGTCATTGGCCTGCTGGCCTATGCCGTGCTGAACGGGCGCCTGCCTCGCGTCAACCGTTCACCCCGGTAAAAGCTTGCCCCCCCCCCTACCCTGCGCCATGTGCCCACGCCGTTCGACAGATATCGACATGCCCCACGCTGGCCCCAAGCTACTTACACAAATTGCTGCCGTGCACTTCGTCAGCCATGTGCACATCATGCTGATCCCGGCATTGCTACCCGTACTCCCTGGCCTGCTGGGCGTGGGGTTCGTCGAGCTTGGCGTAGCCCTGGCGGTGTTCAACATCGTCTCTGCCCTGGTGCAGGCACCGCTGGGCTATGCCGTCGACCACTACGGTGCGCGCAAGGTGCTCAAGGCAGGGTTGTTGCTGGGCAGCCTCAGTTTCCTGCTGCTGGCGGTCAGCCCCGGCTATGCGGTGTTGCTGGTAACGATGGCCATGGCGGGCCTCGCCAATGGCGTGTACCACCCTGCCGATTACGCGTTGCTGGCCAACGGCATCGAGCAAGGCCGCCTGGGGCGCTCGTTTTCGATCCATACGTTCGCCGGTTTCCTCGGTTCGGCGGTAACGCCAGCGGTGTTTCTCGGCATTGCCGCCGCGTTCGGTACACAGGCAGCCTTGGCAGCGGGTGCAGTGATGGGTGTTGCCGCTCTGCTGCTGATCTCGGTGCCAGGCAGCGGTGTCTATCAGGTACCCGGGCATGGCCGCACAAGTGGCGCTGGGGCTGCCGCTGCGCCGGGCCGCGTGCGCTTGCTCACGCCGATGATCGGCGTGTTGACGGTGCTGTTCATCCTGCTGAACCTGAGTACCAGTGCCATCGAGAAGTTCTCCGTAGCCGCCCTGGTCCAGGGCCAAGGCCTGACCCTGGCCTGGGCGAATACGGCGCTCACGGCCTTTCTGCTGTGCAGTGCAGTGGGCGTCTTGTGCGGCGGGGCCTTGGCTGACCGCACCCGCCGCCATGGCCTGGTGGCCGCCATGGCCTTTGCCCTGGCGGCGGCGCTGACGACGCTGGTGGCGCTGGGGCTGGTGCAGGGCTGGGCATTGGTGGTGGTGCTCGGGGCCATCGGCTTGCTGACCGGGGTCATCGCACCATCGCGGGACATGCTGGTCAAGGCAGCAGCACCACGTGGTGCCGAGGGCAAAACCTTCGGGCTGGTCTCGACCGGCTTTAATATCGGCGGCGCCATCGGGCCGGTTGCGTTCGGCTGGATGCTCGACCAGCGCCTGCCTGAGGGCATCTTCATCGCTTCGGTGGTGTTCATGCTGCTGACCGTGCTGCTGACCCTGGCGCAGGAGGCGTATTTAGCCAGTAAGCGTCGCCAGCTGGCTTAGACCCTAGGGCTGCTTTGCAGCCTTTTCGCCGGCAAGCCAGCTCCCACAGGAGTCCACACTTCTTGAGTGCGGCGCGTTCCGTGTGGGAGCCGGCTTGCCGGCGATGAGGCCGGTTCAGGTTGATAAAGCTACCGAGTTCGGATGCACCACTCGACCGCCTGCCGCTGGCCGATTGATGAACAGCACATCCAGCACACTGTTACGCAACCCCTTCAGCGCATTCCAGTTCGCCGAGGCGTGCACATACCTGTCACGCAACAACCGCTGCTCATCCTCGGTCAGCCGCGGCTGCTCACATTCACCCAGGGCAAACGCATGCAACTTGCGGCTGATCTCCAGCAATTCAAACGGCAACCCATGCTCAGCCTGCCCGCCCAACGGCCCTAACGGCACCCCCGCACGCACCGCCAGCGCGCGCATGACACTCAGGTAAACCCGTGAAAGCTGGCCCGCCACCTCCCGCTCCCGGTACACCGCTGCATACACCTGCTTTTGCGCCTCATCAGGCCGCCCACCGGCAATCGCTTCTTCCCAGGTAATCACCCGCGCGCCAAGGCCGCCAAACGCCGACGCCACCAAGGCGCTGACTGTGCTGTACACGCGGGTCTGTTCAGCGCGGATGCGTAGCGGCACACGCTGTGACTGCGGTTTGCACAGCAGTACCTGCTCTTGCGTACTGTTCGGGTAACCACCACCAATATTCGAATGCACACCCGGCAACACGATGTCGTGACCACTGCTCACCAATGGGAAGTTGTGCCGCTGCTCATCCCCGGCCACCAATTGCACCACGTGCCGGGCAATACCCTCACCCAGGCTCAGGCGCAAGCCGCCATGGCGGTCGTCGGCAGGGTCGAAATCGCCCTGCAACGGCGCAACGATCGCCGCCACGGTGTCAAACAGGCCTATGAAATTGATCGTGATGTCGCAAGTGACGGCCAGCACCCGGCCCCCGTCAGCGTACAGCAGATTTGCCAAGTGACGCACCGCCGCGGCACCGCGGCTGAAGCCGAACAGGTCGAACTCGACCCCCTCGAGTCTTGCGAGCGGATGGGCGTGCGCCCAATCCCGCAGCTGGCCGGCGATACCCTCCAATGCCTCGGTGACTCGCGCTTCGACGCCGGTGCGCCCGCGTCCGGTGGCCGAGGCATACGCATGATCCTCAGCGCCCTCCAGGGTGCCCACCCCCTGGACATAACGGCTTAGAAACGCCATTGCGCCGTCGCCGCTCGCCCCCTCTGCCGGATAAAGCGCGTGCAACAGGGCCACATTGCTCAAGGCGTTGGTATAACTGGCGCCCTTGCCGCCGTTCGACTCTGTGGGCATCACATTGTGCTGGTTATTACCGGTGCCATCGAAAAACACGCCAAATCTCAAGATCATCGTTGTGCGCCTGCTTGCGTCAAAAACACAAGCAGGCGCCAGGGCGCCGACGCTGAACATCAGCCTATGGCCAGCCATTTGCAGGACAATTCTGTACTTGCATGGCCCAGGGCTGGATAAATTTCCAAGCCGCCATTGGTCGCCACCCCCCCGGATGGATTAAAGTATCACCCCTTGCCAGGGCAGCTGCCTCCAGCCCCGCCTGCGGCCCCATACCAGGAACCGTCGCCGATGGAACACCGTGAAGCGCTGACCGCGCTGCGCACCTTTCTTTCTTCCCAGATCCTAGGCCAGGAGAAACTGGTCGAACGGCTGTTGATCGTGCTGCTGGCCGACGGCCACATGCTGGTCGAAGGTGCTCCGGGCCTAGCCAAGACCAAGGCCATCAAAGAACTCGCCGAAGGCATAGAGGCGCAGTTCCATCGCATCCAGTTCACCCCCGACCTGCTCCCGGCCGACATCACCGGCACGGAAATCTACCGCCCGGAAACCGGCAGCTTCGTGTTCCAGCAGGGGCCGATATTCCATAACCTGGTACTGGCCGACGAAATCAACCGCGCCCCGGCCAAGGTGCAGTCGGCACTGCTCGAAGCCATGGCCGAACGCCAGGTCAGTGTGGGCCGCAGCACCTACGACCTGTCGCCGCTGTTCCTGGTCATGGCCACGCAGAACCCGATCGAGCAGGAAGGCACCTACCCCCTGCCCGAAGCCCAGCTCGACCGCTTCCTGATGCACGTAAAAATCGGCTTCCCCGACGCAGCCGTGGAGCGGCGTATCCTGGCGCAGGCCCGTGGCGAAGCGCTGGGCGGCGAAACCAAGCCGGAGCGCCGGGTCAGCCAGCAGGCCATCTTTGCCGCACGCAAGGAAATCCTCGGCCTGTACATGGCCGACGCGGTGGAGGAATACCTGGTGCAACTGGTGATGGCCACCCGCACCCCGGCCAAGTTCGACACCGAGCTGGCCGACTGGATCGCCTACGGCGCCAGCCCACGCGGTTCCATCTCGCTGGACCGCTGTGCGCGTGCCCACGCCTGGCTGGCCGGGCGCGACTTCGTCAGCCCGGAAGACATCCAGGCCGTGCTGTTCGACGTGCTGCGCCACCGCATCATCCTCTCGTTCGAGGCCGAGGCGGCGGGGATTGACCAGGACCGCGTGGTCCAGCGCATCCTCGACGTCGTCGCCGTTGCCTGAGCCCATGCCCACCGCGCAGCTGGCCGAACCCGGCATCCGCATAGGCCTTGCCGAACTGATCGACATGCGCCACCGCGTGCGCGAAATCCAGCTGTTTTCCAAGCCTGGCCAACGCAGCCCGCTGGTGGGCCTGCACCACTCCAAGCTGCGTGGACGCGGAGTGGACTTCGACCAGGTGCGCGTGTATCAGGCCGGCGACGATGTGCGCAACATCGACTGGCGGGTCACTGCACGCACCCAGGAACCGCACACCAAGCTGTTCCACGAAGAGCGCGAGCGGCCGATCTTCATCCTTGTCGAGCAAAGCCAGCGGCTGTTCTTCGGTTCGGGCCTGTTGTTCAAGTCGGTACTGGCGGCCCAGGCCGCGGCCCTGTTCGGCTGGGCCGCACTGGGGCACAACGACCGCATCGGCGGGCTGGTATTCGGCGACAACGACCCCCACGAAATCAAGCCTCGGCGCAGCAAGCAGAGCCTGCTGCAACTGCTCAACCGCCTGGCCAAGGTCAACCAGTCGCTGCACACCGAAGCCGTGCCACAGGCCGACAGCCTTGGCCTGGCCTTGCGCCGGGCCCGCGAAGTACTGCGCCCGGGCAGCCTGGCCATTGTCATCTGTGACGAGCGTTCGTTGAGCGCACAGTGCGAACAGCACCTGGCGATGCTCTCGCGTCACTGCGACCTACTGCTATTGCCCGTATCCGACCCGCTCGACCACGCCCTGCCCGCCGCCGGCCTGTTACGTTTCGCCCAGCGCGGTGCGCAGCTGGAGCTCGACACCCTGGACGCCAACCTGCGCCAGGCTTATCGCAAGCAGGCCGAGGCACGCATCGAGCGCTGGGAGCTGATGGCCCAGAAACTGCGCGTGGTGCTGATGCCACTTAGCACCCAAAGCGACATGATCGAGCAGTTGCGCGAATACCTGAACGCCCAGCGGCCAAGGAGCGCGTCATGAACCCGCTCGACCAGTTGCACCCGCTGATCGACCCGACGCCTGTCGGCCTATGGCCGCCGGCACCCGGCTGGTGGCTGCTGCTGGCCGTGCTGCCATTGCTCGGTTGGGGGCTGTGGCGGCTGCGCCGCTGGCGCCCGGGCAAACGCCGCATCGTGCGGGCCGAACAACCCCTGGACCCGGTGCGTGTGGAAGCCCTGGCCGAGCTGGCACGCCTGCCGCGCCCGTACGACGGCGCCCCGGCCGGCGCCTGGCTGCAACAGATCAATGCCCTGCTCAAGCGCCTGTGCCGCAGCCATTATCCGGGTGCCAACAGCCACACCCTCAACGGCCGCCAATGGCTGGCATTTCTCGACAACCGCTGCCCGGCCGCCGGCCTGACCCGCTGGATGGTGCTGGTCGAGGGCGCCTACAAGCCCGAGTGCAAGCTCGACGACAAGGCCATTGTCGGGCTCAGCCAGGCCGTCGAAACCTGGATCCGCAAGCATGTTTGAACTGGCCTGGCCGTGGGTCTTCGCCCTGTTGCCGCTGCCTTGGCTGGCGCGCCTGCTGTTGCCAGCCGCCGACAGCGGCGAGCCGGTGCTCAAGGTCGGCTTCCTCAACGAACTGGAAAGCCTGGCCGGGCGCCGCGCACGCCTCAACCTGCCCACCTGGCGCCAGCAGGCGCCTTTCGTGGTCATCTGGCTGTTGCTGCTATGCGCCGCCGCCCGCCCGCAGTGGCTGGGCGAACCGGTACCGGTGGCTGCCAGTGGCCGCGACCTGCTGGTGGCGGTGGACGTGTCCGGGTCGATGGACTTCCCCGACATGCAGTGGCAAAACGAAGACATCAGCCGCCTCGATCTGGTCAAGGCACTGATGGGCGACTTTCTGCAAGACCGTGAAGGCGACCGCGTGGGCCTGATCCTGTTCGGCAGCCAGGCGTACCTGCAGGCACCACTCACCTTCGACCGGCGCACCGTGCGCACCTTCCTTGACGAAGCGCAGATCGGCATCGCAGGCAAGAATACTGCCATCGGCGACGCCATTGGCCTGGCGGTCAAGCGCCTGCGCCAACGGCCGGCCCAAAGCCGGGTGCTGGTGCTGATCACCGACGGCGCCAACAACGGTGGGCAAATCCACCCGCTGACCGCTGCTCGTCTGGCCGCCCAGGAAGGGGTACGCATCTACACCATCGGCATCGGCGCCAACCCCGACGCCAGTGGCACACCTGGCCTGCTTGGCCTCAACCCGAGCCTGGACCTGGATGAAGCCTCACTCAAGGAAATCGCCGACATCACCCACGGTGCCTATTTCCGTGCCCATGACGGCGCCGAGCTGGACGCCATCGGCGACGCCCTTGATCAGTTGGAGCCGGTAGCCCAGCAACCGACCCAGGCACGCACGGCCCAGGCCCTCTACTCCTGGCCCCTGGCCCTGGCCCTGCTGCTCAGCGTGCTGCTGGTGGTGGCCGTGCAATGGCCCGACAACCTGCTGCAACGGCTGCTGCGCAAGCCGCGGTTCCTGCAGCCGCACCCGGAATGGCGCCAGCGCCTGAAGCGCCTGCGCCTGAGGAGGCGGCGATGATCGATCTGTGGCCCCAATGGCTGCGCCCGCTGTGGTTGCTGGCCGTGCCCCTGCTCGGCTGGCTGCTGTACAAGCTGTGGCACAGGCGCAAGCGCGCCGGGCGCTGGCAGATGATCTTGCCGCCCGCCTTCCATGGCGTATTGCTGGGCGGTGGCAGCGGCAGCACCAGCAAGCTGCCGTGGATAGCACTGGGCCTGGCCTGGGCGCTGGTGGTCCTGGCCCTGCTCGGGCCCAGCTGGCAACGCGTGGAAGAAAGCCGCCAACGCCCGGCCGACCCGCTGGTGATCTTGCTGGAGCTGACCCCACAGATGCTCGCTGAAGACAGCCCGCCCAACCGCCTGGAACAGGCCCGGCGCAAGGTCCTCGACCTGCTCGAACACCGCCGCGACAGCCAGACCGCGCTGGTGGTGTACGCCGGCTCGGCGCACACCCTGGTGCCGCTGTCCGATGACCTGGCCACCACCCGCAACCTGCTGGAGTCCATCGACCCGTCGATCATGCCAAAACCCGGCCAGCGCGCCGACCTGGCCGTGCAAAAGGGCCTGGCCCTGCTGGCCCAGAGTGGCCTGGGCCAAGGCCGCTTGCTGCTGATCGGCTCGTCGCTGAGTGCCCCGGAACGCCAAGGCATCAGCCAGGCACTCGGCCGCCAGGGCCCGAGCCTGCTGATGCTGGGTATCGGCAGCCGCGAAGGCGCCCCGGTGCGCCAGGCCAGCGGCGAATACCTCAAGGACGACCAGGGCGGAATCTTGCTGCCTCGGCTGGACAGCGCCAGCCTCAAGGGCTTCATCAGCGGCACTGGCGGGCGCTACCGGCATGCCCGCATCGACGACCTCGACCTGCGCGGCCTGGGCCTGTTCGACAACCCCCGCACCGCGCGCAATGACGGCCAGACCCTGCAACTGGACAGCTGGGCCGACCAGGGTTACTGGCTGCTGATCCCGTTGCTGTTGCTGGCTGCCTGTGCCGGCCGACGCGGCTGGCTGTTCTGCCTGCCACTGCTGCTGGTCCTGCCACAGCCCAGCCAGGCGTTCGAGTTCAACGACCTGTGGCTGCGCCCCGACCAGCAAGGCCAGCGCCTGCTGGAGCAAAACCGCCCGGCCAGCGCCGCACGCCACTTCCAGGACCCGCAGTGGCGCGGCATGGCCCTGTACCAAGCCGGCGACTATGCCGGTGCCGCCGAGGCGTTTTCCCAAGGCGATACCGCCGCCGCCCACTACAATCGAGGCAATGCCCTTGCCCGCAGCGGTGAACTGGAAGCCGCCCTGGACGCCTACGAGCAAGCCCTGGAGCGCCAGCCAGACCTGCAACCCGCGCTGGACAACCAGGCGCTGGTGCAACAAATGCTGCAACAGCGCGAGGCCAAGGCCGAAGAGCAGCCGGCCAACAGCGATGCCCAAGGTACCCCCGGCAGCGAAACCGAGGGCAACAGCAGCTCGGCCAGCAGCCCCGCCCAGGGCACGCCCGGCAGCGACGAACAAGCCAACGCCGAACAGCCCGGTGAAAGCAGCAATAACAGCCAGGCCGCGCCCGGCAACCAGGCGGGTGCTGACGACGACGTCATCCAGCCGCCACAGCGCCCGGTGTCGACCAACCTCGACACCGAACAGCGCCAGGCCCTGGAACAATGGCTGCGGGAGATCCCCGATAACCCGGCGGAGCTGCTGCGGCGCAAATTCTGGTATGAACAGCAATTGCATCAGGAAACCCCACGATGAGTCGCTTCGGCGTCTTTCTGCTCACCCTGCTATGGGCCGTGCTGGCCCAGGCCGAGCCGCTGCTGCAAGCCAGCGTTGACCGCACCCGCCTGGAAGCTGGCGAGAGCCTGGAGCTGACCCTGGAAAGCCAGGACGTCACCCAGTTCGGCAAGCCCGACCTGCAAGCCCTGGAAGGCGACTTTGAAGTGCGTGGCACGCGCCAGCTGAACAGCCTGCACACCCTCGACGGCGAAACCCGCGCAAGCACCCGCTGGATCATCACCCTGCTGCCACGGCGCAGCGGCAGCCTGCGTATTCCCGAACTGCAGCTGGGCCAGTCGCACAGCCAGGCCATCGAACTGCAAGTGCTGCAGGCCGATGCCAATCGCCAGGACAGCGCCTCGCAAGTGTTCATCGAAGCGACCCTGGACAGCAGCGACGTCTACGTCCAGGCCCAGGCCGTGCTGACCCTGCGCATCTACCATTCGGTGGCGCTGTACGACGACAGCAACCTCAGCCCCCTGCAACTGGAGAACGCCAAGGTCGAACCACTGGGCGAATCGCGCACGTATGAAAAGGAAATCAACGGCGTGCGTCATGGCGTGATCGAAACCCGCTATGCGGTATACGCCCAGCAAAGTGGCAGCCTCGACATTCCACCGCTGACCTTTACCGCCACTGCTGCCGCCAGCAACGACGAAGCCTCACAGGCCAATGGCACGGCCCGCGCCGGCCGCCAGGTGCAGGTCAGTTCGCTGCCCTTGCGCCTGAACGTGCGGCCGATTCCCGCGGCCTGGCCCGCTGGCGTACCGTGGCTGCCAGCACGCAGCCTGACCCTGGAAGAGCACTGGAACCCCGACCCGGGCAGCCAGCAAGTGCAGATTGGCGACTCGCTGACGCGCAACATCACCTTGCGTGCCGAGGGCTTGTCCAGCACCCAACTGCCGCCGCTGCCCGCCACAGAAATCATCGGCCTGCGCCGCTACCCCGACCAGCCGCTGCTGCGCAACGAAATCAGCGAGCGCGGCATGACCGCCAACCGCGAAGAGCGCGAAGCCCTGGTGCCGACCCACGCAGGTGCGCTGACCTTGCCGGCACTGGAAGTGGCCTGGTGGAACACCCGCGAAGACCATCTGGAACACAGCAGCCTGCCAGCGCGCACATTGAACGTGCAAGACAACCCGGCGCTGAGCGCAGACACCCCGGTGGGCGACAACAGCAGCGCCAGCACCCTGCTGTGGCCTTGGCAACTGGCCACACTGCTGTTCGCCCTGACCACCGTGCTGGGCTTCGCCCTGTGGTGGCGTGCCCGCTCGCGGCCAGCGGTGCTGCGCGCGGCGCAAAACGGGCCAAGCCCGCGCACATTGCTGGACGACCTCAAGCGTGCGTGCCAGGCCAACGACCCACAGGCCACGCGCCAGGCGCTGGATGCGTGGGCCCGGCAACAGCCGGAAACCCTGGCCGAGATGGCCGCGCGTTTCGTGCCGTTGTCGGATGCGCTGGATGGGCTGAACGGGGCGCTGTACAGCGAAACAGGGCAGTATTGGCAGGGTGAGGATTTGTGGCGGGCGATTGGCACCATTCCGCCGGCTGAGCAGGTGTTGCTGCCGACGAGTGACAGCGGCAGCTTGCCGCCGCTGTATCCCAAGTAGTCTGCTGCCTGGGCCGGCCTCTTCGCGGGTAAACCCGCTCCCACACTGACCACGCAAGCTTTTAGAGCTTGCGCACGACAGCCGCTCCAACAATAAACCGCGAAGACCTGTACGGTGAGTTTAAAACCATTCATCGCCGCGCAGCCACGCAGCTGTCTGCAAGGGTGGTTCTGCGATCGACTCGGCAGGGCCAAACCTGGGGGGCAACGGATCATTCGAGTTCAACAGTGCGTCGATCATTGGCGTTGCAGTCGACACCTTGCTTTGTGATTCAATCGTTTGCGGCGAAGGACCTTTCTTGACCTGCCTGGATGCCAACTCATTGATCAGCAGCATTTGCTGGTCGTGGAACTGCCTGTGCGTTGTCCTGGCATTTGAAAGTTTGCTTTCGATCATTTGCGAGCCGAGCGTGTTGTACTTCTGAACCAGCCGCTCCGTAGGCAGCGCCTGCATTTTTTCTGCGGGAACAGGCTTGATCCGGACAGGCCGGCGTGTAACAACGTTGCGTTCAAATCCATGCCCGGTGGGATCCCGCCGGTTCACAGGCTCATTCGAGCAATAGGCATAACTGTTCAGTCCCCCCTCACCAAATGGGCTGAGGCTATCCGGTGAGTGGAAGCGCATCAGAACCGGGCTAAACGCTCGATACCCATTGCCCAGCAGGTAACTCGCCAACACGACGGCCAGCCGCTCACCATTGAAGCCGAGCACTGTGGCGTTCGATCGCCGTTCGGAGTACCCGTATGCCGTATAGACCTGCGTCAAGGTTGCCATCGCCTAGCCTCATGCAAGTGGGCCCGTTGTAGTCTGCCCAAGCACAATTTTTCAGCCATAAACAACGGCACGGCAACTGGCAAAAATGCCAGGCGGGCGCGGCTCTTGTGGGAGCGGCCTTGCGTCGCGAAAGGGGTGCGAAGCGCCCCCAGGATATTCGCATTATCGCAAGATTTCCGGGGCCGCTTTGCGGCCCCATCGCGAAGCAAGGCCGCTCCCACAGATACAGCGCATGCATTGAGCCTTGTGCAATACCTGTGCGCGCTGGCTGCCCGCGATTGGGCCGCACAGCGGCCCCAACCTTGGGTTACCATACCGCCCTTTCCCCGCTTGTCCGACTCGACACCAACAGGTCATCCATGCGTCTGTTTCATACCTCCGACTGGCACCTGGGCCAAAGCCTGCACGGCCAGGAACGCGACTTCGAACACGCCTGCTTCCTCGACTGGCTGCTCGGCCAGCTGCGCCTGCGCCAGCCCGATGCGCTGCTGATTGCCGGCGACATCTTCGACACGGTCAACCCGCCGGTCAAAGCCCAGGAGCGCCTCTACGACTTCATCGTCCAGGCCCATGAGCAACAGCCCAAGCTGGATATCGTGATGATCGCCGGCAACCACGACTCCGGCTCGCGCATCGAGCTGCCCGCCGCATTGATGCGGCGCCTGCGCACCCATGCCCTGGGCCGTGTGCACTGGCTGGACGAAGGCCAGCTGGATGCAGAGCGCCTGTTGATCCCACTGACCAACGGCCGCGGCAAGGTCGCCGCATGGTGCCTGGCCCTGCCCTTCCTGCGCCCGGCCGAGGTCACCGGCCCGAGCCTGGGCGACGACTACCTGCAAGGCATCACCCAGGTCCACCAGCAACTGATCACCGCCGCGCAAGCCAAGCGCAAGAAAGACCAGGCGCTGATCGCCATCAGCCATGCGCACATGGCCGGTGGCTCGGTGTCGGAAGACTCGGAGCGCAGCCTGATCATCGGCAACGCCGAGGCACTGCCGGCCAAGCTGTTCGACAAGGCCATCAGCTATGTCGCCCTGGGCCACCTGCACAAACCGCAGAAGGTCAACCGCGAAGAACGCATCCGCTACAGCGGCTCGCCGATCCCGCTGTCGTTCGCCGAAATCAACTACCCGCACCAGGTGCTGGAAGTGGAGCTGGACGGCACCGAACTGGTCAGCGTCGAACCGCGCCCAGTACCGCGCGCGGTGGCCCTGCAACGGGTTGGCCCGGCACCCTTGGGCGAACTGCTGCAACAGCTGGCCGACCTGCCCGTGATCGACCTGCTCGAAGACCCCAACCGCCAGCCCTGGCTGGAGGTGCGGGTGATACTGGACGAGCCGCAACCCGACCTGCGCCAGCAGATTGAAACTGCACTGGAAGGCAAGGCCGTGCGGCTGATCCGCATCAGCGCCGAATACGCCGGCCGCAATAACGCCGAAGACGATGACCTGGCCTTTGTCGAGCTTTCCCAGATGACCCCGCAAGACCTGTTCAGCCGCGCCTGGGAGCAGGCTTACGGCAACCCCGCAGATGAGCAGGCGCTGGCCGACTTTGCCCTGCTGTTGCAGGACGTGCAGCAGGAAGAGGAGCAGCCATGAAGATTCTCGCCATTCGCCTGAAGAACCTGGCATCGCTGGCCGGCCCGGTCGAAATCGACTTCACCGCAGAGCCCTTGGCCAGCGCTGGCCTGTTCGCCATCACCGGGCCAACGGGGGCCGGCAAAAGCACACTGCTCGACGCCCTGTGCCTGGCGTTGTTTGGCACAGTGCCACGCCTGAACGACATCGGCCGCGAGGCCAAGGTGCCCGACGCCGACGGCGAAATCCCCACCTACGACCCGCGTAACCTGCTGCGCCGTGGCACCGGCAGTGGCTTTGCCGAGGTCGACTTCGTCGGCATCGACGGCCGCCGCTACCGCGCCCGCTGGGAAGCCAACCGCGCCCGCGACAAAGCCAACGGCAAGCTGCAACACAGCCGCCAGAGCTTCTACGACCTGGACAGCGAACAGGTGCTGGGCAGTGGCAAGAACGAATACAAGCAACTGGTCGAGGCCCGCCTTGGCCTGAACTTCGAGCAGTTCACCCGTGCGGTAATGCTGGCCCAGAGCGAGTTCGGCGCTTTCCTCAAGGCGGACGACAAAGAGCGCAGCGAGCTGCTGGAAAAACTCACCAATACCGCCATCTACACCCGCCTTGGCCAGCGTGCCTTCAGCAAGGCCCGTGAAGCCGGCGAGGCCCACAACGCCCTCAAGGAGCGCGCCAGCCACCTGCTACCGATGGCCGCCGAAGCCCGCACCGACCTTGACCAGCGCCTGGAGCAGGCGCAGCAGCAGTTCAAGGCCGACCAGGCTGGCGAGCGCCAACTGGAACAGCAACGCAACTGGCTGAATGAACAACGCCAGCTGCAGGCCCAACATGCCGAAGCCGGCACCGCGCTACAGGCCGCCGAACAAAGCTGGCAGCAACTGGCCGAACCCCGCCTGGCCCTCGTTCGCCTGGAGCGCCTGGCCCCCCAGCGCCACCAGTTCCACCGCCAGCAGGCGCTGACTGCGCAACTGGCACCCGTGGCCGCGAAAATCGCTGAGCAACAGCAGCAGCAAGCCGAGCTGCAGGTGCGCACCCTTGAGCTCGAACAGGCGCTGGCCGCCGCACGCCAGGCGCTTGCCGACAGCCAGGCCCAGCATGGCGAAAACGCACCGCGCCTGCGCCAGGCCTTTGCCGCCCAGGACAACCTGGCGCGCCTGGACCAGGAACTGGCCGCGCAGCGCAGCACCAGCCAACAGGCTGAACAGCAGGTCGCCGACGGCCAGCAGCAGTTGCAGCAGCTTGAAGACAACCAGCAGCGCAGCCTGCAGCAACTGGCCCAGATCGACACCGCGCTGGCCGACAGCCAGCACCTGGCAGGCCTGGCAAATGCCTGGCACGCCTACCTGCCACAGCTGAAGCAGGTAATGCTGATCGGTGGGCGCCTGGCCAAAGGCCGTGAAGAACTGCCCGGCCTTCAGGCCCAGGCCAGCCAGGCCAATACACACTTGCAGGCCGAGCGCGACGCCTACGACCTGCTGTTCCGCGAAGCCAAGGCCGAACCGCAGGCCCTTGCCGAGCAAATCGACCTGCTCGGTGGCATGCTGCAGGACAACCGCAAGCAGCAGCGCGCCGTCGAAGAACTGTCGCGCCTGCATGGCCGTGAACAAGAGCTGCGCCAGCAGCTGCATGCCGTGCGCGAACGGCAGCAGCAGGCCATGCAGCAACGCCAGCAATTGATTACCGAAGGCACCGCCGCCAAGGCCGAGCTGGAAGCCGCCGAGCAAGCACTGAACCTCACCCGCCAGCTGTTGCAGCGCCAGCGCCTGGCGCGTAATACCAGCGTCGAAGAACTGCGCGGCCAACTGCGCGACGGCGAACCTTGCCCAGTGTGCGGCAGCGCCGAGCACCCGTTCCATCAGCCCGAAGCCCTGCTGCAGAGCCTGGGTCGCCATGACCAGGCCGAAGAAGACGCCGCGCAGAAGCAGGTCGAAATCCTCAATAGCAAGCTGGTTGAACTGCGTACCCAGCTAGGTGTGGTCAACGCCCAGCTCAAGGACTTCCAACAGCAACTGCAACAACTGGGCGACCAGCTGCAACCGCTGGTGGCCCAGGTACAGGCACATAGCCTTTGGCCGGCCCTAGCCCCGCAGGACGACAAGGCCCGTAGCACCTGGCTCGACGGCCAGTTGCGGCGCCTGGACGAAGAGATCGGCCAGGACGAGAAGCGCCAGAGCGCCCTGCTCGCCCTGCAAAAAGACGCCGCCCGCCTAAACCAGCAACTACAGGCTGCCCACGACGCCCAGCAGCAGGCCCAGCGCCATCTGGAGCAACAGCACCAAGCCCTGGCCAACGATGAGCAGCAGTTGCAGCAGGGGCTGAGCGACCTCGCAGGCGTATTGCCCGAGCGAGCGCTCAAGGCCCTCAACGAAGACCCGGCAAATGCCTTCCTCGCCCTCGACCAGCAGATTGCCCAGCGCCTGCAGCAACTGGAGCAGCGCAAGGACGAACTGGAAGAACAACAAACCCGCCAGGCACAGCTGGACAAGTTGCGCGACCAGCAACAGGCCCGCGTCCAAGGCCAGCAGCAGTTGCAGCAGCAACTGGCAGCCCTCGACGAACAACGCCTGCAAGCCCAGGCCTCGCTCGGTGAACTGCTGGGTGAGCACTCCAGTGCAGAAGCCTGGCAGCAGCACATGGACGCGTCGCTGGAGCAAGCCCGCGCCCTGGACGCCGACACCGCCCAGCGCCTGCAAGACCTGCGCACACAGGGTGTGCAACTGGCCGGTGAGCTCAAGGCCAACGTCCAGCACCAACAGGCGCTGGACGTCGAGTGCCAGCAGTTACAAGGGCAGATCGCCCAGTGGCGCAGCGAGCATCCGGAACTGGATGACGCAGGCCTGGATCGCCTGTTGGCCATGGATGACGCGCAAGTCAATGAACTGCGCCAGCACCTGCAAAACGCCGAGAAAGCCATCGAACAAGGTCGCGTACTGCTGCAGGAACGTGAACAACGCCTGCAACAACACGCCGCACAGATGACCGTGGACACCTCGGCCGAAGCCCTGGAACAAGCCCTGACCGAGCTGCGCGAGCGCCTGGCCGGCCACGAGCAGCAATGCGCCGAACTGCGCGCACAGCAGGCCGACGACCAGCGTCGGCAGCAGGCACATCAGGCGTTGGCGGCAGAAATCGAACAGGCCCATCAGCAATGGCAACGCTGGGCCCGCTTGAACGCCCTGATCGGTTCGGCCTCGGGTGATGTGTTCCGCAAGATCGCCCAGGGTTACAACCTCGACCTGCTGCTGCACCACGCCAACACCCAGCTGCGCCAGCTGGCCCGCCGCTACCGCCTCAAGCGCGGCGGCAGCGCCCTCGGCCTGCTGGTGCTGGACACCGAAATGGGGGACGAACTGCGCTCGGTGCACTCGCTGTCGGGCGGGGAAACCTTCCTGGTCTCGCTGGCCCTGGCCCTGGGCCTGGCCTCGATGGCCTCCAGCACCCTGCGCATCGAATCGCTGTTCATCGACGAAGGCTTCGGCAGCCTCGACCCCGAGTCGCTGCAACTGGCCATGGACGCCCTCGACGGCTTGCAGGCTCAGGGCCGAAAAGTGGCGGTGATTTCCCACGTGCAGGAAATGCACGAGCGCATCCCGGTGCAGATCCAGGTGCGTCGCCAAGGCAATGGCCTGAGTGACGTGGAGGTGTGCGGGTGATCCTCTACTCGTTCCGCCGCTGCCCCTGGGCCATGCGCGCGCGCCTGGCCTTGCGTTATGCCGGGTGCGAGGTGGAAATCTGTGAGGTGGCGATGAAGAACAAGCCGGCAGCACTGCTGGCCTTGTCGCCCAAGGGCACGGTGCCGGTGCTGGATACCGGTGCCGGGGTACTGGAAGAAAGCCTGGACATCATGCGCTGGGCGTTGACGCAAAACGACCCGCAGGGCTGGCAGCTACAGGCTGACCCTGTGGCCGCGCAGCAAGCTGAAGCCCTGATTGCTCGCAATGACAGCACATTCAAGGCGCAGGTGAACCTGTACAAGTATGCCGAACGCTACCCGGAGCACTCCCGCGAGCATTACCGCCAGCAGGCTGAAACCTGGCTGGCGGAGCTCGAAGGCCTGCTGGCCGGCCGGCCCTACCTGCTGGCCGACCACCCGAGCATTGCCGATGCCGCGTTGCTGCCCCTGATGCGCCAGTTTGCCGGGGTCGAACCGCAGTGGTTCGCCGAGGCGGCTTATCCGCGGGTGCGGAGCTGGCTGGAGGGGTGGTTGGCTTCGGAGCTGTTCAGGTCAGTCATGGCCAAATGAGTTCAGGCGATCCCTCGTAGGAGACCGCACAAGGCTCAGTGCTGCTGTTTGCCACTCAACGCCGCATGGAAATTGGCACTCTGGCGCAGGTACTGCTCGGTGTAGCTGTGGGTGGCAGAAGCCTTGCTGCTGTCGGCATGGGCATGCGCCGGCAGTACGACCGATGCGGAAATGGCGGATGCGGCAATAACCGGGAAGAGATTGAAGTTCATCTGGGCTGACCTCGACGGCGGTGGTTTGACGGTGGCCCGTTTGGGCCTTGGGTCAAACTTACGCCGCCGAGGCCGCACGCAAAAATTCATTGCGGCAGTAACGATTATCACGCTGATCGATATCACTCGATGAACTTGAGGTCCGACGGTGCGTCCTGCTGCAGCGTCTGCACCGTCTCCAGCAGCTTGCCACTGCGCGGATCGCGACGTATCACCACGATCTGGTTGCTCTTCTGGTTGGCCACCAGCAGGAAGTTGTCACTCGGGTCCAGGGCAAACTCCCGAGGGTGATCGCCTTCTACCGGGCGACGCTGCAGGAACGTCAACTGGCCATCCTGCTTGCCCACGCTGAACGCCACAATTTCATTGGCCGTGCCACGGTTGCTCACGTACAGGAAGCGCCCGTCCGCCGACAGGTGCAAGCCACCTGCTGCCTTCGCTGCGGCCTCCTGGCGCTCGGTCAGGGGTAAGCGCTGGCGTTCAACCAGGTTGCCGTCCTGCACATCGAACATCACCACTTCGGCGTTCATTTCCAGGGTGAGGTAGGCGTGCCGGCCCTTGGCGTCGAACAGCAGGTGACGCGGCCCGCTGCCCGGCGGCAAGGCCACGGACGCAGGTATCGCCGCTGTCAGCGGGTGGTCCGCACTGGCACCGTCGTAGCGGTAGATGAACACCTTGTCGGCACCCAGGTCGCTGGCATACAGGTGCTGGCCATCCGGCGACAGCACCAGCGAATGCACGTGGGCACCGGCCTGGCGCTCAGGGTTGACCCCGCTCGCCTTATGCCGGGCCTGTTGCACCACGGGCTTGAGCGTGCCGTCCTTGGTAACCGGGATCACCACCAGGCTGCCACCGGGGTCAGGGTTGACCGCGTAGTTGGCCACGAACAGGTAGCGCTGGTCACGGCTGAGGCTGGCGTGGGTGGGCTCGTCGCCCTGGGTGGCCACTTGGTTGAGCGGCTTGATTTCGCCTTTGCTGCTGATGCTGAAACTGCTGGCATGGCCCTGCGGGGTCTCATTCACCGTAAACAGCTGACGCTGGTCGGCCGACAGCACCAGCCAGGAAGGGCTGACGCTCTTCACCACCTGCAGGGGCGTGGAGTCGATACGGCCGGCCTTGTCGTCGAACTGATACCGGTAGATGCCCTGGCTGGCACCATCGGTATAGCTGCCCACCAGCAAGGTAGCGGCGTGGGAATTGATCGTGAGGCTCATCAGGCTAGCGGTCAGCAGGCTCGTCCAGGTCCGGTTCATCTTGGTCATCATCCGGGGCGCGAAAGGCACTCATACAGACTAGCCGATGCTCGCCGTTGGCATCGTTGAGTTGCCATTCATCACCGGTGGCAACAGCCGCAGCGACTTGTTCGGGGGTGAAGGACCAGCGGCGAAGCTGGCGGCCGTCCATGCATTCGACAGTGAGGCCGGATGCGTCGGCGGTGAAATCGAAGGCGTGCAGGCCGTCGATCAGGAGCATGTCGCAGGACTGCAGGGCGGTGGCGAGGGGGGACATGGGGGTACCTGTGGGAGATGTGGCGGCATTATAACCCTGGGGCTGCTTTGCAGCCCATTCGCAGCACAAGGCTGCTCCTACGGGGGATCGCGTAACCCTTGTAGGAGCAGCCTTGTGCTGCGAATGGGCCGCAAAGCGGCCCCTTGCGATTCAGTGGGCGAAAATCGAGCCCCCCTCCTTGCCCACCATCTTCTCCGGCTTTATCAGGAACCGTGCCAGCGCCGGCAGCAGCCACAGCGCGCCAAACATGTTCCACAGCAGCATGAAGGTCAGCATCAGCCCCATATCAGCCTGGAACTTGATTGCCGAGAAGATCCATGTGCACACGCCGATGGCCAGGCACAAGCCAGTGAACAGCACGGCTTTACCCGTCGAACGCAGGGTCTGGTAATAGGCCTCCTGCAACGGCAGCCCGGCACGCAGGAAACTTTCCAGCCGGCTGTAGATGTAGATGCCGTAATCCACGCCAATCCCCACGCCCAGCGCCACTACCGGCAAGGTCGCCACCTTCACCCCGATGCCCATGTAGGCCATCAGCGCATTGCCCAGCACCGAGGTCAGTACCAGCGGCAGGACGATGCAGAGGGTGGCGGCGAACGAGCGGAAGGTGATCAGGCACATCACTGCCACACAGATGTACACCAGGATCAGGATGGTCAGCTCGGCCGACTTGATCACCTCGTTGGTCGCTGCCTCGATCCCGGCGTTGCCCGCCGCCAGCAGGAACTGCAGGCCTTCCTTGTTGTGGCTGTCGGCAAACGCCTTGGCCGCGGCAGTAACCCGCTCCAGGGTCTCTGCCTTGTGGTCGTTGAGGAACACCAGCACCGGCGCCAGCGAGCAGTCACCGTTGTACAGGCCATCGGCACGGGCGATGGAGTTGTTGAGGATGTCCGGGTTACGCGACAGGGTTTCCCATTTCAGGCTGCCCTCGTTCATGCCCTTGATCACCTGCTTGGACACGGTCACCAGGGAAATCGCCGACTGTACACCCGGGGTGTTCTGCATGGTCCACATCAGCTCGTCGATCGGCGCCATGGTCGAGTGGACCGAGCACTGCTCCGGCGGGGTCTTGACCATGATCACCAGCACGTCGGAACTGGTCGAGTAGTTGCTGATGATGAAGCTGTTGTCCTGGTTGTAGCGCGAGTCGGGGCGCAGCTCCGGCGCGCCCTGGTCGAGGTCGCCGATCTTCAGGTTCTGGCTGTACCACAGGCCGCCGGCGAAGGCGACCAGCGCCAGGGTTACAGACACCGGCGCCACCTTGGCACTGGCGAAGTTCGACAACAGGCGCCAGAACGGGTGCTCGCGGGTGGCGTCCTTCTTGCTGCGCTCGATGGCCTTCTTGCTGATGCCAACGTAGGAAATAGCCACCGGCAACAGGATCAGGTTGGTGAATACGATCACCGCCACGCCGATGGACGCACCGATGGCCAGCTCGCGGATCACCCCGATATCGATGATCAGCAGGGTGATGAAGCCCACCGCGTCGGCGAGGATGGCGATCATGCCCGGCAGGAACAGCTGGCGGAAGGTGCGCCTGGCCGCCGTGAGGGCGTTGTCGGCGTCACTCGACTGCAAGGCGATGCCGTTGATCTTCTGCACCCCGTGGGAAATGCCGATGGCGAAGATCAGGAACGGTACCAACATCGAGTAGGGGTCCAGGCCAAAGCCCACCGCATGCATCAGCCCAAGCTGCCAGACCACCGCCACCAGGGTGGTGATGAGCACGGCGATGGTGCTGCGGATGCACCAGGTGAACCAGTACAACAGCACCCAGGTAATGGCCAGGGCGACGCCGAAGAACATCGCCACCATCACCAGGCCGTCGATCAGGTCACCGACCTTCTTGGCAAAGCCGACAATGTGAATTTTCACATTGGGGTTCTGCGCCTGGAACTTGTCGCGGATCTTCTCTTCCAGCAGGTGCGAGAACTGCTGGTAGTCCAGCTTCACTTGCCTGCCTGGGTCCTGCGGGTCGGGGTAGCTCTCCAGCAGCGGCACGTCGACGATGCTGGACTTGAAATTGTTACCCACCAGCCGCCCCACCTGGCCAGACTTGAGCACGTTGTCGCGCAGGGTATCGAGGCTGTCCTGCGAACCGTTGTAAGTGTTGGGGATCACCTCGCCACCGGAAAAGCCCTCTTCGGTCACCTCGCTCCAGCGCACGCTGGGGCTCCACAGCGACTTCAGCCCGGCACGGTCGACGCCTGGGATGTAGAACACCTCGTCGTGGACCTGGCGCAGGGTCTCCATGTAGTCCTTGTCGAAGATGTCGCCGTTCACCGCTTCGACCGAAATGCGTACGGTGTTGCCGAGGTTGGCCAGGTCGTTGCGGTGCTCCATCATCTGCTCGATGAACGGGTGCTGCAGCGGGATCATCTTCTCGAAGCTGGTGGACGGGCGAATTTGCGTGGCCTGCCAGAACAGGAAAATGCTCACCAGCACGCACAGCGCGATGACCACGGGGCGGTTGTTGAAGATCAGGCGTTCGAGCAGCGTGGCCTTGTCCTGGTGGTGCGGGTGCATGGTAATGCTCTCCCTGCTGGTCATTGGCTCGCCCCCTCGGCTCCCTGGGCATCCGCCAGGTGTACACCGCCCTGCCCTACCAGCAGCAGGCCGCCATTGGCCAGGCCGCTGACGCCAGCCAGGGCGATGCGGTCGGCGCGGTTGTACACGCTGAAGGTCTGGCCGCCATCGGCACTGCGCAGCACGCTGCCGCCATTGCCGACCAGCACCAGGGTGCCATCATCCAGAAGCGTAGCGCTTGCCAGGCCGAATTCGAGGTTGCCGCGCGCGACCTTGAGCTCGATCGGCTGCCAGCTGTCGCCAAAATCGGTGGAACGAAACAGGTTGCCTCGCAGGCCATACGCCAGCAGGGCGTTCGGCTGGGCGGTGCCGATCACGCCGAACAGCGAGCCCTCGTAAGGGCCCTGGACTTTGGCCCACGTCTGGCCGTTGTCGGCGGAGCGGAACATGCCACCCTGCTCGCCTACGATGAACAGGCCGGCGTCACGCACCCGGGCGATACCGTTCAGGTGCAACTGGTCAGGGTTGTCCAGGCGCTCGGCCACGTCCTGCCAGTGCTGACCGCCGTCTGTGGTTTCCAGCAAGGCGCCGTAGGCACCCACGGCAAAGCCGTGCTGGGCGTCAAGGAAGGCAACATCGAGCAAGGGCGCTTCGCGGGCGAGGTCTTCGAACTGCTTGCTCCAGGTGGCCCCGCCGTCGTTGCTGGCGAGGATCTGCGCATCGTGGCCGACCGCCCAGCCGCGCTTGTCATCGAGGAAGAACACGGCGGTGAGCAGCTGCCGGGTGGGGACCCGGGCCTGGGTCCAGGTGCCGCCCTGGTCGTCGGAGAACAGAATGTGGCCGCGATCACCCACCACCACCAGGCGCTTGCCGGCATGGGTGGCGTCGATCAACAGGCTTTGGCTGGCCTTGGCGGATTCGGTGGAGTATTCGTCGGCGGCGGCGGCCTGGGCACTGTCGGCCCACACCCCCAAAGCCAGTGCCAGCACTGCGCTGGCCGCCCATGGCCAGGCACCACGCCTGGCTGGCGCCCGTAGCGGTTCCCTCATGACTGCCCCCTTGTTGTGTTCTTGTTGGTGGGTCAATGCATTGCAGGTACTGCGAAAAGCCTGATCTAGAGGCCTGCAATAGCTTGAGGGAATCGTAGCGGGGATTTTGGCGGGGATACAACGGGCGGGGTGTTATGTTTTGTTGTCGGCCCAAAAAGCTTCGCGGGTAAACCCGCTCCCACAGGTGCTACACCGTCCATGAAAACGGTGAAGTACCTGTGGGAGCGGGTTTACCCGCGAAGAGGCCGGCACTGACTACAGAAAACTCAAGCCAGGCTCTTGCTCACCACTTCGTACACATCACTGGACAGCTCACCCGAAGCCAGAATCCGCTCCAGCTCACCCTTCATCAGCGCCTGGCGCGCAGCGTCATACTTGCGCCAGCGGGTCAGCGGTGCCAGTTGACGCGAAGCAATCTGCGGGTTCAGCGCATTAAGCTCGATCACCAGGTCCGCCAGGAAACGGTAGCCCGAGCCATCTGCCGCATGGAAGTTGACCAGGTTCTGCCCGGCAAACGCACCCACCAGTGCACGTACCTTGTTCGGGTTCTTCAGGGTGAAAGCCGGGTGCTGCATCAACGCCTTGACCCGCGCCAGCCCGCCCGGCAGCGTGCTGGCCGCCTGCACGCTGAACCACTGGTCCATGACCAGCGGGTTGTCCTTGAAGTGCTCGGCAAAAGCTTCCAGGGCCTTGGCCCGCTCGGCTTCGAACGGCGAATTCACCAGCACCGCCAGGGCGGTGAGGCGTTCGGTCATGTTGTCGCACTGATCGAACTGCTCCAGGGTCGCTTCCAGCACCTGCGGCTTGCCGCTCTGCATCAGGTACGACAGGGCGATGTTCTGCAGGCTACGGCGCGCGAAGTGCTCGGCAGAGGCCACGTAGGCAGTGTTGCGCGACACGTCACGGTTGGCCTGGTAGCGCGCCCACAGGGCGTCGAACAGCTGTGCGGCGATCTGCTGGCGGGCGAACTCACGGGCAGCGTGGATGGCGTCGACGTCGGCCACCTGGCTGATTTCGGTGAGGTAGGCCTCGCCCGGCAGCGAAAGCATTTCGGCAACCATGGCCGGGTCCAGCGACGCGTTACCCAGCACGGTGCCCAGGGCCGTGATCAGGCGCTGGTCGAGTTTCAGGGCTTCGCCGCGTTGATGCTGGCCGATCAGTTCTTGCAGTACCTGCACCGACAGCTGCTGGCCCGCTTCCCAGCGGTTGAAGCCGTCGCTGTCGTGCTGCATCAGGAACATCAGCTGGTCGCGGTCGTAAGGGAAGCTGAGCTTCACCGGCGCACTGAAGCCGCGCAGCAGCGAGGGCAGCGGCTTGGCCTGGACACCTTCGAAGGTGAAGGTCTGCTCGGCCTCGGTCACCGACAGCACGCGGCTGGTGCCGCCAGCAGCGGCTTCACCGGCCAGGCGCAGCGGCAGGTCATTGCCTTCGGCGTCCAGCAGGCCCAGCTCGACCGGGATCACGAACGGCAGTTTCTCGGCCTTGTCCGGGGTTTGCGGGCAGCTCTGGCGGAAGGTCAGGCTGTAGGTCTGCGCAGCAGCATCATAGGCTTCGCTGACTTCCAGGCGCGGGGTACCGGCCTGGCTGTACCAGCGCTTGAACTGGGTGAAGTCGACGCCGTTGGCGTCTTCCATCGCCTTGATGAAGTCGTCGGTGGTCACCGCCTGGCCATCATGGCGTTCGAAGTACAGGTCGCTGCCTTTGCGGAAGCCTTCGTTACCCAGCAAGGTACGGACCATACGCACCACTTCGGCGCCCTTCTCGTACACGGTCAGGGTGTAGAAGTTGGAGATCTCGATGAAGCTGTCCGGGCGCACGGGGTGGGCCATGGGGCCGGCGTCTTCGGCGAACTGGTGGGTGCGCAGGTAGGCGACGTCTTCGATGCGCTTGACCGTGCGCGAGTTCATGTCGGCGCTGAACTCGGCATCGCGGAACACCGTGAAGCCTTCTTTCAGCGACAGCTGGAACCAGTCACGGCAGGTGACACGGTTACCCGACCAGTTGTGGAAGTACTCGTGGGCGACCACGCCTTCGACGCGCTGGTGCGCGGCATCGGTGGCGGTTTCGGCACGGGCCAGCACACAGCTGGAATTGAAGATGTTCAGGCCCTTGTTTTCCATGGCGCCCATGTTGAAGTCGTTGACCGCAACAATCATGAAGATGTCCAGGTCGTACTCGCGGCCGTAGACTTCTTCGTCCCAGCGCATGGACTTCTTCAGGCTGACCATGGCGTGGTCGCACTTGTCGAGGTTTTCGGGCTCGACATAGATGCGCAGCATCACATCGCGGCCAGACTGGCGTGTGAAGTTGTCCTCGACGCACCACAAGTCACCGGCCACCAGCGCGAACAGGTAGGCCGGCTTCTTGAACGGGTCTTCCCAGGTTGCCCAGTGGCGGCCATCTTCAGCCGGCCCGCTGCCGGTCGGGTTGCCGTTCGACAACAGCACCGGGTAGCGATGCTGCTCGGCAATCACCGTGGTGGTGAAGGTGCTCATCACGTCCGGGCGGTCGAGGTAGTAGGTGATCTTGCGGAAGCCCTCGGCCTCGCACTGGGTGCAGAACATCTTGCCCGACTTGTACAGGCCTTCCAGTGCAGTGTTGCTCTCGGGGTGGATCTTCACGCTGGTGTCGAGGGTGAACTGCTCGGCCTTGGGCTGCAGCGTCAGGCTGTCGGCTGCGAGCTGGTAGTCGCCCGCCAGCAGTTCCTGGTCGTCCAGCGCGGCGCGCAGCAGTTCCAGCTGCTGGCCGTCGAGCACCAGCGGCGGCAGGCCGGCACCGCGTGCCGGGTTGCGGCGCATGACCAGTTGCGCGTGAACCAGGGTGTGGTCCTCGAACAGCTCGAAGGTCAGGTGCGTCTCGTCGATCAGGTACTCGGGCGCCTGGTAATCCTTCAGGTAGATCACTTGCGGTTGTTCGGTACGCATGTGCAGGTCCTTTTTACTGGAGCACGGCCAACTGGTAGGCCGTGTACTTGCGAATATTGATCACACCGGTGTCGAAGATCAGGTACTGACCTTTGATACCCAGCAGCGTGCCTTCGGCCACCGGGTCCTTGTCGAGGTTGAAGCTAACGATCTTTTTCGGGTAGGCCTCGACCGGGTACTTCATCTGCACCACTTCGGCGTCGGGCAGCGGCTGGATCGCCTGCAGGCCAAAGCGCCCGTGCAACTCACGCAGGCCATCGGCGCAGGCGTCGAAGATCTGATCACGGATAGCCGGCAAGTCGAGCACCTCGGCATCGCCTTTGAGCAGCGCGCGCCAGTTGGTGCGGTCCGGCACCTGGCTGCGCAGCACGTCTTCGACCAGGCCTGACTGCTGACGGGTAGCCACACGCATGATCGGCAGGGCCTGGCTGGCGCCCTGGTCCAGCCAGCGGGTGGGCAGCTGAGTGGCGCGGGTGATGCCGACCTTGATCCCTGACGAATTGGCCAGGTAGACCACGTGGTCGGTCATGCAGAATTGTTCGCCCCACGACGGCTCGCGGCAGGTGCCAGCGTCGTAGTGGCATTTTTCCGGGGCCATGATGCACACATCGCACTGGGCCAGCTTGGTCATGCACGGGTAGCAGTACCCCTGGCTGAAGCTGGTCTTGGTGCGTTTGCCGCAGTGGTTGCAGTGAATGGCGCCGAGGTATTCCAGGCGCAGGCGCTGGCCGATCAGCGGGTTGACCGGCACCTGCGTGTCATCCAGGCGGAAGCTGTATTGCACCACGGGTGCCTGCAGGCTTACCGCCATTTTGCTCAACGAGCCACGAGCGAGTTCGATCAATGTACCGAGTCCGATTTGAACAGAATGTTGGCGATCGGCGCAGACTTCGATGCGCATTCCTGCGGGCCCATGTAGCCGGTGCGCTGGTCTTCGGGCAGGTTCTGGATCTCCCAGGCGATCACGGCTTGCAGCGACAGCTCTTTTTGCTCGGCGGTGAGCTTGCGGCCATCGGACCATTTGCCGATTTCCACGGCCAGTTTCAGGCTCTCGTAGATTTCCGGTGTGATGTTTTCAATCATTTGCGCGAAAGTGGACATAGTGTCTCCTGATTCAAGCCGACAGTTTACGCCGGGCCAGCGCCCCACCCAAGAGCCCGGTCAGGCATCCGATGAGCAACCCGCCAACATGGGCGGCGTTGGCGATCTGGCCGAGGCCCAGCGTGCCGACCACACCGGTCAGGCATACCACCAGCCAGATCAGCATCATCACCAGCACGCCCTTTGGCAGGTTGAAGTAACGATTGGGCGCCAGCCACTGATACAGCCAGATATGCCCGAGCAAGCCGTACAGCACGCCAGACAGGCCGCCGAACAGGCTCGGCCCGCTGGTGTAGTGCTGGGCCAGGTTGGACACCAGGCTGAACAGCAGGGTCAGGCCCAGCAGCATCCAGGGGCCCTGGCGCAGTTCGATTCGCTTGCCCAGCTCCCAGTACCACAGGCTGTTCATGGCCAGGTGCAGCACACCGAAGTGCAGCAGCATGGGCGATACCAGGCGCCACCACTGGCCTTCGTCCAGAACTTGCGCCAGCGAGCTGAAATACAGGTAGTCGCCCTGGACGCGGAAGTCGAGGAAGGTGAACCAGCTGATGGTGGTGAAGTTGTCGCCCAGGCTGGTGAGGCCGGCGACGATGAAACACAACAGCAGGGTTAGGGTGGTGACCTTGCAGGCTTTGGCCTGTTCTACCAGGGAGGGCTGTGTGGGGCTATTCGCGGGCATGCTCGCTTGCCCCGGTTCCTCTGCCACCTGGATGTCGGCATTGCCGTCGGGGTAGCGTTGGTAGAGTTGCAGCACGTCTTCAACCAGGGTGTCAGGAGCCCAGAGCACCTGGGCATCGCCGTCCTCGCTCACCCGGTGCGGCACCTGCAGGCGCTGCAGCAGGTGGATGAAGCCGCTGAGGTCGACCGACAGCGGCAGGCGCATCACTTCGATAATGTTCATTGGTTGGCCTGTGGGCGGTCGACGTCGACCCAGACGAACTTGTGCGGGTCGATGCGGGTTTCATCATCCAGCCGGTAGGCGGCCAGCTTGCCGTAGAGCACGGCGCTGTAGTCCAGGCAGGCCAGGTTGGCGCGGATCGGCGCTGGCCGGCCGCTGCGCCAGTAGTGGCCAACGAACAGCAAGGGCTCGTCTTCGGCATAACGCAGCAAGGCGTTCTTCTGGCTGTGGCTGAGCGGGGTACTGGCCACTTCTTCGGGCAGGGCATCGGGCTGGAACACGATGTCGCCGTAGGTTTGCGGGTCTTCTTCCCAGAACTTGGTGCGGAAGAAGGCACGGGTCAGGCCGTCGCCGCCGGTCAGGGTCAGGCCGTCCGGCAGGCGCATGTCGGTGCCGCGCAGCAGGCGGTTGCACACCGTGTCGGCGAAACTGCCACTCACCGCCGAGGCCTGGATGAAGTGTTCATCAATGCGCCCGTCAGGGTATTGCTGGCGCAGCGGCTCGATCAACCGCGGGTCCCAGCAGGCGTGCACCAGGCGGAAGCGCCCGGCGTCGATGAACAGCGGCAGCTGGTAGAACCAGTTGACGAAGTCGTGCCAGTCGCCGGGGTGGTGGGCGAACTGGGTGAGGGTTTCGTCGATCAGCCGGGCGTGGCGTGGCGTGTGCTCGCGCACATAGGCCTTGCCGCTGCCGGGCAGCGCCGGGGTGACCCAGCCCAGGGCGTTGTATTCGTGGTTGCCCATGATGCAGAACGCCTGGCCGGCCTCGACCATGTCATGGACGATGTGCAGCGCCTCGCGAATGCGTGGCCCGCGGTCGACGATATCGCCCAGGAACAGCGCCAGGCGCCTTGGGTGGCGCCACACGCCGGCCACACGCTTGTAACCGAGGGCGTCGAGCAGGCGTTCAAGGGTCAGTGCACAGCCGTGCACGTCACCAATGATGTCGAAACTTCGCGCCGGATCGAGCATCAGTCGTCCCTGCTCCCCAGACGGCTGCCCCAACCCAGTTTGGTGCGGCAGACCTCGTAGTAATTGTGGTCCAGCGGGTGGATAAGGCGCAGCTTCTGCGGTTTCTTGCTCACCGTGATGGTGTCGCCGGGGGCGCAGGTAAAGTGGTTCTGGCCGTCACAGGACACCTGCGGGTAGATCTGCAGGTCCTTGGACACCACGATCTTCAGCTCGCTGTTGCCGTCGACCACGATCGGCCGACCCGACAGGGTGTGCGGGTACATTGGCACGATGACGATGGCGTCGAGCTTGGGGTGCATGATCGGGCCACCGGCCGACAGCGCGTAGGCGGTGGAACCGGTGGGGGTGGCGACGATCAGCCCGTCGGCCTTCTGGCTGCAGACGAACTGGCCATCGATGTAGATTTCGAACTCGATCATGCGCGTGGACTTGCCCGGGTGCAGCACCACGTCGTTCAGCGCATCACCCTGGCCGATCGCTTCGTGGTGACGACGCACCTCGGCCTGCAGCAGGAAGCGGTTTTCGACCAGGTAGTGGCCGTCGAGCACTTCGGCAACTTTCTCTTCCAGCTCGTCAGGGCGGATGTCGGTGAGGAAGCCCAAATTGCCACGGTTGATGCCCAGCACCGGAATGTTGTGCCGGGCCAGTGCACGGGCGGCGCCCAGCAGGCTGCCGTCGCCGCCGACCACGATGACCAGGTCACAGACCTCGCCCAGCAGCTTGCGGGTGGAGGTTTGCAGGCCATGGCCGGGCAGTACTTCGGCAATGGTGTCTTCGAGAATCACATGCAAATGGCGCTCGAGGAGGAATTTTTTCAGTCGGCGAATGGTGTCGAGCACCTGCGAGCTGCCAAGGCGACCGATGATACCGATATTGCGAAATTGCTCCATGGGGCTCCTGCGGGGCTCTGCGACGGGTGACGATGGACCGATTATGGGCGAAACCACAGGGCAGCGGCAAACCGGCTATGCTCGCTGGATGATGCCATTCGCCCTGCTCAACGACCTGCCCCGGCAGCTACGCCGCCCCGCCGTGCGCGACCTGGCCTGGGCCCTGCTGTCGCCGCCCCTGCTCAGCGCCCCGCCCTGCCCCCAGCGCCACCCGCTGACAGGCAGCCTCTGGGCGGAGCAGCCGCAGCGCCTGGAGGGCTGGTTGCGGGCGCTGGATGCCGACGATCGCCCGTTGCGCGAGTGGCTGGTAAAGCTCGGCAGCCGGCGGCTGGGGCTTTACTACGAACGGCTGTGGCAATTTGCCCTGGGCCAGGCACCCGGCATCGAGCTGCTGGCGGCCAACCTGGCAATCCGTGACGGTGGCCACACCCTGGGCGAACTGGACGTAGTGCTGCGCGACCGCGACGGTGTGCACCACCTTGAGCTGGCGATCAAGTTGTACCTGGGGCCGCAAGACGCCGGGCACGACCCGCATGCCTGGCTGGGGCCTGGGTGCCATGACCGGCTGGGGAGCAAACTTGCGCACCTGACGGGCCACCAGTTGCCCATGTCAAACGGCGCGCACAGCCGCGAGCTGTTGGCGCGGCTGGGAGTTGAGCAGGTGCAGGCACACGTGTGGCTGGGTGGCTACCTGTTCTATCCGTGGCCTGGGCATGCCGAACCACCTGCGGGCGCCAACCCGCAGCACTTGCGCGGGCGCTGGGTGCGCCGTCGGGACTGGGTCATGGCAGAGGGGGAGCATTGGCAGCCCTTGCAGCGGCATGCCTGGCTGGCACCTGCGCGGGTCGAGGCAGGCGAAGGCTGGACGGTGGAGCAGTTTGCGGCCTGGTTGCATGTGCTGGAGCGGCAGGCGCCGGCGCAGTTGCTGGTGAGGTTGGAGCCTGATGCCGAGGGCGCCTGGCAGGAGGTAGAGCGGGTGTTCCTGGTGGCTGACAGTTGGCCATTTTCAGCGCAGGCATGATGTTGCCTGACCCGGCCTCTTCGCAGCACAAGGCTGCTCCTACAGGGACCGTACAGGTCTTGAGAGCCGTGCTGCCCGTGTAGGAGCAGCCTTGTGCTGCGAAGAGGCCGGCACAGGCAACACAATTTTCACAGACCCAGCGCAAAGATTTGTTTCTGGTAACCACTACAGTGGTACCTGAGCGCCAGCAAGAGCGCCATTTTGACCTGATGACGAGGACCGATCATGGTTTCATCCACCCCCACGACCCATTACGCGCGCCTGTCCATTGCCCTGCATTGGCTGATGCTGGTGCTGCTGGCCGCTGTCTATGCACTGATCGAATTGCGCGGCCTGTTCCCCAAGGACAGTGCCGAGCGCAACCTGATGAAGGACCTGCACTTCATGCTCGGGCTCAGCGTGTTCGTGCTGGTCTGGCTGCGCCTGGCCATGCGCCTCAGCCGCCCTACCCCGCCCATCGTGCCCAAGCCGCCGGCCTGGCAGACCGGCCTTGCGCACCTGATGCACCTGGCGCTGTACCTGCTGATGATCGGCATGCCGCTGGCCGGCTGGCTGATCCTCAGCGCCGCCGACAAACCGGTGCCGTTCTTCGGCCTGGAGCTGCCGCACCTGATCGGTCCGGACCCGGACCAGGCCAAGTTCATCAAAGGCTGGCATGAACGCGTGGGCAGCTGGGGCTACTGGCTGATCGGCCTGCACGCGGTGGCCGGGCTGTACCACCACTATGTGCAGCGCGACAACACGCTGCTGCGCATGCTGCCCTACAAGTAACCTCGCCGGCCCTGCAGGCCACCGGTATGTACCACGATCAGGCGGGTGCCGGGCGCGAACAGCCCGGCCTCGACCTGATCACGCAAGGCCAGCAGGGCCTTGCCGGTGTAGAGGGCTTCAAGCGGTACACCGCTGTGCAGCTCGCACTCGGCGACGAAGGCCAGCAGCTCATCGTCGAATTTGCCGAAACCGTCACGGCAAGCGTCGTGGAGCTGGAAACCGTGCGCACCGGCCAATGCTGCCACCGCGTCCGGCACACCATGATCCCTGGGCACAGCCAGCGCGCCATGGACGGCATGTGCACCCGCCTCGGCCAGTACCAGGCCGGCCAAGGTAGTACCGGTTCCGGCAGCCAGCCACCAGGCATCGTAGCCCGGCCAGCCCAGTGCCGTGATCTGCGCGCGTGCCTGTTCCACGATCAGGGCACAGCCCTGCGCACCGGCCGGCCCGCCGCCGCCTTCAGGAATGCAATGCCAGCCGGGGTAGCGTGCCTGCCAGGGCCCCCAGAATCCGGGTTCGTTGCGCGCGCGGTAGCCGCCGTAGCCCAGCCAGTGCAGCTCCATGCCCAGCGCCTGAAGGTCACGCACCGTAGGTGTTTCCTGAGCGTGACCCCGCAGCAGGCCGGCGGTGGCGAAGCCGAAGCGCTTGCCGGCGGCGGCCAGGGCGTGCAGGTGGTTGGAGTGGTTGCCGCCGAGGCTGATCAGGCCCGGGGCTTTGCTGACGCTGGCTTGCTGCAGGTGATGGCGAAGCTTGAACCACTTGTTGCCGCTGACCAGCGGGTCTATCAGGTCCAGCCGCAGGATGGCGGCCTCGACTTTGGCAGTCGCCAGCCAAGGCAGGCTCAGGGGTTGCAGGGGCGCTTGAGGGAAGTCGAAAAGCATCGTGCGAGTTTACCAGCGAAATCCTGGGGCCGCTGTGCGGCCGTTCGCGGGCTTGCCCGCTCCCACAGGTTTGGCGCTGGCTTCAGGCGTGCGCTATCCCTGTGGGAGCGGGCAAGCCCGCGAAGGGCTGCAAAGCAGCCCCAGCAATCTCAGAGTTCCGCCGCCAACCTTGAACCTTGGTTGATCGCCCGTTTGGCATCCAGCTCGGCCGCCACATCGGCCCCGCCAATAAGGTGCACCGACTGCCCCGCCGCCACCAGGCCGTCCTGCAGCTCACGCAGCGGGTCCTGCCCGGCGCAGATCACCACGTTGTCCACCGGCAGCACCTGCGGCTCGCCGTCCGCCACGCGAATGTGCAAACCGGCATCGTCGATACCCAGGTACTCGACGCTGTTCAGCATCTGCACCCGCTTGTTCTTCAACCCGGTGCGGTGAATCCAGCCGGTCGTCTTGCCCAGGCCATCACCCACCTTGGACTTCTTGCGCTGCAACAGGTAGACCTGGCGCGCCGGGGCATGCGGCTCGGCCTTGACCCCGGCCACGCCACCACGCGCCTCAAGATGGGTATCGATGCCCCACTCCTTCCAGAACGCCTCACGGTCCTGGCTGGTGGCCACGCCCTGGTGCACCAGGTACTCGGACACATCGAAACCGATGCCACCCGCACCAATCACCGCAACCGCCTTGCCCACCGGCTTGCGCTCAAGCAGCACGTCCAGATAGCTGAGCACCTTGGCATGCTCGACACCTGGGATGGCCGGGGTACGCGGTGCGATGCCAGTGGCCAGGATGATTTCGTCGTAGCCGCCGCTCACCAGCGCCTGTACGTCGACACGGGTATTCAGGCGCAGGTCCACGCCCGTGCTTTTCACCTTGTTGCGGAAATAGCGCAGGGTTTCGAAGAACTCCTCCTTGCCCGGCACCCGCTTGGCCACGTTGAACTGGCCGCCGATTTCGCTGGCGGCGTCAAACAGCGTCACCGCATGGCCACGCTCGGCTGCCACGGTGGCCGCAGCCAAACCGGCGGGGCCGGCGCCAACCACGGCAATGCGCTTCACTGCCCGTACTGGCAGGTAGTTGAGCTCGGTTTCGTGGCAGGCACGCGGGTTGACCAGGCAGCTGGTCAGCTTGCCGCCAAAAGTATGGTCCAGGCAGGCCTGGTTGCAGCCGATGCAGGTATTGATCTCGTCGGCGCGGCCAGCCGCTGCCTTGTTGACGAAGTCCGGGTCGGCCAGGAACGGCCGGGCCATCGAGATCATGTCGGCATCGCCTTCGGCCAATACGGCTTCAGCCACTTCCGGCGTATTGATACGGTTGGTGGTGATCAACGGAATGCTAACCACGCCACGCAGCTTGGCGGTGACCTTGCTGAATGCCGCACGCGGCACCTTGGTGGCAATGGTCGGGATACGCGCTTCGTGCCAGCCGATGCCGGTGTTGATCAAGGTCGCGCCGGCCTGCTCGATGGCCTTGGCCAGCAGCTCGATCTCGTCCCAGGTGCTGCCACCCTCGACCAGGTCGAGCATCGACAGGCGGAAGATGATGATGAAATTCGGCCCTACCGCGCCGCGCACCCGACTGACGATTTCCACCGCCAGGCGCATGCGGTTTTCGTAGCTGCCGCCCCAGCGGTCGGTGCGGTGGTTGGTATGGGCAGCCAGGAACTGATTGATGAAGTAGCCTTCCGACCCCATGATCTCGACGCCGTCGTAGCCGGCGCGCTTGGCCAGCGCCGCGCAATTGACGAAGTCGGCGATCTGTTTCTCGATGCCCTCCTCGTCCAGCTCTTTGGGCTTGAACGGGTTGATCGGCGCCTGGATTGCGCTAGGTGCTACCTGCCGTGGGCTGTAGGCGTAGCGCCCGGCATGCAGGATTTGCAGGCACACCTTGCCACCGGCGGCGTGCACGGCTTCGGTGACGATGCGGTGCTTGTCGGCTTCTTCCTCGGTGCTGAGCTTGGCCGCGCCGGAATACACCCCGCCTTCATCGTTTGGCGCAATGCCGCCAGTGACCATCAGGCCGACGCCGCCGCGAGCACGCTCGGCAAAGTACGCGGCCATGCGCTCGAAGCCGCCGGGGCGCTCTTCGAGGCCGGTGTGCATCGAGCCCATCAAGGTGCGGTTGCGCAAAATGGTGAAGCCCAGGTCCAGCGGAGCGAGCAGGTGCGGGTAGCGGTCGGCGGCCATGGAAGGTCCCCTGGTGGCGTGATCACGGTAAGCGGGCACCTCACCGGTCGGCGGGGCCCGTCGTTTGTCTGTCAGCGACATTAAACAGCTGTTTGAATTGGCTCAATGATTGAAACTGACAATTTAATGATCAAAAAGAACAGGAAAACCTCGCGCTTCGTCATGAATCGTAAAAATATTTTAATGTGCTTATTGAAAACTCAAATCAGATGCAAATAATTCACATCCGATAATAAATACCAATTGGATGCTGCCTTCATGGTCAAAACCCGCCTCACCCGGCTGTCTCCCCTGTCGCTGCACCTATGCCTCGGCGTCGCCGCGGCACTGCCAACCGGCGTACTGCGCGCCCAAACGCCGGACCCGATGACACAGGAGGCTGCCAAGGATGGCGGCATACACGTATCCCCCCCAATGGAGCTGTCAGCCACCAACGTCGAAAGCCAATGGCTGGGCGCCAGCACGGAAAACACCGGCAGCTATGCGCCGGGCACCACCACCATGGGCGGCAAGGGGCCGCAGAAACTGCGCGAGATACCGCAATCAGTAACCGTCATCACCGATCAGCGCTTGCAAGACCAGCAACTGCGCAACATGGACCAGGTGATGAACCAGATGACCGGTGTTACCCGCAAGGAGGCATGGGCCAAGAACACCTATGTGTCCCGTGGCTTCGAAATCAACGATGTGCGCTACGAAGGTGGCGCCACGTCGAGCATGCTCGACAGCAGCCGCTACGAAGACCTTGCCCAGTTCGACAGCGTCGGCTTGCTGCGCGGTGCCGACGGTTTGTATGGCGCAGGTGAACCGGGCGGCGTGATCAACTTCAGCTACAAGCGCCCGCTGTCGCAGCCGCAGGTAAAAACCCTGACCTCGGCCGGCAGCTGGGACAACTACCGCGGCGAATTCGATGTAACCGGCCCTCTGGCAATGGATGGGCGTCTGCGCGGGCGCTATGTAGGCGTACTGGAAGACAAACGCAACTTCGTCGACTACGACCACAAGAAACGCAACCTCAATTATGTGTCGTTCGAGTTCGATGCCAGCGACGATACCCTGCTGTTCTTCGGTGCCAGCCACCAGCGTGACGACCTCAATGGCGTGCGCAATACCCTGGGCCGCTTCTCCGATGGCAGCGACCTGGGCCTGTCGCGCAGCACCAACCTGACCACCCCCTGGAGCTGGAACGATATCGAGAACACCACGGTGTTCGCCCGCCTGGACCAGCAACTGAGCGACAACTGGAAAGCCGTGGCCAACGTGCGCCACAACATCAACCGCAACGCGCAGAATGTGGTGGAGCTGGAAAACCCCATCGACCCGGCCACTGGCAACGGCGGCTCGTGGTGGAACAACCAGCATGATTTCAAAACCACCAACACCACCCTGGACCTGAACCTGCAAGGCTCGTTCGACGCGTTCGGCCACATGCACGACCTGACCGTGGGGGTGGACGGCAGCAAGCTCAAGAGCCGTGGTGGCAGCTACTGGAACTTCCTTTACGACGACCTGATCTTCTCGCCGACCCTGCCGGACCGCTTCCCCACGGCGCAGAACTTCCCGGACACCAGCACCGATGTGCGCAAGGCAGGCGCCTATACCTCGCTGCGCATCCGCCCGGTGGACGACCTGTCGCTGATCATCGGTGGCCGCTACACGCTCATGGAAGACACCGAGTATGTCGGTGCCAATGGCCAGAAGCTCAACTCTATCGATGAGGACCGCCAGTTCGTGCCGTACTACGGCATCGTCTACGACCTCAGCGAAACCACCAGCCTGTATGCCAGCCACGCTGAAATCTACAAGTCGCAGGCTACCCTGCTGCAAGGGCCGCCACCAGGCAGCAAGGCCCTGGAGCCGTTGACCGGCACCAACTACGAGGTCGGCATCAAGCAGGAGATTGCTGACGGCAAGCTGCTGGCCAGCTTTGCCTTGTATCGTATCGAGAAGAAGGGCGAAGGCCAGATCGATCCCGACTACCCACGTCAGTGGGGGTCTGTCACCTCATGCTGCTATGTCGGCAATGGTTACCAGCTGAGTCAGGGCTTCGAATTTGAACTGAACGGCGAAGTGCTGCCAGGGCTGCAAGTGGCGTTGGGCTATACCTACAACGCCAACGAGAACAAGCGCGAAGGTGATGCCCGCTTCAGCACCCATACCCCGCGCCACCTGTTCAAACTGTGGACCGACTACCGCTTCCAGCGCCTGCCGGCACTGAGCCTTGGCACCGGGGTGATCGCCCAGAGCGAGCACAGCGAGTCGGGCACCGTGGTGCCTTTGGGCGGTAGCGAATCGCTGGACTACTCCTTCGTGGAAAGCGGCTACGCCATCTACTCGGCACGTGCCGCGTATGATCTGGACGAACACTGGACCCTGGCCCTGAACGCCAACAACCTGTTCGACAAGACCTACTACAGCACCGTGTCTTCGACCGGCTACGGCAACCTGTATGGCGAACCACGCAGCTTCCTGGTCAGCCTGAGCGGCAAGTTCTGATGCTGCCTCCGGGGCCGGTTGCGGCCCCGGTACAACCAAATCGCACAATTGACCTTCCGCTGGGCGCCGGTTTGCTCGTACCCTTGTCACAGTTTCAACTGAATAGACACGGCCAATGCGAAAACTGCTTGCTGGCGCCCTGGCGCTGGTCTTCCTCGCCGCCCTCTGTGGTTATGGCTTCTGGACCCAACAGCGCCCGGAAGGCCACTACCTGTCCGACCTGCGCATCGAACTGGCACTGAACCATGGCGTGCCAGGGGAACACGGCAACCTACTGGGCGTCGAGCCGCTGCTGTACCCGGGGGACTACCAGAACCTGCAGCGCCTGCACCGCAAGCTCGCCGCTTACCTCGAACAGGCCCGCGCACAAGGACTGATAAGCCCGCGCACGGTAGTGGTGCTGCCGGAGCACATCGGTACCTGGCTATGGGCTCGCGGCGAAAAGAACGAGCTGTATCAGGTCACGCAAAGCCGCGAGGCCTTGCAATGGCTGGAGCTGAGCAACCCGCTGCGTTACGGCCTGGCCATGCTGGGTGCCGACGGCGACGATTGGCGCGCGGATGCACACCTGCGCATGAAGGCCGAGCAGATGGCCGCGGACTACCAACAGCTGTTCGGCGGACTGGCCAAGGAGTTTGGCGTCACCCTGGTGGCCGGCTCCATCGTGCTGCCTGCGCCTTACGTGAAACAGGGCGTGCTGCACGCCGGCAGTGGCCCGCTGTTCAATAGCAGCCTGGTGTTTGCCGGTGATGGCTCACTGCTGGGCCAGCCACAGCGCCAGCAGTTCCCCGACAGTGAAATGCGCCGCTATGTCCACGATGGCCGCCAACAACCCCTGCAAGTGGTGCAAACCCCTGCCGGGCGCCTGGGTGTACTGGTGGGCAGTGACAGCTGGTACCCGGAAAACCATCAGCAACTGGCACAACAAGCGGTACAACTGATCGCCAACCCGGTATTCCTCAGCGGCAAGGGCAGTTGGGAAGCGCCATGGCGTGGTAATCGCCACCAGGAGGCCAGCGCCGGGCTGCCCCTGCAACGTGGCGAAGTCAGCGAACAGAGCGCCTGGCAACGCCTGACCGAGGCCGCAGGGGCCAGCGTCAGCAGCATGAGCGTGTTCATGCGCGGGCAGTTCTGGGAACAGGCCAGCGACGGCCAGGGCTTTGCCCGCCAGTCGGGTGAGTTGCTGGCGGGTACCCCCAGCCATGGCGCTCGCCTGCTGAACCTGTGGCTATAGGCCCATGGCCCGCCCCCGTGTACGCCTGGGCGACCTTTCAGTAGGCTTTGTCCAGCCGCTGGCCGATGCCCTGCGCGAGCTGGGGCACGAGCCTGAGCCTCTGCTGCGCCGCTATGGCCTGGATGCACCCCGCCTCGCAGAGGCCGGCGCGCGCTTGTCGATCCCCCGTTACATGCACCTGGGCCACGCCGCCATCGAGCTGTGCGGTGAGGCCGCGCTGGGCCTGCACATGGGGCGCCTGAGCCGACTGGCGCATGCCGGCCTGGCCGGGGTCACCGCCGCCCAGGCGCCGACCCTGGGCGATGCGGCGCGCACCCTGCTGCGCTTCGAGCCACTGTACGCGGCCAACTACCGTGGCCATTCCAGCTTCGAGGAAGATGCCCAGGGCGCCTGGTTGCGCTTCTACTCCATCAGCCCCTACAACGCCTACAACCGCTTCGTGGTCGATTCACTGCTTGCCGGCTGGCTGGCGCAGCTGGCCGATCTGGCTGGCACAACGGTGCAGGCCGAGCGCCTGGACATCGAATTTTCCGCGCCTCCCTATGCGGCGCGCTATCAGCCGCTGTGCAGCGCGCCCGTACAGTTCGCGGCCGAGGGCAACCAGCTGCGTCTGAGCCGCGCCACACTGCAGCTGGCCAACCCCAGGCACTGCCCGAGCACCTGGCAGCATCTGCTGCAGCTGTGTGAGGCGCAAATGCAACAGCTTACGCGGGTGCGCAGCCTGGGTGAGCGCATTACTCATCTGCTGGGCCCGCTGCTCAATGGCGGCCGTGAACCGGACCTGGAAGAAGTGGCGCTGCACTTGCAACTGCCCACCTGGACCCTGCGCCGCAAGCTGGCCGAGGAAGGCACGCGCTTTCGCGACTTGCTCAATGAAACGCGGCGCGACCTGGCCGAGACCTATATCCGTGACACGGAGCTGGCCTTTGGCGAGATTGCCTATCTGTTGGGGTTTGCTTCGGCCGAGGCCTTCCAGCGCGCGTTCAAGCGCTGGACGGGCCTTACGCCGGGGGAGTTCCGCCGCAGCCAGCGGCGGGCGGGCTAAAGCTCGGTAGCGTCTTCAGCCGGTTCCGGGGTGTCCAGTTCGTAAGCCTGGGTTTCGAGTAGTTCTTCCTGGTATTCATCCATCGCCCTGCGTCCTCTTTGCTCGTTTTGTCTTCGTAGGTATCACCTTCAGCCTAGGCAGGTGGGATGAAGAGATGATGACAAGCTTATGAGTGGTAAACGTAGCAGGTGTTCAGGAAGTTATCGCGGGGTGTCTGTAACAGGGAATGTTTACAGCCTGTACCGGCCTCTTCGCGGGTAAACCCGCTCCCACAGGTACTGCACAGAGTTTGAGATCGGTGCAGTACCTGTGGGAGCGGGTTTACCCGCGAAGAGGCCGGTACAGGCAAACAGTCAAAGGGAAGGCGATGCGGCCTCGGCAGGCTGGGCTTCGTGCTGCACCTGAATCGGCGCCGCTTCGGCCGGCGGCGCGACAGGCTGCGAGCCCTGGCTATCATTCACCACCGGTGCCGCTGCTGCTTCACTGGCCGGGGCAACGGCCGTAGCCGCTGGTGCAACTTGCGCCACAGGTACGGCTTCCGGAGCCGGGGCAGGTGCCACCGGGTTCGCAGCCGCCTGCTCCGGCAGCCCCAGTTCCACCGCGGGTTTCTGTACCTTGGGCGCCTCGACCTTGGCCTCTTCGACCTTCTTCGGCTTGGGCTTGGGCAGGTAGCTCTCTACCAGGGCGAAATACCGGTCATAGAACTGCGCCGCCGTCACCGTTTCGCTGGCCACCTTGACCATCGAGTCGTCGCTGGAGCCGATCGGCATCGATACCGAACCCAGCACGCCCACGCCAAGGCTGGCGGAGGTGTTGGACTTTTTCAGCGCGTAACGGTCCTGCAGGGCGTTGGCGAACATGGTCGAACGCTGTTCATCACTTACATCTGGCGCACAGGTCACGTTGAAGCTGATCTGCAGGTGGTTCTCGCTGTTCTGCTGGAAGCTCTTGTTGCCCACCACCTGGTTGGCGCCGCTGTTGGTGATGATGTAGCCCTGGCTGAGCAAGGCACGCCGGGCGGCCTCGCAAGAGCCGGCATCGCTCACCGGAAAACTGCGCGAGAAGGTACCCGAGTCATCGAAGTTCTCGTGCTCGTACACGGCGGTTTTTTTCGAGGAACAACCGGCCACCCCCGCCAGCACCAGGGCCAGCCCGAGCGCACCAAAGACGGAAGATCTGATCATTGCGAATTCCGGGTAAGTCGAGAAGGTGCCTATTGTGCAACACAGCAGGCAGGCACAGGAACCACTGGTCGGTGAAGAGTCTGTCAGGTTGGTGTAAATCTGGGTAAAGCCGGGGGTTTCCAGCCGTAGAAACAAAAAAAGCGACCCGAAGGTCGCTTTTTTCGTGCTTCAAGGCGTTCAAGGGGCCTTGAGGCTAAGATGGCGCAGCGGACGGGACTCGAACCCGCGACCCCCGGCGTGACAGGCCGGTATTCTAACCGACTGAACTACCGCTGCGTATCATTCAGGCTTGCGCCCGATTGAAACCTGGGTCTACCCTTCCGCCGCAATGGCCTCAGGGCAGGCACAAAAAAAGCGACAACAGGATCGCTTCTCTTGTGTTTGCTTCAAGGTGTTCTAGGGACCTTGAAACGAAGATGGCGCAGCGGACGGGACTCGAACCCGCGACCCCCGGCGTGACAGGCCGGTATTCTAACCGACTGAACTACCGCTGCGTATCGTTCAGGCTTGCGCCTGATTGAAACTGGGATCAGCCAAAGGCATTTTGCCTTGTGGCTTCAGACCGGTGCATGGCACCCATCTGTTACTGAAAAATGGCGCAGCGGACGGGACTCGAACCCGCGACCCCCGGCGTGACAGGCCGGTATTCTAACCGACTGAACTACCGCTGCGCAGTGCGTTCCTCTCTGGCTATCGGCTTCTTGCGAGACCTTTGCACCAGGAACTTCTCAGGAAGTGGTGGGTGATGACGGGATCGAACCGCCGACCCTCTGCTTGTAAGGCAGATGCTCTCCCGGCTGAGCTAATCACCCTCGCGATGTTGCTTGTTGCGTTTGCTTCTCTGAGGCCGCGAAATTTACGCAGGTGGCGAAGCTAAGTCAATAGCCCCATTGAATTTTTTTCAAAAAAAGCAAAAACAGAAAAGGGACCTTTCGGTCCCCTTCCCTTACAGCGCCGAGCTCAGGTGTAGATCATCTTGCGGGTCATGCCGCCATCGACCACAAACTCCTGACCGGTGACAAACGCCGCCTGGCGCGACAACAGCCAGGCAACCATCGCCGCCACATCTTCCACGGTGCCTACCCTGCCCGTCGGGTGCTGGGCATGGTCGGCCTCGGTCAACGGCTCGGCACGACGCTGCGACGGGTCACGGGCATCGATCCAGCCCGGGCTCACTGCATTGACACGAATTTCCGGGCCCAGGCTCATGGCCAGGGCATGGGTCAAGGCCACCAGGCCGCCCTTGCTCGCTGCGTAGGCCTCGGTGTCGGGCTCGGACTGCCGCGCCCGGGTAGAAGTGAGGTTGACGATGGCCCCGTTGTGCGCACGCAGGTACGGCGCACAATGCTTGGCCAGCAGCATCGGGCCATTGAGGTTAACCGCCAACACCCGGTTCCACTGTGCCAGGCTCAGGCTTTCCAGCGTCTGGTTATGCGGGTTGGCGATGGCGGCATTGCACACCAGCGCGTCCAGCCGACCGAACTGCCCAAGCACTTCGGACACCCCGGCAATGACCTGGGCCTCGTCGGCGACGTCCATGGTGATGAACCAGGCGTTGTCGCCCAAGGCCTTGGCCACTTTGCCGCCACGCTGACGGTCCAGGTCGCTCAGCACCACCTGCCAGCCTTCACAGATCAGCCATGCGGCAATGCCCAGGCCGATGCCGCGCGCGGCACCGGTGACCAAGGCTACCCGGCCATTCTGGCCCGGGGTACTGCCGCGGATTTCCATCACAGTGCGGCCAGCCCGCGTGCAAGGTCAGCCTGCAGGTCAGCCACATCTTCCAGGCCCACGGCAACGCGGATCAGGCTGTCGCGGATACCGGCGGCTTCACGCTCCTGCGCCGACAGGCGGCCGTGGGAGGTGGTGGCCGGGTGGGCGATGGTGGTCTTGCTGTCACCCAGGTTGGTGGTTATGGAAATCACCCGGGTGGCGTCGATGAAGCGCCAGGCGCCCTCTTTACCGCCCTTGACCTCGAAGCTCACCACCGCACCAAAGCCACTCATCTGGCGCTTGGCCAGTTCGTGCTGCGGGTGGCTGGGCAGGCCGGCGTAATGCACCTTCTCCACGCCGTCCTGCTGCTCCAGCCATTCGGCCAGGGCCTGGGCGCTTTCGCAGTGGGCACGCATGCGCAGGCGCAAGGTTTCCAGCCCCTTGGTGAAGATCCAGGCATTGAACGGGCTGAGGGTCGGGCCTGCGGTACGCAGGAAGCCCACCACTTCTTTCATCTGTTCGGCACGGCCGGCAACCACGCCCCCCATGCAACGGCCCTGGCCGTCGATGAACTTGGTGGCCGAGTGGAACACGATGTCGGCACCCAGCTTCAGTGGCTGCTGCAGCGCCGGGGTGCTGAAGCAGTTGTCCACCACCAGCATGGCACCGCGGGCATGGGCGATTTCACTGAGCGCGGTGATATCGACCAACTCGGCCAGCGGGTTGGACGGCGACTCGACGATCAGCAGCTTGGTATTGGCCTTGATGGCCTTTTCCCAGCCGCCGAGGTCGACCAGTGGCACGTAGTCCACCTGCACGCCAAAACGCTTGAAGTACTTCTCGAACAGGCTGATGGTCGAGCCGAACACGCTCTGCGACACCAGCACGTGGTCACCGGCGCTGCACAGCGACATCACCACGGCCAGGATGGCTGCCATGCCAGTGGAGGTGCCCACGGCCTGCTCGGCGCCTTCCATGGCCGCCAGGCGCTCCTCGAAGGCACGCACCGACGGGTTGGTGTAACGCGAATAGACGTTGCCCGGCGTTTCACCGGCAAAGCGCGCGGCCGCGTCGGCGGCCGTGCGGAACACGTAGCTGGAGGTCAGGAACAGCGCTTCGCTGTGCTCGCCCTCGGGTGTACGGTGTTGACCGGCGCGCACCGCCAGGGTGTCGAAACCGACACCCTCGAGGTCGCTGTCCAGTCGACCGGCATCCCATTGATCCGTCATGCCGTCGCTCCCTGAATCAGTTGTTGTAGAGGTCGATGATCGCGCTGACGGCCTGGTTCTTGACCTTGGCCAGGTCATTACGGGCCTGCTCGATACGCTCGAGGTAGGCATCGTCGATATCGCCGGTGACGTACTCACCGTTGAACACCGCGCAATCGAAGTGGTCGATCTTGATCTTGCCGCCACCGACCGAGTCGATCAGGTCTGGCAGGTCCTGATAGATCAGCCAGTCGGCGCCAATCAACTCGGCCACTTGTTCGGTGGTACGGTTGTGGGCGATCAGTTCGTGAACACTCGGCATGTCGATGCCGTAGACGTTGGGGTAGCGTACTGCCGGGGCTGCGGAGCAGAAGTAGACATTCTTGGCACCGGCTTCGCGGGCCATCTGGATGATCTGCTTGCAGGTGGTGCCGCGCACGATCGAGTCGTCCACCAGCATCACGTTCTTGCCGCGGAACTCCAGTTCGATGGCGTTGAGCTTCTGGCGTACCGATTTCTTGCGCGCGGCCTGGCCGGGCATGATGAAGGTACGGCCGATGTAGCGGTTCTTGACGAAGCCTTCGCGGAACTTGACGCCCAGGCGGTTGGCCAGCTCCAGCGCGGCAGTGCGGCTGGTGTCCGGGATCGGGATGACCACGTCGATGTCATGCTCCGGGCGTTCGCGCATGATTTTGTCGGCCAGTTTCTCACCCATGCGCAGACGGGCCTTGTACACCGAAATACCGTCGATGATCGAGTCCGGGCGCGCCAGGTAGACGTGCTCGAAAATGCACGGCTGCAGTTTTGGCGATTCGGCGCACTGCTTGGTGAACAGTTGGCCTTCTTCGGTGATGTACACCGCTTCGCCCGGCGCCAGGTCGCGGATCAGGGTGAAGCCGAGCACGTCCAGGGCCACGCTTTCCGAGGCGATCATGTATTCCACGCCTTCATCGGTGTGGCGCTGGCCGAACACCACCGGGCGGATGCCGTGGGGGTCGCGGAAACCGACGATGCCGTAACCGGTGACCATCGCCACTACGGCGTAACCGCCTACGCAGCGGCTGTGCACGTGGGAAACAGCAGCGAACACGTCTTCTTCGGTCGGCTGCAGCTTGCCGCGCACCGCCAGCTCATGGGCGAACACGTTCAGCAGCACTTCCGAGTCGGAGTTGGTGTTGACGTGGCGCAGGTCGGACTCGTAGATCTCCTTGGCCAACTGCTCGACGTTGGTCAGGTTGCCGTTGTGGGCCAGGGTGATGCCATATGGCGAGTTGACGTAGAACGGCTGGGCCTCGGCCGAGGTCGAGCTGCCCGCAGTCGGGTAGCGCACGTGACCAATGCCCATGCTGCCTACCAGGCGCTGCATGTGGCGCTGCTGGAAGACGTCGCGCACCAGGCCATTATCCTTGCGCAGGAACAACCGGCCGTCATGGCTGGTCACGATACCGGCAGCGTCCTGGCCGCGGTGCTGGAGGACCGTAAGCGCGTCATACAGCGCCTGATTGACGTTCGACTTACCGACGATACCGACGATGCCACACATGCGACGCAACCCCTACTTTGACGAAACTTGAGTGAATAGCGCTCAGGGCCGGGACGGACCGAGCAACTGTTCCTTGAACGGAAGATCAGCCGGAGCGCTGATCAACCCACTGGGTGACCACTGGCCGGTAAAACCAAGGATCAGGTTTTTAGACCAGTCGGCGACCAAGAGAAATTGTGGTATCAGGCGTGATTCCTGCCACCAGGTGTCTTGTTGAACAGGCCCCAGGCTGATCAGGCCGATGGCCACCACTACCAGCAAGGCCCCGCGCGCGGCGCCGAAGGCCATGCCCAGGAAACGATCAGTACCGGACAGCCCGGTCACACGGATCAGCTCACCGACGAGGAAGTTGACCATGGCCCCCACCAGCAAGGTGGCGACGAAAAGAATGGCGCAGCCGGCGATGACGCGCATCGATGGCGTCTGGATATAGCTCTCAAGATACACCGAGAGCGAACCGCCGAACATCCAGGCAACCGCACCGGCAATGATCCAGATGAGCAAGGACAAGGCTTCCTTGACGAAGCCGCGCTTGAGACTGATCAGTGTGGAGACGGCGATGATCGCGATGATCGCCCAATCAACCAAGGTAAATGCCACGGTGCTGCCTGCATACGTTTGAGGCGGCGCATTTTACCAGAGCGACGGGCTGGGAGTAAGCGGAATGTGGGGTGGATTGGTGTTGGGCGATTCGCGGCTAAACCCGCTCCCACAGGGACGGCGTCACAGCATGGTCTGCGCACATCCTGTGGGAGCGGGTTTACCCGCGAATGGCCAGCAAGGCTGCTACTGGGTATCAGCTGCGCTCTGGCTGGAAACGCACCACAAAGCCCTTGAGGCTGTTCTGGCGGTTGATGGCGTCGCGCGTGCGCTCGGCTTCGGCCCGCTCGATCAACGGCCCGACATACACCCGGTTCATCCCGCCCGCCGAGCGGATATAGGCGTTGTAGCCCTGACTGCGCAGCGTTTGCTGCAGCTTCTCGGCACCGGCTCGGTTGGACAGGCTGGCCAACTGGATGGACCAGCTGACAGGCAAGCCATTGACGTCGATTTTCGAGGGGGCAGCTGGCTTGGCCACTGCCGTGGCAGGTGCCGGGGTGGCCGCCGGCCTGGGCTCGACCTTGGGTGCCGGGACCTGCGGCTTGGCCGGCTGAACCTGCGCCTGGGTCTGCGGCGATGGAGTAATTGGCTGGCTGGGTGTAGCGGCCGGCGCAGTGGACTCGTCGACCACCACCGGTGGCTGCTGCGGCTCTTCAGGAATGACCTGCGGCTCCGGCACGGCGACCGGGTCCACTTTCACTTCCGGCAGGCTTGGCATGGCCGGTGCCTGCGGGGCTTCGACGTGCACCTGGCGCATCTCGTCCTCGCGGGTGAACAGCATCGGCAGGAAAATAACCGCCAGCGCCACCAGCACCAGCGCACCCACCATGCGCTGTTTCATCCCTTTATCCAGCACTGCCATCTACTCCACCCTCCTGGGCGTGCCGCTCCAGCCACTCCAGCGCCTGGGCAACACAGAAAAACGAACCGAACAGCAAGATCTGATCATCCGCCGTCGCCTGCGCGCATTGCCCTTCAAGGGCGGCATCGACGCTGACATAAGACTTCACCGCAGCACCGAGGTTCGTCAAGGCCGTGGCCAGTTCCGCAGCCGGGCGGCTACGGGGGGTATCCAGGGGCGCCACGGCCCAGTCGTCGACCAGGCCCTGCAGCGGCGCGACAACGCCGTCCAGGTCCTTGTCGGCGAGCAGGCCGAACACCGCCAGGCGACGCCCTTTGAGCGGCCGGGCCGCCAGGCGCCGAGCCAGGTACTCCGCTGCATGGGGGTTGTGCCCCACATCCAGCAGCAGCTCCACCGGCTTGCCCTGCCAGTTCAGCAGGCGGCGGTCGAGGCGGCCGGTGATACGGGTCGCCAGCAGTGCCTGGCGCACCTGCGCGGCATCCCACGGCAGCCCCATCAGCAGGTAAGCCTGCAGGGCCAGCGTGGCGTTTTCCATGGGCAGGTCAAGCAAAGGCAGGTCACGCAGTTCTACCTGCGCACCATCAGCCGCCGTACCGCGCCAGCTCCAGTTGCCATCGGCACTGGCCAGATCGAAGTCACGACCGCGCAGGAACAGCGGCGCTGCCAGTTCGGCAGCCTTGTCCAGCAACGGCTTCGGCGGGTCCAGGTCACCACACAGGGCCGGCTTGCCCGTGCGGAAGATGCCGGCCTTCTCGAAGGCCACAAGCTCGCGAGTATCGCCCAGGTAATCGACATGGTCGACGCCGATACTGGTCACCAGGGCCAGGTCGGCATCCACCACGTTCACGGTGTCCAGGCGGCCACCAAGGCCCACTTCCAGCACCACGGCATCCAGCTGCGACTGGTAGAACAACCAGAACGCGGCCAGCGTGCCCATCTCGAAGTAGGTCAGGGAAATTTCGCCCCGCGCCGCCTCGACGGCGGCGAAGGCTTCGCACAGGCGCTCATCACTGGCCTCTTGGCCATCGATCACTACCCGCTCGTTGTAACGCAACAGGTGCGGCGAGCTGTACACGCCGACCTTGAGCCCCTGGGCGCGCAGCAGCGAGGCCACGAAGGCGCAGGTCGAGCCCTTGCCGTTGGTGCCGGTCACCGTCACCACGCGTGGCGCCAGCTTGCCCAGCGCCAGCCGGGCAAGCACCTTCTGCGACCGCTCCAGGCCCATGTCGATGGCCGAGGGGTGCAACTGCTCGAGGTAGGCGAGCCATTCGCCCAGGGATCGTTGTTTCATCACGCGACGGCAGCCGCCTCACGCGCTTGCTCCGGGGTTTCCTGGCCGGTCATCTGCGCCAGCAGACGGGCCAGGCGCGGGCGCAGTTCGCCACGGGAGATGATCAGGTCGATAGCACCGTGCTCCAGCAGGAACTCGCTGCGCTGGAAGCCTTCTGGCAGCTTCTCGCGTACGGTCTGCTCGATCACACGTGGGCCAGCGAAGCCGATCAGGGCCTTTGGCTCACCGACGATGACGTCGCCGAGCATCGCCAGGCTGGCGGAAACGCCGCCGTACACCGGGTCGGTCAGCACCGAGATGAACGGGATGCCTTCTTCGCGCAGGCGCGCCAGCACGGCCGAAGTCTTGGCCATCTGCATCAGCGAGATCAGCGCTTCCTGCATGCGCGCACCGCCCGAAGCGGAGAAGCAGACCATTGGGCAGCGGTGTTCCAGGGCGTAGTTGGCCGCACGCACGAAGCGCTCGCCGACGATGGCCCCCATGGAGCCGCCCATGAACGAGAATTCGAAGGCGCTGACCACGATCGGCATGCCCATCAGGGTGCCACTCATGGAGATCAGCGCGTCTTTTTCGCCGGTCTGCTTCTGGGCGCCGGTCAGGCGGTCCTTGTACTTCTTGCCGTCACGAAACTTAAGGCGGTCGACCGGCTCCAGGTCGGCACCCAGTTCGGCACGGCCTTCCGCGTCGAGGAAGATATCGATGCGCGCACGTGCGCCGATGCGCATGTGGTGGTTGCACTTGGGGCAGACATCCAGGGTCTTTTCCAGCTCCGGACGATACAGCACGGCCTCGCAGGACGGGCACTTGTGCCACAGGCCCTCAGGCACCGAGCTCTTCTTCACCTCGGAACGCATGATCGAAGGGATCAGTTTGTCGACTAACCAGTTGCTCATGCTTTCTTTCTCCAGTATTGGCAGGCGGGGGTCGGCTTCACCGGCCCTGCCCTGCCCTTGAGCTCAAAATCTTTATGAAACGATGATGGACCGGCCGCCGGGGCTTCCAGCGTGCCACTCCACCGCTAATGTGTTGTTGTGCCGCCACCGGCGGCTGCCCCGCAGGGCTGCGAAAGCTATGGACGATGGCGCGCAGCCAGCCGTCACATCTGCCATCACGCCTGTTTCACCGCCTGCATGAAGGCCTCGATTTTCGCCGCGTCCTTGATGCCCTTGGCCTGTTCGACGCCACCGCTGACATCCACCGCATAAGGCCGCACCTGGGCAATGGCCTGGCCGACGTTATCGGCCGACAGCCCGCCCGCCAGGATGATGGGCTTGCTCAGGTGTGCCGGCACCAGTGACCAGTCGAACGCTTCACCGGTTCCCCCGGGCACGCCTGCCACGTAGGTGTCCAGCAATATGCCGCGGGCCCCTGCGTAAAGCTGGCAGGCCGCTTCCAGGTCATCGCCCGGGCGCACACGCAGGGCCTTTATCCAGGGGCGGTGGTAGCCTTCGCAGTCTTGCGGGGTTTCATCGCCGTGGAACTGTAGCAGGTCCAGCGGAACCACTTCGAGGATCTCGTTCAGCTCGCAACGCGAAGCGTTGACAAACAGCCCGACCGTGGTCACGAATGGTGGCAACTCGGCAATGATCGCCCGTGCCTGGCGCACGTCCACGGCTCGCGGGCTCTTGGCGTAGAAGACAAAGCCGATGGCATCGGCACCCGCTTGGGCAGCGGCCAGTGCGTCTTCGATACGGGTAATCCCGCAGATCTTGCTGCGAACATTGCTCATGGACAGCGAACCCTGATTGTTACGGTGAAAGGCCGGATGTTAGCAAATGGCTTTTCGTCCGTCAGTCTGCCAACGCTTCGTAGCCGGTCAAAAAGTGTGGGCCGATGTAACGCTGGGGCAGCACATATTCCTCGGGGTACTCCACCTTGACCAGGTAAAGCCCGTACGGATGGGCGGTGACCCCGGCTTCACGGCGGTCGCGCCCTTCCAGCACTTCACGCGCCCAGATGACCGGGCGCTCGCCGGCGCCGATGGCTGTCAGCACACCGACAATGTTACGCACCATGTGGTGCAGGAAGGCGGTGGCGCGCACGTCCAGCACGATCATCTGGCCATGGCGGGTAACGCGCAGGTGGTAGATGTGCTTGATCGGCGACTTGGCCTGGCACTGGCTGGCGCGGAAGGCGCTGAAGTCGTGGGTGCCAAGCAGGAACTGCGCCGCTTCGGCCATGCGCTCGACATCCAGCGGGCGGTGGTTCCAGGTCACTTCCTCGGCCAGGTGCGCCGGGCGGATCGGGTCGTTGTAGATGACGTAGCGGTAGCGCCGGGCACACGCCTTGAAGCGGGCATGGAAGTCGGCCGGCATCGGCCGCGACCAGACCACGCTGATGTCGTGCGGCAGGTTGAAGTTGGTACCCAAGGTCCAGGCGCGCTCGTCGCGTACGGCGCGGGTATCGAAATGCACGATCTGCCCGCAGCCATGCACGCCGGCATCAGTACGCCCGGCGCAGATCACCGAAATCGGTTCGTTGGCGACCTTGGACAACGCTTGTTCCAGCGCTTGCTGCACACTGGGCACTCCACTGGCCTGACGCTGCCAGCCGCGATAGCGGGCGCCCTTGTATTCCACGCCCAGGGCGATTCGGGAGTAGCCTTCGGCCGCGGATTCGGCGGCAGCGGTGTCGATGATGTCCAAGCGCATGAAACCTGTGGGGTGTACGGAATGGCGGGGATTATAACGACAACGGCAGCCTTGTAGGGCTGCCATTGGAGGTGTGTAGCGCTTGCGGGCGTCTTCGCGGGCGCGCCCGCTCCCACAGGTTACTCACAAGGTCGAAGACTTGTGGAGACCCTGTGGGAGCGGGCAAGCCCGCGAAGAGGCCTGCCCTGCTTGCATCAGACCAGGCGAGAGAGCATGTCCTCGGCTTCCTGGCGCTGGGTGTCGTCGCCGTCCTTGACCACTTCATCAAGGATGTCGCGCGCGCCCTGGTTGTCGCCCATGTCGATATAGGCGCGGGCCAGGTCAAGCTTGGTGGCTACTTCGTCACTGCCGGAGAAGAAGTCGAAGTCCAGGTCGTCCAAAGGCTCGGGCTCAGGCTGCGCTACCGCGTCCTCGCTGGTGAAGTGTGGCTCCAGCGATGGCGATTCGAGGCTCTGCGACAGCTTGTCCAGCTCGGCGTTGACGTCGTCCAGCTCCGAGGCAAAGCTTTTGGCGGCCGGCGAATCGTCGTCCAGCGACAGCGACAGGTCGAAGTCCGACGGCATGTCGAACTCGGAAACCGGGTCAAACTCCGGCACGCTGTCGAAGGCAGCCAGTTCGGCGGCGATGTCCACGGGGGCCTCTTCGACTGCTTGCGGGGCGGCCGGGGCAACCGGCTCAGTAACATCGAGGTCGAAATCGGACAGGTCCACGGCAGGCTGTGGCTCTGCCTGGGCCAGCATGGCTTCGAAATCAGCGTCGGCGTCGGCTTGCAGTTCGGCATCCACGGCAAACGGCTGCTCTTCTGGCTGAACCTCTTCCAACGCTGGCTCATCCAGCACAGGCTCGGCAATTACCAGCTCGTCGGGTACAGGTTCCTGTGCCGCCGGCTCGTCCAGCAACGGCGCTGCCAGCGGATCTTCTTCCGGCAGGTCTTCACCCAGGCTCAGGTCAAAGTCGCTGTCCAGGTCCGGCTCATCCAGACCCGGTGCATCAAGGGTTGGCACTTCTTCGAAGGCATCCAGCTCGGCTTCAGGCTCTGCTTGCGCCAAAACCTCCGGCTCAGCGTCCGCCTCTGGCTCGAACTCAGGCACCTCGTCAGGCACCACATCGGCAACCACCGGCGCCTCAGGCTCGTCGTGCAGCAGCTCCTGCACGTACTGCTCATCCATTTCGGCAGCCAGTGCCGCCGCACCCAGCCCGGCAGCAGCCAGACCAAGCATGGCTGGGTAACGTTCTTTTAGCCCGGCAACCTGGGCAGTGTTCTGCTCGCTGGCCGGCAGCTTGCGCTCCTGTTCGGCGAACGCGCTCTGGTCACCTTGGCGGGCGTACACATCCATCAGTTTCAGGCGCAGGTCGTCACGCTCTGGCGCGGCGGCCACAGCGGGCTCCAGCAGTTCGGTGGCGCGGTTCAGACGGCCCTCGGCCAGGCATTGATCGACTTCGGCCAACAGCGCGGCGTGCGGGTCTGCGTACGGCTCGATCTCGAGTTCTGCCTCGGCGGCTGGCGCTGCCATTTTCTCCGCAGCAACAGCAGCGGCAGCCGAAGCTGCGACCACAGCTGGCGACAGGGTCACGCTCGGCTCCGAGACCTCGACGCCGTCGAGGCTCTCGGTATCGGTGTCAAAACCTGGGGCTTGCTCTTCTTCCAGCGCCCGCGCCATGCGCAGGTGCTTTTCAGCTTCTTGCTGGGCCTTGCGCTTGCGCGCCAGCAACCACAGCAGCAACGCCAGCACCAGGATGCTGGAGCCGGCAATCAGCCAAAGCAGCCAGGGGTTGCCCAAGATCTGGTCGAGTGCACTGCCCGGCTGGCTGGCTGGCGCTTGATTGGCGGCTGACTCCGGCTCTGGCGCGGTATCGACCGCAGCTGGTGCAGGCTCGACCGCGGGCTGAGCAGCTGCCGCCGGCTGGGCCGGAGCAGCACCAGCCACCGCCGGGGCGGTTGCACCCTGGGCTTCAAGGCGCGCCAGCTGGTCATTCTTCAGCTCGATCAGACGCTGCAGCTTGTCCAGCTGGCTCTGCAGGTCGGTCATGCGGCTTTTCAGTTCGTCGTTGTCACGGCGGCTGGTGTCCAGGCTTTCCTGGGCCACGGCCAGCTTGTCGTTGAGTGCCTTGGCCTGGCCGGCACCGGTCTGGTTACCCGGGCTTACCAGGCGCAGGTTGTCACCCTGGGCGATGCGCGCCGGGGCAGCTTCGGCGGCGCCACGGCGGGTAGCGTCGAGCTGGCGGGCACGCGGGCCCAGGCGGCGGCCTTCACGCCAGGCGGCATACTGTTCGGCCACCTCGCTGTTTGCCTCGCCCTGGGCAATGTTCTGGATCTGCTGCTGGTCGGGCAGGCGCAGTACCTGGCCAACTTTCAGCTGGTTGATGTTGTTGCCGATGAAGGCGTCGGGGTTCAGCGCCTGGATCGCGATCATGGTCTGCTGGATCGAGCCACCCTGGGTGTTGCGCGCAGCAATCTGCCACAGGGTGTCGCGGCGCTGGGTGGTGTAGCTGCTGGCACCGGTTGTGGCCGGTGTGACATTGCCTGCTGCTGGCTTATCGCCCTGGGCCTTGGCCTGGTCGAGCAGCACGCTGTAGTCGCGCAGCAGGCGGCCCTGCGGCCACATCACCTGGACCAGGAACTTGACCACTGGCCCCGGCAGCGGCTGGCTGGAGGTAACCCGCAGCACGCTCTTGCCGTTGGGGTTGATCACCGGTGTGAAGGTCAGGTCTTCGAGGTAGGTCGGAAACGCCACCCCGGCCTTGCTGAACTCTTCCGGTGGCGCCAGGCTTGGCGCCACTTCGGCGGCCTTGAGGTCGCGCACGTCGAGCAATTCGATCTCGGCGTCCAGCGGCTGATTCTGTGCCGACTTCAGGGTCAGCTCCCCCAGGCCCAGCGCATTCGCCATGCCAGACGACAGCGCGGATGCTGCAGCCATGGCCAGAACCAGTTTGCGAATTCGAAGCATGACCTCTTCCCTTGTATGAATCGTCCCGAAACCTGCAAGCAGAGCAGGACAAAAGTGCTCGCCAGTATCTTTTACGGCATCTGTTTAATCAACAATTGTGCCACTTGCACGGCGTTGAGCGCGGCGCCTTTGCGCACGTTGTCGGTGGTCAGCCAGAGGTTGAGCTGCTGGTCTTCATCAACACCGTGACGTACACGACCAACATAGACCACGTCTTGGCCCACTGCGTCACCGACCGGGGTCGGATAATCATCACGTTCCACCAGCTCGACACTATCAGCTGCCTCCAGTGCCTGGTTGACCGCTGCCAGGTCGACCGGGCGACGGCTCTGCACGGCCACACTGAAGCTATCGCCGAAAAACACCGGGACTTGAACGCAGCTCACGGAAATCTTCAATTCAGGCATGCCCAGCAGCACGCGCAACTCGCTGACCAGGCGGCGCTCCGGCGCTGTATGGCCTTGCTCATCGGCAGCCCCCACCTGGGCCAGCAGGTTGAATGCCACCTGGCGGTCGAAGAAACGCGGCTCCAGTGGCCGGGCATTGAGCAGTTCGGCCGTTTGCCGGGCCAGTTCGCTTACCGCTTCGCGGCCTTGCGCAGACACCGCCAGCGACGCCATCACCTGCACCCGCTCAATGTCCAGCAGGCCCTTGAGCGGTGCCAGCGCGACCGCCACGGCAACCGCGGCCGAGCATGGGCTGACGATGCGCGCCGGCAGCGTCAGGCCGGCCAGGCGCTCTGCGTTGGCTTCTGGCACCAGGGCCAGGGCGTCGTCCAGGCCACCAGACAGGTCGATGACCGTGCAGCCCGCCTGCAGCGCCTTGCTGGCAAAGCTGCGGCTGACTGCGGCGCCAGTGGCGAAGAAGGCCAGCTTGACCTGAGCAAAGTCGAAGCTGTCGACTTCACGCACCTTGAGCTTCTTGCCGGCGAACATCACGCTGCTGCCCGCCGACTCCATGCTGGCCAGCAGGTGCAATGTGCCGACCGGGAACGCCAGTTCTTCGAGGATCTGCACCAAGGCTTCACCGACGCTGCCGGTGGCGCCGACGACGGCGATGTCCAAAGGGTGTGTCATGGTAGGGATCCTCTTGCAGAAAACGGCGGGGGCGGCACTTTACTCGGATTGTAGGAGTTTGTCTGTGCTGGCCGTATCTTCATCGCTGTGGGTTGCGTGAGGGCTAGCGGGGATGGCTTGGGATTTGCGGTATTTGTGATATCGAGCGCCGCCCGCGCGGCGCTCGATCTAACAGGCGCTGAAACCCTCACCCCCGAACACAAAAAAACCCGCGCTGTCGCCAGCGCGGGTTTTTAGTCAAAGCTGAACGATCAACGCTCCAGCAGAATCCGCAGCATGCGGCGCAGCGGTTCGGCAGCGCCCCACAGCAGCTGGTCACCCACGGTGAAAGCGCCCAGGTACTGCGAGCCCATGTTCAGCTTGCGCAGGCGGCCAACCGGGATGTTCAGGGTGCCGGTGACCTTGGTTGGGGTCAGTTCCTGCATGCTGATTTCACGCTGGTTCGGCACAAGTTTCACCCAAGGGTTGTGCTGGCTGATCATGCCTTCGATGTCGGCGATCGGCACATCCTTGTTCAGCTTGATGGTCAGCGCCTGGCTGTGGCAACGCATGGCGCCGATGCGCACGCAGATGCCGTCGACCGGAATCGGGCTCTTGAAGCGGCCGAGGATCTTGTTGGTCTCGGCTTGGGCCTTCCACTCTTCACGGCTCTGGCCGTTCGGCAGTTCCTTGTCGATCCACGGGATCAGGCTGCCCGCCAGTGGCACCCCAAAGTTCTCGGTCGGGAAGGCTTCGCTGCGCATGGCCTCGGCAACCTTGCGGTCGATGTCGAGGATGGCGCTGGCGGGGTTGGCCAGGTCGTCGGCAACGGCGGCGTGGGTGGCACCCATCTGCTTGATCAGCTCGCGCATGTTCTGCGCGCCGGCACCCGAGGCTGCCTGGTAGGTCATGGCGCTCATCCACTCGACCAGGCCGGCTTCGAACAGGCCACCCAGGCCCATCAGCATCAGGCTGACGGTGCAGTTGCCGCCGATGTAGTTCTTGGTACCGGCGTCCAGCTGCTGGTCGATGACCTTGCGGTTGACCGGGTCGAGGACGATCACGGCGTCATCCTGCATACGCAGGGACGAGGCAGCATCGATCCAGTAACCCTGCCAGCCGGCTTCACGCAGCTTGGGGAAGACCTCGTTGGTATAGTCGCCGCCCTGGCAGGTCAGGATAACGTCGAGGGTCTTGAGTTCTTCAATCGAATACGCGTCCTTGAGCGGCGCTGTATCCTTGCCCACGTTCGGGCCTTGGCCACCCACGTTGGAAGTAGTGAAGAACACCGGCTCGATAAGGTCGAAATCCTGCTCCTCCAGCATCCGCTGCATGAGCACGGAACCGACCATACCGCGCCAACCGATCAGACCTACACGTTTCATCGCAACTACACCTTTGCTAAAAGTGGGCCGCCACCGGGAATTTGGGGTGGCGGGCCAGAGAGATTACAGATTCCGCAGTGCTGCGACTACTGCGTCGCCCATTTCCTGCGTACCAACTTTACGGCAGCCTTCAGAGAAGATGTCGCCGGTGCGAAGGCCCTGGTCCAGAACCAGGCTGACGGCCTTCTCGATCGCCTCGGCAGCAGCCGACTGATTGAAGCTGTAACGCAGCATCATCGACACCGACAGGATGGTCGCCAGCGGGTTGGCGATGCCAAGGCCGGCGATGTCCGGCGCCGAGCCGTGGCACGGCTCATACATGCCCTTGTTGTCGGCATCCAGCGATGCAGAAGGCAGCATGCCGATGGAACCGGTCAGCATGGAAGCTTCATCCGACAGAATGTCACCGAACATGTTGTCGGTCACCATCACGTCGAACTGCTTGGGTGCACGTACCAGCTGCATGGCAGCGTTGTCGACGTACATGTGGCTCAGTTCGACATCCGGGTAGTCCTTGGCCACGTCTTCGACCACTTCACGCCACAGCTGGCTGGACGCCAGGACGTTGGCCTTGTCCACCGAGCACAGCTTCTTGCCGCGCACGCGGGCCATGTCGAAGCCGACACGGGCAATGCGGCGCACTTCGCTTTCGCTGTACGGCAGGGTGTCGTAGGCTTGGCGCTCGCCGCCTTCCAGCTCGCGCTGGCCACGCGGGGCACCGAAGTAGATGCCACCGGTCAGCTCACGGACGATGAGGATGTCCAGGCCCGAAACGATTTCCGGCTTCAGCGACGAGGCATCGGCCAGTTGCGGGTAGAGGATGGCCGGGCGCAGGTTGGCGAACAGGCCCAGTTGCGAACGGATTTTCAGCAGGCCGCGCTCCGGGCGGATGTCACGCTCGATCTTGTCCCACTTCGGGCCACCCACGGCGCCCAGCAGCACGGCATCGGCCTTGCGCGCACGCTCGAGGGTTTCGTCGGCCAGCGGCACGCCGTGCTTGTCGATGGCCGCGCCACCGATCACGTCGTGCTCCAGGCTGAAGCCGAGCTGGAACTTGTCGTTGGCCAGTTCCAGCACCTTGACCGCTTCGGCCATGATTTCCGGGCCGATACCGTCACCTGGGAGAATCAGAATCTGCTTGCTCATGCTTTCCTCTATCCATTCACGCGGTGCGGCCAGACGGGCCCCACCGAAAAGTGCTTAACGCTCGGCCCACAACACCAGCACATCGGTGCTGAACGAGCCATCGGCCTCGATTTGGTAATACTGCCGTACTTCTTCACCCATGGCTTGCTGCAATTGGCGGATGGCCACGCGCATCGGCTCGGGGGTGCGCATGCGCTCGACCCAGCTGGTGAACTCCAGGCGCAGCGGCTGGCGCGTGTGGCTGCGCACATGCAGGCCGGCTTCGCTGACCTGGCGCTGCCATTCGGCGGCGGAGTAATCGCGCACATGGCTGGTGTCGCGCAGCACTTCGACCGTTTGCAGGTAGGTGTCGAGCAGCGGGCTGCCCGGCGACATCACATCGATGAACGCTGCCACACCGCCTGGCTTGAGCACCCGGCGTACTTCGCGCAGGGCCAGGCCCAGGTCGCTCCAGTGGTGGGCCGAGTAGCGGCTGAAAACGAAGTCGAACGTGGCATCGGCGAACGGCAGGCGTTCGGCGGCGCCGCGCTCGGTGGTGATATTGGCCAGGCCGCGATCGGCGGCGGCGCTGGCGACCACGTCGAGCATGGATTGCGAAAGGTCGTAGGCGACCACCTCGGCAACCAGCGGGGCGACGTGGAAACTGACATGACCGGCACCGCAGCCCAGGTCCAGCACGCGGGCATGCGCCTGCCCCGCCAGCTCGGCCTGCAACAGGGCGAATTCACTGCCCTGGGCGTGCACAGCGCTGCTGAGGTAGGCGCTGGCCTGTTCGCCGAACTGGCGCTGGACCACGTCGGTGTGTTGGGTGCTGGTCATGTCTCGTTCCTTTAGATTTTTGTTGCCTGTGCCGGCCTCTTCGCGGGTAAACCCGCTCCTACAGCGACCGCGTAACTTTCTGTAGGAGCGAAGAGGCCCGTACTGTCACCTACGAACTTCAGGCATCACGGAACAGCCAAGGCTGGCTGGCGCGGTGCTTGCCTTCGAAGGCCTTGATCGCATCGCTGTCCTGCAGGGTCAGGCCGATATCGTCCAGGCCGTTGAGCAGGCAGTGTTTGCGGAACGCATCGATTTCGAAGTGCAGCACCTTGCCATCCGGGCGGGTCACCGCCTGCGCCTGCAGGTCGACGGTCAGCTGGTAGCCCGGGTTGGCTTCAACCTGCTTGAACAGCTCGTCCACTTCTTCATCGCTGAGGATGATCGGCAACAGGCCGTTCTTGAAGCTGTTGTTGAAGAAGATGTCGGCAAAGCTCGGCGCAATGATGCTGCGGAAGCCGTACTCATCCAGTGCCCACGGGGCGTGCTCACGGCTGGAGCCGCAACCGAAGTTCTCCCGCGCCAGCAACACGCTGGCACCCTGGTAGCGTTCGTGGTTGAGCACGAAATCCTGGTTGACCGGGCGCGTGCTGTTGTCCTGATACGGCTGGCCCACGTCCAGGTAACGCCATTCGTCGAACAGATTGGGGCCAAAGCCTGTGCGCTTGATCGACTTCAAGAACTGCTTGGGGATGATCTGGTCGGTGTCGACGTTGGCACGGTCCAACGGCGCGACGAGGCCAGTGTGCTGGGTAAAGGCTTTCATGCTGCGCTCCCTTGGATCAACTCGCGGACATCGATGAAGTGGCCGGTCACCGCGGCAGCGGCCGCCATGGCCGGGCTGACCAGGTGGGTACGACCACCGGCGCCCTGACGGCCTTCGAAGTTGCGGTTGGAGGTGGACGCACAGTGCTCGCCGCTCTCCAGGCGGTCCGGGTTCATCGCCAGGCACATCGAACAGCCTGGCTCACGCCATTCGAAACCGGCTTCGACAAAGATCTTGTCCAGGCCTTCGCGCTCGGCCTGAGCCTTGACCAGGCCCGAGCCCGGCACGACGATGGCTTGCTTGACGGTAGCGGCTACCTTGCGGCCCTTGGCGATTTCGGCCGCGGCGCGCAGGTCTTCGATACGCGAGTTGGTGCACGAGCCGATGAACACGCGGTCCAGCTGGATATCGGTGATCGCCTGGTTGGCGGTCAGGCCCATGTACTTCAAGGCACGCTCGATCGAACCACGCTTGACCAGGTCGGCTTCGGCAGCCGGGTCCGGCACGCGCTGGTCGACGGCCAACACCATCTCGGGCGAGGTGCCCCAGCTGACTTGTGGCTTGATCTGGCTGGCATCCAGCTCGACCACGGTGTCGAACACGGCATCGTCATCCGACACCAGGTCTTTCCACGACTCGACCGCTTGCTTCCACTGCTCGCCCTTCGGCGCATACGGGCGGCCTTCAACATAGGCAACGGTGGTGGCGTCAGTGGCCACCAGGCCCACACGGGCACCGGCCTCGATGGACATGTTGCAGATGGTCATGCGGCCTTCCATCGACAATTCGCGGATGGCGCTGCCGGCGAACTCCATGGCGTGGCCGTTGCCACCGGCGGTGCCGATCTTGCCGATCACGGCCAGGACGATGTCCTTGGCGGTAACGCCGGCAGGCAATTGGCCTTCCACGCGCACCAGCATGTTCTTCATCTTCTTGGCGACCAGGCACTGCGTGGCGAGCACGTGCTCAACCTCGGAAGTGCCAATGCCGTGGGCCAAGGCACCGAAGGCGCCATGGGTAGAGGTGTGCGAGTCGCCGCAGACCACGGTCATGCCAGGCAAGGTGGCCCCCTGCTCCGGGCTGATGACGTGGACGATGCCCTGGCGTTCGTCATTCATCTTGAATTCGACGATGCCGTACTCGTCACAGTTTTCGTCAAGGGTCTGCACCTGCAGGCGCGACACCTGGTCGACGATGGCCTCGATACCGCCCTTGCGCTCTGGCGTGGTCGGCACGTTGTGGTCGGGGGTGGCGATGTTGGTGTCGATGCGCCACGGTTTGCGGTTGGCCAGGCGCAGGCCTTCGAAGGCCTGGGGCGACGTCACTTCGTGGATGATGTGGCGGTCGATGTAGATCAAGGACGAGCCGTCATCACGGCGCTTGACCTCATGGGCTTCCCAGAGTTTGTCGTAGAGCGTTTTGCCAGCCATCAGACTGTTCCTCATCAGCGTCTTTCTATGCCAAAGACCCCTTGGCTTGTACGGACGATGCTATGGGGTTAGATTGAATAACTCAAATTCATAATTTTTATACTTTGGATAACCCAAAGGAATACGACTACATGGACCTGGCCAACCTCAGTGCCTTTATCGCCATTGCCGAAACCGGCAGCTTTTCCGGGGCCGCCGAACGGCTGTTCCTGACCCAGCCGGCCATCAGCAAACGCATCGCCGGGCTGGAGCAGCAACTGGGGGTGCGCCTGTTCGACCGCCTGGGCCGCGAGGTGACTTTGACCGAGGCCGGGCGCGCCCTGCTGCCACGGGCCTACCAGATCCTCAATGTCCTTGATGATACCCGACGCGCCCTGACCAATCTGACCGGGGCCGTGAGCGGTCGTCTGACCCTGGCCACCAGCCACCACATCGGCCTGCATCGCCTGCCGCCACTGCTGCGGGCGTTCACCCGCCAGTACCCGGCCGTGGCGCTGGATATTCAGTTTCTGGATTCGGAACAGGCCTACGACGAAATTCTGCATGGCCGCGCCGAAATTGCCGTGATCACCCTGGCGCCCGACCCGCATCACCTGGTCAAAGCCGTGCCGGTGTGGGACGACGCCCTGGACTTCGTCGCCGCGCCCGAGCACCCGCTGGCCAACAACCATGAGGTCAGCCTGGCGGATGTCGCCCGCCACCCGGCGGTATTCCCTGGCGGCAACACCTTTACCCACCATATTGTCCAGCGCCTGTTCGAAAGCCAGGGCCTGACGCCGAACATCGCCATGAGCACCAACTACCTGGAAACCATCAAGATGATGGTATCGATCGGCCTGGCCTGGAGCGTATTGCCGCGCACCATGCTCGACGAACAGGTTGCACCCATCGCCTTGCCGGGCATACAGCTGTCGCGCCAGCTAGGCTACATTCTGCATACGGAGCGAACGCTATCGAACGCGGCCAGGGCATTCATGGCCCTGCTCGACAGCCACGCAGGGCCCGCCTGACCGGCCGTCAGCCCGGTACTTCCAATTCAAGGACGCGTCATACGCCAAAGGTCTGGTACCGATGCCCAAATCAGCAAACCGCTTTTTGCGCCTGCCGCGTATCCCAGCGGCCGATCCCCAAGAGTCGGAACAGGCCTGGCAAAACGCCCCACAACTGCTGGCCGCCCTCAACGGTGCGCGCCTAGGGGCTTGGCTGTGGGATATCGAAAGCGGCCGGGTCAGCTGGTCACGGGGCACCCAGGCCCTGTTCGGCTTCGACCCGCAGCGGCCGTTGCCCGCCGATGTCGACTACCTCGACCTGCTGCCCGAGGAAGACCGCGCACGCACCCGCCAGGTGTTCCAGGCGGTGTTCAACGGCGAGCCGGTGGAACAGGCCATGCGTCACCGTATTCGCTGGCCGGACGGTAGCCTGCACTGGCTGGAGATCAACGGCAGCCTGACCCACGACCAGCATGGCCGGCCACAAATGATCGGAGTGATCCGCGAAATCACCCGCCAGCGCGAACGGGAAACAGCGCTGATCAATTCGGAAAAGCGCTTCGCCACCCTGTTCCACCTCAGCCCCAACGCCATTCTTCTCACCCGCCGCCACGACGGCATGATCTTCGAGGTCAACCAGCACTTCGAAGACATGTTCGGCTGGCCCGGCAGCCAGGTAATAGGCAAGACCAGCCTGGAGCTGGGCCTGTGGGTCAACCCCGAACAGCGCCACCAGGTGATGGAGTCGACCCGCGCCAGCGGCGGCCCGCTGATCATGGAGGTGCAGTTCCGCGCCACCAGCGGCAAGGTGCATGACGGCATCCTCTGCACGCAGGGCATCGAACTGGAGGGCGTCACCTTCCTGATCAGCACCTTTGTCGACACCACCGAACGCAAGCGCGCCGAACAGGCCCTGAAGGACAGCCAGGAGCGCCTGGACCTGGCCCTGGACTCGGCGCAGCTGGGCACCTGGGACTGGCACATCCCCAGCGGCATGCTCTACGGCTCGGCCCGCGCCGCGCAACTGCACGGCCTGCCGCCCACCCCTTTTCACGAATCGTTCGATGCGTTTTTCGAGGGGGTGCCAGAGCAGGAACGCAACTCGATGCGCCAGGCCTACCGCAGCCTGCGCGAAGGGCCCGCCGGCAACTACCAGATCACCTACCGGGTGCAGCTGGAAAGCGGCATTTCGCGTTACATCGAAAGCCGTGCACGGCTTTACCGCGACGAGCAGGGCAACCCGCTGCGCATGGCCGGCACCCTGCTCGACATCACCGACCAGGTAGAGCGCGAGCAGCGCCTGAGCGCCTCGGAAGAGAAGTTCGCCAGCCTGTTCCAGGTCAGCCCCGACCCGATCTGCGTGACCCGCCAGGACACCGGCCAGTTCATCGAGATCAACCCGGCGTTCAGCCAGACCTTTGGCTGGGACAGCGGCCAGGTGATCGGCCGCACCGCCGAGGAAATCGGCCTGTGGGCCGAGTCCATCGAGCGTGCGCAACGTATCGAGCGGGTAATCCGCGAACAGGCCTTGAGCAACGTCGCCGTGGTGGTCAACCACCGCAACGGCGCGCCGTTGACCTGCGTGATCTCCAGCCGCCTGATCACCGTTGACGACCAGCCCTGCAGCGTTACCACCCTGCGCGACATCACCCAGCAGCAACGCGCCGAGGCGGCGCTCAAATCCAGCGAAGAGAAGTTTGCCAAGGCCTTCCACTCCAGCCCCGACGCCATCACCATCACCGAACGCCACAGCGGCCGTTACCTGGAAATCAACGACGGCTTCTGCCGCCTGACCGGCTACAGCGCCGCCGATGTGGTCGGCCACACGGTGTACGAAATCGGTATCTGGGCCGACGACAAGCAGCGCAGCGCGTTGCTGGCCGAATTGCGCGACCGCGGCCGGGTGCATCACCGGGAAATGCTCGGCCGTAACAAGCGCGGCGATATCCTCACCGTTGAAGTCTCTGTCGAGCCGATCACCCTCAACGAAGTCGACTGCCTGCTATTGACTGCCCGCGACGTCAGCCAGCTGAAGAACGCCCAGGCGCAGATCCGCCACCTGGCCTATCACGACCCGTTGACCAACCTGCCCAACCGCGCCCTGCTGATGGACCGCCTGAGCCAGCAGATCGCCCTGCTCAAGCGCCATAACCTGCGCGGCGCCCTATTGTTCCTCGACCTCGACCACTTCAAGCACATCAACGACTCACTGGGCCACCCGGTGGGCGACACGGTGCTGAAGATCATCACCGCCCGCCTGGAAGCCAGTGTGCGCCTGGAGGACACCGTGGCCCGCCTGGGTGGCGACGAGTTCGTGGTACTGCTCAGCGGCCTGGAGGGCAGCCGTGAGCTGGTGGAGGCAAAAGTCCGTGAACTGGCCGACACCCTGCGTGAACTGCTGGCCGAACCGATGTCGCTGGATGGCCAGCGCCTGCAGGTAACGCCCAGCATCGGCGTGGCACTGATCCCCGACCACGGCACCACCCCGGCCGATCTGCTCAAGCGTGCCGATATCGCCCTGTACCGGGCCAAGGACTCCGGGCGCAACACCACCCAGCTGTTCCACACCACCATGCAGAAAGCTGCCAGCGAGCGCCTGCGCATGGAAAACGACCTGCGCCTTGCCCTGGCCCGTGGCGAACTGGCGCTGCACTTCCAGCCGCAGGTGGATGCCCGCGACAACCGTATCGTCGGCGCCGAGGTGCTGCTGCGCTGGCACCACCCGCAACTGGGCCAGCAGCCGCCCGCACAGTTCATTCAGGTGCTGGAGGAAAGCGGCCTGATCCTGGAAGTTGGCAGCTGGATCCTGGATGAAGCCTGCGATGCTTGCGCACGCATGCTGACCGACGGCCTGATCGATGCGGATGATTTCAGCCTGTGCGTGAACATCAGCCCGCGACAGTTCCGCCAGAACAACTTTGTCGAGCGCGTGCTGCGCAGCCTGGACGATTACCGGCTGCCTCGGCACATGCTCAAGCTGGAGATCACCGAAGGCATCGTCATCCAGAACCTGGAAGACACCATCAGCAAGATGCGCGAACTGAAGCGTTACGGGGTAAGTTTCGCCATGGATGACTTTGGCACTGGCTATTCGTCGCTGACTTACCTCAAGCGCCTGCCGGTCGATGCGCTGAAGATCGACCAGACCTTCGTGCGCGATGCACCGATCGACCCCAACGACGCCGAAATCGTCCGCGCCATTGTCGCCATGGCCCGCAGCCTGGACCTGGCAGTGATTGCCGAGGGGGTGGAGCTGACCGAGCAACTTGAGTTTCTCGAACAGCTGGGCTGTCACCTGTACCAGGGTTACCTGCACAGCCGGCCGTTGCCGTTGCCGGAGTTTCGCAAACTGTTGCTGGAGGCGCCGGCAGACTACTGAAGCAGATGCAGCCGAGCACAAAAAAGGGCACCCGAGGGTGCCCTTCTTCATTGCAGCGTGATCAGTTCAGCGCTGGCTTGTCGCCATTGATCGGGATGCGCTTGGCCTTGGCTTCTTCAGGCACGATGCGCAGCAGGTCGATGCTGAGCAGGCCGTTGGCCAGGCCGGCGGCTTTCACTTCGATATGGTCGGCCAAGCGGAACGACAGCTTGAAGGCGCGTTGCGCGATACCCTGATGCAGGTAGGTCACTTCAGTGGCGCTATTGTCGCGCTTGCCACCGGTTACGGTCAGGACACCTTTCTCGACCTGCAGGTCGAGGTCCTGCTCCTGGAAACCGGCTGCGGCAACCACAATGCGGTAGTGGTCCTCGCCATGCTTTTCCACGTTGTAGGGCGGGTAGCTGCTACCGGCCTCATTACGTGCCGCGGATTCGAACAGGTCGTTGAAACGGTCGAAACCAACGGAATGGCGGAACAGTGGAGCAAGAGAGAAAGCGGTAGTCATGGTCATAAACTCCTGAGATTCAGCAAGTAAGTCATTACGCGACCCGACTTCGGCATCGCGTACTCAAGAGATATGGCCATGGGAAAAGCTTTCAAGGGGAGATTTAAAAAAATCTTCTTTTTCGCACTGGGTCTGATGGCCTCTTCGCGGGTAAACCCGCTCCTACAGGGCTGTGCATTACCTGTGGGAGCGGGTTCACCCGCGAAGAGGTCGGTTCAGGCAACACAAGCCTCGAATGTAGCCGCCTCAACCCCCAACAACCGGCTGATCCGCGCGCAGTCATCTTCCCGGCGCAACTCGGCAAACAACACCACCGCTTCGGGGTAACTGCGGGTCAGCATCGCCAACCACTGCTTCATCCGCCCCGGCGCATAGCGCGGTGACAGTTTGGCTTGGGCCTGACGCCAGAACTCGCGTAGCAACGGCAGCAGGTCATCCCAGCTCATCGGCTGATAGTCGCGCCCGTCACGCGCGGCGGCAATCTGCAGGCCCAGGTCAGGGCGCGATACCAGCCCTCGGCCCAGCATGATGTCTTCGGCCCCACTGACCTCGCGGCAGCGGCGCCAGTCATCGACGGTCCAGATCTCGCCATTGGCGAACACCGGTACCTTGACCACATCCTGCACCCGCGCCACCCACTCCCAATGCGCCGGCGGCTTGTAGCCTTCGACCTTGGTCCGCGCATGCACCACCAGGTGCGCCGAGCCGCCCTCTGCCAGGGCCGTGGCACACTCCAGCGCGCCGTCCGGGCTGTCGAAGCCCAGGCGCATCTTCGAGGTGACCGGGATATGCGCCGGCACCGCGCGGCGCACCTCACGCACGATGGCGTGCAGCAACTCCGGCTCTTTGAGCAGCACGGCACCACCCCGTGACTTGTTCACGGTCTTGGCCGGGCAGCCAAAGTTCAGGTCGATCACGGGCGCACCCAGCTCACAGGCCAGCGCCGCGTTTTCCGCCAGGCATACCGGGTCCGAACCCAGCAACTGCACGCGCATGGGCACCCCGGCGGCCGTGCGCGCCCCCTGGCGCAACTCGGGCGCCAGCTTGTCGAACGAGGACGCCGGCAGCAGGCGGTCGCACACGCGAATGAACTCGGTGACGCACCAGTCGATACCGCCCACGCGGGTCAATACGTCGCGCAGGATGTTGTCAACCAGCCCCTCCATGGGGGCCAGGGCAATTTGCATGTCGGGGTCTCGGCGGAAAAGCCGGCAGTCTAACAAAAATTGCCGGCGATTCAGGCGCCGATCAGCGCCGGACCGTAACCTTCGACGAATTCCGCCGGCATGCGCTTGGGCTTGCCACTGGACAGCTCGATGCAGGCAAAGGTGGTTTGCGCGCGCAGCAGGGTTACGCCGTCACGCGGGCGCTTGAGCTGGAAGCGCCGGGTCATGCGCAGGCGCTGGTCCCAGTCGATGATCCAGGTGGCCAGTTGCAGTTCGTCGTCTTCATAGGCGGCTGCCAGGTAGTCGATTTCGTGGCGCACCACAGCCATCGCCCGGTCCAGGCGCCGATACTCAGCCAGGTCCAGGCCTAACCGCTGGGAGTGACGCCAGGCGCACCGCTCCAGCCAGGTGACGTACACCGCGTTGTTTGCGTGGCCGAGGCCGTCGATGTCCTCGCTGCCGACGCGCAGGTCGATGACGAAGGGTGTTGCCAGGTCCCAGCTCATGTTCGCTTCCTTGGCAAAAAAGTCGATTTAGCAGCGACCTGCAGGGCAATGTCCAGCCCCTGCGCAAGATTTACCGGCCTCATCGCCGGCACAGGCAACACCATCAGGCGGTTTGTCGCGCTCGCACGTCAGCCCGGGCCAGCAATTCGAGCACGGCCTCACCCAGCCGCGGATCGGACAGCACCCGCTGGTGGCCGCCCTGCTCCAGCAGCATCAGGCGGCTGTCGAACCAGGCCTTGTGAATAACCTGGGCTTCATCGGCGGCCACCAGGGCATCATCGGCGGCATGCACCACCAACCCCGGAAGCTCCAGCTGGTAACCGGTAACATCCAGCCGCGCGATCTGCATGCCCACATCTCGCTCTACCTGGCGAATGAACGCCGCCCGCGCACGCGCCGGCATCCCCAGATGATGAGCAAAACCGCGCAGCACGCCCAGCAGCCGCGCCGGGGCAGCAATACTGACTGCTGCCTCTGTGCGCAGCCCCATCTGCAAGGCCAGCAATACACTGGCACCGCCCATGGAGTGGCCAATCACCGCCCGCAGCGGTGGCAGCTCGGCAGCGGCCTCCAGCAGCGCCCGGGCGAACAGCACCACATTGGCCTGTTCACCAGGCGAGCGGCCATGGCCCGGCCCCTCCAGCGACACCACCGTGTGCCCGGCCTGGACCAAGGTTTCGATCAAGGCGGCAAACTGGGTCGGGCGCCCTTCCCAACCATGCATCAGCAGCACCGTCGGCCCCTTCCCCCAGCGCAAGGCAGACAACCCGAAGCGCAGGGTGATGCGCTCGGCGTTGGCCAGTACGGGCAGCTCCCAATCCCGAGGCGGCAGATTGCGCGGGGTCATGAAGGCACGGCGCATCTTGCCCGCGACATGCTCGGGGGCCAGGCGGCCCAGGGTGCCATTGACACCACGAATCCAGCTCAGGGTAGTCATCGCCATGCTCCAGGGTTAAAGCACCGCCGATTTGGCGGCGCGCAGAATACGGTCAGACAGCTCGCTGGTGCCCAAGGCCCGGGCCAGGGCAAGGCCACCGACCATGAGCGCCAGGTCGGCCAGGGCCTTGTCGGCATCTTCAGGGCGGTCGACCATGGCTGCAGTCATCAGCTCGATGTGCTCGGCCAATACCTCGCGGAAAACCTCCGGAAGGCGCTGCATCTCGCCCAGCGAGTTGGGCAGCGGGCAAGCATGCACCTCGGCATCCCGGTGTTTGCGCGACAGGTAGAAGGCACTGGCGAGCGCCCGGCGGCCCGCCCCATCGAGGTTGGGATCGATCTGGGCGAGCAAGGCGCGGCGCTCACCCAACAGCTGGCGGAAGGCTTCGAGCATCAGCTCGTCCTTGCTGTCGAAGTGGGCATAGAAACCGCCGACGGTCAGCCCTGCTGCGCCCATTACTTGGCTGACGCTGGGCTCGGCCGGGCCGTGCTGGATCAGCGCGCTGCGTGCCGCTTCCAGGATGCGCTCGCGGGTTCTGCTCTTCTTGTCGGTCATCGGGCATTCGCCATTCAAAATATGATGATCGAAATATTATCGATATCATATTTTTTGGCAAGCGAAATTTCACGCCGCTTGTCAGCCGCACAATTTTCGGAAGGGAAAAAAACAAAAGGCTCATTCAATAAGCGAATGAGCCTTTAAAGTCCCGCAAAACGCGGGTAAATATGGCGTCCCCTAGGGGACTCGAACCCCTGTTACCGCCGTGAAAGGGCGGTGTCCTAGGCCACTAGACGAAGGGGACGTAACCTTCGCAAAGATTCACTTGCGTGAACCCTGGCAGAAATGGTGGAGCTAAGCGGGATCGAACCGCTGACCTCCTGCATGCCATGCAGGCGCTCTCCCAGCTGAGCTATAGCCCCGAAACAAAAGGCTCATCAATAATCGACGAGCCTTTTTAAGCCCTGCAAAACGCAGGAAAAAGTGGCGTCCCCTAGGGGACTCGAACCCCTGTTACCGCCGTGAAAGGGCGGTGTCCTAGGCCACTAGACGAAGGGGACGTAACCTTCGTGCCGGCCCGCTCACGCGAACCGCGGCAAAATTGGTGGAGCTAAGCGGGATCGAACCGCTGACCTCCTGCATGCCATGCAGGCGCTCTCCCAGCTGAGCTATAGCCCCGGATTTCTAGCCTCGCGGCCCAGCGACATAATGAAACATCGCTTGTGTAAAACTGGCGTCCCCTAGGGGACTCGAACCCCTGTTACCGCCGTGAAAGGGCGGTGTCCTAGGCCACTAGACGAAGGGGACGAACCTTCTTACCTTCAAGACCCGGTTGCTGGACCCGGTCTTGCTTGCCAGCCGTGGCTGACGAGCGGAATTTGGTGGAGCTAAGCGGGATCGAACCGCTGACCTCCTGCATGCCATGCAGGCGCTCTCCCAGCTGAGCTATAGCCCCACAATGTCGCTTTGAACTGAATCGCTAGCTGAGTGGCTGGCGTTTCGTTTTCGTTCATCGCTGTGGACGGGGCGCATATTAAGATCGGATTGCAGGGCTGTCAAACGAAATTTTGAAAATATTCAAAAGTTTTTTCACAGATAACAATCACTTACCGCCCTGCCCCAGTAAAACCTGAACAGTAAACCCTGTGGGAGCGGGTTTATCCGCTCCCACAGGTTCGACTATAGGCACGGGAACGCGGTCAGCCGATCGAAGCCAGCAGCTTTTCCCACTCTTTGTTTTCTTTCTTCGACACACCACCCAGCAGGTCCAGGGCCTGGCGCAGACGGTAGCGGGTCAGGTCGGGGCCGAGGATTTCCATGGCGTCCAGTACCGACACCGAGCTGGCCTGGCCAGTAATGGCGGCGAACATCAGCGGCATGGCATCACGCAACTTCAGTTCCAGCGCCTCGACCACGGCCTGGATGCAGCCGGTGATGCGCTCTTTTTCCCACTGGCGCAGGCTTTCGAGCTTCCACAGGATCAGCTGGATCACCTGGCGCACCTGGTCGGCCGACAGTTTCTTGCTCTCGAACAGCTTGGCATCCAGCTTCAGCGCACCTTCGAAGAAGAACCCGCCCAGCGGGGCAACCTGGCTGAAGGTCTCGACCCGGCCCTGCACGTGCGGGGCAATCTTCATCATGTAGTCGCTGTTGAATGCCCACTTCTGCAGGCGTGTGGCGAATTCCTCGACCGGCAGTTCGCGCAGCCACTGGCCGTTGAGCCAGGACAGCTTCTCGATGTCGAAGATCGGGCCACCCAGCGAAATACGCGACAGGTCGAAGTGCTCGACCATCTCGTCCAGCGAGAACTTTTCGCGCTCGTCCGGCATCGACCAGCCCATGCGGCCCAGGTAGTTGAGCATCGCCTCAGGCATGAAGCCCATGCGCTCGTAGAAGGTCACCGAGGTCGGGTTCTTGCGCTTGGACAGCTTGGACTTGTCGGGGTTACGCAGCAGCGGCATGTAGCACAGCTTGGGCTGCTCCCAGCCGAAGTATTCGTACAGCTTGATCAGCTTGGGCGCCGACGGCAGCCACTCTTCGCCACGCAGGACGTGGGTGATGCCCATCAGGTGGTCGTCGACCACGTTGGCCAGGAAGTACGTCGGCAGGCCGTCGTTCTTCATCAGCACCTGCATGTCCATGCGGTCCCACGGGATTTCGACATCGCCACGCAGCATGTCCGGCACCACGCAGATACCTTCGCTCGGCACCTTCATGCGGATCACGTGTGGCTCGCCAGCGTCCAGGCGGCGCTGCACTTCCTCGGCGCTCAGCAGCAGTGCGCGGCCGTCGTAGCGCGGGGTTTCACCGCGGGCCTGTTGCTCGGCACGCATCTGCTCCAGCTCTTCGGCGGTGCAGAAGCAATAGAAGGCGTGGCCGGCGTCAACCAGCTCCTTGGCATACTTCGCGTAGATCTCGCCACGCTCGCTCTGCCGGTACGGGCCGTGCGGGCCGCCAACATCCGGGCCTTCGTTCCATTCGATGCCGAGCCAGCGCAGGGCGTCGAAGATCTGCTGTTCCGACTCGCGCGTGGAGCGCAGCTGGTCGGTGTCTTCGATGCGCAGGATGAACTCACCGCCGTGCTGCTTGGCAAAGCAGTAGTTGAACAGGGCGATGTAGGCAGTGCCGACATGGGGGTCGCCGGTAGGCGATGGCGCGATACGCGTGCGTACGGTGGTCATGGAAGGTCTCGAACTGAAGATGAAACAAAGGCGGGATGTTAGCAGGAGGCAGGCACCGGGCTCCAGCAATGGCGCGAACGTCACTTGTCGACAGGCCCTGCGGCACTGTTAAATTTGCTTACATTTCTGGAACGATAGTCCCCATGCCTGCTCAACTCAAACGCCGCCTGGCGATCTTCTTCACCCTGGTGGCCATCATCGCCCTCGCCTTCCTGGCCCACTGGTACTTCAAGGGCCGCTTCTACGAGAGCACCGACAACGCCTATGTACAGGGCGAGATCACCCGTATCTCCAGCCAGCTGGGCGCACGTATTGACGCGGTGCCGGTCGAGGACAACCAGCACGTCAACAAAGGTGACCTGCTGGTACGCCTGGAAGCGGCAGACTTTGACCTGGCAGTTGACCGCGCCCGCGCCACCCTGGCCACCCGTGAAGCGGAATACGCACAGGCACAAAGTCGCCTGACCCAGCAAGGTAGCCTGATCGCCGCCGGGCAGGCTCAGGTGGCTGCCAACCAGGCCACGTTCGACCGTTCTCGGGTGGACCTGAGCCGTGCCGAAAAGCTGCGCAAGCCAGGTTTCATATCCGAGGAACGGGTCACAACCCTGTCGGCAGACAGCCATGTTGCCGGCTCTCAGGTCGACAAGGCCCGCGCCGACCTGCAAAGCCAGCGCCAGCAGGTGAATGCACTGAACGCCGACCTCAAACGCCTCGATGCACAAATCGCCAACGCACGCGCCGACCTGGCCCAGGCCGAGCTGAACCTGACCCGTTGCGAAATCCGCGCGCCGATCAGCGGCACCATCGGCCAGCGCAATGCGCGCAATGGCCAGGTGGTGCAGGCCGGCGCCTACCTGCTGTCGATCGTGCCCGACGAAGACATCTGGGTGCAGGCCAACTTCAAGGAAACCCAGATCGGCCACATGCAGCCCGGCCAGCGCGCCGAGCTGCTGTTCGACAGCTACCCGGACACCCCCATCGAAGGCCGGGTAAACAGTGTGTTCGCGGCCTCGGGGGCGCAGTTCAGCCTGCTGCCACCCGATAACGCCACCGGCAACTTCACCAAGGTGGTGCAGCGCATCCCGGTCAAGCTCACCTTCAGCGCCGACAACCCGCTGCATGGGCGCATCCGCCCCGGCATGTCGGTGACCGCCACCATAGACCTGCGCAGCGAGAGCGAAGGCCACGATGGCCGGTGACCAACTGCTCAGGCCCAGCGACGAGCCTACCCGGCGCGACTGGATCGCGGTGATGAGTGTGATGCTCGGCGCGTTCATGGCGGTGCTGGACATCCAGATCACCAACTCGTCACTGAAGGACATTCAGGGTGCCCTGTCGGCAACCCTGGAAGAAGGCTCGTGGATTTCCACCTCGTACCTGGTGGCGGAAATCATCATGATTCCGCTGACCGCCTGGCTGGTGCAACTGCTGTCTGCCCGACGCCTGGCCGTGTGGGTTTCCGGGGGCTTTCTGTTGTCGTCACTGCTGTGCTCGATGGCCTGGAACCTGGAGAGCATGATCCTGTTCCGCGCCCTGCAAGGCTTTACCGGCGGCGCGCTGATCCCACTGGCGTTTACCCTCACGCTGATCAAGCTGCCCGAACACCACCGCGCCAAAGGCATGGCGATGTTCGCCATGACCGCCACGTTTGCCCCCTCCATCGGCCCCACCCTGGGCGGCTGGCTGACCGAGAACTGGGGCTGGGAGTACATTTTCTACATCAACATCCCGCCGGGCCTGGTGATGATTGCCGGCCTGCTGTACGGGCTGGAGAAGAAAGACGCGCACTGGGAACTGCTGAAAAGCACCGATTACGCAGGCATCGTCACCCTGGGCCTGGGGCTGGGCTGCCTGCAGGTGTTTCTTGAAGAGGGGCACCGCAAGGACTGGCTGGAGTCGCACCTGATCGTCGGCCTGGGCAGCGTCGCCCTGGTCAGCCTGATCACCTTCGTCATCCTGCAGTTCTCCAAGCCACACCCGCTGATCAACCTGCGCATCCTCGGTAACCGCAATTTCGGCCTGTCGAGCATCGCCAGCCTGGGCATGGGCGTAGGCCTGTACGGGTCGATCTACCTGCTGCCGCTGTACCTGGCTCAGGTGCAGGGCTACAACGCCTTGCAGATCGGCGAGGTGATCATGTGGATGGGGGTGCCGCAGCTGTTTCTGATCCCGCTGGTACCACAGCTGATGAAAGTGGTGTCGCCCAAGCTGCTGTGCGCCTTGGGGTTCTGCCTGTTCGGCGCCGCGAGTTTCGGCTCGGGGATGCTCAACCCGGACTTTGCCGGGCCGCAATTCAACCATATCCAGATCATCCGCGCCCTTGGCCAGCCGATGATCATGGTGACCATTTCGCTGATCGCCACGGCTTACATCCAGCCGCAGGACGCGGGGTCGGCATCGAGCCTGTTCAATATCCTGCGTAACCTGGGCGGTGCGATTGGCATCGCCTTGCTGGCCACGCTGCTGGATGCGCGCACCAAGGTGTATTTCGACTACCTGCGCGAAGCGGTAGTGCCGAGCAACCCGCAGGTGGCGGAACGGCTGGCGCAACTGGCCGAGCGGCTGGGCACTGACAATGCGGCGCTGGGCAAGTTGAGCGAGATCACCCACCAGCAGGCCATGATCATGGCGTACAACGACGCGTTCCACTTTGTCGGGATCGGGTTGGCAGTGAGCATGGTGGCAGTGTTGCTCACCCGCAAGCTGCCGGAAGGGTTGAAGGCTGGGGAAGCTCACTAGCTTATGCTGGGCCTATCGCCGGCAAGCCAGCCCCCACAGGTACCGGGCAAATTTTGAATGCAGCGGCACACCTGTGGGAGCTGGCTTGCCGGCGATAGGGCCAGTTCAGCCACCCAAAGGGATCAGCTGGTAATCAACCGCTCGCGCAGCTGGGTAATCTCGTCGCGCAGCTGCGCCGCAGCTTCGAACTCCAGGTCGCGGGCGAGCTGCATCATTTTCTCTTCAAGCTGCTTGATACGCTTGGTGATCTCGCCCGGCGTACGCAGCTCGGCCTCGTAACGGGCGCTCTCTTCTGCCGCCTTGGCCATGCCCTTGCGCTTTTTGCTGCGCGCGCCAGGCACGGTGGCGCCTTCCATGATGTCGGTGATGTCCTTGACCACGCCCTTGGGCACGATACCGTTGGCTTCGTTGAAGGCGACCTGCTTTTCACGGCGTCGCTCGGTTTCGTCAATTGCCCGCTGCATCGAGCCGGTGATGTTGTCGGCGTACAGGATGGCCCGGCCATTGAGGTTACGCGCAGCGCGGCCGATGGTCTGGATCAGCGAGCGCTCCGAACGCAGGAAGCCTTCCTTGTCGGCATCGAGGATCGCCACCAGCGAAACCTCCGGCATGTCCAGGCCTTCGCGCAGCAGGTTGATGCCCACCAGCACGTCGAAGGTGCCCAGGCGCAGGTCGCGGATGATCTCTACCCGCTCCACCGTGTCGATGTCCGAGTGCAGGTAGCGCACCCGCACATCGTGGTCGGCCAGGTAATCAGAAAGGTCCTCGGCCATGCGCTTGGTCAGCGTAGTGGCCAGCACCCGCTCGCCCAGCGCCACGCGCTTGCGGATTTCCGACAGCAAGTCATCCACCTGGGTCAGTGCCGGGCGTATCTCGACCTGCGGGTCTACCAGGCCGGTCGGACGCACCACCTGCTCCACCACGCGCCCGGAATGCTCGGCTTCGTAGGGGCCCGGGGTAGCGGACACGAAGATGGTCTGCGGGCTGACATCCTCCCATTCGTCGAAGCGCATCGGCCGGTTGTCCAGCGCCGAGGGCATGCGGAAGCCGTATTCGACCAGTGTTTCCTTGCGTGAACGGTCGCCCTTGTACATGGCACCGACCTGCGGAACGCTGACGTGTGATTCGTCGATCACCAGCAGTGCATCGGCTGGCAGGTAGTCGTACAGAGTGGGCGGTGGCGCACCGGCCGGGCGCCCGGACAGGTAGCGCGAGTAGTTCTCGATGCCGTTGCAGTAACCCAGCTCCATGATCATTTCCAGATCGAAACGGGTGCGCTGTTCCAGGCGCTGTGCTTCCACCAGCTTGTTGGCCTTGTGCAGGTACTCCAGGCGCTCCTTCAACTCTTCCTTGATGCCCTCCACGGCCTCCAGCAGGGTTTCCCGCGGGGTAACGTAGTGGCTCTTGGGGTAGAAGGTGAAGCGTGGCAACTTGCGGAAAACCTCGCCGGTGAGCGGGTCGAAGGCGGCGATGTTCTCCACCTCATCATCGAACAGTTCGATGCGGATGGCTTCAAGGTCCGACTCGGCCGGGAAGATGTCGATCACATCACCGCGCACGCGGAAGGTGGCACGGGCAAAGTCCATTTCGTTGCGGGTGTACTGCAGGTCGGCCAGCCGGCGCAGCAGTGCGCGCTGGTCGAGCTTGTCGCCGCGGTCCACATGCAGGACCATTTTCAGGTAGGACTCGGGGCTGCCCAGGCCATAGATGCACGACACGGTGGTGACGATGATTGCATCGCGCCGCTCCAGCAGCGCCTTGGTCGCCGACAGGCGCATCTGCTCGATATGGTCGTTGATCGAGGCGTCCTTCTCGATGAAGGTGTCCGACGACGGCACGTAGGCCTCGGGCTGGTAGTAGTCGTAGTAGGAAACGAAATACTCCACCGCGTTATTGGGGAAGAACGCCTTGAATTCGCCGTACAACTGCGCGGCCAGGGTCTTGTTTGGCGCAAGTACCAGGGTCGGGCGCTGCACCTGCGCGATGACGTTGGCGATGCTGAAGGTCTTGCCCGAACCGGTCACGCCGAGCAGCGTCTGGTGCGACAGCCCCGCCTCGATGCCTTCGACCATCTGGCGGATGGCCTCGGGCTGGTCGCCGGCCGGCTGGAAACGGGTGACGAGCTGGAACTCGGACATGTTTGACCTCGCGGTGTTGCAGCAACTGTAAATTTAGCCAGTAGTCTATACCCAAATGCGGCTATCCGGGGGCGCTTTCAAGGCCGGGCTGTGAGCGCTTGTTACAGTGGACACGGCAATTAGACCAATGGTCGAAAAATATTTGCGCAAATAGCCGGAAAAGCTGTGCCAGAGTGTCGCAGTGACCGGGCGGTATCACTATACTGACTCCCCGTTTGTGCACCGCTTCAGTGCATTCGGCTGGAGCGTGTACGTCCTATCACTCTCCAATCAGAGCCAAGGTAACAATGAGCCTGTTTTCCGCTGTCGAGCTGGCACCCCGCGACCCTATCCTGGGCCTCAACGAAGCATTCAACGCCGACCCACGTACCGACAAGGTCAACCTGGGCGTTGGCGTGTACTGCAATGAGGAAGGCCGCATTCCGCTGCTGCGCGCCGTGATCGAAGCCGAAACCCAGCGTGCCGCCCAGCACGCCTCGCGCGGCTACCTGCCGATCGACGGCATCGCCACTTACGACCAGGCCGTGCAAAAACTGATCTTCGGCGCCGAGTCGCCACTGCTGGCCGCTGGCCGCGTGGTCACCGTGCAGGCCGTTGGCGGCACCGGCGCGCTGAAGATCGGCGCCGACTTCCTCAAGCGCCTGTCGCCCAATGCCGTGGTTGCCATCAGTGACCCGAGCTGGGAAAACCACCGCGCACTGTTCGAAACCGCCGGTTTCCCGGTACAGAACTACCGCTACTACGACGCGCCTAGCAACGACGTCAACCGTGCCGGCATGCTCGAAGACCTGAACAACCTGCCGTCCGGCTCGATCGTCGTGCTGCATGCCTGCTGCCACAACCCGACTGGCGTCGACCTGGGCCTGGACGACTGGAAAAACGTCCTGGAAGTGGTCAAGGCCAAGGGCCATGTGCCGTTCCTCGACATGGCCTACCAGGGCTTTGGTGACGGTATCGCCGAAGACGCCTTCGCCGTGCGCCTGTTCGCCGAGTCGGGCCTGGAGTTCTTCGTTTCCAGCTCGTTCTCCAAGTCGTTCTCGCTGTACGGCGAGCGCGTTGGCGCACTGTCGATCGTCACCGGCAACAAAGACGAAAGCACTCGCGTGCTGTCGCAGGTCAAGCGCGTAATCCGCACCACCTACTCCAACCCGCCGACCCACGGCGCGACCATCGTCGCTACCGTGCTGAACAGCGACGAACTGCGCCAGATGTGGGAAGCCGAGCTGGGCGAGATGCGCCAGCGCATCCACGGCATGCGCCAGCAAATGGTCAGCCTGCTGGCTGAATATGGCGCCAAGCGCGACTTCAGCTTCGTTGGCCGCCAGGCGGGCATGTTCTCCTACTCGGGCCTGACCGTTGAACAAGTGGCGCGCCTGAAGAACGATTTTGGCATCTACGCGCTGGACACCGGCCGCATCGCGGTTGCCGCGCTGAACCAGAGCAACATCCACGTGGTGACCAAGGCCATCGTCGAAGTGCTGTAACCTATTGATTTGCCTGGGAGAGGCTTGACATCTCCCGGGCAATCAGTAAGATATGGCGCAGATTCCGCGATAGCTCAGTCGGTAGAGCAAATGACTGTTAATCATTGGGTCCCTGGTTCGAGTCCAGGTCGCGGAGCCAAACATTGAAAAGCCCCCGGGTGCGCAAGCAACCGGGGGCTTTTTGCATTGCATCGGATTTACTGGCCCAGCGGCTCGGTCACTGGCTTGCCCTCGTCCACCAGGCTCCAGACCAGCAGCTTGGCGGGCTGGGTCTTGCTGGCATTGCGTGACACGCTGTGCACGGTGCCTGGCGCCTCGTACCAGTACTCACCGGCCTTGTAGGTCTTTTCCGGATCGTTGTTGAGCTTCGACACCACTGCCCCCTCCAGAACGTAGGCCATCACTGCGCCGGGGTGCTGATGCGCGGGCGATGCCTCGCCAGGGGCGTAGCTCACCGTAAGCATGACAGCCGTTTTGCCCGGGGCGTTCGAGGGTTGTTGCTGCTGCAGGACTTTGACCTGATCGGCAACGTCGCCGTGGGCCCAGGCGGGGGCTTGGACGGCGAGCAGGGCAAAAAGGACGATGGCCAAGGGTTTCATGGCGGGCTTCTCCTGGATGGCTAATGCCAGCAAGTTAGGCTTTCGTTGGCTGAAGACAAATGGCCAATTCGAGGTAAAAGCAGGGGGCCGATCTTACCTGTGCCGCCCTCTTCGCGGGCACGCCCGCTCCCACAAGTTCATTCGCCACAGGTGCTGTACCTGTGGGAGCGGGCATGCCCGCGAAGAGGCCGGTACAGGCAACAAAGAGCTCAGCTGCTACGTCCAATCGGGTAGAACACGCCCTGGCTCCAGACCCCCAGCCATTCCTCGCCGTCGATTTCACGCGCCACCGCCAGCTCTACCAACTGATAGAAAACATTGCGGTGAATCAGCGCCTCAAGGTTGCTGCGCATCAGCACATAGGGCGATGGCTCCTGCGTCACCGGGTCGATCACTACCCGCAGGGGATTATCCGGCCCGGCGTCAACCTGGTCCTCGACATTGCTGGTGAAGCGCAGCACCTGCTGCTCCCCCTCCCCCAGCACCTCCAGCGCCACGGCCACAAATGGGGCATCGTCGACGCGGATGCCAACCTTTTCTACCGGGGTAATCAGGAAGTAGTCATCGCCATCGCGGCGAATGATCGTGGAAAACAACCGCACCATCGGTTTGCGCCCGATCGGCGTGCCCAGGTAATACCAGGTGCCATCGCGGGCAATGCGCATATCGATGTCACCGCAAAAATCCGGGTTCCACAGATGCACCGGCGGCAGGCCCTTGGCCTTGGGGATCTGTGCCAGAAGATCATTGGCCTTGCCGGAATCACTCATCACGCCTGCCTCATTCGCTCATACCCAGAAGGCTACGAGCGTACTCGCGCATCGGCGCACCTAGCAAATCCTCCGGGGTGTTGTCGTGGAACGTCAACAAACCGCCACGACTCTTGATGCGTGCGGTGTCGATCAGGTAGCGGGTATTGGTTTCGATCAACATCATCTGCACCACGCCAGTGTCCCACCCCAGCCGGTCGACGGCCTGTTCGTCATACCACTCATCGCCATTGCCGATGCGGTCGTCGGTACGGGCGAAGCGGGTGTACAGGACGTAGTCGGCACCCACCGAGCGTGCCTGGGCAATGGCGTCTTCCAGGCCCAATGGACCTTGGGCGCGGCGCACCAACGGGAAATACTCGACAAAGCTCTTGAACGCCTCGTCAGCCACCGCGTTCTGCCGTGGCACCGGCCCCTTGCCCGGCGGCACGAATGCGCCCTGGCCGATGAAAATGAACGAATCGGGCTGCAGGCGGATCGACAGGGTACGCCGGGTATCGCTGTGGTCCAGCAGACCGGCATCGCTCATGTGATAGCGGACGCCTTCGCCCATATCGCTGACATTCATGCAGCCGCCCAGCGCCATCAGCGCCAGCAGCAAGACCAGGCTACGCATCTTTCCTCCAGTGGCCGGCGACGAAAAACCGGCGAATAGCCGGCGGATGCAGCTTTTGCGCCAGCTTCAGCCGCCAATCACCTTCATCACCATCACATCACCGGAAAACGCCAGGTCCTGCTTGTCTGCCAGCGCCTTGACCAACAGGCGCTGCAGGGCCGGCAGGGCCTGATGACGCGGCTTTTCCAGCAGGTCACCGACGAAATGGCGATTGCTCGAAGACAGGCAGCCATGCAACCAGCCCGTGGAGGACAGGCGCAAGCGCGAACAGGTACGGCAAAACGGCACGCTCTCGTTTGCGATGATGCCGAAGTGGCCAATGCCCGGGATTTCATAGCGCAGGGCTGTAGCGTCCAGCGGCGCATCGACCTGGACATAGGCATACTTGCCGCCGATCAGCGCCAGCAACTGGTCGAGCCCGACGAACTGCTGCACAAAGGCATTGTGCTCACGGGCCAGGTGGCCCATGCGCATGAGTTCTATGAAGCGCAACTCGAAGCCGCGCTCCAGGCAGTAATCCAGCAGCGGCAATACCTGGTCGAGGTTGTGCCCGCGCATTGGCACCATGTTCACCTTGATTCGCATGCCCAGCGCAGTGGCCTGCTCCATACCCGCCAGCACACTGGCCAGGTCGCCGCCCCGGGCAATGCGGCGGAAGGCCTGGGGGTCGAGAGTGTCGAGGGAAACATTCAGGCGTCGGATACCCGCCGCTTGCAGCTGGGGCAGCTTGCGCGCCAACAGCTGGCCATTGGTGGTCAGCGAGATATCGTCGAGGTCGAGCTTGGCCACGGCGGCCAGAAAGGCATCCAGGCGTGGGCTGACCAGCGGCTCACCCCCTGTGATGCGCAGGCGCTCGATACCAGCCGCTTCGATCAGGTAAGCCACGCCGCGGGCCAGGGCATCTGCCGAGAGTTCGTCTTGTGCCGCCACCAGGCGTTTGCCGTCGGGCACGCAGTAGGTGCAGGCATAATTGCAAGCAGCCGTCAGGCTGACACGCAGGTTGCGAAAGCGCCTGCCTTGACGATCGACAATCATGAATGACTCCGGCATGGATGATAAGGGGCAGGCGAAACCTGACTCATAAATCAGGTTTTTGCAAGCCCCCGCACCCTGCCGGCCTCAGCGTCAAATGACGGAACGCTTCAGTTGGTCGGTTCCGGATCGCGTTTGCGTTTGTTGCCCATGCGCACACCGATGTCCATCAGGAACTGGAAGAAACCTTCCTGATCCTCAAGCACATTGCTCCAGAACGGCGAGTGGTACAGCGCAACGGCGCCGTGCACCAGCGCCCAGGCGGCGCAGTAATGGAAATACGGCGGTACGTCTTCGAGCTTGCCTTCGCTGATGCGGCCCTTGATCAGCTGAGTCAGGCGATCGAAGTTGGAGGCACGGATACTGTGCAGTTGCTCGACCATTTCCGGCACCTGGTTGCCCTTGACCACCTTCTCTTCCAGGCGGTCGAACAGCCGGTAACGTTGCGGGTCGCGCATGCGAAACTCGAAGTAGGCACGTGACAGGGCTTCCTTGTCACGGTCGACGTCGGCCGAGTGCAACAGTTCGTTCAGGTCGCGCTCATAGTCGAGCATCAGGCGCAGGTAGATTTCCGCCTTTGACTTGAAATGCTTGTAGATCGTGCCTTTGCCGATACCCACGGCGTCGGCGATCATTTCGACAGTGACGCTGTCCTCACCCTGTTCGAGAAACAGCTTGAGCGCGGTGTCGAGGATTTCCTGTTCGCGACGGCGAAACTCACGGACCTTACGAGGTTCTTTCTGCATGGGAAGGACTGGATGACAATCGAAGCGGTTTATTATGCCTAACTTGCAAGAAATTGCACGGATCATCCACGCATGTCTGTGTTTCACCATGCTTACTGCCATGCGCTGTGGAAGGATTGAAACCTCGGCGTATTCCAAATTTGTTTAAAAAACGACCAATATACGCTGGCACTGCGCCAAACCTGACCAATACTTGAAGTGTTGGCGCGGCGCATCCCCCCCAAGTGGCGCGCCGATAAAGGTGCTCAGGGACCGCGTACCTTTGTTTTACTCCTAATGGTCTTAACCCGGATTCCCCCCCCAGAACCCGGGTTTTTTTTGCTTGCGCGAAGGGCCGCACAGCGACCCGCACTCCCCGCTCGATGTTTGTGCTGTACCGTGCCTGTGATCTTGATCTTGATCTTGATCTTGATCTTGATCTTGATCTTGATCTTGATCTTGCTTTTGATCTTCGCGACTTCAGGAGGCCGAACGCAGGCCTTGCGAAGGGAGGTGACGGGCATGGATGCCCGTCAAGCGCTGGGCCCCAGGATGGGGCCTGCAGCGCGGTCCTCCCGGGAGCGAGGCCGGAGTAAGGGAACCCCGGAGCGCAGCGCAGGGGCCGGATGATCGGAGCGCAGCGTTTTTTGGTTACTTTTTGTCGCGTTTGACAAAAAGTGACTCGCCGTAAGGGCGAAAAGGTGAGTCAGCGTCGCCATCGCAAATGGCCTATCCGCTATATCAAAACCACTACATAAGCTTCTTGGCTTTTACGATGTGCGCCTTGATACAAGTGTAGACATTCGTTCGCGCAGGTGGCGCTGAGTCACCTTTCCGCCCTTCCGGCGGGTTACTTTGGTCTTGGCCAAAGTAACCAAAGCCGTCCGCTCCCATCATCCGGCCCCTGCGCTACGCTCCGGGGTTCCCTCGCTCCGGGCTTGCTCCCGGGAGGACCGCGCTGCAGGCCCCATCCTGGGGCCCAGCGCTTGACGGGCATCCATGCCCGTCACCTCCCTCCGCAAGCCCTGCGCTCG